>Ga0068864_100004071_pt1 | contig 12010 bp, 6 predicted proteins | sample KBSSwiS72_FD_66586 | JGI IMG/M metagenome (GOLD analysis project Ga0068864, IMG submission 66586) | Switchgrass rhizosphere microbial communities from Kellogg Biological Station, Michigan, USA - KBS Switchgrass S7-2 | ecosystem: Host-associated > Plants > Roots > Rhizosphere > Soil ...
ATATGTTTTTTATGTGGTAAAGGAAAACCGTACCTATGACCAGGTGTTGAGTGATGTCCCGGGTGGTATTGGTGATACCAGTTTATTGTTATTTGGCGAACATATTACTCCTAATCAACATAAGTTGGTTAAAGAGTTTGTCTTGCTGGATAATTTTTATGCAGATGGTGAGGTAAGTGCTGATGGTCATAACTGGAGTCTTGGCGCTTATGCAACTGATTTTTTAGAAAAGAACTGGCCGACTAATTATGGAAACCGTGGCGGTGATTATAATGCTGAAGGAACAAGAGAGATTGCCAACAACAAAGGTGGATTCATTTGGGATCATTGCAAAAAGATGGGAGTTAGTTATAGAACCTATGGAGAATTTGCAGATGATTATAAAGCGAATATACCAGTACTGGAAGGACATTTCTGTCCTTATTTTACAAGTTGGGATCAAACTGTAAGAGACACCACACGTTTTAATCAATGGAAAAGAGAATTTGATTCGTTACTTGCCAAAAATGCCGTACCCCAGTTCAACTCATTACGATTTATAAATGATCATACAGAGGGGTTGAAAAAGGGAAAACCCACTCCATTTGCACATACTGCTGATAATGATTGGGCAGTCGGGATGTTTGTAGAATATTTAAGCAAAAGCCCCATCTGGAGAGAGACCGCAATATTTATTGTGGAAGATGATGCACAAAATGGCCCTGATCATGTGGATGCACACCGTACCACTGCTTATGTGGCCGGTGGTTTTGTAAAAAGAAAATTTATTGATCATACCATGTATTCAACTTCGTCCATGCTACGGACGATGGAGCTGATCCTGGGCATTCCTCCTATGACACAGTATGATGCTGCTGCCGAACCTATGTGGCGCTGCTTTATTTCTACGCCTGATCTAACACCTTTTGTTTCCGTCCCATCGAATATTAGTCTAAGCGATAAAAATATAGCTGTAAACAAGTGGCAGCGGAAAAGTGAAACATTTGATTTTAGTAAAGAGGATGCAGCTCCCGATCTTGAATTCAGTGAAGTAATTTGGTATGCTGTAAAAAGCGAAGGAGTTCCTTTTCCCGGACCCAGGAGATCAGCTTTTGTAAAAGTAAAAAAAGAGAAAGAAGAGGACGATGAGTAATGCGTGAAAAGTGAAACGTCAAACGTCAAAATCATTTTTCACCTTTCACATTTAATCAAATATCTTCTTTAAATAGGCCATCTGCCCGGCATGATAGATATTATGCTGTATCAGGCCATTTAATAAAAACCGAAAATTATATTCGCGATTAGGAACAATTGCTTTCAGGAAGTTATCATCAGTTTTCTTCGTAAGTATTTTTATAATGTTCTCATGCATTGCTTTTAATTGTTCTATTCCTTTTTTCCATGTATGAATTTCAGGATTTATCTGCCGCCAGTCATTCGCTTCGATGTCTTTCAAATCTTCGACAGTTCTATTTTCCAAAGCTCCAAGCGTAAATTCGGCCCATGTATTCATGTGCCATAATAATTCAATTAAGGAATGTGATTCAGTATTTGGCCGGGTATGAATTTTTGATTCATCTATGTCTGCTATTAATGCATAAACTGACCTGCCAAACCACGGTTGGCCTGTTAAAGTGCTTTCAAAAGTCTTGATGATGTATCGAGTTTCTTTGTTCATATAAAAGACTATTGGCCGGTTAGTGTTAATGTAAAGCCGGGATTTACAATACAGGATGCACGTGTTTTTAAAGTAAGGCTTTTGATTGTTGTATTGCCGTTTATCACAGGATAATTTACCAGTCCGTTACTGATAGATACATCAGTTGTTGGTCCAGGAAGCACCCCGCAAGCCCAGTTGCCTGTATTGAACCAATCGGTGTTTACCGCACCCGTCCAAAATACTTCGCCTGACAATGGGCTGCATGGATATCCAGCTCCGAAACCAGAAAATCCAGTGTTCTTAAATTCACTTTTTATAGAACTGCTTGTGCCAATCGTGCCTACAGTGGCTCCGGCAATTGTTACATCGTCAAGATGCGGATTGGCAGGTGTTACATCGGGAATATAAAACCCGTTTGAAACTTTTATGATTTGGCTATTTGCAAATATTCGTCCGGTGGGAACCTGCCATCCGCTCACTTCGGTTCCGGTATAATAAAGGGTGATTTGATAATTACCAGCAGTGGTATTATTAGTTGGTATTACTTTTATTGATTTTGAAAGAAGATAATTTGAAGCATCGTTGTTCCAAAACTGTGCAGATGTATTGCCGGCCCGGTCAATCGTTACCTGGGTACAGCCATAATCAAAAGAAGTAAGATTTTGTATGCGGGCCATTAATTCATTATCCGCTGATGAATAAAAATACATATCGGCATAGGGACCGAGATAAATAGTTTTCGTAGCGTTAAGCACCGTTTCCACAGGTGTTTCTGTAACGGTTTGTTGTTTTAATCTGATGTTCGGCCTGAATAATGAAATAAAGTTTGCTGTTGGTAGTGTACATCCTGCTTCACCGGCTGTAGTTGTTCTGTCGTAGTGCATATTTATCACACTTGTAACGGTGGTAGCCACCGAGTCGGCAGCCGAATTGCCACCGCCTCCATTTCCATTGTTATAACAGAATTCAATTAATAAATTTTTTGTGCTATCCCATGTAAACGGTGTGGTAAGCACAAAATTATTTATACCGGCAATGGTGGAATAACTTACCGGGCCAAACACCGTGGTGGTACCTGTTTCAAATGCACCGCCATTTAATGAAGTGGTGGTAGTGTTTTTCATTTTTATGGTAAACCCATTATATGGAATCGTACTGTTTTTGGAAACAACGTTTAATGCCAGTTCAGTAAAGCTGGAAATAGTACCGTCATAAAAACCGGCTGCCATCAGCTCCGAAGCAGTAAGCAGAATTTGAGTTCTTGCGTCGTTAAACTCTCCTCTGAAAGGTTGCATGAAAGTTGTAGTGCCGGCACCAAGCGTTGCCAAAGGCGTTACGGCGCCATGCGGCGCAATGTCGTTATCGGTTACTATAAATGTATAGGCTTGATTTTCGGTACCTGTAACTGCATTGGTGCTTCCCGCAGTTAATGTATAAGTCAGCGTCAAAAATTCTGTTGTTTCTACCGATGCATCATCATATATGCGAAGCGTAATGGGTAATACAGCTGAGCCGCCAACCGTAAAGGATAATGTATTGCTGGGTGTTGTAAAGTTTCCATTGGTTGTAAAATCATAGTCTGTGCCGCGAATTGCAGTAGAAGAAATAGCCGGATTGATAGTTACCACTGCGGCGCCGCTGCCAGCCAGGGGCTGGTTTGTTTTCATATTTACGGTATAATCTTTATAGCTTCTGCATCCTGCAGTTACAGTTGTAATTTCTTTTTGTGTGTCACCGGAAAACTCAAACTGAATATCCGGTGCCGTTATGGTAAAGTTGGCATTATTAATATCGAAAAAGATATTGCCAACTGATTCAATTTTAATCCGGCAAGTGGTAGTGGTGGTTGGCAATACGGGCAAGGTCACTGTTTGTGTTCCATCATTAGGTGTACTGGCAAGCAATGTCGAGAATGTATTTCCTCCATCTGTGGAAAGAGAAATTTTTACATTGGCACAACTCACGGGTGCAGTTGTTGTATTGGCCACATCCCAGGTAATGGTTTGTGCAGAACCGCCGGCCCATATTACACTGGTATTAGGTGATGTAACCTGAAAAGGCCCGGATGTATTGGTAACGGTTACCACCATATCATCAAACTGTGTTTGACCTACTGATTGCGGCGCAGTAGAATTATAAGGAGCATTGTCTCTTACTGTTAATCTGAAATTCAACGTTCTTGAAACAGAACTTAATGCTTCTGTGTTTGCAATCGCATCGCCACCGGGCAAGGGGCCTGATATTAACTGGCCGGCAAGTATGGTAGATAGCTTGGGAAACAACTGGGTGGGTGAAGTGGCAGGTGAAAAAGAAATCCAGTTGGGGCCCGTGGCTTTTGTAGGGCTTGCTACACTGGCATTGCCTGTTTGTGCAACGCTGGCATTGTCGTTTTGCTCCCAACTATAGGTGAGCGCATCACCTGCATTCGCATCCGTTGCCGAACCCGTTAGTGCAAATGGCGTGCTGATAGGAATAGTGTAATCGCCTCCTGCATTTACCACAGGTGTTGCATTGGTGGCCGAAATGTTTATTGTAACAGGGCATGTCTTGGTTGCAAGGTTGACTTGTATTTGTGCGATAGAGGCTTCATGATAATAAGCAATAGAATGTGGCGCTACATCCTGGTCGGTAATACCGGCATAGCCCATAATGGTAATGCCCGAACCAACTTCTTTATTTACACCCGTGCCCTCGTTAACATATGAAAAAGTATGATTGCCCCCTAACTGGTGACCGACTTCATGCACCACATAATCTATATCAAAATTATCTCCCTGCGGAATGCCATCGGCAGGCGAAGTAAAGCCGCTTCCTTTTTGGCCATCGACACAAACACAGCCAATACAACCGGCATTGCCACCACCACCTGAGTCGCCAAACAAATGCCCGATGTCATAATTCGCTTCACCAATAACAGCCGTCAATGTGTTTTGAAGTTCACCATTCCATGCACCGCCTGCACCCGTAGCAGGCGGGGAGTAGGGATCGGTAGCCGGGTTATAATAAAAAACATTTGTTGTGTTTGCAATCAGGTTCAGGTGAACGGCCAGATCTTTTTCATACACACCATTACATCTCGTCAGGGTAGCATTTACGGCAGCTAATACCAATGCAACCTGTGCGGCGCTGGTAGCGCCAAAATAATTAGAGTATTCCGCTGTAACTGATTGCGCAAGCCGCATTGTTTTTAGCTGGCCTGCCGAACTTGAAATGATGTTAGAAGTCTGAATGGATGTATTAATATCCGAGAATAGTTGCTGATCTGGTGTGCTGCATCTCCAGGGTAGTTCACCTTTTTTTCTTACTGAGTTAAACACTGCATAGACCAAATGATCCTGTGAATAGGGTTCAGCAAATTCATTTTCCTTTTCTGTTCTGAAAATCATAGATTGTATACCCTGTGGTGAAATACTTAACTTAAGCGTTGCTTGTTTGTCTGTAATTCCTTTGCCGGAGAACGCCCTTATATCAGGAAATCGTGCCTGTAGTTCCGGTTCAAAGTTGGATGCTTCATACACTTCAAACTCTTCCATCTCTCCCTGTACATTGGGAATGGTAATGATAGTGGAATGCAAAACCTTGCTCTCAACAATAGAAAACAACTGTTGCCTGAATGCAATAATGTTTAGATCAAATAATTTATATGTACCGGGAAAGGATTTTCTTTTTACCGCTTTATCGGGAACTAATGAAACTGCATCGGTATGTTGCGACCAATAATTTTGCTGCGCAGCGGATTCAAGAAAAACACAACTTATTACACATAATAACAGGGTCGCTTTAAAAAGTTTTATTGTATTCATAGTTCGGTAAACCACTCTTTATTTTTGATTGCTATCTATTGTGAAGGTCCGATTCACTTACTGAAATTAAAGTATCCTATACAAATATTTTCAGCATCTTTGAGAATTCACATTTAACAGGTATGAAATATTATATTATCCCGGCTTTATTGCTGCATGTGATAAGGTTAAATGCACAGCAGAATGATTTTTTGGTTAAGCCCTATTTACAAATTGGAAAACAACCATCCGCACAAACATTGCAGTTACTGTGGCAAGCACTGGATACAAATAGCATTTGGCTCACCGAATATAAAAACAATAACAGCCACAATTGGATAAAGGCAGAAAAGCAGACAACAACTAAGATCGCTGTTGCAGGAATTGAATCTTTCTGGGTGTACAGCATTTCTTTTACATCATTAACACCCGGCAACACATTCCTATATCGTGTTTCAAAAAATGATAAAGTTGTTTTTAACAGTGAAGGAAAAGCATTGAGATCACCAGACCAATCTTACCGGATTGCTATTTCAGGTGATATGGGCGCCGGTACAAGCACAGCCAAAAAGATGGCTTATGAGATCTATAAAGCAAAACCAGATATGGTAGCAATAGCCGGCGATATTGTTTATAACCAGGGATTGATCTCTGAATACAAAACAAAATTCTGGCCGGTGTACAATAAAGATGATGCTGATACATCAGGTGCGCCATTGATGCGATCAATACCTTTTGTAGCGGCAATTGGTAATCATGATGGACTTACAAGAGATCTCGATAGGTTTCCCCAGGCATTGGCTTATTATTATTTCTGGGATCAACCATTGAATGGACCCATTGGTAAAGAAGGCGGAGCGTTTGTCCCTGTATTACTTGGATCCGATGCAAATAAGAAGGCGCTTTATGACGGGGCAGGTGATAAATATCCCCGCATGACCAATTTTTCTTTTGACTATGGTAATGCACACTGGACGGTGATCGATTCCAACCCCTATGTTGACTGGACTGATTCCACATTACGTGCCTGGTTGGCAAAAGATCTTGAAACGGCAACAAATGCTACCTGGCGGTTTGTATTATATCATCATCCGAGTTTTAATTCTTCAAGGGCGCATTATGAACAGCAACAGATGCGACTGATCGCACCAATTCTTGAAAAAGGAAAAGTAGATATTGTGTTTGCCGGGCATGTACATAATTACCAAAGAACCTATCCATTGACTTTTATTCCGGATAATTTAGGTAATCAGCTCGTAGCAGGTTCAAACAATATTAAAACAGGTAAAATAGTTAATGGCCGGTGGACATTGGATGAAGATTTTAATGGAAAAAGAAAAACAAAACCTAATGGGGTTATTTATATTGTTACAGGTGCAGGCGGACAAGGTTTATATAACCCGGAACAGACAAAGGATAAAAAAAGCTGGCAGAAATTCACTTATAAGTTTGAATCAAGATTACATTCATTTACTGTAATGGATGTAAATGGGAATACATTAACACTGCGACAAATTGATATAAAGGGAAATGAAATAGATAAGCTTAAAATAACAAAATGATCTAAAAGACAGTAGGGTTATTTACTCAGATACATACTTCTATCCTTATACAATTGTCTGAAATAAGGGTCGCGCAGGTTTTTTATAAATCGTATCGCTTCACCGGTTGATTTCATCTCAGGACCTAATTCGCGGCTTACACCCGGAAATTTATTAAAGCTGAATACCGGCTCTTTGATCGCAAAGCCATCTAATTTCTTTTCAAAGGTAAAATCTGTCAGCTTATTGTTGCCTAACATGACTTTGGTTGCTATATTCAGGTAAGGTATCTGGTAAGCCTTTGCAATAAATGGTGTTGTTCTTGATGCTCTTGGATTTGCCTCAATTACATAAACCTTATCATCTTTAATCGCAAACTGGATATTGATAAGCCCCTGTATATTTAATGCCCGTGCAATTTTCTCTGCATATTCTTCCATTGTATGAACGATCAATGGAGTAAGATTGAAAGCAGGTAATACAGCATTACTGTCGCCCGAGTGAATACCTGCCGGTTCTATATGTTCCATCACACCCATTACATGAAAGTTGTCACCATCAAAAATGGCATCGATCTCTGCTTCCTGGCAGCGATCCAGGAAATGATCAATTAGTATTTTATTTCCGGGAATATGTTTTAATAAACTCACAACTGCTTTTTCCACTTCATCATCATTGATGACGATCCGCATTCTTTGTCCCCCTAATACATAGGAAGGGCGAACCAATACAGGATAGCCAACCTTGTTTGCCACTTTTATTGCATCGTCAACTGACCATGCTGTTCCGTAATCAGGATAAGGAATACCCAGGTCTTTCAGCATATCACTGAAGCGGCCGCGGTCTTCAGCAATATCCAGGCTGTCGAAAGAAGTGCCAATGATCTTAATTCCTTTTTTATGTAAACGCTCTGCCAATTTCAATGCTGTCTGCCCGCCCAATTGAACAATTATTCCATCCGGCTTTTCCAATTCAATGATCTCCCAGAGATGTTCCCAATAAACCGGTTCGAAATACAATTTATCCGCCATATCAAAATCCGTACTCACTGTTTCAGGATTGCAGTTGATCATGATCGATTCATAACCGCATTCTTTAATAGCCAATAAACCATGTACGCAGCAGTAATCAAATTCAATTCCCTGGCCGATACGGTTAGGGCCTGATCCCAGGACGATTATTTTCTTTTTATCCGAAACCTTACTTTCATTTGCATTGCCACTTTCAAATGTTGAATAGAAGTACGGGGTTTTTGCTTCAAACTCGGCACTGCAGGTATCAACCATTTTATACACTCTTGTTATGCCGGCCGCTTTTCTTTTCTCATACATTTCATCTTCTGTTCCGTCATTCATGATGCGGCAAAGCTGCTCGTCGCTAAAGCCCATCACTTTTGCTTCTTTCAAAAGATCAAATGGCAGTGTATTAAGTTTATATTTAGCGATCTTTTTTTCCAGCTCACATATCTTGAGTATTTCATTTAAGAACCAACGATCAATTCCATTTGTTGCTTTTGAAATAGTATTGATGCTTACACCCATCATCAATGCATCTTTTATACGAAAGATGCGGTCCCATTTCGGGGTCTTGATATGTTCTAATATCTCTTCTGCATGCATCATGCTTTTGCCGTAATAGCCAAGTCCGACGGCATTATTCTCCAGGCTTTGACATGCTTTTTGAATGGCCTCGGTAAAACTCCTTCCAATTCCCATTACTTCACCCACACTTTTCATTTGTAACCCAAGTGTATCATTGGCTCCTTTGAATTTATCAAAATTCCAGCGGGGAATTTTAACGATCACATAATCCAGGGCCGGTTCAAAAAATGCTGATGTAGTTTTTGTGATCTGGTTTTCCAGTTCATCGAGTGTATAACCGATCGCCAATTTTGCAGCGATCTTTGCAATGGGATATCCCGTTGCCTTACTTGCTAATGCAGACGAACGGCTTACTCTTGGATTTATTTCAATTGCGATTATCTCTTCTGTATCCGGGTTCAATGCGAACTGTACATTACAGCCACCTGCAAAATTTCCGAGGTCTCGCATCATTTTAATAGCAGTGTTCCGCATCAATTGCATGGCGGTATCACTCAAGGTCATTGCAGGTGCAACAGTGATGGAGTCACCCGTATGCACACCCATTGGATCAAAATTTTCTACTGAACAGATGATGCAAACATTATTATTCGAATCACGCAACAATTCTAATTCAAATTCTTTCCAGCCCAATACGGCCTGCTCAACTAATACTTCATGGATAGGAGATGCTTCCAAACCGCGATTCAGCGCTTCATCGAGTACGTCTTTATTATGAACAAATCCGCCGCCTGTGCCACCGAGTGTAAATGAAGGACGGATAACCAAAGGAAAACCTATTTGCTGTGCATATTCTTTTCCTTCTAAAAAAGAGTTGGCCGTTTTTGCTCTTGCCACGGGCACACCCAATTGAATCATCCACTGCCGGAATTTTTCCCTGTCTTCAGCTTTATCGATCGCTTTTATATCTACACCGATCAGCCTCACATTATATTGTTTCCATAAACCCAGGTCTTCAGCTTCTTTAGCAAGATTGAGTGCTGTTTGCCCGCCCATTGTCGGTAATACTGCATCAATTTGATTTTCCTGTAAGATTTGTTCAATGCTTTCAACGGTCAGTGGAAGTAAATAAACCCTGTCAGCCATCATTGGATCGGTCATGATGGTGGCTGGGTTACTATTGATAAGAATTACTTTGACTCCTTCTTCCCGAAGGCTTCTTGCTGCTTGCGAACCAGAGTAGTCAAATTCACAAGCTTGTCCGATAATAATGGGTCCAGAACCGATAATGAGAACTGATCTGATCGAAGTGTCTTTAGGCATTTTTTTTTTCCTGCCGGGCGGCAGGTTTACGTTTTAAACAAATTGCGCAAAAGTAAGGGAATGCAGGGGTTTGAAGGAAATGAACAGGATTTTTTTTTGAGTGTTTATCCCCAATAATGGCTGTTAGTTAAAAAAACTTTTCGGCTTTTCGATCTTACGATAAGAAAGTTTATAAATATCATCATAGATATTTTTGTTTTCAGCCATCATTTGCCTGATCTGTTGTTTTAGTTCTTCAGTTGAATGCCAGCGTGGATTTTTCCCGAGAAAGCCATCTGTAATTGTTCTTACCTGCATCGTATCATTCTTTACCGAAAAAGGAGAGAGATAATAGACCTTGGTTGTTTTTACTTCCGGGGTTTTGTTTTTGCGGTGAATGATCTCGACAATACTGCTACCAATATTGAAAAAACGTTGTCCGTCTATGTTTGAAGTAAAACCTGTAAAATAAGCTGTGTCTGGTAAAACCATATCACCTTTTATTGATTTGCCATACCGAACGACCTTGTAAGTACTATCGGTTTCCTTGCTTATCTCCAGGGCCTCAATACCAAAAAAATCACTACCGTCTTTTACGATCCCATACCAAAAACCAAATAATGAGGTGTCAACAGGCTCAGTAGGTTTTTCATCAAGCGGCAAAGGACTTTCATACGGGCATCCGCAGATAATAAAGCTCAGGCAAGCTAATCCTGTTAATTGTATCAGCCGCTTCATCGCGACAAGATAACGATAAATGAGAAAGATTGAAGAGGAAATTAAACTATTGGCTATGCCAGGTTTGGATCTCAATTTCATCCAATGAGGCCAGTCCCTTTTTTTGCCAGAAGTTTTTCAACCGTCGTTCCTGTTTTTTGGTCTGTTGTAAATACAGAAATTTTTGCTTTGCATCTTCACCCCGGAACAGTCCAACAAAAGATGAGCTAAAGCGAAGGTATAAAGACATGGTTTAAGGTTTAAAAATTAAAGTTCAAGCTTTTTCTACTATTTGCCAATACCACTTTAGGGTTATTTATTAAACGGTATGGGATAAATTATAAACGGTAATGTCAATTCTTTTGGTAAACATACGGCCAATTTTGTTTTAATATTCATAAAAGATATACAGTGATATGCAGCAAATAGGCTTTAATTTTGCATCCTATTTGTACCAGTTTGAACAGAATGCCTTCATCCTTTAGAAACCATATCCGTTTTCTCTTTGGCTTATTTGCATGCTTGCAGCTTTATACCTCTCTATATTCTCAAACAGCAAAATACCCGCAACGCTATTTTCGAAACCCATTGGACCTCCCCATGGAACTAGTGGCAAATTTTGGTGAGCTGCGTTCCAATCACTGGCATATGGGTCTTGATATTCGTACCAATCAAAAAGTAAACTTGCCTGTATATGCAGCAGCGGAAGGTTATATAGCTTATGTTGCTGTGAGGCCTCAAAGCTTTGGCAGATTTATTATTATCAACCATCCAAATGGTTATTCCACTCTATATGCCCATTTAAATGATTTTTATCCTGCGTTACAGCAATATGTGTCAGCGCAACAACAGCAAAAAGAATCCTGGGCAATTGAACTGGACATTCCAAAAGATAAATTCAAAGTGAGCAAGGGTCAATTTATTGCTTACAGCGGCACAACGGGAGCTTCGCAAGGGCCACATGTACACTTTGAAATACGGGAGACAAAAACGGGCAGGAGTGTTAATCCTTTATTATTTGGAATGCCTGTACCGGATAATGTGCCTCCCACATTGATGAAGCTTGCTTTGTATGATCGCAGCATCAGTACTTATGATCAAACACCCAGGTTGTTTTCAGTAAAGCGAACAGACAGTGGTTATATAATTCCTAAACTATCAATATTAAAAACAGGATTGAATAAAATAAGTTTTGCAATAGAAGCTATTGATAAATTCACAGGTTCACAAAACCCGAATGGAATCTATAGCACCAAAATTTTTATGGATGACGAAAAAATCTCTGAATTCATACTGGACCAGATTGATTATTCAGAGTCAGAATATGTCAATGCGCAGATCGATTACCGCTTTTATAAGGCGGGTAAAGGATACCTGCAGCATATTTCACCTTTGCCGGGAGAAAAAGGCAGGGTCTATCATATTTATAATGATGATGGTTTGATCCATCTTGAAGATACTGCTGTACATAGCATAAAAATTGAAGTG
>Ga0068864_100004074_pt1 | contig 12008 bp, 6 predicted proteins | sample KBSSwiS72_FD_66586 | JGI IMG/M metagenome (GOLD analysis project Ga0068864, IMG submission 66586) | Switchgrass rhizosphere microbial communities from Kellogg Biological Station, Michigan, USA - KBS Switchgrass S7-2 | ecosystem: Host-associated > Plants > Roots > Rhizosphere > Soil ...
GGTGGTCCACGCCGACGATCGCCTTCTGATTGCGCGCATTGAATTCGGCGATGAAGGCCTGCGCCAGCAGCGGCAGATCTTCCTTGCGGTCCCGCAGCGGAGGCAGCGTGAGCGCGAATACGTTCAGCCGGTAGTACAGGTCCTCGCGCAGCTTGCCCTTCTGCACCGCTTCGGCTGGATCGATGTTGGTGGCGGCGATGACGCGCACGTCCACCGATTGCTCGTTCTTGCCGCCCAGCCGCCGGAAACGGCGCTCCTGCAGGACGCGCAGCAATTTGACCTGCGTCGCCGGCGTCATCTCGCCGATTTCATCGAGGAACAGCGTCCCGCGATCGGCCAGCTCGAAGCAGCCCTGACGGCGATCGGCGGCTCCGGTGAACGCGCCTTTTTCGTGACCGAAGATCTCGCTCTCGAGCAGCGTTTCCGGAATCGCCGCGCAGTTGATGGCGACGAAGGGAAATGGCGCGCGTGGACTCAACTGGTGAATCGTCTGGGCGACCAGCTCCTTGCCGGTGCCCGATTCGCCGGTAATCAGGACCGATGCGCTCGTCGGCGAGGCTTGTTCGATGACCGAATAGATCTTCCGCATCTCGGGGCTGTTGCCGATCATCGACCCGAACGTGCCGTGATCGCGCAACTGCCGGCGCAGCGTCTTGACCTCGCGCAGCGTTTCCTGCCGCTCGACGATCTTGTCGAGCAGAATCTTCAACCGTTGAATGTCGACCGGCTTGGTGAGGTAGTCGTAGGCGCCTTCTTTCATTGCCTCGACCGCCGTTTCGACGGTGCCTTGAGCGGTCAGGAGGAGCGTGATGACGTCGGCGCCTTGGGCCTGAAGCGCGCGGAGGAGGCCGAGGCCGTCGAGGCGCGGCATCACGAGATCGGAAATCACGATCGCCGGGCGGAACGACGTCACCTTCTCGAGCGCGTCCTCCCCATCGCTTGCTGACTCGGCGACAAAGCCCCAACTTCTGATGAGCTGTTCGAGTCCGACGCGCGCAGACGTATCGTCCTCGACAATCAGCACACGTTCGGCAGTTGCTTGAGGCGCAGTGGCATCTGCAGACAATGTCATTTTTACATTCTGTGCGTCCCGCCATCCCGAGCGCAAGCTCGGCAAAACGGCGAAAGGACGGCCGGAACGGCGGAAATCACACCGATGGCCCGGCTGGCGACCCCTTTGCACAACCGCGGGCAGGAGGACACGTGCCATGAAATTCCTCATCGGACTTCTGACCGTGGGCCTGCTGCTCGTGGCGACGTCATCGCCAATCGCCGCCGGACCGCCGGGTGCCGGCGCGATCGGCTGGCGGGAGATCACGCTCCCAGCAGGCACGGCGTTGCCGGTCGTGCTCGACACGTCTGTAGGCTCCGACATCAGCCGCATCGAGCAGCCGGTTCACGGACATCTGTCGCGTAGCATCCATGTCAACGGCGTGGCGGTGATTCCTGCCGGCAGCGCCGTCAGCGGCATCGTGACGAGCGCGCGACGATCGGGCAAAGTGAAGGGACGCGCCTACGTGGCGATGCGATTCTCCACGCTCACACCGCGCGGCGAGTCCGAGAGCTATCGCATCCAGACCCGGACCGTCGGTCGAACCGCGCCGGCGACGAAGCAGAAGGACGCGCTCAAGATCGGCGTGCCGGCGGCCGGAGGTGCGCTGGTCGGCGGGCTCGTCGGCGGCGGCAAGGGCGCCGCGATTGGCGCCGCCACCGGCGGTGGTGCCGGCACGGCGGTGGTCCTCTCGACACGCGGCAAAGAAGTGAGGCTTGGTCACGGTGCCACGGTCATCGCCCGTCTGGCGCAACCGCTTCGCGTCCGTGTTCGCAGCTGATTGGGTCCAGGAGGTGCACCGCCGATATGCGCCGTGCACCTCCACCTGATAGGCTTGACCGGATGGACGCCGAATCGCCGGTCTCCGCCCTTCCCCCAGACGCGCCCACGCAACCGACTGCCCCGACGATCGCCGAACGCACCGTAGCGCTGATCGAAGTGCTGCTCTGTTCCGATTACCCGACGCAGTTCGCGCTCAATGCGACCTTCCTCGCTCTCGGCTTTCGCGCCCAGGGAGCCGACGGTTTGAGCTTCGGGTTCGTGATGGCGCTCTCGCTCAGCGACACGGTGTTCCTGGTCGCCTTGATTGTGCTGTTTCTGGTGGCGCACGGCGAAAGTCCCTCTGAAGTCTTCTTCGGCGGCAAGCCGATCCTCAGCGAGGCGCGCGCCGGCATTCCGCTCACATTCGTGGCGTTCGTGATCGCCCTGCTGGTGCTGTTGTCGGTGCGCGCAGTCGCGCCCTGGCTGCACACCGTCGAGCACAACCCGCTACAGGACTTGATGCGCACGCCAGCCAAGGCCTTGATGTTCGCGGGGCTGGTGGTCATTGCGGGCGGTGTCCGCGAGGAACTGCAGCGCGCCTTCCTCCTCCGACGGTTCGAGCGGTCGCTCGGCGGCGCCAATGTCGGCGTCGTCGTCGCCAGCACCGCGTTTGGACTGGGACATCTGGTGCAGGGCGTCGATGCCGTCATCGCCACGGCGTTGCTCGGCGCATTCTGGGGCGTCGTCTACCTCCGGCGCCGTTCGGTCGTTGCGCCGATGGTGAGCCATTCCGGGTTCGATCTCCTTCAGGTCCTGCAGTTCATGGCTACCGGCAGGTAAATCGCGTCGACTATTTCTTCGCCGGGATGCCGTCGTAATTTTCGACGATGGTGGCGCGACTGCGCAGACCCGCGACCCACGCCGCGATCACCGCTTCGCCGCGCTCGGGCGTTTCGCCGGCAAACCGCTGATCGAGATACGCGCGAATCCGCAAGTTCTGTCGAAGAATCGCCCGCAGGTGAGTTTCGTCGAAGCCGACGCGCGACAACGCCGCGGCAAACGCCTCGGCGGAGAGAAAATGGCCGCGCACCGTGGCGAAGGCCCGCTCGATCGCGTCCGCGGTCGGCTCGGGCGGCGCAAACCGCTCGACTTCTTCGAGAATCAACGCGCGGTCGACGAGTTGCGAGAGCACGCTGCGGTCGGGATCGGCGCCGGCCGCCGGCGTCACCAGACCGAGTTCCCGCGCCGCACGCAAGTCGCTCTGCATGATCAGATCGCCGGCGACGACAGCGAGCACGCGATCGATCACTTCGTCGCCCCGCGCGACCTGTGCCGCCATGCTCATCGTCAGGAGCATCGCGCTGGCGATGATGGCGCCGCGCCCCAACCCGAACCGCCGCATCATCAGAACGCCTGCCCCAGTGAGATGTGCAACGCGGTGAGCGATTCGCGCTGCGTCTCGGCAATGACGTCGCGGTGTAACTTGAAGCCGAGGTCGACGCGAATCGGTCCGATCGGCGATTTGTACCGCACCCCGAATCCGACCGCGCCGCGGAGTTCAGTCAGGCGGATGTCGGATGTCCGTGCGAAGACGTTGCCGGAATCCACGAAGCCGACGATGCCAAGTCCGCGCCTGACCGGCGCCCGCACTTCCGCATTGAAGATCACCAGGCCGCCGCCGCCCTGCGGAAAGCCGTCTTTGTCGATGGTCTCCGGCGCGCCCAACTGATCGAGAGCGAAACCGCGCACGGTGGTGTCGCCGCCGGCAAAGAACCGCTCGCTGGCCGGCAGGTCGCGGACCGTGATCAGCAAGGGTTGACCATTGGGCCCGAGCACCGGATTGCCGTTCTCGTCGCGGTCGACGGTCTCGCGGGGGAACCCGGCGGCCAGCCCCAGGCGGGCGCTTCCGGCAAAGATGGCGCCGCGCGCATGCGGCACCACCCGGAACACTTGACCGACGAAGTACGACTTCGCGAACCCGACCTCAGACCCGATCCGCCGCCCGGCGATCTGGCCGTTGGCGCTGAGAAACCGCCCCGCCGACGGATCGGTGAGGTCGTCGCGGGTATCGCGGACGATCGATGATGAGAACGACGACAGCCGCACTTGCGGAAACAGTCGATCGGTCGGCACCCGGTCGGCCGGATCAATTTGCTCGTCGAACAGCTCCGTCCGCTGGATCTGATACGTGCCGCTCACGCTGACGACGCGCGTGACTCGCCGCCCGAGTTCAGCGCCGAACGCACGGCGGGCAAAATTGAAGCTCGCCCGGTGTTGTTGTTCGAGACTGCCGGTCAGGAACGCGTCGGCGGGGGTGCCAAAGACGCGCGGCTCGCGGTAGGTGCCAATCACGCGGTATTCGCCGAATCCCCGCGACGTCGTCTGCGATTGCAGGTTGCCGAGGCTGACCCGCGTGAACAGATTGATCGAACGATTCTTGCCGAACAGATTGCGGCGGCCAATCTCGAAAAACGCCCGCGGCGCGACCTCGAGGTGCTGGGTGGGAATGCTCGTCTCGTCGTCGCTGAGCAGCAGTTGTCCGGCCTCGATGCCGCCGCCATAACCGATGGTCGTGACCGGCGCTTCCTCGACGCTCACCAGCACATCGCGTTTCGTTTCGTCGCCGTGCGCGACCTCCGTGATGCGCACGCGCCGGAACAGGCCCAGTGCCGCCAGCCGCCGCTGGCTCTCGTTGATCTGCTCGAGGCCGAGCGGCTCGCCGGCCTTGAACTGTAGTTCGCGTTCGATGGTGGCGGTGCGGGTCCGCTGGTTGCCGGCGATCAGCACGTGATCGACGGAAATCCGCTGGCCCTCGCGCAGTGTGAACAACACGTCGGCACGCCGGCCATCCGGGCTGATGCCGGGGTTGGTGATCACGGTCGCCGACTGAAATCCCTGATTGGCCAAGCGTAGTTGCAGCGCGTCGCGATCGGCGGCGAGCGCGCTGGCCGAGAACGGACGTCCGGCCTGCAGCGTGAGAATGTCTTTGAGCGCGGCTTCCCCGACCGAGGAACTCCCTTCGATCCGCACCCGATCGACGACGGTGCGAACGTTTTCGGTGATGGCGACGCGGACCGCCACCGGTACGTCGACGGCGCCCGCCACGGCCGGCTCGCTCTCGGTCGTCATGACCGCCTGCGCCGAGGCAAAACCGTCGCGGTGGTAGACGTCCTCGATCAGCGTCCGCTCGGAGTCGAGGGCGGCGTCCGAGAAAGGCTGGCCGGGACGAATGCGCAGATGCTGCTGCAGCTCGGTCAGCGAGATCGCCGAGTTGCCCGAGAGATCGACGCGGCCGACACGGTATTGCGGCCCCTTTCTCACCGTGAAGGTGATGATCAACTCGTTATTGCGCTCTTCGCGCGAGTGCGGAGCAGAGGCGTTGCGATAGCCCTGCGAGCGCAGCAGATCCTCAATCCGGTTGGTCGCATCCTCGAGTATGTCTTCGTCGGCGGACCCTTCCCGCGCAATCGGCACGAGCTCGTCTTTCCGATCACTCGGCAGCGGATCGCCGGCAAACACAATCGTCACGTGAGGGCCGGGCGTGATTGTGAACGTCACATCGGCGGTCCGGTCATCGTCCAACAGCCGCGGCGCATACGACACGCGCGCCGCCAGGTAGCCACGCCTGCGACGGTCGTCGAGGTATCGATCGATCCGGGCGCTGAGCGCCTCCCGTTCGAAGGGTGCGCCGCGCGAGATGTGCAAGGTGTCGAGGAACTCGGAGGTTGACATCGCCGGATCCCCTTCGATGTCGATCTTGCCGATGCGGGTCCGCTCGCCGACGGCCAGCGCCAGCGTCAGCAGCGAGCGCGTTCCTTCACGTTCAGGCTCGATGCGAGAGGTGACCCGGGCGTGCAGATAGCCGGCCTGCTCGAGATCGTCGACGACCAGCCCTTCGATGTCGGCGACGCGGCCGGGGGGAGGCGACGGCCCGAAACGCTGCGCGATCAACCGGCGGAGGCGATTGGCATCCACGCCGGCGGCGTTGTCGCCGGTGAACGTCACGCCTTGAATGATCCGCAACGGAACCAGTTCGTAAGTGAGCGCGACCGAGCCGCCATCGGCCGCGGCCCGGACCAGAACGTCCTGGTAGGTTCCCAGGCTGAAGAGATGCGCGATCGATTCGCGAACCGCCGCCATGCGGAGCGGCTGGCCGGTTCCCGTTTCAACCAGGCGGACCAGCCGCGGATCGGTGGTCGGCCGTCCGGCGGCGAGGACCGTCACGGAGGCGACCGGCTTGCCGACGAAGTCGCTCACATCAGCCGCAGCGGCGACGGGCCACAGCACAATGATCGCGGCAATCGACGCAGCCGCAAGGCGGCCCGCCATCAGAAGGCGTGCCTTACGCGAACTTCGATCGCATACGTGGCATCCTCGTTTCTCGACAGAATCCACGACAGCCGATCGTTTTCGTCGTATTCGAGCAGCAGGATCTGGTCATTGTTCGAGCTGCTCAGATTACGCGAGAAGGTCAGATAGACGCGCTCGGAAATACGTTTGCCAATCGTCACCCGCGCCGACGGATTGAGCCCGCGCGTCGACTGGCTGTACGGATCGATGACGGAAGGAGTCAGCTGAAACGTATCCACGCCAAAGGTCTGTTCGACGATGCGCCCGACCTCCGACGAGACCGGGCCCGCAATCAGCTGCGTCGCACGAGTTCGAAGCAACCCGTACTCCAGCTCACTGCGATTCTCCTGTTGGAGAGAGCGCACTTCGACGTCGCCCGGCCCCTTGGTGCGACGGACGTCGCTGAAGAGCAGCGCGAGGACGTCGGCCGCCGGCAGCGGTGGATCTGAGCTGAGTTCGGGCTGCAGACGGTTCACCGTTCCGACCGCACGCACCGTCACCTGATAGGTCTGACCGGGCACGCGGACCCTGGTTTCGGCTTCGACATCGAGGAACGGTTCGATCGTCGTCGGATTCGTGAAGTCGATGTTGCCGCGCGTGACGAGGTAGCGGCGACCCTCGAAGGTCACTTCGCCGCGGTCGACTTCGGCACGCCCGAACAGCAGCGGATGATCGTAAGTCCCGCGCAGCTGAAGGTCGGCGCTCGCCACCAGACGGGCGAGATTGTTTTCCACGCGCAGCGTCGAGGGAATCCGGACTTCGACATCGAAGCGCAGCGGCACCGGAGGCGCGGCGGCTCCGACTGCGACCTCGGTCGTCGTTGACCGTCCGCGGCCAAACTCGAAAATGCCGGCGTTGGGATCGACCCGGCTGTTCCACGTCGCGTTCTTGACGGTGACGACGCCGCCCAGCCCAATCGCCTGCATGTTGCCGCTGACGACGAGATCGGCGTCGACCGTGGACCGCACGCCTTCGGGATAGCGCAGATGCATGTCCTCGCCGCGGACGCTGACGTTGAGATCGCCAGGCAGATAGCCGTCGAACCCGATCCGCCCGCCGAACTGCACGCGGCCGCCACCCATGGTCGCCGTCACATCGTCGAGTCGGACGCCGGTCGGATCGAAGCGGATGGTGCCGTTGATGGCGTCGAGCGAATTCGGCAGCGAGAAGTGCCGGATGCGCCCGCCGGCGATGGTGGCGCTTCCAGAAAACACCGGTTCGTACAGCGGACCATTGATGCCGGCCGTCAGAGCGGCGCGACCGGAACCGCGCACGTCGCGGAAAAATCCCTGGAGAATGCCGAGGTTGGCGTCTCCGGCGGCGCGCAGGGCAATCCGCTCGTCCTTGAGCGAAATCGAGCCGTCGACGGTCAGCTGCGTGTCGTCGCCCGCCAGCTGCAGGTCCTGTACCCGCACGATGTTCTGATCGAGAGCCAGACGAATCGGCCGTGCGTTGTGAATGGCGTAGTCGAACAGGGTGACGTTGAGGGTGTCGACGGTGCCTTCGACGAGCAGATGATTGATGTCGGCAAGCTCTCCGACAATCCGAATCGATCCGGTGGCGACAGCAGTCGTGTACGGCGAGAGCTTCGGCACGAACAACCTGACGTACGGATCGAGCGAGCTGTCGTGGAAGCGGAAGGTCAGCTCGCCGTCGCTTTCCTCGTTCAGGACGATGCGGCCGATTCCAGTGACGGCGAGACGTGAAGACGACACATCCGCCTCGCCGTTGATCTCTTCGCCCCGCAACGCCAGCGTGCCGGTGACCAGTCCGACCGGTTCTTTGCCCACCGAGAGCTCGTTGATGCGGAACCGCACGTCGTAGCGCGGATTCTCGAAGGTACTGCTGCCGGTGGCGGTGAATTCGATGACCCCGGCCGGCGGCGCCTGCGGGAATGCGAACGCCGCCACGCTTTCGGCCGGGATGCGCCGGCCATCAGCGTTGAACGAGTAGGTGCCATCCCAGCCGACGAAGGCCGCGCCGGTGATCGTGCCGGTCGACTTGGTGATGCTCGCGGCGTCGAGCCTGACGCCTTCCCCGTCGAACCGCAGTGACGCGGTGCCGGTTTGGAACGGCTCGCCATAGGCGATGCCGTTCTCGATCGTCATCGCCCCGAAGCCGATCGGCCGCTCGTATTCACCGGTGAGATGAAACTCGCCGCTCAACTGCCCCGTCACCGGCCAGTCGTCGAGTTCGAAGGCATGGCGCAGGCTGTCGAGGTCGTGTTTGTCGACGCGGAAGCGCGCATTGATTTCTTCGCCGCGATCGCGGCGCGGGTAGCCGAGCGAAAACAGGCCTTCGGCGCGGATTTCCGAGTCGCCGTCGGTGATCACCCCGTCGGAAATCGTCAGGTAGCTGTTCTCGACGACGATATGCGCCTGACCGGAGCCCCAATTGGTGTCCCACGCACGCATGTCCTCGCCGCTGAATCGTCCTTCCACACGCGGACGCCGCATCGGACCGGACATGTCGCCATCGAATTCGCCGCGGCCGCCGAAGTTCACCGAGCCGGTCCGCGAGCCGAAGTCGGTGAGGATGCCGGCCAGCACCTCGTCGCTTTCCTGCCAATCGTTGCTGACGACGTGGAAATGAAACGCCGATTGATCGCCGTTCCAGGCGGTGCGGCCGCCAAACGCCACGTTGGTCTTTTCGGTGATGAAGTGGCCGTTGTTCACCTCGACGCTGTCGGGACCGTAGCGATAGGCGACGTCGCCGGCGATCGGAATGTGGTCGGCCAGCGGCACGGGCGCGAACGGACCCCATTCGCGGTTGTCGTGCGCACGATCGCTGTCGCCCGCGGCTGCCAGCGTCGACGGCATCGATGACGCCCCGGGCGGCGGTGTGGCTTGAACCCGCCCGTCGCCGCGGTGTTCGCTGAATTTTCCAAGCGGCCATTCGAGAAGATTCTTTCCCGACGCGGAGCCGGTGAAACGCACGCCGGCGAGCTCGTAGAGATCGGAAATCTGCCGAAGGTCGACGTCGGTGTAGGACGCGTCGAAGCGGGCGGTCGGCCGATCAGGAGAACCGAGCGGGCGAATGCCGAAGGTGAACCGAGCGTTGCCGCCGTAGAGGCGTGAGCCGGCGTTGGTGACTTCAAAGAGATTCCGCGTCCAATGCAGCGAACCAAACAGCGACGGGAAGCGGTACTGCTCGACGCCGGCGACCTGGCTGGTGAAGTTCCCCGCGAGATCGTGGCCGCCTTTGAACAAATGGAACACGCCGGTGAAGTCGCCGTCGCCGCTCAGCTTCCAGTTCTCCTTCGCGAAGAAGAGTTCCCGCATCCGCGAAAACTGCACGCGCGAACGAACTTGGTACGACTGCTCGGGCCAGTGGTCGAAGTCGACGGCGCCAATCGCGACCGTGTGGGCGCCGTCAGTGTCGATGTCGGCGCGATCGAGGCGGACCTTGGCGCCGTCGATCACGAATCGGCCCTTGAAGTTCACCCACATCGGGACGTAGTTCTGGATCGAGATCAGTCCCTGCTTGAACGTCGCTTGGCCGTGATAGTTCGGGAAGTTCGTAATCGCCAGGTCGAGATTCGGGGCAACAATGCTCCACGGCATCTCGTGATCTTCGTACGTAAACTGGCCGCGCGAGGCGCCTAGAAACTGCACGGTCGTGGTGAACCGCCGCGGCCCGCTCGGTGGAGCGTTGGTATTGCGAAACTTGGGAAAGTTGTCGCCGTCCTTGAACTTCTCGACCAGCATCTGCCAGTCGGTCATCTCGACCGAGGTGACCAGAACATCAGGACGGCGCCCAATCAGACCCGCCCAGCTCACCGCCAGCGACAGCCGCTTAGCCGTGAAGAACGGACGGTCAGTGGGTTGAAGACCCTCGATCACCAGGTCGCGCAGCTCGAAATGCCCGTTGACGACGCGGACCTGCAGCTCGCCGATGTGAATCGTTCTCTTCATGAACCGCGATCCCTGCTGCTCGGCCAGGCGGCGCAGTTCCGGACCGAGATCGATGGTGAGCGTCGACACCACGGCAGTGGCAAGAATCACGGCGGCGATCGACAGCACCAGCTTGGTGTGCCGAACGACCCAGTGGCGACGAAGTCGGGACAGCGCGTTCATCTTGATGTTTATTCCGGCGATACCACCAGCAGCAGCGCGCCGGCGTCGACCGATTGCCCTTCTTGTACCAGCAGCTCGGTGACGATGCCCGATCGCTTCGCCCGAAGCTCGTTTTCCATCTTCATCGCCTCGACCACGACCAGCGGCTGGCGTGGGTAAACCGCTGTCCCCACCTGCACCAGCACGCGGACGACTTTGCCCGGCATCGGCGCCACCAGCGGCTGCGGGCCGCCGCCGCCGGCGCCATCGTCCCTGCGGCCCCACTTGCGGCGGCCATTGACCGAAACCGACAGCGGCACCGACTTGATGCCGACCGCCAGCTGGCCTGGCGTCTTGTCCGCGGCGAGCGTCACCTCGTGGCTTGACGAACCGATCAGCAGCGACAACGTATGCGGATCGACGCGGGCCGCATCGATGGTCCACTCGTGGCCGTCCACGTTGACCACGAAATGCCTGTCGGCGCGATGCACATCGACGCGAAGCACACGACCGTTGACGTCGACCTCGTAACGCACGTCAGCGCAGGCCCTCGACTCGAGCCTGGCCCTTCCATCGCAGATCCACTCTGGCTGGCTGGCCGTCGCCATCCGTTCGGTTGGTGGCATCTGGCGCAAGCACGGCGCGGAGCGCCGCGGCGATCGCGGCCACGTTTTCAGTGGCGACTTCGGCTTCGACGAACGAGCGGCCATTTCGGCTCGCCAGCACATCGTCGAGATACGCCGTGTGAACCTTGCCGGCGAGAAAATCCGGTTGCGCCAGCAGCCACGAAAAGAACGGAATCGTCGTGCGGATGCCGGCGACCACGTATTCCCCGAGCGCTCGCTGCATGCGCGCGATCGCCGCGGGCCGATCCTCGGCCCAGGCGATCAGCTTGGACACCAGCGGATCGTAGAAAATCGGCACCTCGAGGCCCGCCGTCGCGCCGCTGTCGTCGCGGATGCCCGGTCCGGCCGGCACCCGGAGATGCACGATTCGCCCCGGCGAGGGAAGAAACGCGTTGTCGGGATCCTCGGCGTAAATGCGGCACTCGATGGCGTGTCCGCGCGGCGTCGCGAGACGCTCCGCATCGAGATCAAGACGCTCGCCGCGCGCGATGCGAATCTGCCACCGCACCAGATCGATACCGGTGACCATTTCGGTGATCGGATGCTCGACCTGAAGCCGCGTGTTCATCTCCAGGAAATAGAACTGACCGTTTTCGTCGAGCAGAAATTCGACGGTCCCGGCGTTGGTGTACCCCACCGCCCGCGCCACCGCAGCCGCCGCCGACATCATCGCCTCACGAATGGCCGGAGTCACTGCTGCGGACGGCGACTCTTCGACGACCTTCTGATGACGACGCTGGATCGAGCATTCCCGTTCGACGAACGGCAGCACCGTGCCGTGATGATCGCCGAGCAACTGAATCTCGATGTGCCGCGGCCGCACGATGCGCCGCTCGAGATAGACGCTCGGATCGCCAAACGCCGCGCTCGCCTCGGACCGCGCGCGCCGCACCGCCGCCGTCAGCTCCGCCGGTTCGGTGACGGTCCGCATGCCCTTCCCCCCGCCACCCGACACCGCTTTGACCAGCAAGGGGTAGCCGACGCCGTCGGCGATCCGTTCGATCTCGGCATCGGCGACCTCGGCGCCGAGTGGTGTCTCGGTGCCCGGTACGAGCGGCACGCCGGCTCGACGCGCCGCCTGCCGCGCCGCCGTCTTGCTGCCCATCAACGCGATGGCTTCCGGGGTCGGTCCGATAAACACCAATCCCTCGTCGCGGACGGCCC
>Ga0068864_100004075_pt1 | contig 12002 bp, 10 predicted proteins | sample KBSSwiS72_FD_66586 | JGI IMG/M metagenome (GOLD analysis project Ga0068864, IMG submission 66586) | Switchgrass rhizosphere microbial communities from Kellogg Biological Station, Michigan, USA - KBS Switchgrass S7-2 | ecosystem: Host-associated > Plants > Roots > Rhizosphere > Soil ...
CCGGTCGCGGATCCGCTCCTCCGCCTGCAATGGATGGCGATGCAGGGAGACAAGGCGGGCGTGCGACGACAGATGGACGAGGTCGCCAGGCTGCGGCGCAGCGGAACTCCCGGGGATGTCGCTCTGGACGCGACACTCGGCGAGGCTCGAGTCAGACTCTCCATCGGGGACACCGCCGCCGCCACCAGCCAGCTCGATCAGGTGCTCGACGCGCTGCCGACGCTCGGAGTTGCCCTGCTGGGTGACGTGCCGCAAGGTTCCATCCCTCAGGCAGCTGCGTTGCCTCAGGTGCTGGCGCTGCGAGCCGAGCTCGCGGCCCACACCGGAGACAGTACGGTGGCGCGTGCCCGAGCGACGCAGGCCCTGGCGCTCTGGAGCGGCGCCGAACCCGCCCTCGCCAGCCAGGTATCCCGCCTCCGCGACTTGGCAGCAGGCCGCTGACCAATTTCCTCTAGAGTGAGGTCACCGCATGTGTTCTGTTTGGGCTAATCGTGTGGCACCCATAGTTGTGGCGTTTGGTCTGAGCGCCTGCAGCGTTCAACCGACCGCGACGTCGGGCGGGCAGGTCGCCGCTGCGCCGGCCGATCAGCAGCAACTGCTCACTTACGCGCAGAACCAGCAGTTCTGGACCCGGTTCGGCGCGGCCGACCGTGCGTTGATCGATGACAAGGTTGATGTCATCATCGAACCGGAAGCGAACAGCTACAAGCTGACCCGGCAGGAGCTCGCGGCCGGACGGATCGTGGCCAGGTTCCACAAGAGCGGCGGTGGCGAAGTGCGTCGCCTGGGGCTGACGGAGAAGGACACCGTGGCGTACTGGACCGTTTCGCAACAGAACGGCGTCTATGTCGGACGCTTCGTCTCGGAATCGTTCGATACCAGCTACGCCATCGATATCGACTGGCACGACTCAACCGCCAAGGCGATCACGGCCTCGGAACCGAACCTTGCCTGGACCCAGTCCATCGCCCAATGGCGCTTCGAGGTCCTGCCCGGCGGTGGCACCCCGTTCGCGCTACTGGCGGACCAAGGAACCGGTTGGGCCACCTGCACTGCGTGGGGCTGCTGCCGGACACACTAGATTTGATGTCAGATGAAGCGAGGGGCGGGCACCCACCGGTGCCCGCCCCTTTCCCTTCCGGGCGTGGGTTTGATCTCGTCCCCCATTCAGGGGCCTTGTGCCCGAGCGACCGTCGCCATCACCTGAGACCGGGCAACTTGAGCCTTCTTTACCCATGGAACGAGCGGCGGGTCCGGGTGATCGGTGCGACGGAGGAAGATTGAGTAGTGCTGCTCAGCTTCCAGGAGGTTACCCTGGGCCTGCGCCAGTTCCCCCTGGCGGAGCTCTGCAAAGCCGGCCAGGACCTCGGTCATCGACCAGTAGCGACCCGCCTGCCAGGCTTCATGCCACAGCAACAACCGCTGCGATTCAGTCGTGTCGCCGGCCTGGAGCAGCCAGTTCGCCGCGGCGAGATGCTGGACCCCAATGTCGTAGTTGCCGATCGAACAGTTTGCCTCGCGAGCGCATTGCCACTCCATCGCTGCCAGCTCGCGACCCGCGCTAGCACTGTCGCCATTCAGGGCCAACGCAAAGGCCGCGAGGGATCGGGTGTTGAACACTGCCGCTCGTGTGCCAATGGAATCCAGCGCGTGTTGTGACCGTCGCAGCGCAGCGTGGTCACGAAGCCGAAAGGCCAGGAGACCGTCCAGCCAGAGAGCAAGCACCTGAGCGTTCCGGGCGCTTGGGGTGGGTGGCGTCCGCCCCAGCAACGGTGGGATTGAGGCGGACCGCGCCACGGCGTCAGCCGGATCAATCAACCCCAGCCAGGCACCGACCGCGGCCAGGCGGTAGGCCTCGAGTGATGGCACGAGCCCACTGGAATCACGGGCGTACGCATCGAGAAGCGACAACGCCGACTGCCAGGCGCCTCGTGCCGCCCATGCATAGCCACTGCGCCGAAGGCTCGCAGCCGAAGGATGAGCGCTTCCGAGCCTTCGAGCCCTTTCTTCCAGCTCGATCTGCGCCTGGGGGAACCCCAGCCAGAGCGCACCCTCGGGACCGAGGTCGAACGTTCCCGGTCCTGGCTTCTCCTCTAGCCGGCGGGCCACATCGTCGGCGAGCGAACTCAGCGACGAGTCTACCACTCCCCCGCTTCGGCCCAGACCGTCCATCAGCCGGAACCATGAACCGCTACCGCCCTCCTCGCCCAGCGACCGCGTGAACCAGCCCAGTTGCTGCAGACGGTCGAGGGCCAAACCTGACATCAACGTGTCTTCGCCGGCGCTCAGCAGAAACAGGTGGGACCACGCCGGGATCAAACCCGGATGAAGGGCCACGGCCCGCCGAAATGCCGTCCGGGAAGCGGCGCGGGGGTATCCGTGCATTCCGCCGAAATGGGCGAGGCCGTCTCCATACATGAACCAGGCTGGCCAGTGATCGGGGAATCGAGTGACGGCGTCGCCCAGAAGCTGAAGGGCGAGATCGTACCGGTCGGCCTGCGCCATCCATGCCTCCACGAGTAAGGCCTCCCGTGCGGGAAGATCCTTGCGGTGCAGCCGGAGGCTGTCGAGGATTGCGGAATCTGGCTCTTCCTCCAGCCAGACTTCGGTGAGCAGGAAACGCTGATAGGCAAGCCAAAAGCCGGGATCGGCCATCATCGCGGCGCGATATGCGCGGGCCGCATCCTGCCAGCGCCCGGCGACGATGTTGCCCTCGCCCTCCAGAAAAGCGCGCAACGCCGGCAACTTGCGAGTGGTGACGGCCCCAAGGCTCGGGCTGGGTGGCTCGCCATATCGCCAAATCCCGCGAAGCAGCGTCCAGGCCACTGTATCGGTCAACGCATCGAGGTTCGCTGCGGGAAGAGAGGTGGAGCCTCGGACGATCGTCCGCTGCCCGTCTGTTTCCTCCATCTCGAAATCGACTCGTGTGGCATTGCCCGTGCGATGGAGCGTGCCGCGCACGAGACTCGTGGCACCAAGACCTCGCGCCATCCGGGTAGACGCTATCCCCCGACAGGGATCACCACACTCCGCAGTGAGGGCCAACGCTGTGAGACCGTCCACGGTGCGTAAACCACCTACCCCATCCAGCGCGGCGCTTACTGTTGCTGCCAGATCCCGCCCCAGGCGGGCAAGGGCCGTATCAGGCTGGCTTGGGCTAAGCGGGAGCACGAGGATGACTCGGCCTGTCGGGATCACTCCGTTCGAGATGTGATTCACCCGTCCGACGAGCCCGATGAGTCCCATCACGACGAGGAGGCTGAGACCGATAAGTGCGGCCGGCATCCGCCGGCGCCGGGCGCCGAGGGCGGGTGGTGCTTGGGCCTTTTGTCCCCCAGCTCCGTCGGCCAGCGGCGTTGGGAAAGAGAGAGAAGGAGCAGAGTCGTTCCGATTTCTTATGCGCCGTACGAGCGCCTCAGTCTCCGGGCTGGGCGCGGCGTCATAGTCCTCCCGCAGCCGTCGCGCGAATTCGTCAAAGGCGCTCAGCGCCCCGCCGCGATCCCCCAGTTCGTCCAGGAAGAGGATCAGGCGGTTGAGCTCCGATTCATCGTCGGGAAGCATCGCCGCCGCACGCCGAGCCGCGGCCGCAGCCCGTACTTGCTCTCCACTCGCTCGTAGCGCAGCCGCCACCCTCCAGCCCGCCTCGATGGCCCGCCGCTGTAGCCGCGCCCGCTCTTGGTCTAACCAGCGCTCAAACTCAGGAGCAGAGTCGCTAACGAACCATCCTTGGAGAAGGTCACCGCCATGGAGCTCGAGCGCCTCAGCCGATCGCCCTTCATCACACGCTTGGTCAAATGCCACCGCGTCGCACCAGAGGAGGTCGGGGTTTACGCCGACCTCCTCTTCGCCCCTGGTCACGATCGTCCCGTCACCGAGTGTCCGTCGCAGGAAGCTGAGCGCCTGGCGAAGGGCTCCGCGCGCGTGAGCCGCGTCTAACTCCGGCCAGAACAACCCCACCACCGTGTCACGGCGGCGGAATCGTGTCGAGTTGGCAAGGGTGAGGTATGCGAGGAGGGCGAGACGCTTGGGTTGGGTCAGCAGGGGATCGAGCGGGCGTCCCTCGGAGCTTCTCAGATCGGCACCACCGAGGATTCTGAGCTTGTTCATCCCTGCCGGATCACACCTCCGTCACGCCTAGGTCACCCCATCAAGCAGCATTAGGCCGGTCTGGTGCGTTCAATGTACCCCTCGGGACCCAACCCGCTAGGGAATGCTCGGCGTGTGCTGGCCAGATACAAGGCAATTCCAATACCCACACTTGGAGGGACTATGCGACGACTTAACCTCTCCCTCCTCGCCCTCGGTGCCGGCTTCCTCGTCGGCTGCGGTTCCGAGGCTGGGGAGCCGCTCTCGGAGAGACCTATTCAACCACGGCTGGCGAACGCCTGGGGCCCTGAGACTCCACCATTCAATATCGAGGCTGTGCTGCGAAACCCTTCCTCTGACGGCGGGTTTGGCCTCGTCAAGTTCCGCCAGCCGAATGACGCTGATGCCACTATCTATCTCGATGTCTGGGTCCGAGACCTTGCGCCGGGCACAAACTATCGTCTGCAGCGGGCAGTCGATACCGTGCCTGATGGTCTGTGCACTGAGGCATCGGGATGGCTTACCCTGGGTCAAGGCTTGACTCCTCAGGCGATTCTGACCGACGCAGCAGGCACGGGGCGGGCCGGGTTGTGGCGCAGTGTTGCGGCCTTTCCCGTGGGCACCCAGTTCGACATCAACTTCCGGATCATTGATGATGCAACGGGTAGCGTGGTCCTGAAGAGCGACTGCTACCAGTTCACCATAAGTCTCTGACATCCGCAGGGCTGGACCCGGTACCACCCGGCATCCGGTGAATAGAGGGCGGGCATCGAGGGATGCCCGCCCCTATCTTTTCCCTTCTTCGGTGACATTTTTTCACCCCTCGCGTACTACTCATGAATGCCTGATTCGCGTATTCACTCCAGCTCTCCTGAAGCCGCGCCGGCCGGCAGACAGTCACGGGCCCACGCCTGGTACGAAGCGTACGGTCAGGCGGTGTATTCCTACGTGCGGTTCCATGTTGCAAGCGCGGACGAAGCTGACGACGTCACCGCGGAGACCTTCCTCAAGGTGTTGGCCGCGGAAGAGCGTTTCGATCCCCAGCGCGGCGAGGCCCGGGTCTGGATCTTCCGCATTGCGCAGAACACTCTCCGGGATCATCACCGCCGGTCGCGGGTACGGCGACACACTTCCCTCGGCGCCATGCGAGATCTGGTGGCCGACGCTCCCACCGCCGAAGAGCGGCTGTTGTGGGAGGAGGAAGTGAGCCGGTTGCTCGCCGCGGTGGCCGACCTGGGCGAGCGGGACCGGGAAGTCATTGGGCTCCGCTACGGGAGCGGAATGGATACGGCGACCGTGGCACAGGTTCTTGGGGTTCGCGAGTCCGCAGTGCGGACCCGGCTTTGGCGCGCGCTTGGCCGCTTGCGGGTTCTGCTCGAGGAGGACACACCGTGATCGCCCAACTTGCGGATCCGCGTGATCTCGATGCGCTCCTCGGGCGAATTCAGTTTCGTCCTCGGGCCTCGCTGGAAGGCGAGGTAGCAGGCCGCTGGGCCCGGGGAGATCGTCCCACCCCAGGTCCGAGACCGGTCGGGAATAAGCTGGTTTGGCTCGGTGTGCTGCTGCTGCTGTTGGGCGCCGTTCTCTATCTTGTGCAATCGGGGTTTGGCGGGCTGGCCCAGGTTCGTACGGTTGATCGCTGCTGTGAAGACTTCGACGGCGGTGGCGACCGTGACGACGGCATGCTCGTCGTGTCCCGGCAGGGATCCGATGTTCAGAGGCTTGCGATCTACGAAGACCTGGACGGGAGCCGGAGCTATACCGCCGGTGACGCGCTCCGCTTCGATCGGAGCGGACGGCCATCCTTGCAGCAGCCGTTGACCGCCGGCATGAGAACCTTTGAGCTGTGTTGTCGGGACTATGATGGCGGCGGGCCGGCCGACGACGCCGTCGTCATCATGGCCCTGCCACCCGACCGGATTGCCATGGCGGCGATCTACGAGCGGCTGCCGGCTGCCGGCGACAAGTCACTCAGGTAATTACTCTCCTCGCTTCTCATCTCTCACCGACCCGACATGCGATCTCGGCTCTTCGCTACCGGCATCATCCTGCTGGGTGCCGTAGCCTCGCTTCACGCCCAGCAACCCGACAGCGCGAAGACCGACAGTTCCGCGATTCAGCTCCAGGAAATCGAGGTGGTCGGTTCCATCGCGCCGACCGCGGGAGCGACGATCGGGTCCGGGGTGCCGGCACGAATCTCCGTGGTAACCGGGGAGGAGATCGACAAGTGGGAGCCGCGGCTTCTGGCGGACGCGCTGGTGACCCAGCCCGGCATTTCACTCTACGACGACCTCGGCTCACCCTTCAAGCTCAATCTCAGCACGCGCGGTTTCAACGTAGGTCCCGTCGTCGGCCTGCCTCCAGGGGTGTCGGTCTTTCTCGACGGCGTGCGGCAGAACGAGCCCGATGCTCAGGAGGTCAATTTCGACCTGCTCCCGATGGAGCACGTGCGTCGAGTTGAGCTATTGAGCGGGTCAGGGAGTCTCCTCGGAGCTAACTCACTCGGTGGCGCCATCAACCTGATGACCCGTCGGGGTACCGGTCCTCTGGAAGGCGAGCTCGAAGCGTCTGGAGGGTCCTACGGCAACTGGTCGGGTGAAGGCGACCTCGCTGGACTCACGAAGAAAGGCGTGGACTACTACGTAGCCGGAGGCTACGAGAATGATGATGGCTGGCGTGAGGCCACGAGTGCAGAGAACTACAACGGATTCGTGAATCTGGGGAAGCGCAACGCGGTTCGGGGCATCACGCTTCAGGGGTTTGGGGCCCATTCTCGCGCGAAGACTGCTGGATCGCTTCCCGAATCGCTGTTCGACACCGATCCCTCCGCGAATTTCACGATCGGCGACTTCGAAGATCTCGATCTCCTGCAGCTGGCGACTTCGGGATATGTGCCACTCGGCTCCGGTCGGTTGAACTTCGGTGCTTATGGCCGGCGAAGCACCGCCGAACGTTTCAACGTCAATCAGGCGCCGGACGACAATGTCCGGTCGCTGACGACCAACGGCACCATCGGCTTGAATCTGGATTGGCGCCGGGCGTGGCCGGTGGGGAATGACGCGATCTCGCTCCGTATTGGATCGGATGCGGCCGTCAACCGGGTTCACGTCAGACTCTTCGAGGAAGATCCCATCAACTCGTCGGACAAGACCCTGACTACCGACGTGAAGAGTCCGAGCTGGGACGTCGCGGGCTACGCCTTGGCGGACTACCGCACCGGTCGGGCGACGTTCTCGGGAGGCTTCCGCTACGACTACATCAGGATTCCGTTCGAAGACCAGCTCGATCCCTCGGCTGACACCAGCAGCAGTTTCAACCGGCTCAGCCCCCGCGGCGGAGTGAGCCTGGATCTGGGCCGGGGTTTCTCCACCTACGCCTCCATCGGCCAGAGCTTCCGCGCGCCGGCGGTTCTGGAGCTGGCCTGCGCCGATCCCACGGCCGCCTGTCCCCTTCCCTTCGCTTTGGGTGACGATCCGCCGCTCGATCCCGTCGTGGGAACCACCTACGAGCTGGGTGGCGGTTACCTCGGGACGAAAGCATCAATTACCGCTTCAGTGTACCGCACCGACGTGCGGAACGACATCTCTTTCATTCAGTCGGCTACGGCGGTGTTCGAGGGGTATTTCGCCAACATCGGCGATACCCGTCGCGAAGGCGTCGAGATCGGAACCCAGTTCTTCCCCACGAGCTCTGTGCAGCTCTACGCCAATTATGCCTGGACTAGTGCTACCTATCGCACCGCCGCGGCGATCTTCAGCGTGAGATCCGATGCGGCATTCGCCGGCTCGCCATTGGCCGGGCCTAACACTGTTCAGCCTGGAGACCGGCTTCCCCTGATCCCGGATGCGCAGATCAAGGTTGGCCTCTCGTGGCAATTGAACCGCAGCTTCGATATCGGCGTGGATGGTCGGTACACCGGTCATCAATGGCTGCGGGGAGATGAGGGCAATGAGACCAACGAGCTCGATGACTATGCCACCGCCAATGCCCGGGCCGGCCTCACGCTAGGCCAATGGGAGCTCAATGCGGTGCTCACGAACGTCTTCAATTCGCACAGCGCCATCTTCGGAACCTTCAACGAGAACCGGAACACCGGGGAGCTGGAGCGGTTTCTCACCCCTCTGAACGCCCGCTCGATCAAAGTGATCTTGAAGCGGGAATTCGGGGGGTGATTGGCTCACTAACTCCTTCCTGCCCGTCCTGGCCTCTTTCCCTCACCCCCGACCCCTCTCCCGCGACGCGGGAGAGGGGCGCTCCATGTCAAGGAAACGTCTTAGTGCCTGCTCTAGCCCCGGTTTGTTGACGTCACTGTTTTGAATCCGCAGAATGTGGTATCCTCGATCTCGCAGGTGTGAAGAACGCTCCGCGTCCTGTTCCCGTTGAACCGGATCGAGATGTAAGTCGCCGTCGATTTCCAGAACCAGTCGATGCTCGACGCAGAAGAAATCAATTACGTAGCCGTCAATCACATGCTGCCTCCTGAACTTGAGTCCAAGCACTCGGCGGTCACGCAGGATGTCCCACGCGCGCGCTTCAGACGCTGTGGGGCACTTTCTGAAGGTTCTCGCGCGGTCTCGTTTCCAGAGGGTGACTCCTCGACGTCTGGCCATTCGGGAAAATCGGCAATCTGTCGACGGCCGAGTGACCATAGGACGGCAGTACGGTACCAATAGAATGCGTTCCCCTCTCCCGCGTCGCGGGAGAGGGGACAGGGGTGAGGGGCTGAGGGAGGTAGCGACCAGTCGCCGCCCTCGCTACCTTCCGCCCCGGCCGAGCCGGACCCCGACCAGTCTTCCCGAGGTGGGTGAGTGAAAATCGCTGTCTGCCTGAAGCGCGTCCCCGACACTACGACCAAGATCTCGATAGCCGCCGATGGGAAATCCATCGAAGAAGGCGGCGTCAAGTTCATCCCCAATCCCTACGACGAGTTCGCCCTCGAAGAGGCGATCAAACTCAAAGAGACCGCCGGCTCCGGCGAGACGGTCGTGGTAAGCCTGGGTGGCGATGTCGCGCAGGAAACCATTCGTACCGCCCTGGCGATGGGAATCGATCGTGGTGTGCTGCTTCAATCTCCTGGCTCGGCTGATGGGCTCGAGGTAGCGAAGGCCCTCGCCACTGAGCTGAAGGCCGGAGGCTTCGATCTCATTCTGTTCGGCAAGATGGCCGTGGACGACTACAACCATCAGGTCGGAGTGATGACGGCTGAGCTGATGGGCCTGCCCTGCATCACGGCAGTGGCGCATCTCAAGGTGTCCGGCGGGGCGGTGGAAGCAGAGCGGGAAATCGAAGGGGGAATCGAGGTTTCCACCTGCTCGCTTCCTGCGGTGCTCACCTGCGACAAGGGACTGAATACGCCGCGGCTGCCCGCGCTCAAGGGCATCATGGCGGCGAAGAAGAAGCCGCTGGAGGTGAAGCCGGTATCGCTGGGATCGGGTTCCTTGACGGTCCAGTCACTCAATCTTCCACCCGAGCGTCCGGCAGGGAGGATCGTTGGGGAAGGTCCGGATGCTGTGGTTGAGCTCGTCCGATTACTGCGCTCGGAAGCGAAGGTGATCTGACATGCCCACCGTCCTCGCTGTGACCGAGAATCGCACTGGAGTCCTGCGCAAGGTCTCGTTCGAAGTCGTTACTGCCGCACGACACCTCGCCGACCTGCTTGGTGCGACAGTTGACGCCATCGTGCTGAGCGACGGTGCCGTGACCGGCACCGAAGAGCTTGGCAAATGGGGCGCCGACCGGGTCCTCCTCGCGACCCACCCTGACTTCCGGCTCTACCAGCCCGACGGATTCGCCGCGACCGTGGCCGCCGCTGCCGCAGGTCATGTCGCGGTCCTGCTTCCTGCCAGCGCGACCGGTCGCGATCTCGCTCCTCGAGTCGGCGCGCGACTCGGCGTGGGCTGTGCCACCGATGTGGTTGGAATCGGAGCAGAGGGCGGCAAGGTGCTGGTGACCCGGCCGGTCTATGCTGGCAAGGCACTGCAACGGGTCCGGCTGGAGGGAACTCCGGCAATCGTTTCACTCCGTCCCAACACCGTTCCGCCGGCCGAATCGGGCAAGGCCGGTGGGGCGGAGAAGTTCGACGTCCCGCCATTCACGGCGCGGGTGACGGTGAAGGAGATCAAGGCACCGGCACAGGCCGCCCTCGATGTCACCGAGGCACCAATCGTCGTCTCGGGGGGGCGCGGCCTCAAGGATCCCTCGAACTTCAAATTGCTCGAAGAACTGGCCGCCGCTCTGGGCACTGCCGCGGTTGGCGCCAGCCGCGCCGTAGTGGACGCGGGATGGCGCGAGCACGGAGACCAGGTCGGGCAGACCGGGAAGACCGTGAGCCCGTCGCTCTATTTCGCGGTGGGAATTTCCGGCGCAATCCAGCACCTCGCTGGAATGCGCACCGCCAAGACGATCGTCGCCATCAACCGGGACAAGGACGCCCCGATCTTCAAGGTGGCCGACTACGGCATCGTCGGCGATCTCTTCGAAGTGGTTCCCCGACTCACCGAAGAGATCCGGAAGCTCCGGGCCGAGTCCTAGGTTGAATTCTCCTTCAGAGCAAGCCGCCGCCACCCCCGCCTCGCGAGGCCACCTTCTTCAGATCCTGGGCGTTGCCTTCGGGCTCGCTGTCATCGTCGGGAACACTATCGGTGTCGGCATCCTGCGGACCCCCGGGGATGTCGCCAAACAGCTCCCCAGTCCCCTCTGGTTCCTCGGCGTCTGGGTAGTCGGGGGGATCTACGCGCTGCTTGGCGCCCTCACGCTGGCCGAACTCGGCGCCACGCTGCCCCTGTCCGGCGGACAGTATGTCTTCGCCCGGCGCGCGTTCGGTGACTACGCCGGCTTCGCGATCGGTTGGAGCGACTGGCTCTCGACCTGCGCGGCCAATGCCCTGATCAGCGTCACGATCGGCGACTACAGCGACGTTCTGTTTCCCGTGCTGCACGGCCATTCCGTGGCAATCGCTGTCCTGATGATGTCGCTGCTTACAGCCATCAACGTGAAAGGGATACGGGCCGGCGACCTCACTCAGCAAGTCACCAGTCTGCTCAAGACGCTGGTCCTGGTCGGGCTGGCCGGTGTCTGCCTCGTGTTCGTCCCCGAAAATCCCGTCAGCTCGGCTGTCAGCGGCCCGGGACCGTCCTGGATTCCAACGTTCACCGCGCTCGTTCTGGCCTGTCAGGGGGTCATCTACACCTACGACGGGTGGAATGGGTTGCTGTACTTCAGCGGCGAAGTAAAGAATCCGGGCCGCGACATTCCGCGCTCGATGGCTGGCGGTGTCCTGGCGGTAATCGTGATCTACCTGCTGCTCAACGTGGCCTTCATGCGGGTGTTACCACTGACCACCATGGCGGGAGAGACCCTGGTCGCAGCGGCGGCGGCCAAGGCGATCTTCGGGCCGAGGGGAGATACGGTGGTTCGGGTGGTGATCGTGCTTTCGCTGTTCAGCGCGGCGAACGCGATTCTCCTGATCGGCTCCCGTCTGCCCTACGGGCTGAGCCGGGACGGGCTGATCGCCCGAGGCATTAGCAGCGTCAACCCCGGTGGAACGCCGGTGCCGGCGCTGCTCCTTACGACACTCGCCACCATCGCGCTGATCGTGAGCGGAACCTTCAACCAGATTCTCGCTCTGGCGGCGTTCTTCTACGTGGTGCAATACACCGCATCATTTCTTTCGGTCATCGTGCTGCGGAAGCGGGAACCCGGACTGCCGCGTCCCTATCACGCCATCGGCTATCCCTGGGTGACATGGTTTCTGGTTTTGGGATCGCTGGCCTTCCTGGTGGGCAACGTGCTTACCGACCGGAGGAACAGTCTGATTTCCCTTGGATTGCTGATTGCCAGCTATCCGGTCTATCGACTCGCGAGACGTGAGACGTGAGACGTGAGACGTGAGACGTGAGACGTAAGACGTAAGACGT
>Ga0068864_100004076_pt1 | contig 11996 bp, 13 predicted proteins | sample KBSSwiS72_FD_66586 | JGI IMG/M metagenome (GOLD analysis project Ga0068864, IMG submission 66586) | Switchgrass rhizosphere microbial communities from Kellogg Biological Station, Michigan, USA - KBS Switchgrass S7-2 | ecosystem: Host-associated > Plants > Roots > Rhizosphere > Soil ...
GGTTCGTCGGGGAGAGTGGGCAGCTGGGGGAGGCCCGATTCAGCAGCGACGAAGGACGTCTCGAGGATCAGGACCGGCTCGTACCCCTGGGAGGCGGTGACCCGGCGGAACCGGATCGGGTCGTCCGGCTCATCCTCGCCGTCGACCTCGTACTCGATCGGCCCGGTGCTGCGGCCCTCGCGCACGAAGTAGGCGTGCAGGGACTCGGGCCACCAGTCCTCGTCGACATCGGTGAATGCGGCCGCCAGCGCCTGCGCGACGACCTGCCCGCCGAAGACCCGGCCGGGCGCACCCGGATGGCACCACCCCTCGTACCGGCGCTTCCCCGCCGGTTCGAGCTGCCACAGTCGTTCGACCGCCGAGGACCGAGCTCGCACGGGACCGTCCACGGAGCCTCCCGGTGTCGCGAGCATGACCGCTCGCAGTCTCCCACGGTCGATGGAAGGCCAGGCAGTCCCGGCGAACGTGACATGTGCGACACCGCCGGCGGCGGCGAGACGAACTAGAGGGCGTAGGCCGAGGCCGGATCCACGATCAGTGCCCGTTCCCGGGGGTGCACGGACAGCCAGCCCGTCACCGACTCCGGCGGGAGGAGGGCGGACCAGTCGATCGGACCGTGCTCGCTGACCAGAAGGGTGAACCGCCACCGCTCCTGCCCGGTCTGGCCGCAGTAGGCGGTGCCGCGGATGCACGGCCGGTCGGAGCGGAGGTCGTATTCATCGGGCACCAGGCCGTCACACCACAGCGATCGCAGGATCTGGTCCTCGAAGCCCCACAACTCGGACGTGATCCGGTACTCCAGCGCGGTCCAGAAGTCCGCCTCAGCGCCGTCCACCCACGCCTCCTGAGCCGTCAATCAGTTCGGCGATGGCCGGCGTCACCGGAGTCACGATGGAGCCGCCGTCCGCACCGACGAGCGTACGCACCGTGTGCGGCCGCGTCACTGTCAATAACGCGATGTAGGCACAGACGACGGCATCGATGCGGTCTTCGACCCTCCGCAGGTCGGCCTTTCGGGTAGCAGCTTCGACGGTACGGTGGATGGCGCGCCAGCCTTCGTGGCCCGCGACCCGCAACGGCACCTCCGCGCGCGCCAGACCCTCGACGTGACCGACCAGTTGCCACATCGCCGCCCGCAACTCGGGAAACGACCGCCCGGGCTTGTTCTTGTACGGCAGGAGCCGCCTCAGTCCAAACAGGACGATGATGGCCGGGTGCGGGTACACCTCGATCGCGTCGACGTTCGCGTTGGCTCTGCGGACAATCTGGAGGAGGCGCGCTGCGCGACCGCCGTCGGTGAACGACGGGTTGGCAGTGTTCGACGGGTGGCAGGCCACCCCGTAGCGACCGAAGTAACGCCCGACCAGCCGCTCGCACTCTCGGGCGCCTTTCGGGTTGGTCACGACCAGCGGCGCGTCGAACGCGATCACGCTCGGCCCGGTCGCCCATCGGCCGAGCCAGTCCAGCACCTGCTCGTCGGTGACCGCGTCGGCGACGGCCAGCAGCTCACCGGAACCGTCCACTGTGGCCAGACCCGTGGTCGCCCGGTTGCCCCACGCCAGGTCGACGCCCACGTACCGCACAGCTGACCCTATTACGATGGCTGTCATGCCGGAGACCATCGAGGAGTACATCGCCTCTTTCCCGCCGGACGTTCGGACCGTGCTGGAGGAGGCCCGGCGGGCCATCCGCGCGGCCGTTCCGGGCGCCGGGGAGACGATCAGCTACGGGATCGCGAGTTTCACGGTGGGCGGGCGGCACCTCGTCTACCTGGCCGGATGGAAACGCCACATCTCCGTCTACCCGGTACCCGAAGGGGACGACGCCCTCGAAGCGGCGATCGCGCCGTACCGTGCGGCCAAGGGCACGCTGAAGTTCCCGCTCAACAAGCCCGTTCCGTACGACCTGATCGAGCGGGTGGCCGCCCGGCTGCTCGCCCAGCGCGAGGAGGCCGCTCCGTGACGAAGATCAAATTCGGGATGGGCGTGGGTACGCGGGTGTCGCCGCCGGACGTGGCCGCTTTCGGGCACGTGGTGGACCTGCTGGAGCGGCACGGCTTCGACTCGCTGTGGGTCAACGACGGGGTCACCGCCGGGTCGCTCGACCCGGTGACCGCGCTCGCCTTCGCGGCCGGCCGCACCCGCAAGCTCAAGCTCGGCACCAGCACCCTGGTCGTGCCCGGTCGCAACCCGGTGCTGCTCGCCCGCGAGCTGGCCAGCCTCGACGCGCTCAGTGGCGGCCGGTTCCTGCCCGCGTTCGGCCTCGGCCGGGCGGATCCGGCGGAGCACCAGGCGTTCGGGGTGCGCCGCAACGAGCGCGGCGGCTGGTTCGACGAGGCCGTGCCGCTGATGCAGCGGCTGTGGCGCGAGGACTCGGTGACCCACAACGGTTCCCGGTTCACGGTCTCGGACCTCACCCTGCGGCCCAAGCCGGTCGGCCGGATGCAGGTCTGGAGCGGCGGGCGGTCGCCGCGCGAGTACGACCGGACGGGTCGGCTCGCTGAAGGGTGGCTGGGCAGCTTCCAGACTCCCGAGGAGGCCGGGGCGGCCCGGCACGAGATCGAGGAGGCCTGCACGCGGCACGGACGGTCCATCGACGATGACCACTACGGCATGGTCATCCTGTACGCGCGGACCGCGATCGCGGACCGGGTGGGCGCGATGATCGGGCGGGTACGGCCCGAGCTGACCGCGGCCGACCTGATCCCGGTCGGCGCCGACGGACTGCGCGCCACCGCGGATCGCTTCATCGCCAACGGAATCAGCAAGTTCGTGCTGATCCCGTCGAGCCCGCCGGAGGACTGGGACGACGAGCTCGCCTGGCTGGCCCCGGTCGTGCACGAGCTGGAGGCGCGCGGGTGAACGTGTTGTGGCTCGGCGGCGGCTGCGGCTCCGGCAAGACCACGACGGCCCGTCGCCTCGCGTACCGGTTCGACCTGAGGCTCTATCCGGTCGACGCGTACGTCTTCGCGCACGAGGCGAGGGCCACCCCCGACCGCCACCCCGCCATGTCGCACGCGGCCACGCTCGACTTCCAGGCACGGCACGTCACGCCGACGGTCGAGCAACGGGTCGACTCCTTCCTCGCGTACGCGAAGGAGCGGTTCACGCTCATCGTCGAGGACCTCGCCGGGCTGGGCGACGGGGCGCTGGTGCTGGCCGAGGGGCCGTGGCTGCTGCCCTCGCTCGTCGAGCCGATCGGCGCCTCGCCCGCCACCTCGGTCTGGCTGCTGCCAACGCCCGCGTTCACCGCCCGCAACCTCGGCATCCGCGACGAACCGCGGCCGACCGGCGACCAGACCGAGAAGGAGCGGGCCAACCAGCTGCGACTGGCCCGCGACGCGCGGCTGACCGTACTGATGCGGGACGACGCGAGCCGGCTCGGCCTGCCAGTGTACGAAGTGGACGGTTCGCTGTCGGAGGACGGGACCGAGGACCTGGTGGCCCACCACTTCGCCGAAGCGATCGAACGCGGTCCCCGGATGCTCGACGGCGCCGAGCGGGCGGCCGTGCGGCGGGCCGAGAACGCGGTCGTCAACGTGCAGCTCGCCGCGTTCCGCGCGTACCTTGGGGAGAACGCCCCGGCCCAGGAGAGGCCGTTCACCTACGCCTGCGAGTGCACCACCCTCGGCTGCGCGAAGACCGTGTCGCTGACACCGACCGAGTACCGCGCCGCCGACGGGGCCGTGGCTCACGCATGACCGCGTTGCTGCCGCCCGACCTGCCGGTGCTGACCGGGCTCGGCGGCGTCGCGGCCGCGCAGGAGTGGCTGCGGGAGCTGCCGGACCTCATCGACGAGGTCCGCGACGGGTGGCAGCTCACGCTCTCCGCGCCGCTGCACGGCGGTAGCTGCAGCTGGGTCGCGCCGACCACGCTGGCGGACGGCACCAACGCGATCGTGAAGATCGGATGGCCGCACCGCGAGATGTACGGCGAGCCGCTGGCCCTTCGCGCCTGGGCGGGCCGGTCGGCGGTCCGGCTGCTCGAGCACGACCCGGACAGGCACGCGCTGCTGCTGGAACGGTGCGAGCCGGGTACGCCGCTGACCGCGTTTGCGGGAACGGCGCACGACCGGCTACGCGCGGCCGCCGCGGTGTTGCGCGACCTCTGGCCGGTACCGGTGCCGGACGGCCTGGAGGATCTCGGTGCGGTGCTGGCGGAGTGGGCCGGGCTGGCCGAGGAGCGGATGGCCCGGCTGCGGCCGGGGTACGACCCGGGCCTGGTCGGCTACGGCGTGGAACTGCTGCGGACGCTGCCCGCCTCGGCCGAGCGGCGCGTGATCCTGCACGGCGACGCTAATCCCGGGAACTTCCTCGCCGCGGGGAGGCGCCCGTGGCTCGCGATCGACCCGAAGCCGATGGTCGGCGACCCCGCCTACGATCTGTGGCCATTGCTGGGCCAGGTCGACGACCCGTTCAGCTACGACGATCCGGCCCCGCTGGTGCGGGACCGGATCGCCTTGCTCGCGGACGAGCTCGAACTCACCTCGGACCGGGTCGCGGCCTACTGCGTGGCCCGCGCGGTCGAGTACGCCCTGTACGAGGCGCACCACGGCCGCGTCCCGGACGGTGCGGAGGCCATCCGGGCCGCCCGTACCCTCGCTGGCTAGACGGGGTCGTAGCGCACGGGAAGCTCGGCCAGACCCCGGATGAGCATGCCCGGCCGCCACCGCAGGTCCTCGACCGGCGCGGCGAGCCGCAGGTGGGGGAAGCGCGTGAGCAGGGCCCCGATGGCGATGCGACCCTCCAGCCTGGCCAGCGCCGCGCCGAGGCAGAAATGGATGCCGTAGCCGAACGCGATGTGGCCGGCCTCCTTTCGGGCCACGTCGAGCTGATCGGCGTCGGTGAACACCTTGTCGTCGCGGTTGGCCGCGAGCAACGAGATCAGCACAGGTTCGCCCTCGGGTATCTCGACGCCGGCGTACACCACCGGCTCGGTGGTGACCCGGAAGGTCGAGGTCTGCACGGGCGACTCGTACCGCAGGAATTCCTCGACCGCGCCGGCCAGCAGCGACGGATCGGCCCGCACCTGCTCGAGCTGGTCGGGGTGGGTGAGCAGCAGGTAGACGCCGTTGGCGATCAGGTTGACCGTCGTCTCATGGCCGGCGATCAGCATGAGGAAGACCATCGAGACCAGCTCGTCCTCGGTGAGCCGGTCGGTGTCCTCCGGCGGGTCGAGCAGGGCCGAGAGCAGGTCGTCGGCCGGCCGGGAACGCTTGTCCACCAACAGATTCCGGATGTACCCCACGAGCTGGCCGATGGCCGCGCGCACCTGCTCCATCCGGGCCGGGTCGGCGATCAGTCCACCGGAGACGATCGTGTTGGACCAGGTCCGGAACGAGTCCCGGTCGGCCACCGGGATGCCGAGCAACTCGCAGATCACCTGGATGGGCAACGGGAACGCGAACGCGTCGACGAGGTCGACCTCGGTCCGGCCGGCCATGTCGTCGAGCAGTTCCGCGGTAATGGTGGCGATGCGCGGCTCGAGCCGTTCGACCCGGCGGGCGGTGAACCCGGTCGAGACGAGACGGCGCAACCGGGTGTGGTCGGGCGGGTCGGCGTTGAGCATGTGATGCCCGATCGGGCTGCCGGCGTTGCTGGGCAGGTTGCCGCGCGGCACCTGCCGCTTGGACAGGCGCGGGTCGCCCAGCGCCTGGCGGGCGTCCTCGTAGCGGGAGACGAGCCAGACCCGCGCGCCGTCGGGCATGTCGAGGCGGCGGACGGGCTGGTCCTCGCGGAGCTGTCGGAGAGTAGGGAAGGGGTCGGGTCCGGAGAGATCGGCGATGACATTCGCGTCGGTCACCCCACCACTGTGCCGCACGATCGACCCTCATCGAAACCCTCGACGCGAGAGCTTGCCGAGCGCCCATGTCACAGTTGACAAAGGACTATCTGTAACAGAAGCTGTTACAGATGTCCGCCAACAGCCGACTGACGATCGCCGTGCATGCGCTGGCGTGGCTCGCGCTGGCCCAGCGGCGGGGATACCCGCAGCTCACGTCGGACCAGGTCGCGGCGAGTGTCAACACCAACCCGGTGATCCTGCGGCGCAGCCTGGGCGACCTCCGGCGGGCCGGTCTGGTCACGGTGCGGCCCGGCCCGGGAGCCGGTTGGAGCCTGGCCCGGGCGCCGGGGGAGATCACACTTCTGCATGTGTACGAGGCGGTCGAGCACGCGCCATTGTTCGGCCTGCACCACTCCGAGCCCAACCTGGAGTGCCCGGTCGGCCGGGGGATCCGCCCCACGCTCACCCACGTGTACGGCGGGCTCGAGCAAGCGCTTCGGGACGAGCTCGCCAGGACATCCATCGCCGACGTGCTCCGCCAGACCCTTCGAGTCCACTGAGGAGCCACCGTGGCGTACCCGATCGTCGAGCTCCGCCAGTACACCCTGCACCCGGGCCAGCGGGACGTGCTGATCGACCTGTTCGACCGCGAGTTCGTGGAGACCCAGGAGGCGTGCGGCATGACGATCCTGGGGCAGTTCCGCGATCTGGACCGGCCGGAGCGGTTCGTGTGGATGCGCGCGTTCGAGTCCATGCCTGCGCGGACCGAGGCGCTGCAACGGTTCTACGGCGGGCCGGTGTGGAAGGCGCACGCCGCCGCGGCCAACGCCACCATGGTCGACGTCGACGACGTGCTGCTGCTGCGCCCCGCGACGCCGCGGCCCGGGTTCTTCCTGGTCGGGTCGCGTCCGACCGTGGGCGCGCGCCAGCCGGCCGGCCTCATCCTCGCCACGGTGTGCCTGCTCAGCGAGCCGGTCTCGCCAGAGTTCGAGGCGCACTTCGACCACTCCGTTCGACCCGCGTTGACCCTCGCTGGCGGCTCGCCGTTGGCGTGCCTGAGCACCGAGTACGCGGAGAACACCTTCCCGGCCCTGCCGGTGCGCACCGGCGTGCACGCGTTCGTCTGGCTGACCCGCTTGGCCGGCCCGGCCGCCATCGCTGACCACTGTGGACGGACGCGGGACGTGCTCGCCGGCCTGACAGGCGAGATCCAGCACCTGCGGCTCGCCCCCACCGGCCGATCCTGGCTCCGCTGACGGGGTCGGGTCAGTCCGCGGCGGCGGCCAGCGGGTCCGGCACCGGTACGGGGGCGGGCGCGGCGGCCGGTTCGAGGTTGAGCCGGGGGAGCGCGGACATGGCCACCGCCATGAGGACCGCCGCCACCGCGACCCCGATGAACACGTGGTGCGACGCCCGGGCGATCGCCGGCGCGGTGTGGGTTCCGGCCAGCGCGGCGTTGGCGATCGCGCCGAAGACCGCGACCCCGAGCGCGCTGCCGATCGACCGGCTGAACATGTTGTTGGCGGTGACGACGCCCCGCTCGGACCAGCCGACGGTGGCCTGGGCGGCAATGACCGTCGGTGATGCGACCAGGCCCAGTCCGGCGCCGACGATGAAGCAGGCGATGCCGACCATCGCCACGTTCGTCTGCTCGCCGAGCAGCACCATCAGCACCGAGCCGGCGACCGTGACGACGCAGCCGATCAGCCCGGTGGCGCGGAAGCCGATGCGCAGGTAGAGCTTGCTCGACTGGGCCGCCGTGATCGGCCAGCCGACGGTCAGCGCCGCGAGCGCGAATCCGGCGACCAGGGGACCGGTCCCCACCACGTTCTGCACGAACGTCGGCACGTACGAGGTGAGCCCGAGCAGGACCGCGCCGACCGCCAGCGACACCAGGCTGCTCATCACCAGGATCCGGCGCCGGAACACCCACAGCGGCAGCACAGGCTCGGCGGTGCGCCGCTCGACCAGCACGAAGGCGATCAGCAACACCCCGCCCGCGGCGAGGACAACGACGCCGGTCACCGACGACCACGCCCAGGCCACCCCGCCCTCCAGCAGGCCCAGGATGAGCAGGGTGCACCCGGTCGCGAGCAGCCCCGCCCCGAGGTAGTCCAGCCGTGGCCGGCCGCGGGCGACCCGTTCACGCAGGCTGCGGATCAGCGTCGCCGCGGCGACCAGGCAGAGCGGCACGTTGATGAAGAAGATCCACCGCCAGTTGAGGTACTCGGAGAACAGCCCGCCGATGCTCGGCCCGACCACGGCCGAGACGCCCCAGACACTGGCCAGGTAGCCCTGCACCTTGCCCCGCTCGGCCAACGTGTACAGGTCACCGGCGATCGTGATCGTCATCGGCTGGATCGCGCCGGCGCCCAGGCCCTGCACCATCCGGAAGATGATCAGCGCCAGCATCGACCACGCGAACCCGCACAGGATCGACCCGAGCAGGAACAGCGCGATGCCGAGCAGGATGACGGGCTTGCGGCCGAACAGATCGGCGAGCTTTCCGTAGATCGGCACCGTGACCGCCTGGGCCAACAGGTACACCGAGAACAGCCACGGGAACTGTGCGAACCCGCCGAGATCACCGACCACGGTGGGGATCGCGGTGGCGATCACCGTCGAGTCGATGGCGACCAGGCCGGTGGCGAGCATGAGCGCGATCAGGACCTGACCGCGCTCGGACCGGAAACCCACCGGCTGGGTCTGTGTAACTGCCACAATGTGCTCCGCTGTTTACATGGACCTCACGCGATCATAGCCTCGGGCATTCCCAGCGGACGCACAGCAGTTCTCCAGACGATCCGGAGCCGGCCCGCACGGCCCTCTGAACGATGGAGCGCAGGGTCGACGTATGACCCGCCGGCTGGCCCCGTTCGCGTGGTTGGCCGTGCCCGTTCTGGCCGTGGGAATCGGCCTGGTCGTCGTCGCCCGTACCGCGCCGCCCGCGCTGGAGACCCGCGAGCGGGTCGCCGCGGCCAACGCCCTCATGCAGGCCCAGGCGCCGGCGAAGGAGATCGAGGCCGCGCCGACGGACGCGCAGCAGCGGACCGCGGTACTGCTGGCCGCGTTGAGTGCGTTGAACGCTGAGTCCACAGTGGACTTTTCAGTGGCCATTGTGGACCATCGGTCCGGGGCCAGCTTCGCGTACCAGGGCGATGCCGCGTTCTCCACGGCGAGCGTGGTCAAGGTCGACATCCTGGCCACCCTGCTGCTGCAGGCCCGGCAGGGCGGTCACCAGATCTCGGCCGCCGACGAGGGCCTCGCGGACATCATGATCACGCAGAGCGACAACGACGCGGCGTCCACTCTGTGGTCGGAGATCGGCGACGCGGACGGGCTGAGCGCGGCGAACCGTATGTTCGGGCTCACCAGCACCGATCCCGGCGAGGACGGCTACTGGGGGCTGACCACGACGACCGCGGCCGACCAGGTCAAGCTCCTCGACGCCATCGCCAGCCCGAACGGCCCGCTCGGCACGGAGAACGCGACCCTGCTCGACCTGATGGGCCAGGTCGTGTCCGACCAGGACTGGGGTGTGAGCGCCGCCGCCCGTACCGGTGAGACGACAATTCTGAAGAACGGCTGGCTTTCATTGGACTCCGACGACGGGCTGTGGGCGGTCAACAGCATCGGCCGCATCACCGGCAACGGAACCGACGTCACCATCGCCGTCCTGTCGCACGGCAGCGACGACCTCGACGACGGCATCGCCCTCGTTCAGCGGGTCGCCGAGCTCACCCGTGACCAGCTCGTGGCCTGACGCCGCCAAGTCTCCACAATGGACTAGGCGCTGCGGGACGACCTCGGCCGTTGTTCCAGTTGTGGAATGGCCGGTCGTCGGGCCAGGATGAGCGGGACCAACGGAGGGTCCCCGGTTTGTTCACGCACAGATGGCGCGCGGTCGCGGCGGCCCTCGCGCTCGCCCTCGGAACGGCGGCCTGCACCGCGCCGTCTTCGCCCCCACCGGCAACGCCGTCCGGGCCGCGGGCGATCACGCGTGCCCAACCCGCCGGACCGGACGTGGACGCCTGCGTCTCCTCGACTGTGTCCGGGATGTCGCTGCGACAACTGGTCGGGCAGGTGATGCTGGTCGGCACGCCGATCGCCGACCCCGCCGCCCTCACCGGCCTGGTCCTGACGTACGACTTCGGTGGGGTCTTCCTGTCCGGCCGTACCCAGGCACCGGCGGCCCAGCTGCGCTCGGGGATCGCCGCACTGCAGGCGTCGGCGCCGCGCGCGGCCGGGCTGCTGATCGCGCTCGACCAGGAGGGCGGACAGGTACAGACCGTGCAGGGCCCTGACTTTCCACCGATCCCGAGCGCGGTCGCGCAGGGAGCGCTGGCCCAGCCGGACCTGAGCGCCCAGACACGGACCTGGGCCGGGCTCCTCGCCGATCTCGGCGTGACGCTCGACCTGGCGCCGGTGGCCGACACCGTGCCGGCGTCGGTCGGCGCGAGCAACCCGCCGATCGGTGCCCTGGACCGTGGGTACGGATCGGATCCGGCCGCGGTCGCCGCCGACATCGCGACCGTCGTGGCCGCGATGCAGAACGAGGGCGTGTACGCCACGCTCAAGCACTTCCCGGGGCTGGGCCGGGTCACCCAGAACACCGACACGTCCACCGGCGCGGTCGATACCGAGACGACGCCGCAGGATCCGTTCCTGGGGCCGTTCTCGGCCGGCATCAAGGCGGGCGCCGGTGCGGTGATGGTGTCGCTGGCGACCTACCCCAACCTCGACCCGCAGGCGATCGCCGCGTTCTCCGCGCCTGTGGTCACCGGGCTGCTGCGCCAGCAGCTCGGGTTCACCGGCCTCATCCTCTCCGACGACCTCGGCAACGCGGTGGCGGTCCGCGACATGCCGGTCGGCGACCGGGCGGTCCGGTTCATCGACGCCGGCGGGGATATGGCGCTGACAGTAGCGTCCTCGACGGCCGCCCCGATGTTCGACGGCCTGCTCGCCGCGGCGAACGCCTCGGACGCATTCCGGACGAAGCTCACCGCGGCCGCGACCCGGGTCGTGCGGGCCAAGTACGCCGTCGGCCTCCTCCCCTGCTCCCCGTGATCCCGACCGTGTAGTCCGGCCAGGGCAGGACTAAACGGTCGGGATCACGCAGCGGGCGCGGCCGCATCGGCGTGGCCTGCCCGGCCAGCCGCCGGCCCGCAGCGCCTCGATGACCTGCGCCGCCACTCGACACGGTGCACTCGCGATATCGGCCAGTCCGTAACGCAGCACCTGTTGTCCCTCAAGGACCGCGGCGTTGTCCCTGCGCATGTCCCGCCACCGCGCGTGCTCGGGATGTGCTGCTCGTCCATCAATCTCGACCAGAGTGGCGTACCGCCGGTAGCGCACGTCGTCGTAGCGCGATGCGCCGTCGACCACGCGGCGGACCTGTCGCGTCGAAGCCGGCAGCCCGTGACATCGCTCGACATCGCGGAGGTACCTCAGCTCAGCGATGGAGTGTGAGCCGCTCGCGATGTCGGCCAACGCGTCGACCACGAGCGCGCGATGCCTGAGCCGGCCACGGCGCTTCACGGCCGCCGCCAGGCGTGGTCCGGTCGTGACGCGCGATCCCACCGCCCGGGCGAGCCACGCCATGGCGTCATCGGCGTGGGTGCTGGCGTCGACCAGGTCCAGCACCGTCTCCTCCACGGTGGTCTGGGGAGGCGACCGGCTCGGGTGGCGGCGTTCGGTGAGTCGATCGGATCGATGGATCACGACCCCTTCAACCCGCTGCGGGTGCCGCGTGCCCGGCACCGTTACGTGCACGACCTGGCTCGACCGGTCGATGAGGCCCTGGAGCTCCGCGGCGGTTTGATGACTGGCGACCGCGCCCGAGCCGGCGCGCAACACCGCCGCCCACACCTGGGCCGCCCGGTCGAGCGGGCCGGAAAAGGTCGCATAGACGCCCGGAAACACGCGCTGCCAGACCTTCCGGGTCAGCCGATGCTCGATCTCGGCTCGGGTGAGGCCACTCGCCAACGCTTGGGCCCGCGTGAGCACACCGTGCTGTCGGTCGAGCACCTCATCCAGCACAGCACCCATCGTTGGCGAGCTACGACACGTCCGCTACCCCCACTTAATCGCCTGTGGATAAGTACCCGACCGTTCAGTCCGGCCAGGACCGGCCTCAACGGTCTGGATCATGGCTGATGAATATCTGACCGGTCACGCCGACAGGCTACAGTCACAGCGTGGATCTTCGAGTGC
>Ga0068864_100004082_pt1 | contig 11990 bp, 12 predicted proteins | sample KBSSwiS72_FD_66586 | JGI IMG/M metagenome (GOLD analysis project Ga0068864, IMG submission 66586) | Switchgrass rhizosphere microbial communities from Kellogg Biological Station, Michigan, USA - KBS Switchgrass S7-2 | ecosystem: Host-associated > Plants > Roots > Rhizosphere > Soil ...
GAGAACGGCGTAGATCACGCCGACGAGCACGCCGACGCCTAGGGATACGATGTAGATCTTCATGGGCTCGCCTCTCCAGCGGATCCGCGTGCGGGGGACTATCGGGCCTGCTTGGCGACGTCCTGCGCGCGCTGATAACTTTCTGCCACTGCCGCGTAGTTCGGCGCCACGAGGCCATACAGTCTTGCAAGCTCGGCCGCTTCGGGGCGCGCCCACGTGCGGTGCAGTTCGCTCAGCACGGCGTTGGTCGAGGTGGGGACGATGCCCGCCTGCGCGAAGCGGGCGATCGACACACGCGATGCCATTTCGCTCGGATCTCCGGAGGCGTCGATGACCGCGTAGACCTTGAACCCCGCTGCGGCTGCATCCAGCGCGGGAAACATCACGCAGACGCTCGTCCACACTCCGGCCATGAGCAGCGTCTTCTTGCCGGTCTCGCGCACCGTCTTGACGAACAGCTCATTGTCCCAAGCGTTCACCTCGCCCTTGCGCGGGACGAAGACCGCATGCGGTGCTGACTCGTGGATCTCCGGCATGAGCGGTCCATTGGTCCCATTCGGCTCGGATGCGGTCGTGATGACCGGGATCTTCAGCAGCGTCGCCAGTTTTGCGAGCATCGTCGTGTTGCGACGCAGATCGGTGATGCTGATGTCCTTGACGGTCTGGAACAGCCCCGCCTGGTGATCGAGCAACAGGATCAGACTGTCCGCCGGGTCGATCAGTGCCTGGCCGCCGCCGGTGGGCAGCACGCTCGAGGATTTGTTCGAGGAAATCGTCATGGAAGTTCTCCGCGTGTGGTGATCAAAGTTCGGGTTGACCGTCCCGTCGAGCCTGTGTGTCAAGCCGTCGAACGAATCTTGCCTTGGCATGCGATGCGTGCCATTCGCCTTGTTCGCTAATCATCGACTGCACCGAGGTCGTATCCGGTCATCGGTCTTGCCATCGATCACACGCTCTCGCAGTGTTTTGTGCTATCGACGGCGCGCACCCATGTTGGGATGGTCATCGGTCATAAGAGTCGCTTGGTCTTACGCGCGATGCGATGCGAGACGCCCGCTCGCACAGTTCGATGCGGGGGATATTCCCCGATCAACCGAACCAACCATCATGCTTCGCACTCTGAAAGAAACCAGCCTGGCGCTGCTCCTCGCCACCGGCGCCCTGCTCCACTCATCGGCGAACGCTGCCCCGCCGCCGCCGACCAAACCGACCATCCTGCTCGTGCACGGCGCGTTCGCCGAATCGCTCAGTTGGGAAGACGTCATCGGTCGCCTTCAAGCCAAGGGCTACGTCGTCGTCGCGGCGGCCAATCCGTTGCGCGGACTGCGCAGCGACTCGGCCTACGTCGCCAATCTGGTCGACACGATTCCGGGTCCCGTCGTCATGGTCGGCCATTCGTACGGCGGCGCCGTGATCTCGAACGCCGCTGAGGGCAAACACAACGTCAAGGGTCTGGTGTTCGTCGCCGCCTTCGCGCCGGAGAGTGGTGAAGCACTCGGCGAGTTGTCCGGCAAGTTCCCAGGAAGCACGCTGGGTGCCGCCCTGGCGCCGCCGGTGGCGCTGCCCGACGGCGGCAAGGACCTCTACATCCAGCAGGCCAAGTACCACGAACAGTTCGCGGCCGATGTGCCCGCGCGAGTCGCCGCACTATTCGCAGCGACCCAGCGCCCCGTCGCCGAAGCCGCGTTCACCGACAAGGCCGATCAACCGGCCTGGAAAACCGTGCCTTCGCGGTTCATCTACGGCTCGGCCGACCACGCGATTGCGCCGCAGCTGCTCGACTTCATGGCACAGCGCGCCGGATCGAAGCACACCGTCGTCGTCGAAGGTGCATCGCATGCCGTGCTCGCGTCGCATGCCGATCAGGTCGCAGCTCTGATCGAAGAGGCCGCCGGCACCAACTGAGCCTCACAGAAGAAATCGCGGCCCGTGCTTCGGGCCGCGATTCGACGAGGTCGCGCGTGCGTCTCAGGTCATGCGCAATTGCGACGACTGAGCTCGTCCGACGATCGGCAGCAGGTGCAGCTGGTCCCGAGCGTCGCTGAGCAGTCCGCGCGCGGCGGCGATGCTCGCGGCCTGGGTGCGCGAGCGTGCACCGAGCTTGGACATGATCGCGCTGACGTGCGCCTTCACCGTGCCCAGTTCGATATCGAGTTCGCGCGCGATGACCTTGTTGGCTTCGCCATCGGCGACCAGGCGCAACACTTCGAGTTCACGCGAACTGAGCGTCGCATGCGTGAGGCTCTCTGCCATGCGATGGGCCACCGCCGGGCTCATGTAGCGCAGCCCCTTCGCGAGCGCCGCCACGCCATCGACGAGTTCGTCGAGCGGCCCACCGACGAGCACATACCCGAACACGCCGGCCTCGATCGCGCGCCGTATATCGGCCTCGCGATCGTTCGGCGTCAGCACCAGAACCTTTGCGTCGTTCGGGAGGCCGCGAGTTCGCTCGGAGCCGCGATCAACGGCGCGTAGTGCTGTCGCGTAGTCGGTGATGACGACGGCGATGCGTTGCTCTTCTTCTGCCGTTGATGCATTGAAGCGCCGCTCGAACGCGTTGAATGCGACATTCTCGCGAAGTGCGGCGATCACGCCCGTGCATACGATGGGGTCCGCATGCATGACCAGGACGTTCAGGCGCTCGGGTTCCGAATTCATGGCTTTCTCGACGAAGTGTTCGTGGTCTGGACCGCGGTGGCTCAGACCACGTTGATGGTCACGTCGATGTTGCCGCGGGTCGCCTTCGAATAAGGGCAGGTCTGGTGCGCGTCGTGCACCACGGCCTGCGCCACCTCGCGGTCGATGCCGGGCAGATGGACGTTCAACCGCGCGCGCAGCGCATAACCCTGACCGACCATGCCCAGGTCCACTTCGGCATCGACGGCCGCGTTCGCGGGCAATGCGATTTTTCTTGCGCGGGCTGCGAGACCCATGGCGCCCATGAAGCACGCCGACCATCCGATGGCGAACAGTTGCTCCGGATTCGTGCCCGGCTTGTTGCCGCCAGGCGTACTGAGCTTGACGTCGATGGCGCCGTCACTGGACCTGCCGGCGCCATCGCGTCCTCCGGTAGTGTGGGTGTGCGCGGTATAGAGAACTTTGTCGATCTCGTTGATCATGATCATTTCCTTTGAAGCGAGGGTGGTTGGATGGAACAAGTGATAACGGGTTGTCGATCCTGGTTGGATTTGATCTGGGCCGGCCACAGGGAGGTCACGCTTCAGCCGCGAACTGCTGAAGACTTGGTCTGGTGGCCGCGAACCTGTGCCCGACAGCCCACCAGGCTTGCACGAGAGCCGCATAGTCGTCGGCGGCGTCTTCCCATACGAAATGCCCCGCGTCCAGCAGATGCAGGTCACTCCGTGGCAGACGCTCGTGCAGGTAGGTGGCGTTGGTGGGTGGGACCACCTTGTCTCGACGCCCCGAAATGATCTGCACCGGCGTCTGGATCTCCGGCAGCAGGTCGCGCAGCAACTCGAGCTCCGTCGGATAACTCTGCACATAGCGCATCGACTCCGCGAATCGGTCTCCTTCGTACGATGCAAGATAGTCCTCGCGCGCCGCATCGCTGAGCACATGACGCTCGAGTGTGCGTATCGCGTGCTCGACGATCGGGCGTCCTCCCATCTTCCGGTACGGCGCGAGGTCGGGCGCATGCACCCAACCAAGGAGCGGCTCACCGAGGTCAAGCGGGACCGCCGCCCCGCCTGTCCCGATGGTCAGGCTGCGGAAGCGATTCGGATGTGCAGCCGCTGCGAATAACGAGGCGGCAGTGCCGACGTCCGGCCCGACGACGTGTGGCCGCTCGAGGCCGAACGCGTCGGCTGCGTGGACGATGAACTCACCCATCGCTCGCGGCGACATCAACTCGCGCCTGCCTTCGGATCGACCGAAACCCGGCAGGTCGATCGCGACCAGATGGGCCGCTGCGGCCAACTGTGACCAGGTCGCCTCGTAAGCATGGATGCTCTCCGGCCAGGGGCTCAGCAACAGGGCTTGCGAGGTCGCACCGCCAGGATCGCTCTCGATGTAGCGAACCGCGACGCCATCGATCGTGCGATAGGTCGGCTTGCGGGCCAGGTCACTGAAGCTACGGATCTTCATGCGGGATGTCATGACGTTCTCCTTTACCATCCAGTGCGCGTTGCCGGGCTGCGAACCAACACCTGGCTGGTCGCGACGACCCAAAGCATTCCAACGGCCGGCGACACGAATCGCGAATAGACGCCGTCTGGTGCCCAGAGTCCGTCGCTAGACCAGGTCGTACCTCCGAGCAAGACGAGGACGACGGCGACAACCCCGGCCGCGAAGAGCGGCTTCGAGATCAGCCCCGCACGCCAGAGGCCGAACGTGCCGGCCATGATCAGCATGGCGCGCGGGAACGAACTCAGCACGAAGCCGGCCCAGGCGATGTCTTTCAGCGCTGCGGCGAGCGCGTGCCCCGCGGCGCCGGCGATCGAATACGCCACCGCCGCGCCGACACCGATGAGCAACAGGAACAGCCCGCCGACGAGCGCGCTGGACGTGGTTGTCGCCGCTCCCCATCCGTGCTGACCCGCATCGGCCAGGGTGGTCCTGAGCGCAGCCGCGAACCACATCAGGTTGAGGACCGCCATGCCCGATATCACGGCGGCGATGAACACGCGCGTCCGCTCCCCGTCACGCGCTGCGACAACGAAGTCTGCCGCTACGCCGAGCTGCGACTGATGCCCGAGGACGACCAGCGCGATGATGAAAAAGAGGATGAAGTTGATACCGCTCAAGCGCCACAGACGTTCCCAGAACGCTGCGCTGTTCACGCCCGCGGCGGACTGCACCACGTTGCCGTCGGCACGCAGTGCCACTTCCTTCGAGCCATTGCCCTTGCTCATGTGAATCCTTTTTCTCAAGTTGGCAGTCAGGCCGACCGCCGGTGCGCCATGCACTTTGGACAAGATCGGATTGACCTGGATGGAGGCAACTTTAGAAGTCAGCGATCTTTCGATAAATGCGACTCGGCACAGCAGTCCTTTTAGGAATTTGCAAGAGTCGACTGCGACGGTCGGCTGGTTCAGAGGCGCCTCGTTTCGATTGGACGAGGGTCATCCCGCAGCTAGCACCTTGGACCAATGCGCCGGACGAGGCCGCCTGCTCTGATAGAGGCTCCTCCTTTTTTCGAACAACAGGAAACGTTCATGAGCCTCGAAAAACCCACCTCCTCGCCCTTCTCTCGACGCCGCTTCTTGGCCGGATCGACCGGAGTTCTCGCGATCAGCCCGTCACTGCTGGCCATTCCTTCTCTCGCGAGCTCTTCAAGCGACAGCGACTCGGTCGCAGTTGCCACCACATCGACGACCGTCTCGGAAGTCGGCGACGATCGGATTCGCCCGTTCAAGGTCCGCGTGCCGGATGCCGAACTCGTCGACCTTCGCCGGCGCATTGCCACCACGCGGTGGCCCTCGCGGGAACTCGTGCCGGATGCATCCCAAGGTGCGCAGCTCGCGACGATGCGCGAACTCGCGCAAGAGTGGCAAACCCGATACGACTGGCGCACGTTCGAGACCCGCCTCAACGCGCTGCCGCAGTTCACGACAGCGATCGACGGCGTGGACATCCACTTCATCCACGTTCGCTCGAAGCATCCGAAGGCGCTGCCGGTGATCGTCACGCACGGATGGCCGGGCTCGATCGTCGAGCAGATGAAGATCATCGATCCGCTGACCAACCCGACGGCACACGGCGGCAGCGCATCGGATGCATTCGACGTCGTGATCCCGTCGTTGCCGGGCCACGGCTTCTCGGGCAAGCCGACCGAACTCGGCTGGGATCCGATCCGCATCGCACGTGCGTGGATCGTGCTCATGAGGCGCCTGGGCTACGACCGCTATGTCGCGCAGGGCGGCGATTGGGGCAACGCAGTCACCGAGCAGATGGCCTTGCTGAAGCCCGCAGGACTGGTTGGCATCCACACGAACATGCCGGCCACCATCCCGGACGACATCGCGAAGGCGCTGTCATCCGGCGGACCTGCCCCGTCGGGCCTGTCGGCCGACGAGAGGTCGGCCTACGAACAAGTCGACTTCTTCTACAAGAATGGGCTGGGCTATGCGCAGGAGATGAATCACCGTCCGCAGACGCTGTACGCCCTCGAAGACTCACCGGTGGGGCTCGCCGCGTGGATGCTCGACCACGACGCGCGTAGCTATGCGTTGATCACGCGAGTCTTCGCCGGCCGGAGCGAGGGACTCACACGGACCGACATCCTCGACAACATCAGCCTGTACTGGCTGACCAACACCGGCGTGTCGTCGGCGCGGCTCTATTGGGAGAGCAAACTGCCGTTCTTCGCGCCGAAGGGGGTTGCCATTCCCGTGGGTGTGAGCGCCTTCCCCGACGAGATCTACACCGCGCCGCGGAGTTGGGCCGAACGCGCCTACCCGAAACTCGTCCACTACGGCCGGCTCAGCAAGGGCGGGCACTTCGCCGCGTGGGAGCAGCCACAGGTCTTCTCGGCGGAACTGCGCGCGACGTTCAAGTCGTTGCGCGCATGAACGTCTTCCCTTCGATGCGGGGATCTTTGCGAAATCCGTAGCGGCCTTTTGCGCCGCTGCGCCTTACTCGCATTCCCGGCTTTGCCTAGAGTTGCCACACGGTCCGGAAGACAACAAACACAGCCTCTTGATCGACCGGTAACTCTACACAGAGAAGGACAGCCCATGAGCCACGACCTCATCTACTTCGACGACCTCAAGGTCGGCGACAGATTCGCCAGCAGCACTCAAGCGGTGAGCGCCGACGACATCAAGCGCTTTGCGAGCGAGTTCGACCCGCAGCCGTTCCACCTCGACGACGAAGCCGCACGGCCAACCATCTTCGGTGGTCTGGCCGCCAGCGGATGGCACACCGCAGCGATCACGATGCGGCTCCTGGTCACCAGTGGCCCGAAGCTGGCCAACGGCATCGTCGGTGCCGGCGGCGAGATCGAATGGAAGACCCCGACCCGCGCTGGAGACGTGCTGCGCGTCGACACCGAAGTACAGGAACTGATCCCTTCGCGCTCACGCCCGGATCGGGGCATCGTGGTCATGAAGGCGCACACGGTGAATCAGCGTGGCGATGTGGTCCAGAGCAGCACCATGAAGTTGATGCTGACACGACGAACGGTCTGATGCACCAGCTGTCGGCAGTCCGAGGCGACGCCTACCATTGACGACTGAAAGGAACCGCCATGAACGACCTGCTGAACAGTGTGATCGAAGCGCACGGCGGACTGGCGCGCTGGAAGCAGCACCGCACCCTGAGCGCTACGCTCGTGACCGGCGGCGGCCTCTGGGCCATGAAAGGCCTGGTACAGGACTCGACGCCCCGCACCATGTGGGTGGACCTGCACGAACAGCGCGCTTCCGTGACACCCTTCGGAAAGCCGGAGTGGCGCACCGCCTTCACAGCCCAGCGCGTGGCCATCGAAACCGCTGGCGGCGAGGTGGTGCAGGAACGTCTGGATCCGAGAGCGTCGTTCAAGGGCCATGTCATGAACACGCCATGGGATCCACTGCACCGCGCGTACTTCAACGGCTACGCGATGTGGACCTACCTGACCACGCCCTTCTTCATGTCGATGCCCGGTTGCGAGGTCACCGAAATCGACCCGTGGGTCGAAGGTGATGAACGATGGCACGGGCTGCGGGTGCGCCTGCCGGATCAGATCGCCAGTCACAGCACGGAAATGGATTTCTACTTCGGCCCGGACCTTCTATTGCGCCGACATGACTACCACGTCGACGTCGCCGGCGGCTTCAGCGCTGCGCAGTACGTGCACGACATCGTGGCCATCGATGGGCTCAAGTTTCCGACCCGGCGCCGCGCCTTCTTGCGGGGCCCCGACATGCAGCCGGTTCGCGACATGCTGTTGGTCGCGATCGATCTGAGCAACTTCCGGCTCGACTGATGCGGTCAATCCAAGACGCAGCACCGCGCGTCCACTCCGCTCCCTCAACCGTCGTCTCCCTCTTCGCCATCCGGAACGGCGTCGCGCCTTGAGGGCACGGTCGACCTATCCGAGCCTGTCCATCGTTCCGCTTCATCGCGGTCGACTGGCCAAGCTTGCGTGGATCTTCAGTTTTGGGCGCTGGGGCGCGTAGTACCCCACCCTCCCCCGAGTGCGAGGAACAGGTTGACCTGGTCGGCAGCGACGCGGCTCTCGGCCGCGGCTACGCTCTGCTCGACCTGGCTCGACGTGCGCAGCGCATCCAGCACCGGCAAGTAGCCGATGCGTCCCGCTTCGAACAGGCGCTGCGTGTCGCGGGCCGCGTTCTGTGCCTGCGAGCGGCCGGACTTCAGGATCGCCAGCCGCTGCTGGTCACGGGCATAGACCTCGAGGGCGCTTTCGGTCTCCTTCAACGCGGTCAGCACCACGCCGTCGAAGCGCGCGAGCAGCGCTTCGCGCTCGGCCTCGGCCGCGCGGATGCGCGCCTGGACTCGGGTCCGATTCGGAAACTCCCAGCTGATCAGCGGGCCAAGCGAGTACTTGAAGGTGTCGTTGCGGAACGCGTATTCGCCCAGGCCGACCGACGCGATCGATGCGCCGAGTACGACTTTGGGATAGAGGTCGGCTTTCACCACGCCGATCCGATCCGACGCGGACAGCACATCGAACTCGGCGCGGCGAACGTCGGGGCGCCGCCGCAGCAGGCTTGCACCATCCCCGATGGGCAGCGGCTTGTGCAGACGCGGCTCAAGCTCGCAAACGCCCAGTTCAGAGGGGAGCTCGACCGAAGCGCGCGCGGTCAGCGCGGCCAGGCGATACAACGCGACACGCCTCTGCGCTTCGAGCATCGGGATCGAGGCACGCAGCTGATCTTCCTGGACCGACGATCGATCGACGTCCACGGGCGTGCCCCTGCCGTAGGTCGCCAGCCGGCGCGTCAGCTCGGTGTTTCGAGCTTGCAAGTCGACCTGACCCTTCGCAACGGCGATCTCGCGCCCGGCGGAACACAACTCCAAGTAGGCACGTGTCGTCTCGGCGACGACCGTCACGCGCACGGCATCCCTGGCGGCCGTCGCTGCGCCGACGTCGGCCTGCGCCGCGTCGATGCTGCGCCGAACCTGTCCGAACAGGTCGACCTGGTACGAGACGCTGAACCCCGCGCCGTAGACGAACTTGTCTGGGAACGGTTCACCCGGATGAAGCTCTTCCTGCGCGGAACGACGCCCGTATGAAGGACTGGTACTGACCGTGGTCGACGGCTCCTTCGCGCCACGTGTCTGATCGAGCGCCGCCTCGGCCTTGCGCAGATTCGCCGCGGCTGCGCGCAAATCGGTGTTCGCGGCCACTGCCTGCTGCACCAGGCCGTCGAGCGTCGGATCATCGTACAGACGCCACCACTCGTTCGGCACCGCTTCGTCGACGACGGATCCATCGCGGGCGTGCATGAATGCACCTTGCACCGCCGCCTTGTTCACCGCGGCCTCCTGTGGCAGCGGTGGAACGGAAATCACTCCCGCACAGCCGGCAAGAAGCGCGAAGGCCACCGTCGCGGCGAGCCAAAGACGGGACTTCACGGCTCACCTCCTTGCTGGGCGCTCGCATGCCGCTCGGCATCGACCACTTCGACGCTCGCGGTGCGCCCGACGATCAGCGTGCGCTCATCGGACCTGTCCAATCGCACACGCACCGGAATGCGTTGCGCCAGGCGGACCCAGTTGAAGGTCGGATTCACGTTGGCGAGCAGGTTCGAGCTCGGGCCGCGCTCGCGGTCCTCGATGCCGGCCGCTATGCTGTCGACACGACCGTAAAGCGGCGTCGTCTCGCCGAGCAGTCGCACGCGCACGCTGTCGCCGACACGCACACGCGCGATCTTGGTCTCTTCGAAGTATCCCAGGACGTGGATCGACTCCTTGTCGATCAATGCCATCACGGGTCGCCCGGTCATCGCGTATGTTCCCGGACGCAGGTCCAGGTTGGTGACCCAGCCGTCCAGTGGTGCGACGATGCGCGCTCGCGAGATGTTGACCTTCGCGTTGTCGACGGCAGCGACCGCCTGCGCCAGTGAAGCGCTCAGCTGTTCGAGCTTCTGCGCGCTCTGCTCGCCCGACTCCTGCGGCACCAGATTGCCGAGTGCACGATTACGCTTGTCTTCGCGCTCGGCCTGCGCGATCTGCGATCTCAATCCTCGAACCGACGCCTCGGCCTGAGTCAGCGCGATGCGTGCGCGCACGACATCGATCGAGAACAGAAGATCGCCCTTGTGCACCTCCTGGTTGTCGTGCACTGCAATATGCTCGACGATGCCCGAGACATCGGGGGCGATCTGAACCACGTCGGCGCGCACGCGGCCGTCACGCGTCCATGGCGCCTCTCGATAGTGCTGCCACAGCCCGAAGGCCGCCCAAAGGCCGAGCGCGACGATCGCGATCGTGGCGCCTACCCTCGAAATGCGTTGAACGGAGATCATGCTTTCTCTCATCCGATGAGGTTGACCAGGGCGCCATCGAAGCGCGAGGCTCCAACGGCAAGCGCGAACCAGAGCAGCGCGAACAGCGCGAGATCGAACAGCGGTGGATGCCAGATCCACCGATACGCACCGGCCGCGACGAGAACGCGGCGAAGGATCGTCAGTGCAGCGAGGGCCACGAGCGCCGTGATCAGTGCGACATCGAAGAACAGGCCGAACAGATTGACGTCGGCGATCATCGCGCGGCTCCACTCGCGACGGTCGCGTTCGCAGCGACGGCATCGCCAGCACTGAATCGCAGGCGCAAGCCGGTCGCTGCCGTGAGACCTTGCAAGCGCGACGCGCCCGGCTCGGCCTCGATCAGTTCGGCAACGGCGCGTTCTATCGACTCCAGCAGCATCGGCTCCGGCTCGGCGTCGGGATTTCGGAGTCGCCGCCGAGCATGCGCACCGATCTGCTGCAGCGCCGCCTGGATCGCCGTGCGCACCCGCGGCTGCGCCGCCGCGGCCGCGAGCCTCAGATCGACGATGTTTACGCCCATCCGCAGGTCGTCCAGCGCGCGAACCGCTTGTGCTCGCAGCGCGTCGCTGGTGCCGGCAAGGCGTGGCAGCATCAGGCCGATCCGGTCCAGCATGCGGCTGCCCCAGACGGCGCGCGTGAGGTTGCGCCGGCCATCGGCCATCGCCGCGAGGTCGCGCCAGGTGGCGCGCAGGAGGCGGTGTACGCTGGTCTCGGCGCTGATGACACGCATCAGCGATGCAACGACCAGCGCGATCACGCATCCCATCAATGCGCCGATCGCGGTTGCGGTGAAGCTCCCGAAGTCGGCGGTCTGTACCGATTGAATCGACAACAGCGGTAGGGCAATGAGCACGAAGCCGAGCGCAGGCACGCCGAGCTTGGGCGTCGCAAGGTAGAGCGCACTGAAGAAGAACAGCGGCGCCAGGGCCACCGTGAGTGCAACGGGACCGTCGAGTGACGGGAACACTGCAAACACATAAAGCCCCGCCACCGGGATCGCGAGCAACCCGGCCACGATCAGCACTCGAAGCAGCGGCCGCGGATCGTCGAAGGCTGCCGCGAGGGAACTGCCCGCTGCGGCGATGCCGATCGCACCGGCGCCCTGGTCCCAGCCCACGATCCAGCACACCGCTCCGGCGACGATCACCGTCAATGCGACGGAAACGCCGGAGAACGCCGCCAGGGCGGGGTCGGTGTGCAATGCGCGCAGGGAGACCTCTTCGATGAGCTTATGGGCAGCTCCGTCCGCAGTGCCATTGCCGTCTTCAAGACGATGCAACAGCGCGAGGCACTCGCTCCACGACTTCAGCAGCTCGGACAGCCGTTGCATCGCGCCGATCGCCAGTACCTGGCCCGTCGTCATTGCGGATCGCTGCGCGTCGACGAGATCGATTCCCGTCGCGCCGAGGCTCGCCGCGTCGGTCGGCGAAAGCGGTTGTTCAAGGCGGAGGCGCACGCGTTGAAGATGGGCATCCACCTTTGCGCCGAGACTGGCATCGGCGGCGCGGATCCCGGGCAGCCGATCCTCGACGCCGG
>Ga0068864_100004085_pt1 | contig 11984 bp, 10 predicted proteins | sample KBSSwiS72_FD_66586 | JGI IMG/M metagenome (GOLD analysis project Ga0068864, IMG submission 66586) | Switchgrass rhizosphere microbial communities from Kellogg Biological Station, Michigan, USA - KBS Switchgrass S7-2 | ecosystem: Host-associated > Plants > Roots > Rhizosphere > Soil ...
GAAAGATCACGAAGTGGAACGACGGCCGCATTGCGTCGCTGAATTCCGGCGTGAAACTGCCGACAAAGGACATCCTCGTCGTGCACAGAGCCGAGGCAAGCGGAACGACCTACATTTTCTCCGACTACCTCACGGCGGTGAGTCCTGCTTGGTCGTCCGGGCCGGGTAAGGGGAAAGAACTCAAGTGGCCGGTCGGGTTGGGAGGTAAGGGCAACGACGGGGTGTCCGGCCAGGTAAAGCAGACACCGGGAACGATCGGATACGTCGAGCTGGCGTATGCGAATCAGAACAAGCTGCCCGTCGCGAAGATGAAGAACGCGGCCGGCCAGTTTGTCGTGCCGACCATCGCGTCGATCACCGCGGCGGCTGCCGGCGCCGTGGAGAAGCTGCCACCGACCACGGACTACCGCGTGTCGATAGTCAACGCGCCGGGTGCTCAGGCGTATCCGATCTCGTCGTTCACGTGGCTGCTGATGTACGCGAAGCAGACCGATGCGACCAAGGCCAAGAAGCTCACCGACTTCCTGAAGTGGGCGCTGACCGACGGTGAGGGGTCAGCTGGAGCGTTGGATTACGCCCCGTTGCCTGACGCGTTGAGCAAGCAGCTGCTCGAGAAGCTGGCTTCGATTCAGGGCGGGACGGCATCGTGAGCGAAGCTGCTCGCCCGGTGGTGACGACGCGGCCGGACGATACCGGGCTGGGCGCGCGCATCGACGGCTCAGCCATCGGTGACAGCGTCTATCGGTGGATGACGACCGCGTTTGCGTTAGGCATCCCCGTCCTCCTGCTTTTCATTGCGATCGAGATCGGGGCAGCTGCATGGCCAGCCCTCAAGACGTTCGGCTTCGGCTTCCTGACGTCGAGCGAATGGGACCCGCCGCACAACATTTTCGGCGCCGCGCCCGCGATCTACGGAACCATCGTCTCGTCGTTCATCGCGCTGCTCATTGCGACGCCGCTCGCGCTGGGTGTCGCGATCTTTCTGTCCGAGTTCGCACCGTCGTGGCTTCGTCAGCCGGTCGCGTTCCTCGTCGACCTGCTGGCCGCGATTCCGAGCGTCGTCTACGGGCTGTGGGGCATCTTCGTCCTGCAACCGCTGCTGCGCGATCACGTCATGCCGTTGCTGTCTGCCGTTCCGCTGATCGGTCAGACGCCGCTGTTCGAGGGACCGGCCTACGGACCCAGTATGCTGAGCGCGGGGCTGATCCTCGCGATCATGGTGCTGCCCTTCATCTCCGCCGTTTCGCGCGAGGTGCTCATGGCGGTGCCGCGGTCGCAGCGAGAAGCTGCGCTGGCGCTCGGCGCCACAAAGTGGGAGATGATCGCCGACGCGGTCGTCCCGTACGCCCGGTCCGGAATCATCGGCGGCGTTATCCTCGGCCTTGGCCGCGCGTTAGGCGAGACCATGGCCGTGACGATGCTGATCGGCAACGTCCACAAGATCTCGGCATCGCTGTTGGCTCCGGGATACACGATGGCGTCGCTCATCGCGAACGAGTTCGCCGAGGCGACGGGTGATCTTCACCTCTCGGCCCTCATGGCCGTCGGCGCCGTGCTGTTCGTCGTGACGCTGATCGTCAATGCGCTCGCACGCTGGCTGGTGTGGCGCGTTTCGCGCGAGGGGCAGTCATGACGGACATCAACGCGCCGCGCGGACCTGCGTCGCCTCCGAAGCCGCCGCCCGTGCGGACCGCGCGCCCGTCGGTCATGCAACGCGCGGCGGCGGAACGAACGCAGACGACCATCGGCCGCCGGCGGGTCGTGAACGTCGTGATGGTCGGGGTCACATTTGGCGCGGCGATCCTCGCCACGTTACCGCTCATCTTCATTCTCGGACACCTGATCGCGGCCGGCGCATCGTCGATCAACGTCGACTTCTTCACAAAGATACCGAAGCCGCCTGGCGAAGCCGGTGGCGGCATGGCAAACGCCATGGTCGGCACGCTGGTGCTCATCCTCGCGGCGTCGGCATTTGGTCTGCCGATCGGAATCGGCGCCGGCCTCTATCTGGCCGAGAACCGTGGGACGCATCTCGCGAACGCCGTTCGATTCCTGTCCGACGTCCTGAACGGGCTGCCGTCGATCGTGATGGGGATCTTTGCCTGGCAGTTTCTCGTGAAGCCGATGGGGAAGTTCACGGCCCTGGCCGGCGGAATCGCGCTGGGCGCCATGATGATCCCGCTCGTCACGCGCACGACGGAGGAGATGATCCGAATCGTCCCCGTCTCGCTGCGAGAGGCGGCGCTCGCGTTAGGCTACTCCCGCTGGCGGACATCGCTCGTCGTCGTCCTGCGCACTGCCCTGCCCGGCATCGTGACCGGTGCACTCGTCGCCGTGTCGCGCATCGCCGGCGAGACGGCCCCGCTCCTGTTCACCGTGTTAGGCAATCAGTACTGGTCGGCGTCGCTGCGTGAACCGATTGCCGCACTGCCACTTCAGATCTTCAACTTCGCGATCAGCCCGTACGATCAGCAGCACACGCTCGCATGGGCAGGTGCGCTCGTTCTCATTGGCATTGTCCTCATCATCAGCCTTGCAGCCCGCTTTGCCACACGCTCCCGATTCGGCCTCGGTGGCGACTGAGCCTCCCCGTGCTCCGGTCCCGACGGCCGTAACCGCTCCGCGGCCGGCCGCGAGCACCGAGCGTCGCCGCCTCGAGGTCGCGTCGCTCAGCGCGTATTACGGCCACGCGGAAATCGTTCGCGGCGTCTCGATCACGTTCCGTGATCGCGAAGTCACGGCGATCATCGGCCCGTCCGGCTGCGGCAAATCCACGCTGCTGCGATGCCTCAACCGCATGCACGAGACCGTGCCGACTGCGCACGTCGCGGGCTCCGTCTCGCTCGACGGGCGCGATATCTATGCGAAGGGCGTCAACGCGATCGAGGTGCGGCGGCACGTCGGGATGGTGTTTCAGCGCCCGACCCCGTTCCCCACGATGTCGATCCGGGACAACGTCGCCGCCGGTCTTCAGATACTCGGACGCCACAAACCGTCGCGCACCGAAACCGATCACATTGTCGAGGACGCGCTCAGGCGGACCGCCCTGTGGGACGAGGTGAGCAATCGGCTCAAGGACAGCGCCATCGGTCTCTCCGGCGGCCAGCAGCAGCGGTTGTGCATCGCGCGCGCGCTGGCCACGAGACCCGCGGTCCTGCTGCTCGATGAGCCCACAGCGTCGCTCGATCCAATCAGCACGCAGAAGGTCGAGGAGCTCGTGTACGAGCTGCGGCGCGACATGACCGTCGTGATCGTCACGCACAACATGCAGCAGGCAGCGCGTGTCTCCGATCGCACGGCATTCATGCTGACCGGCGAGTTGGTCGAGATCGCGGCAACCAATACGCTGTTCACCACGCCGTCGGATTCGCGGACGGAAGCCTACATAACGGGAAGGTTTGGATGACCGGGCCAGCATCTGCGGGAATCGGGAATCGGGAATCGGGAATCGGTGGCCGCGAACAGAGATCAGCCAGCAACCGCGATTCCCGATTCCCGATTCCCGATTCCCGACACCCCGGCACCATCCACGCGAAGGACTTTTCGTTCTGGTACGGGCCAAAACAGGCGCTCTACGACGTCAGCATAACGATTCCCGCACGCGCGGTTACCGCGTTCATCGGGCCATCGGGATGCGGGAAGTCCACGTTTCTCCGCTCCATCAACCGGTTGCAAGGTCTCATTCCGGGCGCCCGACATACCGGCGCGATCGAGCTCGATGGAGAGGATATCCACAGCGCGTCATTGAACCCCGTGTCCCTTCGCCAACGCGTGGGCATGGTGTTCCAACGCTGGAATCCGTTTCCGAAGTCGATCTATGACAACGTGGCCTACGGACCGCGGATCAACGGCACCGCGTCGCGCTCGAAGATCGACGAGATCGTCGAGCAGTCGCTCCGCCGGGCTGCGCTGTGGGAGGAAGTCAAGGATCGCCTGCGGCAGAGCGCCCTGGGGCTCTCGGGCGGCCAGCAGCAGCGACTGTGCATCGCGCGAGCCCTCGCGAACGAGCCGGAGGTGCTCCTCCTCGACGAGCCGGCCAGCGCCCTCGACCCGATTGCCACCCAGAAGATCGAGGAGCTGCTGTACGAGCTCCGCTCCGAGTTGACCATCGTGATCGTGACGCACAACATGCAGCAGGCAGCGCGCGTCTCGGACTACACCGCCTTTTTCTACCTCGGGCGCCTCGTGGAAGTCAACGACACGGGGCAGCTGTTCACCACGCCGCGCGAAGAGCGCACCGAGGCGTATATCACCGGGAGATTTGGATGAGCCCCGAGAACGCAGGCTTTCGCCATTTCCACGACCAGCTGCAAACGCTGAAGGAACGCCTCCTCGACATGTCGGCACGCGCCGAGGAGCTGATCGACCTCGCCGTCGATTCGCTGCTCACGCGCGACAAGGAGAAAGCCGACGCGGTCATCGCCGGCGACCGCGAGGTCGACATGATGGAGCTCGAGTGCGAGCAGCTCGCCGTGTCACTGCTCGCGCTGCAGCAGCCGATGGGCCGCGACCTGCGCTTCATCATCAGCGCGATCAAGATCACGAGTGACCTGGAGCGGGTCGGCGATCACGCCGTGAACCTGGCGCAGTCGGCGTTGCGTCTCATCGCGTTGCACGTCGAGATTACGCCGACTCCGGAAATCGAGGACATGGCGCGGCGGGCACGGCGCATGCTTGCCGAGGCTTTGGATGCGTTCATCCGGGCGGACGGAGCCGTCGGCCGCGAGGTGTGCAAGGCCGACGACGCCGTCGATGCGCTTCACGACTCGGTGTTCCGAATCTTGCTTACGCACATGATGGCCGACGCCAGAACGATCAACCCGTCGCTCGAGCTCCTGCTCGTCAGCCGAAACCTCGAGCGCGTGGCGGATCTGGCGACGAACATCGCCGAAGACGCAGTCTTCTTGGCAGAAGGCAAGCAAATCAAGCATCATTTAGAGGACCTCGGCCGCGATCGGCCTCACGTCCCTCAAGCGACTGGTTAGGTGGCACTCCCCGCATTCTCCCGTTCCTCCGACGCAGCGCGATCGCCGCGAGCCGAACAAGACATTCGGCTCGCGGCGATCGACATCGGCTCCAATTCCATCCGCCAGATCGTCGCCGACGTATCGCCCGCCGGCTCCATTCGCGTCGTCGACGAAATGAAGGCGGCGCCCCGGCTCGGTGCCGGAGTTCGCGAGAGCGGCCTGCTCAGCGAGACCTCGATGCGTCAGGCGCTGGAAGCGCTCACCCGCATGGCCACGCTGGCGAGGCAGCTGGGCGCGTCTCGGGTCGAGGCCGTCGCGACGAGCGCGGTGCGCGACGCCACGAACGGGCTGACGTTCCTCGAGCTCGTTCGATCCGAGACCGGACTCAAGGTCAAGGTGCTCCGCGGCGAAGAGGAGGCGCGTCTGTCGTTCCGCAGTGCCCTTGCGCACTTCGAGCTTGGCGTGGGGAGAGCGTTGGTCATGGACATCGGCGGCGGATCGCTCGAGCTCGCACTCAGCGCTGATGGCCTGCTCGAGCGACTGATCTCGCTGCCGTTCGGGGCCATCCGGCTCACCGAGGAATTCCTCGGCCCAAAGGTGCGGCGTAAGGGAGTGCGGAAGCTCCGTGACGCCATCCGCGACGATATACGCAAGGCGCTGCCGGTGCGAGACTGGCGTGGCGCGCAGGTCATTGGTTCGGGCGGGACGTTCACGAACCTCGCCGGCATCTATCTGAATCGGCAGGGCGTGCAGACTGCGCGCACGACACACGGGACGCGCCTGCCTCGCGAGGAGCTCGAGCACATCCTCGACATGCTGCAGGACATGTCGCCGGATCAGCGCGCGGCCGTGCCAGGGCTGAACCCGGCCCGTGCCGACATCATCGTCGCCGGATTTGCCGTCGCAGCCGAGGTCCTCGCGAGACTCGAATCGCGTGAGCTGATCGTGTCAGCCTACGGCATTCGCGAGGGTCTGCTCCTCGAAACGGCGCGTGTCGTTCCGACATTCTCCGATCGCGGCGAGGCGCGCGAGCGATCGGTGCGCGAGTTCGCGGAGCGGTGTCACTATGAGGAGCCGCATGCACGCCACGTGCAGCGTCTGTCGCTCCAGCTGTTCGACGCGATCGGCCCACGCATCGGTCTCGCCGCGACCGACCGGCAGATCCTCGCTGACGCCGCGCTCTTGCACGACGTTGGCTATCACATCAATTACGAGAATCACCACAAGCACTCGTATCACCTGATCGTGCACGCCGACATGCTTGGCATGTCACCCGAGGAGCAGGTGGCGATCGCGAACGTGGCGCGGTATCACCGGGGCGCACCGCCGAAACGCAAGCACAGGAACTACGGCATCCTCGACCGGGCGCTCCGGCGCCGCATTCGCAAGCTCGCCGCCATTCTTCGCGTTGCTGACGGATTGGATCGCGGTCACATTGGCGCCGTGGAGCGCGTGAAGGTCCGTTGGCTCGATCGGGCGCTTCGACTGACGTGCGTGGCGAATCGCCGGGCGCAGTCGGTTCGCCTCGACCTGTGGGGTGCGAGCCGGAAATCCGAGTTGTTGTCGAAAGTCGCGCGGATTCCGGTGGAGGTCGTTGCCCCGGACGGCACCGTGATCTCCCCGCAGGACTCGGACGGCGAGCAGCCGGACTGACGCGTTAGGCCGTGCGCTCCACGCGAAGCTCCGTCGCCGGCTGGGTTCCGTCGGCAACGCGCGGCGGCGACCGATCCACCACCTCCAATCCGAGCGGATCGCGCAGCAGCAGCCGGTGCGTGGACCGCTCTGGCTCATCGCCTGGCGTGCGCTGTACGTAGCTGCCGTCAGGGCAGAGCTCCCACGCCTGGCGATTGTCCGCGAGACACGTGTCGAGCAGCGCGCGGAGCCGGGGATGCAACGCGCGGTCCTCGACCGGGGTCACCGCTTCGACGCGTCGGTCGAGATTGCGGGGCATCCAGTCCGCCGAACCGGTGAAGTAGCGGTCTTCGGCACTGTTCCGGAAATAGAACAACCGCGAGTGCTCGAGGAAGCGGCCGACGATGCTGATCACGCGAATGCGCTCGCTCACGCCGGGCACGCCGGGGCGGAGGCAGCAAATACCCCGAACGATGAGATCGATGTCCACGCCGGCCTGCGACGCCTCGTACAGCGCCGCAATGATGCCCGGATCCACGAGCGCATTCACCTTGGCGATGATCTGCGCCGACCTCCCTTCCCGGGCCGCGTTCGTCTCGTTCGAGATCAGCTCCAGGAATCGGTCGCGCATGTTGCCGGGCGCCACGAGGAGCTTTCGGTACACGCGCTGCCGCGAGAAGCCCGTGAGGGAGTTGAACAGGTCGCTCAGATCGGCGCCGATTGACGGACTCGCCGTGAAGAGCCCGATGTCGGTATACGTTCGTGCCGTTTTCGTGTTGTAGTTGCCCGTGCCGATGTGCACGTAGCGCCGGATGCCGTCGGCCTCGCGCCTAACGACCAGCGCGACCTTCGAATGCGTCTTGAGCCCGGGCAGTCCGTACGCCACGTGGACGCCGAAGTTTTCCAGCGTGCGCGCCCAGGTGATGTTGTTCGCTTCGTCGAACCGCGCCTGCAGCTCCACGAGCACCGCCACCTGCTTCCCGCGCTGTGCCGCCTCCGTCAACGCCCGCACGATGGCCGTGTCGCCTGACGTGCGGTAGAGCGTCATCTTGATGGCCAGCACGTGGTCGTCGCGCGATGCCGCGTCCAGAAACTGCTCCACCGTCGCCGTGAACGACTCGTACGGATGGTGCACCAGGAGGTCGCGCTCGCGGATGACGTCGAAGATCGATCGCGTCGCATCCCGGACCGCTGGCGGGACGGCCGGCACGAACGGAGGGTCGTGCAGCTCGGGGACATCGAGCGACGCGATCGACATGAGATCGCCCAGCTCGAGCAACGACCCGCCGTCGAACATGTCTCGATCCGCCAGGACGAGGCCCGGCAGCAGCTCGGCTTCCTGCATCTCCTCGAGGATGAGTGCCCGGATGTGCCGCGGCATGTCGTCCTGCACCTCGAGCCGCACCACCTCGCCGAACCGGCGCTGGAAGACCTGCTCCTCGATCATCGCGAGGAGATCCTCGGGCTCGTCGACGCTCTTCTCCAACTCGAGGTCGGAGTAGCGCGTCACCTTGAACGCCCACCAACCGAGCACCTGCATCCCCGGGAAGAGCGATCCAAGGTTCGCACCGATCACTTCCTCGAGCGGCACGAACTGGTTCCCGCGACCGAACGATACCCAACGGGGAAGACTCTTCGGAACCTTCACTCGTGCGAAGTGGTCCACGCCGCGATCCGGATCGCGAATCTCGACCGCGAGCGAGAGTGACAGGTTCGAGACGTATGGGAACGGGTGACCCGGATCGACTGCCAGCGGAGTCAGGACCGGAAACACCTCGGACTCGAAGAACTGATCGACCGTGTTCCATTCACTCGACGACAGGTCCGTCATGTGGACGAGCCGAATGCCCTTCTCGTCCAGCGCCGGGAGCAGTCGCTCGTGCAGAATCGCGCGCGTTTGGCTGAGGAGCTCGCGCACTCGTCGCTCGATCGCATCGAGCGCCGCTTGAGGCGAAAGGCCATCCGCCGCGGTCGTGGTAACGCCCGCCGCGAGCTGACGACGAAGTCCGGCCACGCGGACCATGTAGAACTCGTCGAGGTTGGTGCTGAAGATCGACAGGAACTTGAGTCGCTCCAGCAGCGGATTGCGCTCGTCGAACGCCTCGTTGAGCACACGCGCGTTGAACTCGAGCCAGCTGAGCTCGCGGTTGAAGAACAACGTTGGCGGAAGCGGTTCGTGCATCATCGTGGGATGCAGGACAACGGCGAATCGAGCCTATGAACGCAAAACGCCCGGCTCAGCCCGGGCGTTCATCATAACCAACTGAAGAGCGGCCGAGCCGTCACGAGCCTGTCACAGCGGAATCAGGCGCGAGAGGATGAAGTACGAGGCCGCCGCGATGATCGCCGCCGCGGGTATCGTCATGATCCATGCCCAAACGATACGTCCGGCGACGCCCCAGCGCACGCCCGAAACGCCGTTCGTGGCTCCGACTCCGACGATCGCCCCGGTGATCGTGTGCGTCGTACTGACCGGAATTCCGAATTTCGTCGCGACGAGGATCGCGAATGCGCCGCCGGTCTCCGCACAGAAGCCGCCGACCGGGCGCAATTTCGTGATCCGGTTCCCCATCGTGTGCACGATTCGCCAGCCCCCCAACAGCGTCCCGAGCGCGATGCAGCTGTACGCGCCAATCTCGACCCAATACGGAACACCGGCGTCCGGGTTAGGCAGATAGAAGAGACCGAGCAATCCGTGCTGACCGCGGAACAGGTTCTGTGTGTGTGTGGCACCCAGTAGCCCGACGATGATACCCATCGTCTTCTGCGCGTCATTGGCACCGTGGGAGAACGAGAACAGCGCCGAGCTCCCGAGCTGGGCGATGCGGAACACGCGATCGACGCGCGCGGGCGCCGCCCGCTGGAAGACCCAATACACCGCGACCATGAGCGCGAACCCGGCCGCCATGCCGATGAGGGGCGAGAGCGCGATGAACTCCAGCGTCTTGATCCACTTGTCGCCCCACAGGATCGCCGTCCACCCGGCCTTCGTCACGGCTGCGCCGGCGTAGCCACCGATGAGCGCGTGCGAGGAGCTGGAGGGGAGGCCGTAGGCCCACGTGATGAGGTTCCAGGCGATCGCGCCTAACAACGCGGACAGGATGACGGTCGGATCGACGATCGACTGGTCGATCATTCCGCTCTGAACCGTCTTCGCGACGGCGGTGCCCACCACGAAGGCCGCTGAGAAGTTGAAAAAGGCGGCCCAGATGACCGCCGCGAACGGGTTCAGGACACGCGTCCCGACGATCGTGGCGATCGAGTTCGCCGAATCGTGAAAGCCGTTGATGAAGTCGAACGCAAAGCCGATCAGGACGATGACGACGACGTACGCCACCGGACTCACGAATTCTTGAGGGAGATGCTCTCCAGCACGTTGCCGACGCCCTGACACTCATCGAGCGCTCGCTCGAGGGTGTCATAGAGCTCTTTCCACTTCATCACCTCGAGCGCATCGGGCTTGCCACTAAAGAGCTCACCTACCGCCTCCTGGTAGATGGCGTCCCCTTCCTCCTCCAGCCGCTTGATCGCGCGGCTGTTCTCGGCGACGACCGATGGTTTCTTGATCGCCATCACGCCTGCCTGGATGTGGTCGGCGGCGCGGAAGATGGTGTCGGAGAGCTTGAGTGCAGGCGGCCGGCACTCGCTAATGTGGAACATCGCGACGCGGCGCGCGGTGCCGTCGAGGAGGTCGATGACGTCGTCGAGTTCCGTCGCGAGTCGGTGAATGTCCTCGCGGTCGATCGGCGTGACGAAGCTGCGGTCGATCCTCGCGCGGACGTCGTGCGTCAGTACGTCCGCTTCGTGTTCTACGGTCTTGATGGCGGCGACGTAGTGATCGACCCTGCCCGGCTCGGCGAACAGGCCCTTCAGGAGACGGGCTGCTTCCTTGAGTCGCTTCGCCAGCTCGTTGAAAAGAACGAAAAAACCTTCGTCGCGAGGTATGAGGCGCACGGGGTGTCGTCGGAGGTGGCCAAGGCCACGCGGCGGCCTCTCAACTGGCGCGGCGCAGGCTTCGTTACACAACCCGGACAAACATAGCCAAGACCCATTCGCATTCGCAAAGGGAGCCTGGGCTATTGAGCGTCAAAGCTCGGCGCCCTGTCCAGCCGTCGTCAGCGGACGCCTGGCATCGCGGCGCGCGGGCGGCTTTGCGTGCTTGCAGAGACGTCCCAGGCCGGGCCAATCCATTACCGCCCAGTCATCTGGATAGGCGGAAAGGGACTTCGTCTCATCCCGCGAGAAGAAATACAGCCAGCTACGGTCGCGCGCCGGGGTGTCGTCAGAAAGCTCATACACCTGCCAATGAATTCCGTCGGAATCAATGAACTTTCTGGTAAGTGCCACTTCAATTCTCCTGATAAGTCCGCGGACGGTAGGGATGCAGTCAACGTGCCCGGACGTGAGAATGTCCCGGTCGCGAAGAGTGAACGCAATGCGCTAACTCCGGAGGCCACCGTTCGTTACACGTTCCGTTACCGAACCGAGACACAAAGTCCCTTGACCACCGGGCGGCATCGAACGCGTGTGGCGGGTTACCGCTCAATAAGGCGCCGCCGCCTTCGTCGCACCGTCGGTCGTTAGGCAGGCGCCCGTCGCGCATCGCTCCTGGTGCGCGTGCGGGGACGCCAGCAGCTCACGCATTGGCAAGGGTCCGCGCCCCAGGCATTGCGCCATCCCCACGCCGCTCGACGTGCCGATGCGCGTCGCGCCGTTGGCGATCATGCGGAGCGCCGTGGCGCAATCGCGAACGCCTCCGGACGCCTTGACCCCCATGGAGTCGCCCACCACCAGTCGCATGAGCGCGACCGCCTCGGCCGTCGCGCCGCCGGCAGCATGGAAACCGGTGCTGGTCTTCACGTACTGCGCCCCCGCCTCGCGCGCGAGCGCACTGGCCTTGATGATCTCGACGGGCGTGAGTTGCGCCGACTCGATGATGACCTTCACGAGACGTCCCGCCGCTGCTCCCACCACGGCGGCGATATCGTCCGCCACGTGATGCCAGTCGCCGCCCTTGATGTGGCCAATGGCAGCAACCATGTCGATCTCGGTGGCTCCCTGCCGAACCGCCAGCGAGGTTTCCGCTGCCTTGATCTCCGACTGATTAGCGCCTAACGGGAAGCCGACGACGGTCGCCACCGCCACGCGGCTCCCCTGGAGCCGCGCCGCACAGTGTGGCACCCACACGGGGTTCACGCACACCGCGGCAAACTCGTGCTCCAGCGCTTCCGAACAGAGCTGATCGATGTCCGCGCGCGTCGTCTCCGCCTTGAGCGCCGTGTGGTCGATGAACTCCGCGATGCGCGCGTTGTCGCGGACGTACTGCACACCTGGCGATGGGCCCATCGTCACGGGCGCGCTGTCTCCCGAGTTTTCGGTTCCCCG
>Ga0068864_100004087_pt1 | contig 11984 bp, 13 predicted proteins | sample KBSSwiS72_FD_66586 | JGI IMG/M metagenome (GOLD analysis project Ga0068864, IMG submission 66586) | Switchgrass rhizosphere microbial communities from Kellogg Biological Station, Michigan, USA - KBS Switchgrass S7-2 | ecosystem: Host-associated > Plants > Roots > Rhizosphere > Soil ...
TGCCCGAGATCACGGAGCTCCGGATCGCGAGCCAGTGATCGGGCGATGTCGAGGATCGCCGCGGCCGGCGCGTCATGGTCCTGGGGCGCGAGCCGAGCGGAGGCCACGCGGAAGCCGCGGTCCGCGGCCATCCGGGCGATCTCGCCGATGAGGCGGGTCTTGCCGATCCCGGCCTCGCCCGAAACGAACAGGAAGTGGCCCCGACCCGGCGCCACTTCCGACAAGCGGCGGGTCGCGAGGGCGATCAGCTCGTCACGCCCGACGAGCAACGTCGAGAGGAATCGGTTCTCGGCCATCGGCGCGAGTCTAGCCATCGGGTTTCTGTCGATCATCGGCCAATTGACCGATGGATCGGGCCTCGGCCCCCGGGAACGTCAGGCCACGGCGACGGGGGTCGCCTGGTCGTCCAGGAACTGCTCCTCGTACAGGCGGGCGTAGAGCCCGCGCTTCGCGAGCAGCTCGCGATGGGTCCCGCGCTCGACGATCCGACCGCCGTCGTAGACGAGGATCAGGTCGGCCCGCAGGATCGTCGACAGGCGGTGGGCGATCGCGATCGTCGTCCGGCCGTGCTCGAGGCGCTCGAGCGCGGCCTGGATGAGCCGCTCGCTGACCGTGTCGAGGGCGGAGGTCGCCTCGTCGAGGATGAGGATCCGGGGGTCCTTCAGGAGCACCCGGGCGATCGCGACTCGCTGCTTCTCGCCGCCCGAGAGCTTGTAGCCCCGCTCGCCGACGATCGTGTCGTAGCCGTCGGGCAGCTCGAGGATCCGGTCGTGGATCGCGGCGGCGCGGGCAGCCGCCTCGAGCTCGGCCTGCGTCGCCTCGGGTCGGGCGTACTGCAGGTTGTCGCGCACGCTGGCATGGAACAGGTAGGTCTCTTGCGTCACGAAGCCGATGACGCGCCCGAGGGAGACGAGGCTGAGCTGGCGAACGTCGACGCCGTCGATCTCGACGGATCCCGAATCGGCGTCGTAGAGGCGCGGCACGAGGTAGGTCGTCGTCGTCTTGCCCGAGCCCGATGGCCCGACGAGGGCCACGAGCTGGCCGGGCTCGGCCGTGAAGTCGATGTCGGTGAGGCCGAAGGGCAGCGTCTCGGGCTCGGGGGCGAGACCCAGATCGGCCGCCGCGTCAAGCTCGAGATCCAACGACTCGGAGGCGAGATTCGGAAGGCCCTCGGCCGCCGCCGCGACGTCCTTGACGCTCCGTGCCTGGGCCGGATACCGGAACGAGACGCCGCGGAGCTGGACCCGGCCGCGGACCTCGCCCGCGGACAGGTCGACCGCGTCGGGCGCGTCGACGATCACGGGGTCCATCTCGAGGTACTCGAAGATCCGGTCGAACAGGGCGAGGGCGCCCTGGATCTCGACCTGGATGCTCAGCAGCTGGCCCATCGGGAAGAACAGGCGCGATTGCAGGGTCGTGAACGCCACGATGTCACCGATCGTCGGTGCGGACGGATCGTGGTTGATCGCGAGGAACCCGGCGAGCCAATACACGAACGCGGGCGTGATGCTGAAGATCGTCCCGACGATCATGAAGAACCAGCGGCCGACCATCGCCGACCGGATCTGGAGCAGGGCCAGCTTCCGGCTCTGCGCCCCGAACCGGGCGTTCGCCGCGGCCTGCTGGCCGAATGTCTTCGTCAGCAGGATGCCGGAGACCGACAGCGTCTCCTGGGTCGTCGCCGAGAGGGCGGCGAGCGCCTCCTGGGTGTCGGTGCTGATCGTTCGCCGGATCCGGCCGACCCGGTAGGTCAGGTACATGAAGAACGGCAGCATCCCGAGCGACAGCGCGGTCAGGCGCCAGTCGATGATGACCATCGCCACGATCGTCCCGATGACGACCGCGAGGTTCGAGGCCACGGACGCGGCCGTATCGGTGACGACGCCCTGGACGCCGCCGACGTCGTTCGCGAGCCGGCTCTGGATCTCGCCGGTCTTCGTCTCGGTGAAGAACCGCAGCGGCATCCGCTGGAGGTGCGCGTACAGCGCCCCCCGGAGGTCCTGCATGACGTTCTGGCCGATGCTGTTGTTCAGGTAGCTCTGGCCGACGCCGATGAGCCCCGACACGATCGGGACGAGGATCATCAGCCCGACGTAGAGGTTCAGACGACCCCAGTCGAGGTGGGGGATCGCGTCGTCGATGAGGAGCTTGAGCAGGATCGGGTTGATGAGCCCGAGGCCGCTTGTCAGCAGGATCGCCGCCGTGACGACCGCGACCTGGCCGCGATACGGCCGGAAGAACGCGGCGATCCGGCGGATCGTCCGGCCGCGCCGCTCCTTCGGGATCGGCTTGCTGTCCGGCGGCAGGCGGAAGTGGCCGCCGCCACGCCCCATGGCCATTACCAGGCCGTCAGCGTGTTCGCTTCGGTGATCCCCTCGGCCTCGAGCCAGCGCTCGGCGTCGATCGCGGCCATGCAGCCATCGCCGGCGGCGGTGATCGCCTGGCGGTAGCGATGGTCGTGGACGTCGCCGGCGATGAACACGCCCTCGATCTTCGAGCGGGTGTGGTCGTGGGCGACGAGGTAGCCCTTGGCATCGACCTCGAGCCAGTCGCGGAACGCGTCCGTGTTGGGCCGGTGGCCAATCGCGATGAACAGGCCCTCGATCGGCATCGTGCGCAGCTCGCCGGTGACGGTGTCGATGAGCTTCAGCCCATCGACCTTCTCGTTGCCGAGGACCTCCTCGATGCCGGTGTTCGTGTGGATCTCGATCTTCGGGTTCGCGAGCGCGCGGTCGACCATGATCCGGCTCGCCCGGAATGCGTCACGTCGGTGGAGGAGGTGGATCTTCTTGCCGAAGCGGGTGAGGTAGCTGGCCTCCTCGAACGCGGTGTCGCCACCACCGACGACGGCGATCTCCTTGTCGCGGAAGAAGAACCCATCGCAGGTCGCGCAGGCCGACACGCCGCGGCCCCGCAGGCGGGTCTCGCTGTCGAGCCCGAGCCACATCGCCGACGCGCCCGTCGCGACGATGACCGACTGGGCCTTGTACTCGACGCCGCGGGCCCAGATCCGGAACGGGCGGCTCGAGAGATCGACCTTGTCGATGTCGACGTCGACGATCTGGGTGCCGAAGCGTTCGGCCTGGGCCCGGAACAGGGCCATGAGCTCGGGCCCCTGGATGCCCTCGGGGAAGCCCGGGTAGTTCTCGACGTCGCTCGTCAGCATGAGCTGGCCGCCCGGCGTCGAGCCGCCGAGGACGATCGGCTCGAGGTTTGCCCGGGCCGCGTAGATGGCGGCGGTGAGGCCGGCCGGGCCGGAGCCGACGATCAGGACCTTCGTCTCGGTCCGGTTCGGGGCCGAGGTCATCGTCGAGGGGCCCCCGGGCGCGGTCGTCGGGGCCGCCGCTTCGCCGAAATCGATCGCGAGCGAGGGGAGGGGAGCCGGCGCCGCCGGGGCGGCGACCGAGGTGTCGGCGGAGAAGTCGATCGAGAGACCGCCGAACGCCTTGTTGTCCGTGTTCATCGTGCTCATCGTACCACGCGCGGCATACTCCCCCGGGGTATCCGACGGGGGCTCACAGGGCCCGCAGCTGGGGCAGGATTGACTTGCCCATCAACTCGATCCGGCCGAGCTCCCAGACGTTGTCGTCGCTGATGACGATGTGCTGGGCTCCGGCGTCGGCCAGCTCGCCGTAACTCTCGACGAGCGCGCCGGGCTCGTCCCGGCCGGCGCCGCCGGGGACCTTCAGGTTGGCGTCGACGAGGACGCTCCGCTCGATCTCGTCATACGGCCGGCCGACGGTCTCGCAGTGGCCCCGCAGGATCGCCCACTTGCGAGCCGTCCCCTCCGGCCCGATCGAGCCGAAGAGGTTCGCCGCGTCGCCGTACTGGGCGACCATCCGGAGCGTCTTCTTCTCGCCGCCGCCGCCGATCATGATCGGGATCCGGGGCCGCGAGATCGACTGCGGCGAGTTCATCAGCCGCATCGCCTGGTAGTGCTTCCCGTCGAAGGCGCCCTCCGTGCCGCGCTCGCCCTCGAACAGGGCGTGGGTCATCTGGAGCATTTCCTCGAGCATCTCGAAGCGCACGCGTCGCTCGGGAAACGGGAAGCCGAGGCCGCGCGACTCGACCTCGTTCCAGGCGGCCCCGATCCCGAGGATCGCCCGCCCGCCCGACAGGACATCGAGCGTCGTCGCGGCCTTCACCCACAGGGCGGGCAGCCGGTAGTGGATGCCGCCGACCATGAGCCCGAGGCGGGCACGCGTCGAGTGGGCCGCCATCCAGCCGAGCGCCGTCCAGCCCTCGAGCATCGGCCACTCCATCGGCCCGACGCCGCGGATCTGGAAGAAGTGGTCCATGAGCCAGATCGAGTCGAAGCCGACGTCATCGGCCTCGCGAACGATTCGAGCGAGGGTCGGGGCGATCGCCGGGGTCCCGCCGGGGTACGTGAAGCTGCAGATCTGCAGCCCGAACTTCATTCCCCGACGCTAGCGGAAGAGGTCGAACTCCGCTGGCATCAGGGCATCGCGGATCGTGCCCTCGCCGCGCCGGAACTCGGCCCCGCGGACGATCGCGACTGGCCGTCCGCCGACCTTGCCGAACGCGAGCTCCGCGGCCGATGCGAGCTCGTCGGCGACGGCCCGGACGGTCGAGCGCATGACTCGCCCGTCGTGGTCGGGCGTGCCCCGCAGGTCCTCGAGCGGCTCGAGGCCCGACACGCCGATCGCGACGTCGACGATCCCCCAACGCCATGGCCGTCCGAACGAGTCGGAAACGATGACCGGCACGTCGATCCCGGTCGCGACACGGACGGCGTCGCGGATGCGGGCGGCGGACGCGTCGGGGTCGACCGGCAGCAGGGTCACGATCGAGCCGGAGCCGGCACCGACGTTCGACGCGTCGACGCCCCCGTTCGCGCAGATGAACCCGTGGGGCGTCTCGGTGATCACGACGCCGTTGTCCATTCGAACGACGCGGCGGGCCTCCCGCAGGACGACCTCGACCTGGCGGGCGTCGCGGTCCCAGCGCTTCGCGAACGCGACGGCCTCGGGGCGAGGCTCGATCGTCGTGAGGTCCACCGTCGCCCCCTCGGCCTTCGACACGATCTTCTGGGTGACGACCAGGACGTCGGCCTCCCGGGCCGGCAGCGCGCCTGGGGTCCGCTCGAGGGCCTCGACCACGATGGCGGCGAGATCGTCGCCGGCATGGATCTCCGGGATTCCCTCGAGCGCGAGCGCCTCGACCCGGCGTGGCTGTGCTTCGTCGGCGCCCACCTCAGGCCTCGCTGCGGTGAGCGGCGGCGGCCAACGCGGCGCCGGCGAGGAGGAGATCGGCGCGCGTGTCGACGTCGAGACCGAGCGGGCCTCCCAGCTCGAGGTACGTTGCCCCGGCGGCAAGGGCTTCGGCCCGATGCGTCGCCCGGCTCGAGGTGCCGAAGGCCGGGTCGATGAGCGCGGGCGGCGAGACCAGCAGGGCGTTCGTGCCTTCGCCGTGCTGGTCCGGCACGAGCCCGACGGCCCCTCGCAACCCGAGTGCCGCCGCGCCCTCGCTGCCGTCCCGGCACGCGTCGACGAGCTCCGATACGGCGCCGGGCGTGATCGCGGGCAGATCAGCCGGGAGGACGACGACCGCCGTCGCGCCGCGCGCCATGGCGAGGGATCGGCCGGCCTCGATCGCGGCATTCAGCCCCGGCACGCGCTCGACGAGCCCGATCGCGCCGTGCGTCTTGGCCATCCGGGCGGCCGCGGGATCGAGCGTGACGACGACGGTGCCCATCACCGCGGAGGAGTCGCGCGTCGCGACGAGCGTGCGGCGAAGCATCTCGGTGACGAGGGCGGTCCGCTCGACCGGATCGAGGTCGTCGCGCAGGCGCGTCTTCGCCGTTCGGAGGCCCCGGATCGGCACGATGGCCCAGGTTCGCGAGAGGTCGGGTCCGGCCCCGGGACCGACGGCGGATGGCACCCGCGGATGCTACGCCGGACGGGGGCCGGCGCCTGCTGCAGCGAGGACATCGGCGGCGAGCCGAACGCGGCCGGCGTCGTCGGCCATGATCGTGTCGGTCACCACGACGCGGAGTCCGAGGGCCGCGATCGCGGGCTCCAGCGCCGCGTCCACGGCATCGAGGACGAAGACGTCGGCGATCCCCGTGTACAGCCGGGCGACGCCGAGGGCGCTCGAGTCGTGGCCGAGCGACGCCAGCATCCGATCCGCCGGGCCCTTGAGCGCCTTGCCCCCGATGATCCCCGAGACCGCGACGACCGGAGCGCCACGGGCGCGGGCGGTCTGGAGCGCGGCCTCGATGCCGGCGACCGCGAGGATCGGCTGGACCGAGACGAATGGGTTCGACGGCGCGATGACGATCGCGTCACTTTCCTCGAGTGCCGCGCCGACCTCGGGTGTCAGTGCGGCGTCTTCGATCCCAACGAAACGGATCTCCCGGACGTCGGGCTCCTGGTGCAGCCGGACGAAATAGTCCTGGAACGCGAGCCAGCCGTCGTCGGTGCGGACCTCCGTTCGAACCATCGCGTCGGTCATCGGGAGGATCGGCGACTGCACGCCGAGGGCCCGCTGGAGGTCCCGGGCGACGTCCGTCGGTCGGTCGCCGGCCCGCAGGCGCGCAGTCCTGACGATGTGCGTCGCGAGGTCGCGGTCGCCGAGCCGGAACCACGACTCCTCGCCCAGTTTCTCCAGCTGCGCCGCGGCGGCGAACGTTTCGCCTTCGATGCCCCAGCCCCAGGCGCGATTCGCGATCCCAGCGAGCGTGTACATCACGGTGTCGTGGTCGGGCGAGACCGCGAGCCCGTGGCGCTCGACATCGTCGGCGGTGTTGACGACGACGGCGAGGTTCGACCCGAGATGTTCCTGGAGCCCGTGGGCGAGTCGCGCGCCACCGACCCCGCCCGCGAGCAGGACGACCCGCTCCGGGGCGACGTTCGCGCTCATCCGCCGAGCAGCGGGCGTTCGAGCAGCTCGCGAACCTCACCGATCCGATCGACGGTCTCGCGATCGAACGGCGCCGGCATCCGGCAGATGACGGTCGTGAAGCCGAGGCTCAGGTACGGCCGGATCACGTCGGCGACGAGCTGCGGGGAGCCGAGGAGATGCGGGACGTTGCCGGCATCGTCGATGCCGTTCGCGGCGCCGAGCACGCGCCAGGCGGCCTTGGCGTCGGCCTCGCTGTCGCGGATCACGATTGGGAAGCTCAGCGTTCGCTCGATCGTCGCCGGGTCCCGCCCGAGCTCGGCGCAATGGGCATCGAGGGTCGCCACGGTCTCGGCGACCTTCTCGAACTGGCCGCTCGTGTTCCAGGCATCGGCGTGGCGGGCGACGGTCCGGAGCGTCTTCTGGGGTCCACTGCCGCCGACGAGGATCGGGAGGTGCGGCTGGATCGGCAGCGGCCGGCAGATCGCGTCGACGAGCTGATAGCGCGGGCCGTCGTGGGTCACCGTCTCGCCGTCGAGGAGGCGCCGGATGATCCCGACCGATTCGTCGAGCCACGTGAGCCGCTCGCCGACGCTCGTCCCGAAGTCGAGTCCGAAGGCCTCGTGCTCACGCGCGAACCAGGCGCCCCCGAGGCCAAGGTAGGCGCGGCCGCCCGAGATGTGATCGAGCGTCGTCGCGATCTTCGCCGTGAGGCCGGGGTTGCGAAACCCGTTCGCGCCGACCATGAGCCCGACCTTGACCCGCTTCGTGACCGCGGCGAAGGCGGCGAGCGTCGTCCAGCCCTCGAGGATCGGCTGCGTCCAGTCACTGCCCATGATCGCGAGCAGGTGATCCCAGGTCCAGACGGAGTCCCAGCCGGCGTCCTCGGCGGCGATGACGATGTCGCGGTAGGCGGGCCACTCGGTGGCCTGCGGCCAGGCGAGGAGACCGAAGCGAATCTCGCTCACGAGGCGGGCGTTCGCTCAGTCGTCCTGGAGGTGATCGTGGATCCCGACGATCCGGATCCGGAACGACACCCGTTGCTGGCTCCGGAACGTGGCGATCGAGCTCGCGGTCGCGTCGTCGTAGCGATGGGCGAGCGCCACGATGTCGTCCCGGGCTTGCTCGACATCCTCGACGACCTCGTCGACGAGCCCGGTGATCCCGACCCAGCGGTTCGGGTCCTCGCCCCAGAAGACGGCGAGGGACAGTCGCGGATCGCGCTTGAGGTCGGCCGGCCAGCGGCGACCCTCGCGGGAGTTGATCGTCACGCGTCCGTCCGGGTCGAGCCGATACCAGATGACCGCCTGGTGGGGCGCGCCATCGGCGCCGGCCGTCCCGAGGCTCGCGAAATGCGGCTCATCGAGGAACGCGCGGACGGCGTCGGTCAGCGTCACTGGCTCCGAGCTGGGCATCGCCGCGATGGTACGCGGGGACCTCGCGACGGGCGTCCCTAGGTCAGGCGCTCGCCGGCCTCGACGCGGATGTCGAGATGATTCTCCGGTGGCGAGAGCGGGCACGACCAGCGGGGGTCGAACGAGCACGACGGCTGGAACGCGAAGTTGAAGTCGAGGATCAGGGTGCCGGCTGCCGTGTCGCCGCCGAGGTCGGCGCTCTTCGCAGCGTCCAGCAGGTAGCGGCCCGCGCCGTAGGTCTCGGCACCGTTCGTCGCGTCGCGGAACGGCAGGAACAAGCCGCCCGCGTAGCCGGCCATCCAGTACAGCCCGAGCCGCCGTGGCCCGGCCTCGAACGGCACATCGATGAAGCCGATTCGGGCGAACGACTGCTCGCCGCCGGTGCTGACTGGCAAGAGGAGGGAGCCAAAGCCGCCGAATGAGGATTCGCGCGGACCGTTGCTCCTGGCGATGCCTGTCGTAGGCACATTGGTCGCGGGCGGTGCGGCGACGTCGGCCAGCACGGGCGCCTCGAAGCGGAGCGCCGGGTCGTACGGCCAGTGGTGAGCCCGGAACGCGGCTCGCTCCGCCGTCGGGACCGGTGACTGCGAGTGGGTTCGATAGAGCGACTCGCGAGACTCGCGCCAGTGGTCCCAGGCGAAGCGGGGGTTCGTGCGCGCGGTGGAGCGGACCTCGGCGTAGAGATCGGAGACCCGGCGGCGCCAGTCGGCGAGCTCGAGCTTGTCGAGCTCCTCGTCCGTGACCTCGGTCACGCCCGGCGGGTCATCCCGCGGCCGATGATGATCAGTCCGAGCACCACGAGCAGCGCCGGCCACAGGTCCCGCCAAGGGATCGTCGGGAGCGAGTAGCCGAGCGTCACGTCGGCCAGGAACCAGGCCCCGGCGGCGATGAGGACGAGGCCGAACACGCGGTTCGCCGTGCTCGCGGCCCCGACGAGACGCGGATCCTTCGCCCATCGATCGCCGGCTGCCTGGGCCTCCCGCCCGAGCTGCTCGCCCCGGACCTGGGCCTCCTGCCCGAGCGACTTCATCCGGTCAGCGAGGTCAGGTGCCGCAGCCGGCGCAGCGGTGGCGGCGGGTGCGGCGACGGGCTCGGACGTGGCATCGGGGATCGGATCGGTCATCGAGGTCATCGTAATCCAACCTCCGTCTAGAATCGGCGGGCTCGACAGCCCACCCACGTTCCGAGGAGGCAGCCCCATGGCGGACCAGGCCGAGATCGGCGTCTTCGGCGGCTCGGGCTTCTATTCCCTGCTCGACGACGTCCGCGAGATCAAGGTCGACACGCCCTACGGGCCGCCGTCGGACTCGTTCTTCCTGGCGACCGTGAAGGCTCGCAAGGTCGCGTTCCTGCCACGGCATGGCCGGCGCCACACGATCCCGCCGCACCAGATCAACTACCGGGCGAACGTCTGGGCGATGCGCTCGCTCGGCGTGAAGGCCGTCATCTCGCCGTGCGCCGCGGGCTCGCTCCAGCTCGACGTGAAGCCCGGCGATTTCGTCGTCTGCGACCAGTTCGTCGACCGGACCAGAACGCGGCCGCACACGTTCTACGACGGCCCGATCGTGACCCATCTCTCGTCGGCCGACATCTACGACCCGGTCCTCCGGAAGCTCGCGATCGAGACGATCCGCGACCACGACATCCCGGTCCACGAGACCGGCACCGTCGTGATCATCGAGGGGCCGCGGTTCTCGACGAAGTCCGAGTCGAAGTGGTTCAGCGACGCCGGCTGGGAGGTCATCAACATGACCCAGTACCCCGAGGCGTGGCTCTGCCGCGAGCTCGGGATGGCGGTCGTGAACATCTCCCTGATCACCGACTATGACGCCGGCGTCCACGAGGGCACCGAGGCGGTCGACGCGATGTCGGTCCTCGAGGTCTTCGCCCAGAACGCCGAGCGGATCCAGCAGGTCGTCCTCGATCTCATCGGGCGATTCCCGAAGGATCTCGATGCGCTCGGCGCGCTGGCGGCGCTCGGCCCGACGCGCGGCGACGGCCACGCGATGTCGACCGAGGACATCCGCCTGTTCGAGACGGGCCTCTGATGGCCGCAGCGGCCGGAGGCGTCGGCGACGAGCCCCGGATCGGGGTCGCGATCGGGACGGTCGGGGCGACGCCGCAGTGGTGGCTCGAGAGCGCGATTCGCCTTGAAGCGGCCGGCTATCGGGCTGTCTGGGCGTGGGATCAGCTCCAGGGCCGAGGCGACAAGACGGTCCCAGTCGTCGAGCAGTGGACGATCCTCGCCGCTGCCGCAGGCGCGACCTCGCGGATCGGCCTCGGGACCTTCATCACGAACATCATGCTTCGCGAGCCGGCGATGCTCGCCCGGATGGCGAGCACGCTCCAGGAGGCGAGCGGCGGCCGGCTGACCGTCGGCCTCGGGATCGGTGGCGGGGGCAAGGCGATGGCCGCCTTCGGCTTCGACTTCCCGGCCCCGGAGGAGCGGGTGCAGCGCCTCGAAGAGGCCGTCGCGGTGCTGCGGGCACTCTGGACGGGCGGCCCGATCACCCGCCCGAGCGAGTTCTACCCCCTCGCCGAAGCGCACTCGTTCCCCGTCCCGAAGCCGGCGCCGCGGATCCTCGCCGGCGCGCAATCGCCCGGTGGCGTCAAGCTCGCCGCACGGATCGGCGACGGCTGGGCGGCGGAGGTTCCGGCCTTCGAGCGCTACCTCGACGACTACCTCGAGGCGGTCGAGGCGAACGGAAAGCGCCGATCGGACGTCTCGATCGTGCTGAGCTTCGGCGGCGAGGAGAAGAGCGGCGCGAACGCTCTCGACGCCAGCCCCTGGATCGCCGACATGCGCGGCGAGTGGCAGCGCTGGCACGAGGCCGGCGCGGACGAAGTCATCATCACGGCCCGCACGGCGACGGACGTCGATGCGCTGCTTCGCGCTCGAACGTAGGAGGTCCCGTGTTCGTCCAACTCTTCGAAGGCTGGCGCTACCGTCCCGGCGTCCGTGACCGGATCGCCGACATGGGGCTCGGCGCCGCTCCCGGCGACATGCCCCGTCCCGACATCCCCGGTTTGATCTCGCGACTCCTCGCGACCGATCCGACCGACCCGGACACCGGGATCGGCCTCTGGGTCTGGCAGGACGAAGCGGCCTGTCGCGCCTACGAGGCGAACCGGCCGGCCGAGGTCCAGGCGAAGCTGGCCGTCGACATCGACGAGTCCGCAGTCATCCAGCGCGAGTTCGACGCGCTCCTCTTCGGCTGCCGCGCGGAGGCGCTCGTATCGTCGCGCTGAGCGAGGAGTCCGCACAATCGACCGCGACCAAACGGAGGAATGCCGATGCTGGGTGAGGCGGTTCGTGATCTGCGCGGGCGGACGCGGGGCGAGGTCATGGAGCCCGGCGATGGAGAGTACGAGGCGGCTCGGGCGGCCTACAACGCGATGGCGACCGGACGTCCGGTGTCGATTCTTCGGCCCGCCGACCTGCCCGACATCATCGCTGCGGTGCGTTGGGCAGCGGAGTCGGGTCTCGCGATCGGCGTTCGGGGCGGCGGCCACAGCGTCGCCGGCCACTCCTCTCCGAACGGAGCGCTCCTCATCGACTTGTCGCGGTGGCGCGGAGCGACGGTTGACCCGGCCGCGAAGACCGCGGACGCGCTCGCCGGCTCCCGGTTGATGGACCTCGACGCGGCCACCTTCGCCCACGGCTTGGCTGCGCCGTCCGGGACCTTCATCGACACCGGGATCGGTGGC
>Ga0068864_100004092_pt1 | contig 11979 bp, 11 predicted proteins | sample KBSSwiS72_FD_66586 | JGI IMG/M metagenome (GOLD analysis project Ga0068864, IMG submission 66586) | Switchgrass rhizosphere microbial communities from Kellogg Biological Station, Michigan, USA - KBS Switchgrass S7-2 | ecosystem: Host-associated > Plants > Roots > Rhizosphere > Soil ...
GGATGCAGGAGGACTGGTGCTCGCCGCATCTAACGAGACAGACTTGAAAGGTACGCTGGATTACGTTCTGTCGGGCAAGATACTCGCCGAACAGCCCACCACGCGCTGACTCTGTATCCCGTACAGCGGTTCCCGCATCCCATCACCCTGCAACTTGCAATCATGGACCTCGCTCGAAATTATTCCTCGCCGCTGGCCCGACTCAATCTGGTTACAGGCATGAATCACGGATAGGTGATGGCTACGGAAATTTGGGGGTATTAGGGACGTCCGTGAGACCGCTCATCGATGTTGGCGAGCAAATCCGCGTGAAGAAACCACAAGCGAACGCATCGACGATTCCTGTCAACGTGAAGGCATCCACATTCGAACCATAAACGCTCCACGTCCCGTGCGGTGGGACTTGCCGTGCAGCCCACTCTACGCATGTTCAATATGCAAGATGGCGCGATCGTGACGAGCATGTTATTGAGAGTGGATTCCTGCGGACTGCGGTTCGATTCAATCAGTGGATTGGCGGTTTATCGCCAACTGGACTCTACGGCACGACGGAGACCGTTCCGATGATTTCGATATACGCTCTATTCAGCATGGGACGCGTCAACTATTGCGGTGTCTGTTTTTTCAGGAGCGGTTCAATCGCCTTCATCACGGTATTTATGATGATCGTATAGCCTTCCGCATTTGGATGAATTCCGTCAGCGATTGTCAGTTTGGGGTTATCCTCAACGCCGTCCAGAAAGGACGGAATTAAAGTGAGGCTGTACTTGCGGGCAAGCTCAGTGAACACTTTGCTCAGTTCGGAGTCCACCTGTGCGAGCACGACCGTTATCCCCCCATTACGGAAAAGCCGGATCATTTCTTCGAGATTCGTTCCTGTTTGCGTCAACGCCAATTCGCCGCTGTCGTTACCGCCAAGTTCCAGAATAACGATGGTGGGCTTGAGGGCAAGAGCGTTGTTAATTCGAAGGCGACCACTCGCGGTGGTGTCTCCGGGGACTCCCATGTTGACGACACGGTAGGAATAACCGCTGGCGTCCAGCTTTTTCTGCAATTGTTCGGGATAACCGAGACCTTGCGGAACGCCGTATCCGGACGTCAGACTATCGCCAAACGCCAGAATAACCGGCCGGGAATCGACGGTGCGCTGCGACGCCGAAGCAGAACAAACCATCATGGAGATGAACAGTATCGTCTTCATCGGAATAGAAGGATGATAAAAGTCCAACGCCGAGTCAAGAGGCTCCGAGCTAACGCCGCCTCAGTCTCAGCGCGGCGCGGGCATTGTAACTCACAGAGAAGGGCTGTTCTGGTGCGGCAGTATGCCTGGCCGAAGAACGAAGGATAACCCGTTGTCGAACGTTACAAGTTGGTGGGAAATCGGGTCGCGATGAATACAAAGCACATGGCGTCCAGGGTGGTCTTTCCGCGTCCACAGAAAGCCTGGCAAATTCGATATTCACAAAGTCTGTGTCTTAACGCGGCGCGAGGGCTGAGATCACATTTCGCGACGCAAATGGACTGGCATTCTCGCATGGATGTTCAAGTCGGAAATCGATTTCAGGAACAGCAAACCCCGATGCCTGGGTTTTCCCCTAGAAAAAGCTGTCAGCGCCAGTTGGAAAAGACAACGTCTGGCGTCGGTATATTATTCCGAAACTCAAAAACCATTGGCCTGGAATGGATTTCATCTCAGGTAATGCGCCGGACTCATTCATCACGGATGAATGAATTGAAGATTGATCCCAAGATCGTGGCAGAACAACTCGACCAAACGGTAGGCGTGAATCCGAACGTCTACACGCTCGCATCACTGTCGCGCAGGAAGGAAGCAGTGAATGTGCTGGAATTCGCTGTCAGAACGAGCAAAAAAGTTTATTGGAGTACCAACGGAGTACAAGAGCCGCTCGATTCATCGAGACAACTCCGCGCGGGTAGATCCGCAGATCGAGCGTTGGCTTCATCCTGCCGGCGGCCCTTTCTTCTGCTTGTCTATTCTGCAGATGTCAAACAACCAGGTTCTGATGGTCCTACCGCCAGAGTCTGCGACATTAATAATTTCGAGAGCGCGCGATGCATGATCGACTTAAACCCGCCATCACACAATTCTGCAGTGGACTCGGAGGCGAACACGTGCACGAACTGGAAAGATATCGATGGTGTGTTTGCGGTGGCTCTCGCGGAAAAGGATAACAGTCAGACCACTCGAACCCTATTTCTGAAAAACGAATAGGGTTCGAGTCGGTCTGACTCCATTTTCCCGCGTTGCTTGACTCACAAATTACAGATGTACTAGCATCCTCCGCTTGTTATTCTTCACCATTGCGGTCGTATGCACGCTGATTATTCTAAACTTCCGCATCGTTTGGAAATTTCGCGCGTACGCATCCGGCATAGCTTCCACGTCTCCGCCAAGTTCCAAACCGCTCGTACCCATCTCAGTTATTGTTCCATGCAAGGGCAATGACGGCCGGTTGCTGGAAAACCTGGAGAACTTATTAAATCAGGACTACCCGGCCGCGGAATTCCTTCTCGTCACTGCTCTGGAAGAAGACCCGGCACAAGTGGTCTTCAGCCAATTACGGGCGACCCATCCAGCAATGCAGATCAAGACTGTTGTGGCAGGTATTTCTCCATATGGGTCCGAAAAAAACAACAATCTATTAAAAGCAGTTGCGGCATCAGACCCCGGCTCCGAAATTCTTGTGTTTCTCGATGCCGACGGAAAGAGTGATCGTTTCCTGATACGGAAACTTGTCTCAGGCCTCGAGAGTTCCTCTTTCGCCGGCGTGACGGGTTACCGGTGGTATGAGCCGCGCTGGCACGTTTTACCAGAAGTGGTTCGCACCGTATGGAATGGATCGGGCTATTGTCTTTTAGCCAATACGGATACATCTTTCGTCTGGGGTGGCGCAATGGCATTCCGCCGCAAGACGTATGAGCAGGCGGGATTTTCCGATATATGGGAAAGAGCGATCAGCACCGATAGTCCCTTGCGCGTTCGACTCAATTCACTTGGGTTGGAAACCCGGTTTTTACCAAACTGCATCGTTTTGAGTTCTGATAAAGATGATTGGTGGTCGCTGTTCCAGTGGGTCAGTCGCCAAACATTAATGTGTCGCATTTACAACAAGCGGATGTTCTCGATTCTTTTTTTGGCGAATGTGGTTGGTAATTCTCTTGGCTTAGGGCTATTCATCTGGGGTCTGACTCGATGGTTCGCAGGAAGCGGACTGGCGGCCGGTCTTGTGGGTTTCTTTTGGATTATCCATTTCGGGTTTGCGGTAGGGCTGATGATGGCCCCGATTCAGCAGATATTAAAGGCAAGCGGGATTGATTTGAAATTACACAAGGGGATGCTGATACTCGTCAGCCCCCTTGCCAGCTTCTTACAAGCTTTAAGCGTTATCTATTGTCTCTTTGTGAAACGCGTGAAATGGGCAGGTGTCTCGTATGAAATCAATCGCCAGACGGCAAAACGCCTTTAGGCAATCCGGGTTGGATCTGGTTTGGTCGCTGAGATTTTCCAGAACAGCCACAGTCCAACTCCATTCCAGAAAACTTCCCGGATACGCCGGATTAATGCCACGCTGAGTCCCAGCGCCGGTGAAATTCCAAGCGCTTGGGCCGCCCAAAAATGTCCCCCTTCGTATAGACCGATACTGGCCGGAGTGAACCCGACCAGCACCGTCACTTGAGCCATCGCTCCTATCAACCAGGCCTCCCCCAGCGTAACCGGGTGGCCAATCAGAAAAAAGATGACGGCGACCTCCATCGCATTGGCCAGCAATCCACTGCCGTGCCAAAGGACGCTGGCCAGAAACCGGCGTTTCCCGTCTCGGTAAAATACCCCAAGGGAATCATCCAGAGCCACGAGCTGCGACTCCTGCTTTTGCAGCCAAGGATGCCTCGATTGCGCGTGCAGCCAGCGACCAATGCGACTGAAGGAACGCCGGGTCAGAAGAAGCATGAACAGCATGACTCCGGCGGTCAGAAGGAGGAAAGCCGTCAGCTGCCACGGCTGACGAAATACGGAAAGCCCACCAGCCGGTCGTTCCAACGTCAAACCCAGTCCAACAAACAACACCAGGGCCAGGGTTTGGGCTGCCTTGGCGATGAGAACGGAAGCCGCTGCTTCCGCCATTGGGACCCACCTGGACATCAGCTTGGCTTTAATGGGCTCTCCTCCAACAAAGCCGAAAGGCAATAGGGTATTAAATGTCTCTCCGACGAGGCGGATCTGCGTCAGCTGCCCAAACGGCACGGCGGCATATTGGGCGCGCAGGGCATAGTGCCAGCCCATCGTATTGAGCAGGATCCAGCTCAGCGGATAAACCAGCACAAAAACGTATCCCCAGCCGAGCAGGCCGAGCGTATGTTCAACGGATCGCCAGCTCACATTGCGCACCAGTACGATGATGATCGTTATCCCAATCACGATTCCGCTCAGCCGAATGATCGTTCTCCAGGGAAATCCGGATTTGCGGTGCCCGAAAAGCGAGCGATAAATCGTTGTGGTCCGCAAGAATTCCATCCCGAGGCGAAAGGGCATAGCACCAATAATTTTCCGATTAGGCGATCCTGCCGAACATGTTATCGAATTTCATGAAGTTGTTAAGTTCAATCTCCGGCGCTTTCCACGATTGGTTCGTTTTCCTGCATTTGAACCTTAGTTCCCGTCCGGCCCACATTCCGGACAACCACCACATTGTGGCCGTTCCGATACTCGGCGGACTTCACCATGAATACCGGCTGGAGAAAATCGCGGCATGAAGAATCAGGCGATTTTCATTTTTGCGGAGCACAGGGATCATTATTTCCGCAGCGCCCTTAACCTACCTGATGGCGGAGCACCACCGTCTTGACCCTGGCAGCAGCCGCCAACTTGCCGACGGACTCTGGAATGCGTTAAATGTAGGAGTATAAGAGACCTTGATCAAGTCTCTCTATTTCACGGTCGCAGTCGGATTTTTATGTGGGAGGGTGTGCCAGGGACTCACCTTCCGCAATGCAACTTCTGAGGTACGTGATCGTTTTAGGAAATAATATCGAACTCGCCCGGTCTCTATTGCAGGCCTGATTCGTTCTTAACCAGATCTACTCACTTCTCAATGTAATCCCTGGATCGACTCTGGAAGCTCGCCATGCGGGAACCCAGCAGGCCGCCGCAGAGAAGGCAAGCAGCAGCAGGCACACTCCTACATACGTGACGACGTCGAGATGGGAGACACCAAACAACAGAGTCGTGAGAGCGCGGGTGCCGGCAGCCGCGGCCGTGATACCGATAACGGTTCCGAGTAGGGTCAGCGTTACGCCCTGCCGCAGGACGAGACCCAGGATGCTGCGAGGGGTCGCGCCGAGCGCGGAGCGAACGCCAATCTCACGGATACGTTCTGCAACACTGCCCGACAGCACACCGTAGACTCCGGCAGCAGCAAGCAACAGAGCCACCACCGCAAATGCCGTCACAAGAATCATGACGAAGCGGCGTTCCGCCACAGACCGCGCCAGAAGTTGGTCCATTGTGGCAACACGCACGATCGGCTGATTCTTGTCCACCGACCAGATCGCCATCCGCAGCGCGGGAGCGAGTGCGGCAGCATTGCCCTGTGCGCTCACGACCAGCGTCATCATGTTGTCGGAGAATCGCCATTGCGTCGGTGTCGTATAGATCGCGTCCGGCTCGGTGTCGAGCAGGGACAATTGTTTGATGTCGCCCACAACGCCAACGATCGTGTACAGCGGCCCGTCAAGCGGTCCGATCCGGACGCGCTTTCCGATAGCTTCTGTCCCGTGAAAGCGGTGGCGCGCCAGCGAGTCACTCACAACCGCAACCAACGGACCGCCAGCGCGGTCTTCCTCGTCGAGCAGCCTGCCGCGAAGCAAGGGAATGCCTGTAGTATTGAAGTACGAAGGCGAGACTGCGTAGCGGAAAGCGCTACGAATTTCGACGTCCTTCTGGTCAGGATTGGATTCCAGGCTGACGCCATACGCCTCCGAATCGCCACTGATCGGCAATTGACTGGTGAACGCCGCCGACGTGATGCCGGGAACATGCCGCGCAGCTTCAAGCGCACGGGCGAAGAATGCATACGTCGCGGCGGCCTCGCGGAAACGCGGCCCGGACGTCTGCACCTGCATTGTGAGAAGATTCGCGGTGCGCAGGCCCGGGGAGATCTCGATCAGGCGTTCCATGCTCCTCAGCAACAGACCGGCACTGACCAGCAGAACAAATGCAAAGGACACTTCCGCCACGACCAACGTGCTGCGCATTCTCCTGTGGCCACCAGCGACACTCCTTGATTGCCGCGTAAGACCCGCCTGGAGCTGGCGGCTCGCTTGAAAAGCGGGAAACAAACCGAAGCCAAACCCGACGAGCGTCGTCACGACGACGCTGAACGCAAGAACCGAACCATCGATCGCAATGTTGCCGACTCGAGGTAGCGACGGGGGGCTGAGCGCCACAAGCGCCTGGGCTCCCGCCTCAGCAAAGAAGATGCCGAGTGCGCCGCCAAACGCGGCGAGCAGGACGCTCTCCGTCAGCAGTTGCCGAATCATGCGCGCTCTTCCTGCACCGAGAGCGGTGCGCACGGCGAACTCCCCGCGACGGCGCGAACCGCGCGCGAGAAGCAGATGCGTCACGTTGACGCATGCGATCAGGAGTACAAGAAGGACCGAAACTATGATCACGTTCAAGGCGGGCCGCACGCCCGACGTGAGGGCATCCTGCAGTGAGAGTACAGCGAGACCGTCGTTGAACAGATCCTTCGGATGTTCCATCAGAAAGGCAGGCCAGAATATATTCAGTTCCTTCGACGCTTGATCGATGCCGATTCCGTCGCGAAGCCTGGCTACGAGTCTCAAGTGGTGGCCCCACACTCGTCCCCCCTGCGACATGTCGTACTGCAGCGGCGCCCAGATCTCTGCATCCGGTGCGGCGACATTCTCGAACCGCGCAGGCATGATTCCAATCACAGTGTAGGCTTGGCCATCCAGCGTGATGCTGCTGCCGATAACGGCGGCATCCCCGGCGAAACGTCGATGCCAGAGCGCGTCGCTCAACAATGCCACGTGAGGGCCGTTACCGAGGTCGTCTTCTTTGCGAAAATCCTGTCCAATCGCGGGCGCAACGCCGAGGGTCCGAAAGTAGCTGGCGCTGACGCGCTGGCCCTGAAAGCGCTCGGGCGCGCCGGCACTGGTCATCGTCGGCTGCCATCCCCGGATCGCCGCAAGCGAGTCAAACGACCGTGTCTTTTGCGAGATTTCGTTTACCGTTCCGAACGCGACTTCGTTGCGTCCACCGTCTCGCCTTGTTCCCCAGATCGTGACGATGCGCGACGCATTCGGATACGGCAGCGGTTCGATCAGGATCGGCTTGACCACACTGAAGATTGCCGCCGTTGCGCCGATTCCCAGAGCAAGCGTGAAAACGGTGAGCGCCGTGAAACCCGGCGCTGCACGCATACGTCGACCGGCGTAGCGAAGATCGGCGATCAACGCTTCAACAGTGTTTTCCCAACCGTGCCCGCGAACGTCGTCGCGGATATTGAACGCGCTGCCGCACTCGATTCGCGCGGCACGCCGTGCATCTTCCGGCGAGAGCCCGCGAGCGATAAACTCTTCCATCGTCCGGTCGATAAAGTCCTGAGCCTCGTTTGTGATCGCCTGATCGGAAGCCCTCCGATCCGTCAGAACCCGAAAACCGTGCTTGAGTTGTCGCCATACGGACATGGGCTAGCCCTCATCCTTAAGCAGTCGCGCCACGGCGCTTACCCGGCGCATCCAGTCGGTTGTCTCAACTTCCAGCTGTTTGCGGCCCGAGCGCGTCAGCTTGTAGAACTTCGCCCGCCTTGAGTTGTCCGTGTCGTCCCATTCGGAATCGAGCCAGCCGGCACGCTCCAATCGCTGAAATGCCGTGAGAAGGGAACCCGGGTTGACCTTGAAGACGCCGCGAGAAACCTGCTCGATCCTGCGCGCAACCCCGAAGCCGTGCATCGGACCAAGGCTCAGCGCCTTGAGAATGAGCATGTCGAGCGTGCCCTGAATCAAATCGGTGTTTGGGGAATCCATAGCGACACCTTAGACGACTCTCCTCTTGATTGTCAAGATGTGATGATCAAGTTGACAGAGAATGGCGTGTTGCGTGCGGGACTGTGATCGACCTTGCGGTAACTGCGATTCAGGCGTTTCGGATAGAAAATGCCGTTTGATGGCCATAAGGTCGGGAACCACCATAGCGTTGCGAGAATAGTCGGTATAAGAGCGGTCTTTCAGCATCGGGTTGCCGGCGTCGCAGTGGGGTTCTTTTGCGGAAGCGCTGCCGCGCGCTCAGAAATGAAGAAGACCGGTGAATCGGATCGTGTGGGTGCTGCGTTGAGCATCCTCCTCACGGGGTTCATCATTATTCAGTCCACGGCGCAGGACTTGCCAAACAAAGAATGACGAGCCAGGTCTCACAGTGGCGGTCATTTGCTAACTCATAAGGACCTCCCGTTACGGCACAATCACGATATCCCCAGCCTTGAGCGTTAGGTTTTGCTCGTAGTCGCCCGTCCGGAATGTGTTGTAGTTGAAGTAGTACGGGATTGTCTTACCGTCTTCCTTGCGGATGATGGAAATTTTCTCGGAATTTGCGAACACTATGAGCCCTCCCGCCTGGGCAATCAGTTCCATAACCGTTGTCGGTCGTCCCAGCGAATAGACGCCTGGCTTGGCGATGGCGCCCTGAATGGTGACCTGCGAACTCTTTGCGGCAACAACAATGACGGAGACGAGCGGATCCGGCAGATACGCCGCAAGTCCGCGTTGGATTGCTTCACGAAGTTCCATGGGAGTGAGTCCTGCGGCTTGAATGTCACTAAGGAGTGGCACGCCGATCTTTCCGTCAGGTCGGATCACCAAATGTCGGGTGATGTCAGGCTGATGCCACACAGAGATTTCTACTTCATCTTGAGGTCCGAGAACATAGCCGTGCTCGGCCGGCGCTGGCGCGGCAGATTGCGGAATCTGTTCGGATTTGAACGCAGGTCCAACTAGTGGCACGCCGGCGAGTGCAGGGGGCTTCTCCGAAACGCGAACCGCTCGGGAAACCGCGGACGCGGTTGTGGCTTGAGCGGGTTCCGGCATCGCCGCGGGCGCCAGTATCGTGACCGGAGTCGCTGTCTTCACCCCACCAGTCGCGGCAACCTCCGCGGGGTGTGTCATCCCAGACGCGATGGGTGCGGCCAACAGGAGAAATCCCGCAACGCTCAGCAAAAGCTGTCTTCCAAACCCGATTTTGTGAATGCGGCGTTCTGACATGATTTCCTCGATTCTTTTATTGAGATTGGAACCTGTGACCCGCGACACAGCTGCCGCGGGAGTCAATACATAGAACTCGCACACGCGAATAATGGCCTCGGCATAAGCGTGCGCATCAATCCGAAGTTGAAGGACGGCTTCGTCACAGGCGCGTTCGCGCTCCTCCACCAGTCGAGAGCCCATCCACCACACTACCGGGTTAAACCAGAAGATCGTTTCGACGATGAGATGAAGTACAGCGGCAAGATTGTCGTGCCGCCGGATATGGCAGAGCTCATGCGCAAGGATCGCATCGAGCTGTGGATCGTCCAGGCGATCGCAGATGCCGTCTGGTAAGGAGACGACGGGCCGAAACATTCCGCGCACGCCAGGTTCTATGGCGGACGATGTGGAGGTCAGCCGCACGCGAACGCCCCATCCGTAACGCTGTTGAACGCGTTGGAGTGCCTCCATTTCCCTTCCGCCTCGAACTAATGTCTCGTTTCCGCGACGAGCCGCAAGCCGCCGCCACCGCACTATTCGGGAGAAGCAAACGACGACAGCTCCTGAGAACCATACGGCAACGAGAATGAAGAGAAACCATTCAAACGGTGCTGGTGCCGGGGTCGCGACGCGCATCACCGCAGGCAAGGCGACCGCAGATGCCGGAAAAGGTGAGCCGATCGTCTTCACCGCAGTCCACTGTTGCGGCACGATGTCCACGTGCGTTCTCGAACTCCAATATCGGCCGAAGCCAACCAGCAATGAGAAGGGCAGCAGAAATTTCAGCGACGCCAGCATCCAGATGCGATGACGAACACTCGCGCTGTTCTTCCTGAGGAATCGCGCCGCCATCCAGCAGATGCCTGTGAACACCGTGGACTGCCAGACGTGGTTTGCAAACGCGGAAAGGACGCTGTGAGGAATCATTCCGGCTTCTCCTTCCTGCTGAGCCTTCGAAACGTCTTCTGCGCTTCCTTGAGATCGTCCGGAGTCAGCCGCCCGGATTCAATCAGGTGCGTCATTAAAGGTTGGGTCCGGCCTCCGAAGACGCTGAGAATTTCGTCCACCAGAAGCCGGTGCGCCGCATTTCTTCCGATAATCGGCTCGTACACATGAACATTTCCCACCTTCCGTGCCTGTCGCAACGCTTTCTTGGCCTCAAGCCGATACACCGTCGTCTGAATGGTGGTGTATGCCGGCTTCTTCGACGCGGGGAATGTATCCACGATGTCGCGAACGCAACATGCGCCGCGATCCCACAGGACTTCCATCACTCGCAGTTCCAATCTGGATAATTTCGGTATTGCCATCGCCTGATCTCCTACACGTGTATTACTTCTACTACACAGTATGTATTCTGTCAAAAAGAATTCGGATTGACTCCTCCATCAATCGCAGCATGCGATCGTGGTGTGACTTCAATTGCATATGACGGAGCAACAAAGACTGGAGCTTTTCCTGGCGCCTGAATTCCTCTCGGATAACGTGAGCCCTAGTTTTGATGGCGCCTCCCGGAACCTGCATAAATGCAACTGTGGCTGTGGTAGCTTCCGCGCTTTCAAGCGCAGGTAATCCAGCCATGCCTTCACGACCAACGATCATGACTTCAACGCTGGTGCCTCCGGACATCGCAGAAAAATAGTGAGCCGGAACAAAATCCCGACCGACTGGACGTCCTTTGAACTTGTCTGTTCTTTTGTAGAGCAAACGCTTCCCCAACAAGTAATTGCAGCTAAGCTGGGGTTAACACAATCGCGAACGACCCATCCCTGAAAACTCTTCCATCGGAGCCGGGACAGAGCGCCACAGAATAAATAGATGCGGATCGTGTCTGTAGTGGTCATCCGTTACCCGTCTTTATCCTCGCCCGATCGTTCGTAAAGTCTTCCTTCAGTGAGTAGGTGTGTGGTGACGGCTCGTTAATTGCTCCGATTGCCTCAGCTGCCGAAACATTGCGTCCTTTTTTTAGACCTATAAGGAAAGGAATGATGCGTGCACTCGTTTCAGAGGAGGTCTTTTCGATGCGTGCAATCTGGAAGGGCGCTATCAGTTTTGGCCTGGTAAATATCCCTATTTCGTTATTTTCCGCAACGCGGAAGGACGAAGAAATTACCTTCAGACAATTGCGGCGTTCGGACCTCAGCCCAATAAAGTACAAGCGAGTTGCCGAAGCCGATGACAAAGAGGTGCCATGGGATCAGATCGTGAAGGGATACGAATACCAAAAGGATGAATTCGTTGTTCTTTCGGAGGACGACCTCAAGAGTGTCGACATCGAGTCCACTCAAACCGTCGACATTATGAATTTCGTGCCAATTGAGCTGGTCAATCCGCTGCTCTTTTACAAACCCTATTACATGGAATGCGGCAAGGGTGGGGACAAAGCTTACGTGCTCTTACGGGACGCATTAAAAGAATCCGGCAAAATTGCGATTACGAAAGTTGTACTCAAGACTCGTCAGCATCTCGCTGCGATCAAGCCCGAGCAAAATGGACTAATGCTGGAGCTTATGCATTTCCCGCACGAAATACTGGATGCTTCCGAATTCAAGACTCCCGATGCCAGTAACGTTACAAAGCCAGAAATGAAAATGGCACTCCAGCTTATCGACAGCATGTCGACCGAATGGAATCCCGAAGACTACAAAGATGAATATCGCCAGGCGCTTGAAGCCATGATCGAGCGGAAAACAAAGG
>Ga0068864_100004094_pt1 | contig 11973 bp, 16 predicted proteins | sample KBSSwiS72_FD_66586 | JGI IMG/M metagenome (GOLD analysis project Ga0068864, IMG submission 66586) | Switchgrass rhizosphere microbial communities from Kellogg Biological Station, Michigan, USA - KBS Switchgrass S7-2 | ecosystem: Host-associated > Plants > Roots > Rhizosphere > Soil ...
TACATGGATCCGGTCGCCGCCGAGCAGGGCCCTGAGGCCTACCTGGCGCAGCGGGCCTGAGGTCGATGGCCGCACGCGACTACGGACAGTACTGCAGCATCACTCGGGCCCTGGAGCTCGTGGGCGAGCGCTGGGCTCTGCTCATCGTCCGCGACCTGCTCGTCGGTCCGCGCCGCTACGGCGAGCTCGCCGCTGGCCTCCCCCGAATCCCGAGCAACATCCTGGCGGCGCGGCTCAAGGAGCTGCAGACGGCCGGCGTCATCCGACGGGTGCCGCATTCCCGCGTCATCGTGTACGAGCTGACGCCCTACGGTCGCGAGCTCGAGCCCGTCGTCCTCGCGCTCGGCGCCTGGGGCTTCAAGGCGATGGGCGATCCGCGGGAGGAGCAGATCATCACCCCCGACTCGATGACCATGACGCTGCGCACCGCCTTCCGGCCGCAAGTGGCGGCGGACCTGCCGGCGACCGCCTACGCGGGCCACTTCGGCCCCGCCGAGCTGCTCATCCGCGTCGACGGCGCCACCCTCGACGTGACTCGCGGCGTCGGACCGGCCGACCTCGCCTTCGCCGCGGGTCCGGGCATCCACCGCGTCATCTCCGGCGAGCTCGCCCCGGATCGCGCGATCGCGACCGGCGTGGTCGAGGTGCTGCGCGGGCATGGCCACCTCCTCGACCGCTTCGCGAGCACATTCCACCTGGCCGCCTGATCCGAGTGCGGTGCCACATCTACCGAAGGACATGTCTCGAATGAGAAAGCTCATCCTGAAGATGTCGATGTCGCTGGATGGTTTCGTCAGCGGGCCGAACGGCGAGGAAGACTGGATGGCTCCCTCGCGGAGCGAAGACGGCGCGGCCTGGGTCCTGGAGACCCTGTCGCAGGCCGGCGTGCACGCCGTGGGCAGCCGCTCATTCCGTCTCTGGGCGGGCTACTGGCCCACCTCAACCCACCCGATGGCCGCGCCGATGAACGACATCCCGAAGGTGGTCTTCACCCGACAGAAATCGTTCGACCTCCACGCAGGCGGGCCAGCGTTGGAGCCCGCCGCGGCCAGCTGGGCATCGGCCCGGATCGCGAACGGCGACCTCACGGAGGAGATGCGCCGCCTGAAAGAGGAGCCCGGCAAGGACATCCTCGCCAGCGGTGGGGCTGGCTTCGCCCGCAGCCTGGTACAGCTCGGGCTGGTCGACGAATACCGCCTCGTTGTTCATCCCGTCGCCCTCGGCTCCGGCATCCCGCTCTTCGCCGACCTGCCACAGCCACTGCACCTGGAGCTCGTCGGTACCACCCAGTTTCGAGCCGGCGCCGTCGCGTACGTCTATCGCCCCGTCACCGGGTGAGGCGCCGTCAGTCGTCGGCCAGCGCCGCCTCCCGAGCCTCCCGAGCCTCCTGCTCCCGCTCGCGCTCGTCCTCCAGGCGTTGAGCCCGCCGGGTGCGCGCACCCGCGATCGCCGCGCCGACGCCGCCGACCACCAGCACGATGAGTCCATGCCGCAGCCGAGTGGCGTCGGTCGACTCGATCGGCGCGATGACCGCGGCGTCGGCGTTGGTCACCAGCTTCACCAGCGCCGCGCCGCCGAGACGGGTCAGTCCCTCGGCGGCCAGCAGCAGCAAGCCCGGCACCGCGCCCGCGACGAAGAACCACCCCACCGCCAGCTTTTCGTTGCGCAGCCAACGATGTGAGTGCATCGCGCCCCACAGACCGGTCAGCACGGACACCCCGAGCAGGATCTTGGTGTCAAACGGGGCCGGGTTGGTGACCGTCGGCCCGTGACCGGGGACCGCGAGCGTCAACACGCCGAACATCACGCCGGCGAAGAACACCCAACTGGTCGCCCACAACGCGGAATCGAGCACCGGGTTGGGCAGGATCGCCAGCAGACCGCCGGCCACGGACGCCACCCCGACCGCCAGTGCGAGCGACGTGATCGTCTTGTCGCTGCCGTACGCGTACCGCAGCGCGCCGGCCGAGATCGCGCCGAACAACAGGCCGATGATGAGGCCGACCACCAGCCGCCCGCCGGCGCTGCGCCGGTTCGAGCTGGCCGCGTTGGCGATGCCGGCGCTGGTGACCAGCGTCGCCGCGACCACGCCCGGCAGGGCAGCGGCGGCCGCCCCGAGCGCCCCCGTCAGGTTGTCCCCGTTGCCCTTCAGAGTCATGTGCTCGGTGTACATCGAGGTACCGAGCCAGAGCAGACCGAGGTAGATCTCCTGCATGGTGCCGGAGCCCAGGGCAAGCCTGGAGGTGGTCTTGGTGTCAGCCATCGACGGATCGTAGCGGTCAACGCCGATCCGCTCTAGCAGGTGCTCCCGGGTGCGACGCCGGACCGACAGACAAAGGCGCAGATCAGATCAGCAAACGGTCAGCCTCAGCCGAGCTGGCCGAGGACCACCGAGGCGGCGAGGAACGCCACGACCAGCGGCACGGCGCTCAGGACCGCGCGGCGGGACGGCCGGGCCGCGGCGCGGAGGTTTGCGATGCCGAGCGGTACGAACGCCACGGCGAGCCCGGCCACATCGACGACGGACGCCCAGCCGCTCCCCTTGAGCACTCCGATCATGAGTCCGGACATCAGCGCCAGCGCGACCGCCGGCACCAGGCGCAGCACGCGAGACAGGTAGCAGCCGACCGCCAGTACCACCCAGCCGGCCATGATGCACAGGGTCAGGCTCGACGCCACCCACTCCGACCGGCCGTAGTACGAGGCGACGGCCCGGGTCGCGGTGTCCGTCCCGAGGCTGTCCACCGCCGCGAACGCGAACGTGTTGATGCCGTAGTGGAACGCCCACCAGGTGTCCGGTCGGGCCCGTGGTCACCTCCACGGCGTGGGTTCCGGTTCGCAGGGCCGGGATGTTCGTCGACGTACCCGCGAACGTCAGTGTCCCGCCGCTGCCGTCGGTGGCGACCCCGACGAAGTTGTCCGACGGGTAGCCGGGGTGCTGGTCCGTGACGAAGGTGACCGCGACACCGGCCAGCCCTTCGGATCCCAAGCCACCGCCGGGATCGCCGAGCGAGGTCGGCGTCGTCTGGGCCGGGTCGAGGAGCATGAACGAGAGTCCGTCCGCCCCGGTGCCGCCGCCGGGTGACGGGACCTTAACTGCCCCGCGACGCCGACGCCCAAACGAAGTCCTATGTGGAAACTCCGCCGGTCGCGCTACGAGCGCGTGAAGGTGGCGCGTTGGCGCGCCGACTCGTACAACACGACGGAGGCCGCCGTGGCCGCGTTGAGCGAACTCGCCGTGCCCGCCATGGGTATGCGCACGAGATGGTCGCACGCGTCGCGCCAGGCCGAGCTGAGCCCGGTGGTCTCGTTGCCGACGAGCACCACGGTCGGCGCGGTGAAGTCATATTCGGCGATGTCCAGGTCACCGTTCTCGTCGGTGCCCACCAGCCGCGCGTCGACGTCGCGGTCGCGCAGCTCGGTGATCCAGTCGAGCACTGGCCGATGCGACGGCACCCGGACGACCGGCAGCGAGAAGAGCGAGCCGGTACTGGCCCGTACCGACTTCGGGTCGTAGACGTCGGCGGAGTGGCCGGTCACGATGACCCCTTGTACGCCGAACGCGTCGGCGGAGCGGATCAGCGTTCCGATGTTGCCCGGGCTGGTCGGGCGATCGAAGACGACGACGAGCAGGTCCGGTCCGATCGCGATTCGGTCCAGGTCGTCGTCGGGCATGCCGACCACAGCGAGCAGTTCCGGGGCCGAGTCCGCCTTCGCGCCGAGTTCGTGCATCAGCTCACCGGCGACCGCGATCCGTGTCGTGCGGAGCTGGTCGAGAGTCTGGCGCGCCCACGTCGACAGGTTCGCGTCCGCGTTGTACAGCAGCTCCCGGATCTCCCAGCCGGCCTGGATCGCCATGGAGATGGGTCGCACGCCCTGGACGATGAAGGCCGCGCCCCGTTGGCGTTTCGTGCGGTTGCCCAGCAACGCTTCCCATTGCTGGAATCGCGCGTTCCGGGTTGTCACCCGCAGTACCGTCGCCACCTGAGCCTCCGCGGGTGTACCGCTCGCAGATCCGCACCGAGGCTAGCGGATGTGGTGAGGTCCGGGGCACACTGCCTGACGGTAGGGGTCAGAGGCCGGGGGCGTCCCACACCGGGAACCATCGGCCAAGGTCGGGCTCGATGGGAAGTTCCTTGTCCAGCAGACCTCGCATCCGCAGCTCCAATTCGGTGTCCCGCCTGCGCTCGATGGTCGGCGCGAACGGGTAGAAGCTGCCACGCTTGTACAGGTAGACCAGCCCGAGCGAGCGCCGCGCCTCGTCGCGGTACGCGACCATCGTGCAGAGAAGCGATGGGCCGAAGCCAGCGTCGTCCAGCGTGGTGTTGACCCCGTGCAGATCGGTGACCAGAGCCGAAACGTCGCCGTCGGCACGCCGACAGGTCACCCAGGTGAAGCCGAACTCGTCCACGCTGATCCGCACGCTGCTGGCCGGGTCCAGCGACAGCAGCCCGCCGATCTCTTGCTCGGCCTGTTCCGCGGCCATGCCCTCCGGGTTCTTGAAGCAGACCGAGCCGGCTCCGGTGGGGGCGAACCCGGCCGATGCCTCCAGGGTGAGCGTGGCCGACGGCACGGCGAACAGGACATCGAGGTTCGGGCGGACCGGCTTCGACCGCCCGAGCAACGTGTCGAGGAAGCCCATGCGTCAGGCCGGCCTTCCCAGTTGTTCGGAGATCCGGGCCAGCTGGTCGAGCCTGCGCTCGAGACTCGGGTGCGTGGACAACAGCGTGGACAGCGGGTTGTCCGGACGCAGCGCCGGAGCGAAGAAGAACGCGTTCAGGGGCTCGGCGGTGCGCAGGTCCCGATCGGGGATCCTGGCCATGTCGCCGCTGATCTTCGTCAGTGCCGAGGCGAGCGCGGACGGCCGTCCGGTCACCAGGGCGCCGGCCCGGTCCGCCGCGAGCTCGCGGTACCGGGACAGTGCGCGGATCAGGACGAAGCTGACCACGTACACCGCCACCGACACCGCGACCACCACCAGCAGGATGATGGCCGTGTTCTGGTCCCGACGCCCCCGGAACATGCTGGCGAACAGAGCGTTGCGGGCCATGAGTCCGGCCGCCACGCTGAGGAACGACGCGATCGTCATGACGGCCACGTCGCGGTGTGCGATGTGGGACAGCTCGTGCGAGAGCACGCCCTCCATCTCGTCCGCGTCGAGCCGACGGGACAGGCCGGTCGTCACGCAGATGACGGCGCGCTTGGAGTTGCGCCCGGTGGCGAACGCGTTCGGCAGGTCCGTGTCCGCGACGAAGACCCGCGGCTTGTCCATGTTCGCCGTGGCGCAGATGCGGTCGATGAGACCGTGTAGTCGCGGCTCCTGCTCCGGCGTGACCTCGCGGGCGCGCATCGCGGCCAGCGCGATCCGGTCGGAGAACCAGTACTGGGCGAACAGGAGACCGCCGGCGATGACGATCACGACGGCCAGCGACTTGATGAAGACGATCAGTACCGCGATGAACCCCGCGTACACCAGCCCCAGCATGAACATGGTCAGACCCATGCGCGCGCTGAGCTTGCGGTCAGGCGGGTATCGCGTGAGTGATGTGCTCGCGGTCGTCATGTCGACCGCCCCGGGATGAGCCCCTCGTCGCCCAGCATCGCTCGAACGTCGGAGAGGCTGGCCCCATCGTGCGGGAGAACCAGATCGGAGACGACGAGATCGTCGTCGGCGACCGGCCGGCCTTCCTCCCGTACAGCTGTGAGCAGAGTATTCAGGGCCTGGTCGAACGCGGCCTCGTCGTCGGCGTCGGCGGCCGCCTGGAGCCAGTCGTCGAGAACGTTGAGGTGCTCGACGTCGTCCATGTCGAACTGTCCTTCGCCGAGGATACGAATGATCATCCTCGGCCACCTCCTTCTTCCTGGTTGTCGGCCGCCGGCGGACTCTCGACCGCGGGCGCCGACCCGTCGACCGGCACCGGGGCCGTCTGTCCCGGCCGGCCCACAACGGCTTCCGCCCGGGAAGGCCCGGACAGCTGGCGCTTCATCTGGGCCAGTTCCAGCTCGACCTGCGATCCGCCACGGGCCGAGTCCAGCTCCTTCTGGATGTCGTCGTTCCGCCCGGACAGGCTGGTCACGTCGTCCAGCGCGCCCGAGGACAGGAGCCCATCGAGGGCCTGGGAGCGGGCCTGCATCTGGGCCGTCTTGTCCTCGGCCCGCTGCATCGCGAGGCCGACATCGCCCATCTCCTCGGAGATGCCCGCGACCGACTCGTTGATGCGGGTCTGGGCCTCCGCCGCGGTGTAAGTGGCCTTGACCGTCTCCTTGCGGCTCCGGAAGCTCTCGACCTTCGTCTGCAGCCGTTGCGCGGCCAGCGTCAGCTTCTGCTCGTCATTGCGCAAGGACTCTCGCTGCGGCCCCAGCTCGGCCAGTTGGTCGAGGGCGGCCGCCCTGCGGTTGAGCGCCTCCCGGGCGATGTCTTCCCGGCCTACCTCGAGCGCCTCGGACGCCTGGTCGTGGAGCTTGTCCGCCGACTGCTGCAGTTGGTTGGCCTGCAGGTCAAGCCGCCGCCCGCTGGTCGCCACATCGGCGAGGCCGCGGCGCACCTGGGTCAGCATCTCGAGCTGCCGCTGGTACGAGTAGTCGAGAACGTCACGCGGATCCTCCGCGCGATCGATGGCCTTGTTGGCCTTGGCTCGGAAGAGGAGGGCCAACCGACTGGCGATGCCCACGGCAATCAACTCCCCGTCTGTCCAATAGACAGCGCGCCGTTCCACTCAATGTTATTGCGCCCTGTCCGTGGCGATGCGAAGAGCGTCGCGTTCAGTGGCGGAAGTGGCTCAAGTGTTCCGTGAGGTCCGTTTCAGGTTGTGGTCGGGTGTATGTCGAGGACCGCGTCCAGGAGCCGCCACGGCCGTGGGCGACGACGAGGCTCAGCCGGTCCACACAGGACACCGCACCGATCCGGAACCGTCCTGTGTGGACTCAACTCAGGTGACCTGCACGGTCGCCTCCGCGCGGTGGTCGCCGCATAGCCGCCGAGCGATGGTAAATCGGTCGCCGATAGTGCGGTCATCGAGTAAGAATTCGCGAATGCCTTCGCGGGCACCAAGGCCTTCTCGGACGACACCCGGCCCCGCCGGCGTCACCCGCATGTTCGCGAGCGTCATCCCCGGCCTCGCCCCCCTCGTCACGCCGAAACTCAACGCCCTGCCCGGTGTGTGCGTGACCGCCAGCGGGTTCGACGGACGCACCGATCTGATCCTGTTCGACGTCTCGCGTGGGCATCGCGACGGCGTGTCGTCGCTGCGTACCACCGAGGATGTCTTCGTCGAGGTCGGCCGAGCGAACCGGGCCGACGGGGATCAGCCGCGCCGCATCGCGCAACGGTTGTGGCGGCCCGAGCGGGTCGAGCGGGCGTTGTCGATCTGGTCGTCCGAGGTCCGTCCGCTCGCCGGCGCAATGACCTTCCGGGTCATCGCGCGGGTGCTGGAGGAGCGGTCCTTCCTGCGCACGGACCTGCGACGAGCGGTCACCGGCGCGATCGCCGCGGACAGGCCGAAATGGCGTTGGCGCGATCCGTCCCAGATCGAGGTCTGGGTCAGTGAGTTCCAGGCCGGGCGGCTGGTCGGCGGACTGCGCCTGTCCGACGCGGCCATGCGCCAGCACGACGGACGCGAGGTGGAGCGGTCAGGAGCGCTGCGGCCGACGGTCGCGGCGGCGATGGTCGGGCTGGCCGGCGAGTCCGACGGGGTCCTGGTCGACCCGTGCTGCGGTTGCGGCACCATCCTGGGCGAGGCGGTCGCCGCCGGCTGGACCGATGTGCGGGGCGGTGACATCGACGCCGACGCGGTCGAGATGACCCACCGCAACGTCCCCCGCGCTACCACCGAGCAGGGGGACGCTCGCCACCTCGACCTGGCCGACGCGTCGGTCACGGCCGTCGTGTCCAACCTGCCGTTCGGGCGGCAGTTCGACGTCCCCGGCTCCATGCCGGTCTGGCTCAGCCAGACCCTGAGCGAGATGGCCCGGGTAACCCGTCCGGATGGGCGCGTCGTGCTGCTGGCGCCCGACATTCCGCGGCCGGCGATCCCGGTCGAACTCGAGCTCCGGGCCAGGAACCGGATCCGACTCCTGGGCACTCCCACCACGCTGTGGGTGTTCCGGCGGACGAGCGGCGGCGAAGCGACGTAGGTTGGGCTGAGGAACGGCGGAGGAGGGCCTGATGGCGGCAGCACCGCACGTACAGGTTCGCCGGGCTTACGATCCGGCCGAGCGCGACGATGGACAGCGCGTGCTCGTCGACCGGTTGTGGCCGCGCGGGCTGAGCAGGGAGCGCGCCGATCTCTCCGAGTGGTGCAAGGAGGTCGCGCCCTCGCCCGGGTTGCGGCAGTGGTACGGCCACGACCCCGATCTGTACGACGAGTTCGCCCGCCGGTACCGCGCCGAACTCGACGACCCGGACCACGTGGCCGCCTTCACCCACCTCAAGGAGTTGGCCCGGCACGGCCGGCTCACCCTGCTGACAGGGACGAAGCGCAGCGACCTGAGTGAGGCAGCCGTCCTCGCCGACCTGCTCAATCGTTGAGCCGTCGGCAGTCTATTGTGGACTGTCCAATCAGAACGGTACCGCGGTGGCCAGCAGGCCGACGGCCTCGCCTCGGCCCGAGACGACTCGACAGAACTCCAGCGCGTCCATGGCGATCCGCTCGCCACCGGTGCCCCAGACGCCACCGGCCAGGCCGGTGAGTTCGAGCGTGTACGGCTGCCCGTGCCTATCGGCCCACTCGTGCACGATGTCGTCGACCAGGCGGCCCTCGTGGTCCGGGCTGACCTGTGGGTCGAGGCCCGTGGCGGCGCTGATGTCCAGCCGGTGCATGAACGGATCGCGGGTCAGGATCACGTCCACCAGGTAGCCCAGCGTCCACCGCTCCAGGCACCCACCGACCAGCTGGGCCTCGGGCATGGTCTGGCGATGCACCAGACCTGGCAGGCGGCGGCGTCCACGCACCGCTTTCGGGGCCAGATCTCGCCAACGCTGGGTCAGCTCGGCCGTCGTGAGGCCCGCGTTGCGTCGCACCTGCAGCGCGGTGAGGAAGTCGATGGAGGCGGGGGCCTTGGCCTTCTTCGCCTCGCGCATTGACGTCGACATCTGCCCGAACAGCTGGGGCAGGCTGCTCATCATCTGCATCATGCCGAGCATGTGACCAGCCGTGTCGCGCACGTCCCACCCGGTGTTGACGGTTGGGACCGACCACTGTTCCGGCTCCAGCCGGGCAAACAGCTGCGCGCACCGCGCGTACTCGGCGGCGGCGAGGCTCATCGCCGGTCCCCGGTCGATGCGGGGACGTCGGGGCGCGGCCTCGCTTCGGGGCAGCACCGGTGCGGTCATGGCCTCTTCCTCTCGTTCGTGATGCCGACGTTGTCGGCGAACATGTTGACGGCCCGGTCGAGCAGCGCGGCCCAACGGTCACCGCCGGGATCGTTGGCGAGTTGGGCGTCGACCATCCCGCTGACCATCGCGACGAACAGGTCGATGTCCTCCTGCCGTTGTACGCCGTGGCGGGCCATCCTGGCGGCGAAGTCCTCCATTACCGCCATCGATGACGCGTACGCCTCGGGGCTCGGTGTGAAATCGGGGAGCGTGCGGAGGTTCATCAGCTGGTGCCGGGCGGGGAACTCCACCGCGAAGTCGAAGAACACTCTGGCGTAGAAGCGCATGGCGGCCCGGGTCGTGCGCGGCTCGTCGGCCTCGACCGCCTTGCGGTGCTCCGAGAACTGCATCCACGCGTCGCCGAACATCGCGTCGTAGACGGCGTTCTTGGACGCAAAGTGCGTGTACAGGGACGGTGCGCGCATGCCGACCAGCTCGGCCACGTCCCGCAGCGTCACCTGGCCCAGCCCCTTGTCCCGGGCGACCTGCCAGGCGGCATCGATGATCTCGCGTCGAGTCGCCGTACGCCGTTCGGTTTTCCTATCGCGCTTCGGTTCTCCTAACACGATTAGGATGTTGCCAAGCCAGGCCGGCGATGTCAAGGCACTTCGCCACAACCCGGACCGACCCCTAGAATGGCCAGCCGTGTCGCTTGATCAACGCCCGCCGCTCGCGGTCCTGACCGGGGCGCTGCGGCACGCGTACGGCTTCCCGCTGCGACGGGCGGTCGGCGCGACCATGGCGGGCGCCGGGGTGACCCTCGGCCTGCTCGCCGGTCTGGTGGCGGCGATCGGGCTGGAACGGGCCCTCACCATCTGGAACGACCAGATGGCCCTGCTGCTGTCGCTGCGTTACCGGCGGCGCACGGCATCGGAGGCATCCACGCGCTAGCGTCGTACAGCCCCCTCTCAGGGACCGCCCGATAGCGTTGCGAGTTCATCGTACGCGGATCGCGGGTCGGCGCCCGAGAACCGACATCGGACCCAGGGGGATCAACGATGAGTGATCCGAACGCCGCCAGCCTTACCTGCCCGAAGGGTCACGGGCGCGGTGCCCAGCACGGCAAGCACAAACGGGGCGGCTTCCTCAGCGACCTGTTCGACTGAGAGGTCGCGGGTGATCGGCGACCGGTGGGGCGTCAGCGATGACGAGGTCTCGCGCGACTACCCGTGCGACGAGTTCGTCACCGCACCCGCGCTGCGCGCGTGGCGGGGGGTGGGCGTGATGGCGCCCCCGGAGGCGGTGTGGCCGTGGGTCGTACAGGTGAGGCTCGCTCCCTACTCGTACGACTGGATCGACAACCTCGGCCGCCGGTCACCGCGAGAGCTGGCCGGGCTGCCCGACCCTCGCGTCGGCGACCGGTTCACCACCGCCGGCGGGCGCGAGCTGGGCCGGATCGTCTCCGTGGAGCCGGGCCGGCAGCTGACGGCCGCCATCATGGGCGCCTTCATGTCCTACGTGCTGGTGCCCGAGGATTCCGGCTCGACCCGGCTGCTGCTCAAGGTCGTCATGCGGACCAACCGCTGGGCCGCCGTCGTGCTGTCCGTCGGCGACCTGGTCATGGCTCGACGGCAGCTGCTGAACCTGAAGCAGCTCGCCGAGCGGCACCGGTCCTAGTCTGGCGCCGGATAGTCCATCCACTGTGGATTCACCCGGCGTGCGGCCTGGTCGTAGCAGCGGGCGAACGCCGCGGTCACGACCGGCCAGGTGCAGTCGGTGGGCTGGGTCGCGCGGTTGTGGGTGTGGATGCGGTGCCGGGCGTCGGCGTCCTCGACGAGGTGAACGATCGCGTCGACGAGTGCGTCCGGGCTGTCGCAGAGAAGGCCTTCGCGGTCGTGCCTGATGAAGTCTGACACGCCGTTGCCGGCACGCGCGATCACCGGTACGCCAGCCGTGCGAGCCTCCAGCGTGGCGATGCCGAACGACTCACGAACGGCGGGGTTGATGAACAGATCCGCGGTCCGCAGAAGGCTGCGGACCTCATCGCGGTCGAGCCGGCCGCCCAGCCGGACCCAGTCGGTCATCGAATGCCGGCGCAGGTACGCCCGCATCACGGGCATCGCCGGCCCGTCCCCGGCGACCGTGGCGCGCAACGCGGTGCGGGGATCGAGCCGGCCCCGGGCCGCGTGCAGTGTGGTCAGCAGCGCGATGGGTTGTTTGCGGGGCGCCAGCCGGCCAACCGCCACGATGTGTATGCCGCCCGGCCCGTCGGCAGGATCTGTGGGCGTGCGCCACGCCTGCGCGCCGATGCCGTTGGGCACCACGGTGACCGTCACCGAGGGCGCCGTCCTCGTGATCAGTTCCGCCGCCACGGTGCTCACCGCTGTGACGACCAGCGGCGCGCGGCTCCAGTCGGTGAGGCGGTCCAGGAACCAGTACATCCGTCGGCTGGCCTGTCCCCACATGCTGTGCACGGTGACGACCGTCGGCAGCTTGCAGCTCAACGCGCTCCACACGGCCGACCACGCGAACGGCGACACGGACCCGAGGTGTACGTGCACCACGTCCGGCCGAAGCTGCCGGTACAGCTGGACCAGGTGCGCTCCCGCACGGGGATGCACCGGCAGTTCCCATGGCAGCGGCGCGACCACACGATGCAC
>Ga0068864_100004100_pt1 | contig 11961 bp, 16 predicted proteins | sample KBSSwiS72_FD_66586 | JGI IMG/M metagenome (GOLD analysis project Ga0068864, IMG submission 66586) | Switchgrass rhizosphere microbial communities from Kellogg Biological Station, Michigan, USA - KBS Switchgrass S7-2 | ecosystem: Host-associated > Plants > Roots > Rhizosphere > Soil ...
AGGAGGATCTCGACTTGATCGTTGCTTCCCGGCGGGAACGCGAAGTTAGGAGGCATCACACCGATGACAGTGGTGGTGGCGGCGTTGACCTGAATCTGTTTGCCAATGATGTCACTGGCGCCGCCAAACCCCTTTTGCCAGAGACCGTGCGAAATGATCGCGACCCTTGGTCCATTAATGCGATCTTCCTCTTCAGAGAAGTTACGACCTCGTTCCGGTTGCACACCGAGCACGTCAAGCAAGCTGCGCGTAATCGCCGCTGAGGTCACGCGAAGTGGTTCACTCTCCGTGCCTACGTTCTGACCACCGGGCGCCCACGCGCCGATTGCCTCCCACGATTTTGCCTCGCGCTGAATGTCTAGCAGTTCGGGAGGCGAGAGCCAGAACTTCTGGAGCTGCATCGTGGGAAATTCGCTGTAAACGCGGACGAGTTGATCGGGTTGCCGGTAAGGCAACGGCCGTAACAGGACTGAGTTGACGACGCTAAAGATGGCCGAATTTGCGCCGATGCCGACGGCGAGCGTCAGAATCGCCACCGCGGTAAAGGCCGGGTTCTTTTTCAACATACGCAGCGCGTATTTCAAGTCCTGTAGGAAGGTTTGCATCGTCACGGTCCTCCGGAGGGTCTTTACGTACCTGGTTTTGAGTCGGTTCACCAAAAATGAAAGTGGTCCGATAGGTTAACACCGCGGCGGCGCTTTTTGTGTCTCTTGTGGGCTAATACTTTTGCCGGAGGAGTACGTCGGCGATTGCGTCCGAGATGGGAAGGCCGGGAGTTTGTTCGAGCCAGAAGAATTCGCCGGAAGGATTGAGTTCGAGAAAGACATGGCGGTTGTCGGGCGTGAGAATGATGTCGATGGCGCCGTAGTTCAACGAGAAGTAATCCATCAGCCGCAGGACTTTTTCTTCGACCTCAGAGGGAAGTTGATAGGGACGCCAGTCTTGAATCATACGAAGTCCGTCGCGGCGCCAGTCGTGAGTGGCGCGCTCGGAGACTTGTGAGTCGACGGCGGCAGACATGACGTGTTGGCCCACGACCGTGACCCGAATCTCCAGGGATTTAGAAAGTAACTCCTGAAAAGTGGCGGGACAGAGACTCAACCCCGAGAGGTCCTCGAGATCTTCCGCCTTTACTGGATTAGTAAAGACGACAAGTTCTTTTCCTTGATCGTAGATGGCGAAGGACGAGAGCATCTTCGTCACCATCTCACCGTCGCAACTCTTTGCGAAAGCCCGGACCGCGGCGGGATCGTTCGTCGTCAGCGTGCGCGGTGTGTCGAGTCCGAGTTCGCGGGCCACTTGTAGTTGAAGCTGTTTGTTCTCCGCGTGACGAATGTCGCGAAGATGGTCCATGCGGAAACATTTCAGACTGGCGAGCATGCCGTGAGCGGCGGCACGCGCCTCGCCGATAGAGGCGTGACGCAGTTGACTATCGAGCTCGGCTGGAAGCTGAACACCGAAGCTGAGGCGACGATGCCAGATGGCTGTGACCTCGCGTAGATCGAATTCGCCGTCTTCGTTAGTAAGCGTGAGACGCTCGTCACCCGCGTTGCCGTAGTAGGCCGTGAGACGCACATCGGTCGGATAACGGTCGGTGTCAAAACGGATCGTGTGCCCACCCTTGCGCGCGATGGCCTCAGCCACTCGCGTGACACTTTCGTTATCGTTGCTGTGCGTGACGATGAGTACGGACATTTGTTTGTGCTTTTTGGCTAACTTTTCTTTTCGACTAGCGCACCGGCGATGGCCTCCGAGATCGAAAGCCCAAGATCGCGTTCGAGCATTCCCCATTCGCCACCGGGATTGACTTCAAGGAACACATACTCACCCGCAGGAGTGCAGATCAAATCCACCGCGCCGAATACGAGGCCGAGTTCCGACATCAACGCTTTCAGCCCGCTCGCAACTTCGTCAGGCAGTTGTGCGTTTTGCCAACTACACTCCTCCGGCGCGACGCGCCGCCAATCCGTCTGACCACGCGACGTACCACTCGCGTCTAGCGCACCTGCAAACGTTTCACCCGCCACATACGCAACGCGCAGTTCGCACGCTTTCGGGATCAACTCCTGAAACACCATCGGGCTATGACGAAGTGCCTCAGCACCCGCGAGATCTTCTTCGCGGACGCGGCTCGTGTAAACGAAAGGCGTATCGGCGTCCATGCTGACAGCAATCGGGCGCAGAAGCTTGGCAACCGTTTGACCGTCAGTCTCTGCAAAGAACTGTCGCGCTGCGACGGGATCGTTAGTAACGAGAGTCCGCGGCACTCGCAGTCCAGCGCGCGCGGCCAGTCGCAGTTGTCGCTGCTTGTTCTCCGCCGCGCGTTGACGCTGAAGGTCGTTGACCCACCGTGCATCGTGGAGCGCATCGAGAAAACCTTCAAGCGCGGCGATGGACTCCGCGACACACATTGCACGATAGCGCTCATCGAGATCGTCGGCCATGCGCGGCGACCACAGCTTGCGCGCCCAAACAGCGCAAACCTCCGCGGCGGAAATCTCCTCACCCGCCTCTGTAACGATTTGTGCTGCGCGTTCGTCACCGGCGCGCGCGGAGAGCTTAACGGATGACGGAAAGAGATCTGTGTTGAACCGAACGGGACTAACGCCGCGACGCGTGAGAGCCTGTGAAACCAGATCGATCGTGTAGAAGTCGCTGCTGTGAGTCAGCAGTAGCACAACGTCGCGCGATGCGATTAGAGGCATGTGAGTATTGAAGGGCGCGGCCCGCATTTTTGAATGAGGGCCGCGACTGTCAAAAGGTGTTCTTACTTATTTGTTGTTGGTTGAGGTGTACTCGAGTACCGAGTCGATCTCGTCGCGATCGGACGGATACTTGAGCGTCATGGCAGATAGCTTCGAACTATCCTGGCCTTCGAGGAAACGTGCGAAGAACGGGCGGTTCTGCTCGGCCGCTTCGGTAGTGAGTGGTTCGTTGTTGTCTTTCATTGAGTCTCCTTTAAGAATTGTATGAGTTTGTTTGCGAGGTTCTTTTCTCCCGTAGTTTAACGCGCAATCGAGAGCCGGTTTAGGCCGTAGACTGTGTTGTCGTTCTGATTCGTCACATACGCTCTCGTTTGCGCGAACGTTCCAATCGCTGCGAATGCAAACAGCAACACAAACAACACTAGTCGAATCATTGTTAGACTCCCATCGTTGTGGTGTGTCGAGACAACTCAGAGCACGGTCGGGGTTGAGGCGGTTATTAAGCCACAAAAACGGTCAAAAGTGGCACAAAATCTGTTTCGAATGCGCGTTCATTCGCGCCTAATTTTCGGTGATGACAAAAACTTGAATCCGTGTATAATTCCCAGCCCATAATCAAAGTTGCTCTTTGGGATGGCCGTCACCTTCCAGACGTTTCATTAACCGCCCAGTGATACCTCACGCGTAAGACTACTTCGGCACTTGTAATTTCATCGTCGCCTCCCGTACCGGCGTGTCTTTCATCTGATGCGAGTTAATCTCATTGACTCAAATGGAAAGGAAACCATGAACATCAATAGAATTAGACGTGGCCGCAAGGTGTTTAGTCTCGCTGCAATCGCAGTAATCACGCTTGCATTCACGACCATCCCGGCCGGTAGATCAGCCTCTGCGGCTGACGCGGCGGAGCAAGTCATTTTCAGCGGCACCGGAGTCACTAATGATGGACAGTTAGAAATTGGATATTGGATCTGGTGCACTCCCGAAGGTAATTCACCCATCTACACGGGTGCTTGCAGAGGATCGATCCGTGTTGACGGCCAGGGACCCGCGTCAGGAGTTGCCGGATTTGTCGTCGAGAACCCGGATGGCACCTATGTGATGCGCGTATTTGCGAACAGCACGAAGACTTTTTTGGTCGCGGCAGCGCTTCACAATATCCACCCCGAACCCGAGAGTGGACCCAATAACGTCGTAGCATTTGGCGTGTTGACCACGGACGGAATACAAAGAGTAGGTGTGTCACGCGACGCTGTTGTCAATGTCACGGGCCCGGGAGATTAGTAATCTGCGGATCGTTTCCAGGATATCGTCAGCTTCCAGACGTTTTTATAACCGCCCAGTGATACCTCACGCGTAGACTACTCCGGCACCTGTGATTTCATTCTTCGCCTCGTGTACCGGCGTGTCTTTTATCTGATGCGAGTTGTTCTTCTTTGACTCGAATGGAAAGGAAAACCCATGAACCTGAATAGAATTAGACGTGGCCGTAAGGTCTTGAGTCTCGTTGGAATTGCAGTATTTACTCTTGCGTTCACGACAGTGCCGGCCGGGAAATCAGCGTCTGCGGCTGAAGCGTCTGAGCAAGTCATCTTCAGCGGCACCGGAGTTACTAATGACGGTCAATTCGAAGTTGGATTTTGGATCTGGTGCACTCCCGAAGGTAACTCACCTATTTACACAGGTGCGTGCAGAGGATCGATCCGTATTGCCGGCCAGGAACCTGCATCAGGAGTTGCCGGGTTTGTCGTCGAGAACCCGGACGGGACTTATGTGGCACGCGTGTTTGCGAATAACGCGAAGGCTTTCTTAATCGCAGCCGCGTTTCACAATGCGGACCCCACGCCGGCTAGCGGTCCAAATAACCTGGTGCAGTTTGGCATCTTGACTCAGGACTTAGTAAATAGAACTGGTGTGTCGCATGACGCCGTGGTGAACGTCACTGGCCCAGGGAATTAGTTAGCAATTATCTGTGGTCCATCGTCTCGGGCTTCGACTCGGAGCATGCGGGAAGAGGGTAGCTGTGTAATCTGCAGCCCACTTCCGAGTTCAATTACCGAGTACTCGTGGCCTTTGAAGTGAGCGCCTCCTTGGAGTGCGGCGGCCTGGCGCCGCTTTGGTCCTTGATCGGGCGTGATCGATAACAAAGCGGCGCCAGGCCGCCGCACTCCAAGGAGGCGCTCACTCAAACTGCACGACCTCTCGGTTCAGATTTAGCAAACGGAGACTTCTTGATGAAACTCACTGCGAAGAAGATCGTGCGTCACTCAAAGAAAACCGGACACCCTGTTACGCAGGATCGGACTCAAGCCATCGAGGGCATAAGACGTGGACTCCAAAGTATGAAACGGAATGCAGGCAAGCCGGCGGAAGAGTTTTCCGTGATTTTTCCGTGAGTTCTTCGCTGAGAAGGGCATCCGTGAGTGAAGCCTCACCAGGATCGCGATATTTCGCGGCTCTGCCTAGGGAAAGTTAAGGCGGGCAGATTAATCGTTGAGCAGATCACAGGCTATCGCCACTTTTTAGTGTTTCCCCGTAGCCTGGTTTATACTACACCTTCAACCTAGAGGTGGCCGCGCCCATCTCACTTTCAAATAGAGAATTCCCCTACGTCTCACGTCCTTGTGGAAGGGTAGAAAACCCCAAATCGGCGGTCTTTGACTCGTTCGATACTAATTGAGCAAAGGCTAGGAGATATTTGCGCGAACGATCGAATTCCCCTTCGATCCTCTACTCCCCTCGGTCAATCGAAATGAGGAAAAGGAGATCTCACATGACCAGAAGTAAACCAACCTGGATTTTTATTTTCGTTATGTCGTTAACACTGGTCGGCTTTGCAGGACGACGATCTGATTCTGTCCGCACATTGGCCGCAAAACCACAAGCTCCGACCAATACCGTACCTGACCACGTGACCTATCGAATGTTGTTTCACCACGTTCATGTCCTGCAAGAAAGCGCGACGAAAGCGGAGCAACAAGGTAATTACCACTCTGCGCTCGCCTACCGCCGAGCGGCCTTTGCGGCTGACGCTCAGTTGAATGATGAGCAAACCCAAGCTCTGGTTCGAACGGCTGAGGCCTGTGAGTTGGCGGTGAACTCCATAGACCAGAGAGCCAAAAAAATTATTGACGCCCGGCGCCAACACTTTCAGAAAACCGGAAATGTATTGCCACCTTCCGAATTACTTGAATCATTGCAGGCTGAGCGTAATCGGACGATTCTCTTTTACCGCGATCAACTTGGAGCAGCGCTGGGAGAAAAAGAGTGGACTCGCTTCCGCGGTTTCGTTCAAGAGCGCGTTGTGCCCAATATCACAACGCCAGGATCATCCCGCTAACTAACGTCCAACAACAACCTCAAGCTAACAAGGATGAGAACGAACGGAGAAGAAGGCGATGAAAAAGATTATTTTGATTGCAACCGCATTTGCAGTTTGTTTCCTTTTCGCGCCACTGGTGAGTGCCCAATCGGTTATCAATGGTTACGCTTCCTGTAGCTATGACTATGACACTCACCTGGTGACTGGCGTGGTAACAACTGAGTTGGATTATTCGTCGCAGGATTGGTATCAGGCGATGGTGAACGGCTCTCTTTATACTGACGAAAACGTCATACTTGCCAGCGGACAGTTGAAAGATCTGGACAGAGATGGAACAGTCTCCAAAACGATGCAGGCCACTGATAATTCAAGCCTGGGGTACACGGCCAAGGGAACAAATCTCGCCATCGCAGACATCCAGGATCCCGCGCTCGGGATCAACTATTACGTCGACTACTGGAATTACCAGGCGGTACTGGATAGAGAGGGTATGTATCACTACATTTACATGCCGTATTACGGATATGGTCCTCGAAAAAGGACCAACATTCGCAACATTACTCTCGGCGCCACGATGGCCCAAGCCAAGGTAGTGGGATTCCAGAAAGCAAAACTCTGCAGCGGTTCGTATGATTACGACAACACCTTCAAAGCCACGGTCACCTTAGATGTCACTACCTCTGGCTGCTCGACTGAAGCGGAAGACCCGTGCGCAACCGATCCAGACGCCAAATTCGATGTAACCATCGACTTCACTTTGCCTAAGGATGCTACAGGCGTGTCAGGCTCGAACATGGCAGATCCGGGGCGAACGATTGTCAAACCACAGGGGTCGGTTCCCTCGGATAATGAGTATTACATTCTCAACTGGAAATACCAGAACGTTGATGTTACCTCATCACCTAAGAAGGGTCAGATGGTTTTGACGCTGCACCGGCGGGGACGAGGTGAGGACATAACAGCTGATAAAATCGAGATTCAGGTGGCGGGTAATTATGGAACAGGAACTTTCGTAACTCCCTCGAGCTTGAAAGTGGCTTGTCCGTAACAGGGAGAACAAGAAATGAGATTCTTTGCTTTGCTGTTGCTGATTTCGTTCAGTTGCACGGTTTATGGTCAAGATGCGCAGAACTCGCAAAAGCCACAGGCATTCATCATGCCTTCAGAGTTGATTTTGCCTGTTGTTGCGTCTCAGCCCGGCTGCCCAATCAGATTTGAGAATGTCAGATCGATTTTCTACGTAGACCGCTCAGGGACCGCTGAAACCTTTAAGTTGCGGAATATCGGCAATAGACCAATACGCGATTTGACGGTCGCCGCCTATACCTCGTACGGCGGCATGTGGTCGAAGAGCCGTCCAAAAAGCGAGTTGCAGCGCGTAGTCTTACCGGGCGAGACTGCTTCTGTTGGGGGAGAGGAAGATGTCGAGATCATTCCACTCAATGATGAGCTGCGCACCAAATTCAAGCTTACGGATCGTCCGATGGGTGGCGTAGTGGTGTTTATGGTGGTTAGAGTCGAGTTTGCCGACGGCACGGTTTTTAGCGACGAGAAAGCCTCGAAGGCTCTGGAGGCCTATTTCAAAAAGCTTGGAGAATATCAGTGAGGGCTGTTCGGCGTTCTCGTGTTTTACTTCGAGTGCGGCAATACAATTCGCTAAACGTGGCGATTCTTTGCTTGTCCAAATCGAAACTTCTTGTTTGGAGCGAGGAAAGGTGGAGTCGGAATGCTGCGCGTTCGACATCGACTAATCAACGCGCGAGAGCCCCGGTCCTGCCGGGGCTCTCGGTTTGGGCGTCCTTCAATACTGGACCAACCTCAAGACCTGCAATCACAACTCAGCAACGCTTCGACTCCGCGCAGCGAGTCAACGCAAAGTGTTTCACTGCATTGGCAAGTACTTTCGGCTGCCAGGAGCATTCAATTATCGCCATGAGCGCAACGAGCGCGGCCATCGATTCGGTGCCGGCACGACAGATGATTTCCGCCAGCTCGTCGAGTTTTTCTTCACTCAAATCATCTTCGAAGATTTCGGGTTCTTGCGAGAAGTCGATCATTCCGATCACCAACTCGCCGGCATCGGCGCGCCGCACGAGATCACTCAGCCATGGATCGTTTATCTCCAAAGCGTAACGGATAAACGCTCGGCCCTCCGGAGCGATCGATTTGTCGTTCAAGACCGCTTGCGCTCTTCGTTTGAGAGCATTGCCAATGGTGTTGGTTTTGGAATTGTGGTTTGCGTGAGGTGTGTGTTCGCGCATGCTTGCGCTACTATGATTAGCCATGGGCTTCATCCTTTCGATAGAAGGTTGAGGTTCCAAGGGTCGGCTTTGTGTGTCAGCACAAGTCGGCCCGCTACGTTTTTGGTGGAGTGCGTCGACTATAGCACAGAAATTTTCGCTTGGGTTCCGGAAACTCTAGCTTTCGTAATCGCGTTGAGCTCATTCTAAAGATTTGCTTTAGCCAAGTCTGCATAGACTTGTAAGACAGGGTACTTCGAGTTTGCGATCAGATTGAGGAGCCGCATTCGCTCATGACCTGACTTCTCATTTATATGGTGAATTAGGGCATTCACGTGCCATAACCATTCAATACGACTTTCGCTCATCGCTTTCGGGTGCCCCAACAATTTCAAATAGCTAAAAACTACTTGATCTGATTGAGCTCCCTCCGGCGCAATTAGAAACAGCATCTTGTATAAGATACACTTCTGATGAAAGTAGTCCACGTCGTCGCTCTCACTGCTGCCATCCCAAGCTTCCAAACGCCTCAGATAATCCAGCAGCTTTTCCTGCCAACTCGCCGATGTGTGTGGTTCGCGAGTAGCCGGATCATCCTCATCATATCCACACAATTCTACCAATTCAGACAGGAAGGTCTTTGTCTGAGAGGATCCGAAATACGCCTTGCTCAGCTTCGCTTCTTCGACGTTGAGGGGTTTTGACTCGTAAAGCGAAAAAGGATTGTCAGGATAAGAATAGTTGAGTTCTTTTATCTGCAATTCGAGGAGCTTTACGTTATCTTCACACCGAGCTGCCTTTAGATGTCTTGACACGTATGCTCGATACTCAATTAGTATCTGGTCATAAGGAACACTAGTCTTTCGGTACAAGTTAATCAATCTAAAAATACTGCTGGTAGTTTCGTTCCTCAAGAGAGCAGCCGAAAAGGAGCGATCGTCCGCGGTGAGCTGTTTTAGCGCATTTGCAAACGCTTGACTAATAATGAACGATTCCTTTTGGCGCAGGTCCAGTGAAATAACTAAATTTGTGACCGGAGTAATCTGTGCTGGTGAACTCATGTTTTCTATATATGGAAGGATAAATTGAACACGCTCTCCTTGCTGTATTTGTTTCTCGTCGAAAACAGTGCGGGCTATCTTCTCTAATAACCGATAAAAATCTGAGACGTCGTATTCTGTTTGAGCGGAGCAGGGCTGAGTTTTAAATGGCAGCTTTAGTGGGATTTCATTCAACATTCGTAGAGCAACACTCTTATCAATGGTCAGCATTTGCTCAACGATACGGCTACGCAATGATAATGAATCGAGGCTCAGTGCAAACGCCAAAGAACGATAGCCTGCCCGTGTATCTGCTGGGGTATTCGGAAACGGAATTCCCTTTTGACGCAGTTCGTTTTGAACCTCTGTCGTAAGAGTAAATGCCTCTTCCAGTAACTCTCTTCTCCACTTCTTATCAACCCGCTTCGACTTCTCAACGCGAAGGAAAATATCGATTGCAAACTCGGCTTGAAGCGAGCGGGCTCGACTCAGTAGATTTTCGATCTCAGTAGAGCGTTCAGTGCGAACCCGGCTACTTTGTTTTTGAGGTAGAGGTTGTTGGGCCAGCACTGCAGATGAGAAAAAGCAGGTACAGAGAGTGAGAGGTGTGATAATACGTCTGAACAATTGATTTTGATCCGAACCGCTAATCCTTACTTAAACCTGGCAACTTCACCTGAAAATAACTCTCGACTTCGGCCGCAAGATCTTCGCTATAAGCCCCCTTCCAGTATTGAAGTACGCTTCCCGAAGGTGAAATGACGATGGTACTTGGCGTGGAATTAAAACCGTAAGCGATTCTAACTTCCTCGGTCGGACTTTGATAAACGTGAAAGGGCAGTTTGTTTTGTATGAGATAGCTTGGCAGATTCTTGTCGGTTAGAGAGACGCCAAGAAATCGGAATCGACCACTTCCACCATCAACCACGGAACGAATATTCCCTAAGTTGCGGGCGCACCAGTGACAATCAGGAGTAAAGACATAAAGAACAGTAGGTACATTAACCTCGGCGTAATTGAGAAATGCCTTGTTCCCGTCAAGTTCATAAGCAGAAAACTCCGGAGCCTTCGCTCCTGGCACTAGAACGGGGGAATCCAACTTCAATCGAAGAAGCTTTGAGACGTCCGTTACTTCTTGGACTTTCCGAGACAACAAGACGTTCAAACCCACAGAAAGAATGAGCAGCACTGTGAGAATTGACGAGTGTGAATCCAGCCAACCGGGCAACAATTTCTTGATCAGATTAGCCATGGGCTTCCTTCGATGTCTGCTCAAGACTCATATACAAGACAGCTTACAATAATTCTGATCGGCTTCTGAACACCACGCCTCACCGCTGTGTGGTATGCAGCATTTTGGTGCTCCTCTCGTGGTACAATCTTGCCCATAAGTACAACAACCCGCTTCAGCCTTGACCTTCGTAGGTTTGCTGAGCTGTGCTGCCGAAAAGACCATCACCAACAAAATTGCGGAGTATAAGATCGGTCTGCCCAGACTAAGTGTTTTCATGGTCTTACCTCCTACTAATTTGGAAGAGTGCGACAAATCGCGGCGCAACCGAATTGCAGTACGCTAAACGTCGAAATCCGAACAGACATTTGCCCGATCCCTTGTATCAAGCTGCCGATGGCGTGGATTGAGGAGAAGCTCAGAAGGAGCGAAACATGAAAGACCAAGACTTGCTGGAGAGAATCACCGTTAGTCCTAAAGTAATGGCTGGAAAGCCTATTATTACAGGCACTCGTCTGACTGTCGAGTATATTCTTAATTTGCTCGCACATGGAGCAACGACTGAAGATTCTAAAGGAATATCAAGGACTAAAACCAGAAGATATTCAAGCCTGTTTTCTGTTTTCTGTTTGCCACAAGATCGCTCGGTGATACCGAGTTCATGCCGTTGACGGTCGAGACTGTATAAGTGCGTTTTCTTGTGGATGAATGCACAGGGCCTCAAGTAGCTGCGTGGCTACGCGGTGAAGGGCATGACGTCTTTTCTGTATTCGATGAAGCTCGCGGAATTGAAGACGATACGGTGATCCAGAAAGCTTATGATCAGAATTGGATTCTGATTACAAACGACAAGGATTTTGGTGAGAAGGTATATCGAGGACTGCAGCCACATAGAGGGATCATTTCATGCGACTTGACCATGAACGTGCCACCAATAAGATTCAAGTCCGTCGGAGGTTGCTTGAACTTTATCCCGACCGATTTGAAGGTCAATTTGTAGTGGTTACTGAGACGCAAGTACGTTTCGCCAAATCTAGAACATAATCGGATCGAGTCGACTGCCTCCATTAAGAACAACGCGCAACGCCAGTCTCCACGGCGTGTCTTTAAAGATTCTCTACATTCCCGCGCTCCGCATGATGTAGTATCGACCGGGTCTTACAGACCGCGTCGATGGCAGCACAAAATTTACCGGCGGAAACTTGAAGCTTTTTGGGCTCGCAGATTGTTCTGTGGGCTCTTTTCTTGAACGCGAAGTCACAGCGAACTTCACCAACGAATGGACGAGAAAGAGAACCCGAAAGGCCAGCAGTCCGAGAGTCGGATGCAATCTGCTTACGGGGAACAAAGCAAACTCCAGCCGACGCGAAACCCCGCGGAGATCAGTGGCGAAACAATCGACGTAGTTGGTGAAGCAACCGGC
>Ga0068864_100004104_pt1 | contig 11948 bp, 9 predicted proteins | sample KBSSwiS72_FD_66586 | JGI IMG/M metagenome (GOLD analysis project Ga0068864, IMG submission 66586) | Switchgrass rhizosphere microbial communities from Kellogg Biological Station, Michigan, USA - KBS Switchgrass S7-2 | ecosystem: Host-associated > Plants > Roots > Rhizosphere > Soil ...
TCGGAAGGCGGCACCTCTGGCGACCGTCCGGCGCGCTACATCGGCGGCCGCGTCGGCTTCGCCGCGGGCCCGTTCGACGTCGCAGGCGCTTATTCGGAAGCGAAGATGCGCACCTCCTTCACGATCAGCCCGGGCGGCGGCGTGATCATCCTCGTGCCGGCCAACGAAACCCAGAAGACCTGGAACGTCGGCGGCTCGTGGGACTTCGGCTTCATGAAGCTGATGGGCCTGTATGACGAGGAGAAGTTCTCCGGCTTCAAGGAGGACATGTTCTCCGTCAGCGGCGTGATTCCGTTCGGCCAGGCCGAAATCCACGTCGGCTACGACCACAACGAAGCGAAGCTGAACGGCTTCAGCACGCAGACGATCGAGCAGGTCAAGTTGACGCTGCAGTACAACATCTCCAAGCGCACCGCGATCTACACGACCGCCTCGTTGCTGAAGAACAAGGACGACACCCGCATCACCCTGCCGACCGCGGCCGGTCTGACCGAGGTGGGCGGCGACTCGAAGGGCTGGGAACTCGGCCTGCGTCACTTCTTCTGATCGCACGCTCGCCTAGCGCGAGTTGCCATCGAGAGCTTAAAGGCCGCCTTCGGGCGGCCTTTTTCATGGCCGCATGGCGGGCCTGAAGACCGCCTTCGGGGCAGCCTATTTCATGCCCGCGCTTGGGGCATTCCCCTTTGACGCGTGGCGTGCGTTTTGCTCTGATCCACCCCTCTCCATGCTCGCCTTCGTTCTCCGCCGCCTCGTGCAGGCCGTCCTCGTGATGCTGACGGTCGCCTTCATCGCGTTCATGCTGTTCCAGTACGTCGGCGACCCGGTCACCAACATCCTCGGCCAGGACGCCACGCCGCAGCAGCGGCTGCAGCTGCGCAGCGACCTCGGCCTCGACCAGCCGTTTCCGGTCCAGTTTGCGCGCTTCGTCGGCAACGCGGCCCGCGGCGAGTTCGGCCTCAGCCTGCGCCAGGGGCGCAAGGTCTCCTCGCTGATCGCCGAGCGGCTGCCCGCGACGCTCGAGCTCTCGCTGCTGGCGGCGCTGATCGCCCTCGTCTTCGGCGTGCCCATGGGCGTCTATGCGGCCCTGAAGCGGGGAACGTTCTTCTCGCAGACGCTGATGACGCTCTCGCTGATCGGCGTCTCCCTGCCCACGTTCCTGATCGGCATCCTGCTGATCCTGATCTTCGCCGTGACGCTGAAGTGGCTGCCGAGCTTCGGCCGCGGCGAGGTCCTCGCCCTCGGGCCCTGGACCACAGGCATGGCCAGCGTCGATGGCTGGAAGCACCTGATCCTCCCGGCCGTGACGCTCGCCGTGTTCCAGCTGACCCTGATCATGCGGCTGGTGCGCGCCGAGATGCTCGAGGTGCTGCGCGCCGACTACATCAAGTTCGCACGCGCCCGGGGACTCCCCAACCGCTCGGTCTACTTCGGGCACGCGCTGAAGAACACCCTCGTGCCCGTCATCACCATCACTGGCCTGCAGCTCGGCTCGCTGATCGCCTTCGCGATCATCACCGAGACGGTGTTCCAGTGGCCGGGCATGGGACTGCTCTTCATCCAGGCCGTCACCTTCGCCGACATCCCGGTGATGGCGGCGTACCTGTGCCTGATCGCGCTGATCTTCGTCGTCATCAACCTGGTCGTCGATCTGCTCTACTTCGCCGTCGACCCTCGCCTGCGGGTCGAGAGAACCGCTGGCGCACATTGATCTTTGAACTCTCTCACCTGGAAATGTCCATGAAAAGAATTCTCTCCACCGCTCTCGTCGTTTCGTCGCTCGCGCTCGCCGCGGCCTCGGCCCAGGCCGTGACCCTGCGCGTCTCCAACCAGGGCGACGTGCAGTCGATGGACCCGCACTCGCTCAACGAGAGCCTGCAGCTCAGCTTCACCGGCAACGTCTACGAGTCGCTGATCGAGCGCGACAAGAAGATGGGGCTCGCGCCCGCGCTCGCCACCAAGTGGACCCAGACCACCCCGACCGTCTGGCGCTTCGACCTGCGCCCCGGCGTCAAATTCCACGACGGCACGCCGTTCACCGCCGACGACGTCGTGTTCACCTTCAAGCGCGCCGCCGGTGACGGCTCCGACATGAAGGGCATCACCAGCCCGATCAAGGAGGTGCGCAAGGCCGGCGATCTCGTGGTCGAGATCGAGACCACCGCGCCGTACCCGATCCTGCCCGACACGCTGACGACGCTGGCGATGATGAGCAAGAAATGGTGCGAGGACAACAAGGCCGAGAAGCCCGTCGACCGGCGCAAGGGCATCGAGAACACCGCCAGCTTCAAGGCCAACGGCACCGGTCCCTTCCGCCTGAAGGAGCGCCAGCCTTCCGTGCGGACCGTGCTCGTCAAGAACTTCAATTGGTGGGGCGGCAAGACCGAGAGCAACCTCGACGAGATCGTCTTCACGCCGATCGGCAACGACTCGACCCGCGTCGCCGCGCTGCTCTCCGGCGAGACCGACGTGATGGAGCCGGTGCCGCTGCAGGACGTGGAGCGCATCAAGTCGGCCGGCAACTTCACCGTGCTGCAAGGGCCTGAACTGCGCACGATCTTCCTCGGCATGGACCAGAAGCGCGACGAGCTGCTGTTCTCGAGCGTCAAGGGCAAGAACCCGTTCAAGGACGTGCGCGTGCGCCGCGCCTTCTTCCAGGCGATCGACGAGGAGACGATCAAGGGCCGGGTGATGCGGGGTGCGGCTCTGCCGACCGCCGAGATGGTCGGCGCCGCGGTGCGGGGCTTCCAGCCCGACATGAACAAGCGCCTGCCCTACGACGTCGAAGCGGCCAAGAAGCTGCTCGCCGAAGCCGGCTATCCGAACGGCTTCGAAGTGACGATGAACTGCCCGAACGATCGCTATGTCAACGACTCGGCGATCTGCCAGGCGGTGGCGGCGAACCTGGCGCGCATCGGCGTCAAGATCAACCTGCAGGCCGAGACCAAGGTCAGCTACTTCCCGAAGATCCTGCGTCGCGACACCAGCTTCTACCTGCTCGGCTGGACCCCGAGCACCGTCGACGCGCACGACGTGCTTTCCTCGATCATGGCGACGCCGAACGACAAGGGCCAGGGCACCTTCAACCTGGGCGCCTACAGCAACCCGAAGCTCGACGAGCTGACGCTGAAGATCCAGTCGGAAACCGACCAGAAAAAGCGCAACGACATGATCCGGGAGGCGTTCAAGATCCACCAGGACGACGTCGGCCACATCCCGCTGCACCAGCAGGCGCTGGCCTGGGCGCACAGCGACAAGGTGAGCCTGGTCCAGCTGCCGAACAACTACATGTACTTCAAGTGGATCACGCTCAAGTCGAAGTAGTCCAGGCGGGGCTGCCCGGCGGGCCGCCGGCGGCCCGCCGCGACCTGCCCGGACCGGCGGCACCCGTCGGCCCGGCGCCGGGCCGCTGGGCGCGCTTCCTCGACGGCGACTTCTGGCATTCCTTCCGCGGCTCGCCGATGGCGATCGGCTCGGCCGCAGTGGCGCTGGCCTGCATCTTCTGCGCCGTCTTCGCCGGCGTCGTCGCGCCGCACAACCCCACCGACCTCGCGACGCTCGAGCTCAGCGACTCGATGCTGCCGCCCGCGTGGATGGAAGGCGGCTCCGCGAAGTACCTGCTCGGCACCGACGAGCAGGGGCGCGACGTGCTCTCCGCGCTCATGTACGGCGCGCGGATCTCGCTCTTCGTCGGCGGCGCCTCGGTGCTGCTCTCGATGCTCATCGGCGTCAGCCTCGGCCTGGTCTCGGGCTATGTGGGCGGCCGGATCGACGCGCTGATCATGCGCATCTGCGACGTGATGCTCTCGTTTCCGTCGATCCTGATCGCGCTCCTGATCGCCGGCGTCGGCCACGCTCTTTTTCCCGGCGCCCACGACACGCTCGCCTTCGGCGTGCTGATCATCGCCATCGCCCTGCCGGGCTGGGTGCAGTACGCCCGCGCCGTGCGCGGCTCGACCATGGTGGAGCGGCACAAGGAGTACGTCCAGGCGGCGCGGGTTATCGGCGTCCCGTCGCTCAGGATCATGATGAAGCACGTGCTGCCCAACGTCATGGGGCCGGTGCTCGTGCTCTCGACGATCCAGGTCGCCACCGCGATCCTGGCCGAGGCGACGCTTTCCTTTCTCGGTGTCGGCGTCTCGCCGACCTCGCCCTCGCTCGGCACCTTCATCAACGAGGGCAACAAGCAACTTTTCAGCGGCGCCTGGTGGCTTGTCATCTTTCCGGGCACGATGCTCGTTCTGATTGCACTGAGCATCAACCTGTTCGGTGACTGGCTGCGCGACGCGCTGAACCCGCGGCTGCGCTGACGGTATATACCGTATCCGCCTTCGAGGAGCCGATCATGCCTTTCTTCCCCTTGCTGCGCCCTCTCGCGATCGTCGCGGCCGCCGGGTCCCTCGCCGCGTGTGCGAGCACCGACTATCACTATTCGCAGCTTACCGGCGCCCGATACTCTCAGACAGCGATGGACACCTACCCGGTCTCGATCCTCCTCGTCGACGACAAGAGCGTCATCAACGGCGCCGCCGGGCTGGTCGTCAACGATCGCTCGACACCGAATCCGACCAAGTTCGCGCTCGTCGACCCCGGTCCGCGCCAGATCACCGTCCAAGGCCCGCCGGGCGGCACCGGCAGCGTCGGCGAGACGCTCACTTTCCCCCTCGACGTGGCGCCGTGCACCCGCTATTACCTGGTCGCCGTGAAGAGCAGCCGCCTGGCCACCGACTTCACGGTCCGGGTCGACCATCAAGAGCCGGTGAGCGGCTGCACGCCCTCCTGACCGGCTCGACGCCGCATGTCCGACCCGCTGCTTGACGTTCGCCATCTCCGGGTCGAGTTCCCCACGCGCCGCGGGACGCTGGTCGCGCTCGACGACATCTCGTTCTCGATCGCGCCCGGCGAGATCCTGGGCGTGGTCGGCGAGTCGGGCGCCGGCAAGTCGCTGACCGGCGCGGCCATCATCGGCCTGCTCGACCCGCCCGGGCGCATCGCCGCCGGCGAGATCCGCTTCGACGGCCGGCGCATCGACAACCTGCCCTACGAGGAAATGCGCCGGGTGCGCGGCCGCTCGATCGGCGCCATCTTCCAGGACCCGCTGACCTCGCTCGATCCGCTCTACACCGTCGGCCAGCAGCTGATCGAGACGATCCAGACGCATCTGCCGGTCGGCGCCGCCGAGGCGCGGCGGCGCGCGGTGCGGCTGCTCCAGGAGACCGGCATCCCCGCCGCCGAGGAGCGGCTCGACCAGTACCCGCACCAGTTCTCGGGCGGCATGCGGCAGCGGGTCGTGATCGCCCTGGCGCTGGCCGGCGAGCCCAAGCTGATCGTCGCCGACGAGCCGACCACGGCGCTCGACGTCTCGATCCAGGCGCAGATCATTTTCCTGCTGAAGCGCCTGTGCAAGGAGCACGGCGCAGCCGTCATGCTCGTCACCCACGACATGGGCGTGATCGCCGAGACCTGCGACCGCGTCGCCGTGATGTACGCCGGCCGGGTGGTCGAGATCGGCCCGGTCGATGCCGTCATCCATTCGCCCGCCCACCCCTACACCGTCGGCCTCATGGGTTCGATCCCGGCGATGGACGAGGACCGGCCGCGCCTGCTGCAGATCGACGGCGCCATGCCGCGGCTGACGGCCATCCCCAGCGGCTGCGCCTTCAATCCGCGCTGTCCACGGGCCTTCGATCGCTGCCTGGTCGAGCGGCCCGATCTGCTGCCCGCCGGCGCCACCCGGGCGGCCTGCTGGCTGCATGCCGCGCCATGGCGGGCGGCGGCATGAGCCGCCGGGCCGCGCCCAAGGCGAATGCCGCAGCGCGCAGCGCGAAGGCTTGTCGATGAGCGCGGTCCTGGAGGCGAAGGTCTCGCCGCTGGTCGAGGTCGAAGGCCTGGCGAAGACCTTCGACGTCTCCGCGCCCTGGCTCAACCGGATGGTCGAGCGCAAGCCGCGGCAGTTCGTCCACGCGGTCGACGACGTCGCCTTCGCCATCGCCCGCGGCACCACCCTGGCGCTGGTGGGCGAATCGGGCTGCGGCAAGAGCACGGTGGCGCGCCTTCTGGTCGGGCTGTACGAGCCGACGCGCGGCCGGGTCGTCTTCGACGGCCTCGATACCGCTGGCAAGGGCCGGCCGAACTCGGTGCGTCGGCGGATGCAGATGATCTTCCAGGACCCGTACGCGAGCCTCAATCCGCGCTGGAAGGTGCAGGACATCGTCGCCGAGCCCTTGCGCGAGCACGGCTTCGCCGAAGGCCGCTCGGGCGCGGAGAACGAGCGCCGGCTGACCGAGCGGGTGGCCGAGTTGCTCAGCTCGGTCGGGCTGGCCGCTGCCGATGCGGAAAAGTTCCCGCACCAGTTCTCGGGCGGGCAAAGGCAGCGGATCTCGATCGCCCGGGCGCTCGCCACCGAGCCCGAGTTCCTGGTCTGCGACGAGCCGACCTCGGCCCTCGACGTCTCGGTGCAGGCACAGGTGCTCAACATCATGAAGGACCTGCAGGCGCGGCAGGGCCTCACCTATCTCTTCATCTCGCACAACCTCGCCGTCGTCCGCCACGTGAGCGACCAGGTCGGTGTGATGTACCTCGGCCGCATCGTCGAGATCGCGGCCAAGGCGGACTTGTTCTCGGCGCCGCGCCACCCCTACACGCGGATGCTGCTCGACGCGATTCCCGACATCCACATGAGCGGCCGGGCGCGCACGCCGGTGCAGGGCGAGGTGCCGAATCCGCTGAATCCGCCCGCGGGCTGCACCTTCAACCCGCGCTGCCCGCACGCCAACGACCGCTGCCGTGTCGAGCGGCCGATGCTGCTGCCTTCGGGCGCGACCCGGGTCGCCTGCCACGCGGTGGAGGAAGGGCGGATCTAGGTCGGCGGCCGCCGGGCCGCCGCCGCGGTTCAGTCCTCCGGCAGGAGGTGCTCGCCGCGGATCTGGTCGGCGGTGCTTTCGCGCTCGCGGACCAGCCAGGCCTTTTCGCCGCTGACCAGCACCTCGGCAGCGCGGCCGCGGGTGTTGTAGTTGCTGGACATGCTCATCGCGTAGGCGCCGGCCGAGAGGATCGCGATGTGCGCGCCCGGACGCACTGCGAGCGCCCGGTCGCGGCCCAGCCAGTCGCCGGACTCGCAGATCGGGCCGACCACATCGAACATCTGCGGCTCGCCCTGGCCGCGCTCGCATTCGACGATCCGCATCCAGGCGTTGTACATCGCCGGTCGGGCGAGGTCGTTCATCGCCGCGTCGACGATGCAGAAGTTCTTGGTCTCGCCCCGCTTGACGTACACCACCTCGCTGACCAGGACGCCGGCGTTGCCCACCAGCGAGCGGCCGGGCTCGAACAGGAGCTTGCGAGCGCCGTGGCCGCGCGCGTCGATGCGCTCGAGCAGGCGGCGGATCAGGTCCTCGGCATCGGGCGGCGTCTCGGCGTCGTAGGCGATGCCGAGGCCGCCGCCGAGGTCGAGGTGGGGAATGGCGATGCCTTCGGCCTCGAGCGTCTCGATCAGGTCGAGCAGGCGGTCGAGCGCCTCGAGATAGGGTGCGCTCTCGGTGATCTGCGAGCCGATGTGACAGTCGATACCGACCACCGCGATGCCCGGAAGCCTGGCGGCGCGGCGGTAGGCGGCCAGCGCCTCGGTGTGGGCGATGCCGAACTTGTTGTCGCGCAGGCCGGTCGAGATGTAGGGATGGGTCTTGGCGTCGACGTCGGGATTGACGCGCAGGCTCACCCGCGCCGTGCGGCCGGCCGCATCGGCGACGGCCGAGAGCGACTCCAGCTCGCCGACGCTCTCGACGTTGAAGCAGAGCACGCCGGCATCGAGCGCCCTGGCCATCTCTGCGCGGGTCTTGCCGACCCCGGAGAAGACGATTCGGGCCGGGTCGCCGCCGGCCGCCAGCACCCGCTCGAGCTCGCCGCCGGACACGATGTCGAAGCCGCAGCCCTGGCGGGCGAACCATTGCAGCACCGCCAGGTTCGAGTTCGCCTTGACGGCATAGCAGATCAGATGGTCGCGGCCGGCGAGCGCCCGCTGGTAGGCAGACAGGGCGCGCCCCATCGACGCCATGGAATAGGCATAGAGCGGCGTGCCGAAGCGGCGCGCCAGATCGCCCAGGGCCAGACCCTCGAGGTGAAGCGAATCGCCTTGGTAGGCGACCTCGGGCGCGCCAGGCAGGCGCATCACCGGGGCGGGGCCGACGAAGCCGCGATCGCCGCGGCGCTGGCCGCCGCTGCCGGCTGCGCCTGGACCAGCGCGCCTTTGAGGCCGCAGGCGCCGAGAAGGCCCAACGCCGCGAGGGCGAAAGCCACGTGCGTCGCGTCCCTGGCCTTGCCCACTACACTCGACCGACGCTGCTGCATGCGGCGATTTTATCGGCCATGACCATGGAGCCCGACCGCCTTTCCGACGTCGACTACGACAGCCGCGCCCGCGCCACCCTGGCGTCGGTCGAGGCGACGGTCGACCGCCTGCTGCAGGACGACGTGATCGACATCGACGCGAGCCGCACCGGCGGCCTGCTCGAGCTGCGCTTTCCTGCGGGCGGCACGATCGTCATCAACACCCAGCCGCCGCTGCACGAGCTCTGGCTCGCGGCGCCTTCGGGCGGCTATCACTTCAAGGCGTCGGCCGGGCGCTGGATCGACGGCCGCGACGGCGGCGAGTTCTTCGCCGTGCTCTCGGCCTGCGCCAGCGAACTCGGCGGCAAGGCGCTGCGCTTCGAGCCCTGAGCCCGGTGGCGGCGCGGGCACCTCAGCGCGGCTTGTTGCGGAAGAGGTCGAGGATCGAGTTGCGCTCTTCCTCGCTCGGCGCGGTCGGCGACTTCTCGTCGAGGCCGACGCTGCTCACGCCGGAACCGCGCGCGTATTCCTCGTAGAACCATTCGCCGCCGACGTTGACCACGCCTTCCGGTGGCGCCGGCTCCTGCACCGGAACGCCCTTGAGCACCGTGCTCATGTAGTCGATCCAGATCGGCAGCGAGAGCCCGCCGCCCGTCTCGCGGTCGCCGAGCTTTCTCGGCTGGTCGTAGCCCATCCAGACGACGCCGACGATGTTCTTCTGCCAGCCGGCGAACCAGGCGTCGTTCGAATCGTTGGTGGTGCCGGTCTTGCCGTAGACGTCGACGCGCTTGAGCGCGGCCTGCGCCTTGGCGGCGGTGCCGGAGCGCGTCACCTCCTGGAGCAGGCTGGTCATCACGAAGGCGTTGCGGGCGTCGAGGGTGCGCATCGACTCGTCGAGCACCGGCACGCGCGCCTCGTTGATCACGTGGCCCTTGGTGTCGGTGATGCGGCTGATCAGCATCGGGTTGACGCGGTAGCCGCCGTTGGCGAACACGCTGTAGGCCGAGGCCATCTGCAGCGGCGTCACCGAGCCGGCGCCGAGGGCCATCGTCAGGTAGGCCGGATGCTTCTCCGCGTCGAAGCCGAAGCGCGTGATCCACTGCTGCGCAAACGCCGGACCGATGGATTTCAGGATCCGGATCGAGATCATGTTCTTCGACTTGGCCAGGCCGCGGCGCATCGTCATCGGCCCCTCGAAGGTGCCGTCGTAGTTCTTCGGCTCCCAGGGCTGGCTGCCGGTGGCGCCGGCATCGAAGAACAGCGGCGCGTCGTTGATGACGGTCGCCGGCGTGAAGCCCTTCTCCAGCGACGCCGAGTAGATGAACGGCTTGAAGCTCGAGCCCGGCTGCCGCCACGCCTGCGTGACGTGGTTGAACTTGCTCTTCGAGTAGTCGAAGCCGCCGACCATGGCGCGGACGGCGCCGGTGCGCGGGTCGAGCGCGACGAAGGCGCCCTCGACCTCCGGCAGCTGGGTGATCGTCCAGTCGCCCTTGGGGCCGCGGACGATGCGGACGACGGCGCCGGGCCGGATCTGCGTCTTCGGATTGGGCTTGGCGACGAGCGCCGAGGTCGCCGGCTTCAGTCCCTCGCCGGTGATCGTGATCGCCTGGCCGTTCTGCAGCACCGCCACGACCTTCTTCGCCGACGCCTCGGTCACGACCGCCGCCTTCAGCTCGTCGTTGTCCGGGAAGTCCTGGAGCGCGTCGGCGATCCGCGCATCCATCTCCTTCAGGTCGGCGGGCAGGTCGACGTAGTCCTCCGGGCCGCGATAGACCTGGCGCCGCTCGTAGTCGAGGATGCCCTTGCGCAGGGCCCGGTAGGCCAGGGTCTGGTCGCCGGAATCGAGGGTGAGCCAGACGTTCAGGCCGCGGGTGTAGGCCTCCGGACCGTATTGGTTGAAGATCATCTGCCGCGCCTGCTCGGCCACGTACTCGGCGTGCACCGCCACTTCCGACGGCCTGCGGTAGTGCAGCACCTGCTTGCGCGCCGCCTCGTGCTGCTCGGCGGTGATGAAGCCGTTCTCGAGCATGCGGTCGATGATGTAGCGCTGGCGGATCGTGGCCCGCTCGGGGTTGACGATCGGGTTGTTCGCCGACGGCGCCTTCGGCAGGCCGGCGAGCATCGCCGCCTCGGCGACCGTAATGTCCTTGAGCGGCTTGCCGAAATAGATCTCGCTGGCCGAGGAGAAACCGAATGCGCGTTGGCCGAGCGCGATATGGTTCATATAGACCTCGAGAATCTGCTCCTTGGTCAGGAGGCTTTCGATTTTCAGCGAAAGCAACATCTCGTAGATTTTGCGAGTAAATGTTTTCTCGGAAGAGAGATAGAAATTGCGTGCGACCTGCATCGTGATGGTCGATGCGCCCTGGGCGCTGCGCGCCTCGCCGAAGTTGGCAAGACCGGCGCGGATCACGCTCACGTAGTTGACGCCGCTGTGCTGATAGAACTTCGCGTCCTCGGCCGCGAGCACCGCGTCTTGCATCACCTTCGGGATCTCGCCGATGGGCACGAAGTTGCGCCGCTCCTCGCCGAACTCCCCCAGGAGCACGCCGTCGGAGGAGAACACCCGCATCGGCAGCTTCGGCCGGTAGTCGAGGAGGCTGTCGATCTCGGGAAGGTTGGGATAGGAGACGGCGAGCGCGATCCCGGCCACGATGACCACGGAGACGACCGCGGCCGCGGCGAGGCCGAACAGCCCGGCGACGATGCGCAGCAGGACCTTCGCCCAGGTCGGCAGCGCCGATCCGGAGCGCCCGCTGCGCGCGGCGCGAGCGCTGTCTTCGCTGTTGGATTCGCTCACACGGTGGCCTGCATCGAGGGCTCATTATAGGAACCGGTGCCTTGCTGGACTGCGTCGAGAGGCCTTCGCCCGGAGGGTCCGGAGGGCTTGCGGAAGCGTGAAGAACCGAGCTTTCCGAGGCCTCTTTCGCAAGCTTCGTTCAGCGAGGCTTTGCGTGTGAGATTTGCAACGCACACGAGGGTGGGGCCCGGGTTTTTGCTTTGGTAATCAAGGGCTTTACGGTTAGCATCGAAGTAACTTATTAACAGTCCAGCAGGTTGTTTTTTGCCGCTGGAAAAAGGGGTGTCGTGAGCTTTCTAGATGCGCTTCTGGGCCGCAAGCACCCACCGATGATCGGCCTCGACATCAGCTCGTCGAGCGTCAAGCTCGTGGAGCTCGGGCAGAACGGCAGCGGCGAGTACGTGCTCGAGCGTTTCGGCTCCGAGAGCTTCGAGAAGGGCTGGATCTCCGACGGCCAGATCGAGAAGTTCGACGAGGTTGCCGAAGCCGTGAAGCGCGTCGTCACCAAGAGCGGCACCCGCACCCGCCAGGTCGTGATGGCGATGCCGCAGTCGGCCGTGATCACCAAGAAGATCATGCTGCCGGCCGGCCTGCGCGAGGAAGAGCTCGAGCTGCAAGTCGAGGCCGAGGCCAACCAGTACATCCCGTTCTCGCTCGACGAAGTGAGCCTCGACTTTTGCGTGATCGGCCCGAGCCCGACGTCCGTGGGTGACGTCGAGGTGCTGATCGCTGCGTCGCGCAAGGACCGGGTGCAAGATCGCCAGGGTTTGGCCGAGGCTGCCGGGCTCAAGCCAGCGGTGCTCGACATCGAATCGCACGCGTCGCG
>Ga0068864_100004105_pt1 | contig 11947 bp, 14 predicted proteins | sample KBSSwiS72_FD_66586 | JGI IMG/M metagenome (GOLD analysis project Ga0068864, IMG submission 66586) | Switchgrass rhizosphere microbial communities from Kellogg Biological Station, Michigan, USA - KBS Switchgrass S7-2 | ecosystem: Host-associated > Plants > Roots > Rhizosphere > Soil ...
CCGGACGACCCGATCCGGTTCCGCCGGGTCACCGCCACCCAGGGGTACGAGCCGGTCCTGATCCTGGAGACGTCCTTCTGCGCTTCCGCGTCGACGTCGCCCCTCCCCGCCCTTCCCGAAGAGCCGGACGACGGCGATGACCTGGGCGGATGGGCGCCGGCCGATCCCGACGACGCGGCCTGGATGCAGGAGCGCAGCACCCGCAACCGGATGCACATGCGCTTCGTGACCGAGCCGAGCTTCATCACCGCGCGCAAGGGTGAGACCAGCCCGGGCCAGGTGTTCTGGCTGCGCACCGGGGAACCGCTGCCGGACCAGGTGCGCGACCACGCCTGCGCCTTCGCGTACATGTCGGATCTCATGCTGGTCTCGACCGCGCTCGCCGCCCACGGCCTCGGCCACCGGGAGGGCATCTCGGCGGCGAGCATCGACCACGGTGTGTGGTTCCACCGACCGTTCCGGGCCGACGCGTGGATCCGGATCGAGCAGGCCAGCCCCACCTCGGCCGGCGGCCGAGGCCTGTCCACCGCGCAGGTGTTCGACCGGTCCGGCCAACTCGTGGCGAGCATCTGGCAAGAGGTGCTGCTGCGCATCGAGGGCTGACGTTGCGACGTTGTTCCCCGATTCGGGAAACAGCGTTCCAAGGTTGAATGTGTCTACAGTGGACGCGCGGTCAGGCGAGGCTCTGCGCCCGGGCCCGGAAACCCGCATTCTCCGTCGCGATCGACGACTGGAGCATCCGGCCGAACAACCGTCCGAACAGGACAGAGCCGGGCCCGTCGACGTCGAGGGTGAGCGTGTTGCGACAGTGTTCGCCGTCGGGCTCGATCCGGTGTGACCCGATCATGGTCATGCCCATCCGGCGGGTCTGCCAGGTGAACTCGCGCCCCTCGTCGAGCCGCGTGACGGTCCACACCGCCGCGGTCTGGCGCGGCTGCTTGACCCGGGCGCTGCTGCCCACGTGGATGGGACCCTCGTCGAGGCGGTCGATCCGGGTCATGGTCGGTGTGATCGTCGGCCAGCTGGTGACGTCGACGGTCAGCCCCCACACCACCTCGGCGGGGGCGTCGATCGTGACGGTGTCTTCAAATCGCATGCCCCGAGTGTACCATCTGGTACATGCCCCGGGACGCGCTGCTGGACAAGGTCATGGCGTACGCGGCAGAGCACGGCATCGCCGACAAGAGCCTGCGCGAGATCGCCACCGGGGTGGGCACCAGCCACCGCATGCTGCTCTACCACTTCGGCTCCCGGGAGGGGCTGCTCGCCGCGATCGTGGGCGCCGTCGAGGAGCAGCAACGCGCCGTGCTGGCCGCGCTGAGCGAGGATGGCGACCCAGCCGAGGTCATGCTCCGGCTGTGGGAACAGGTGTCGCAGCCCGCGCTGCGACCGTACGTGCGGCTCTTCTTCGCCACCGTAGGCCTGGCCGTGCAGGGCGTCCCGGGAACGCAGGCCCTGCTGGACAACCTGACCACGCCATGGCTCGAGCAGGGCGGTGAGGCCGCGCGGCGGCTCGGGGTGCCGGCCGACCCGGCCGCGATCCGGCTCGGCGTGGCGGTCTCCCGTGGGCTGCTGCTGGAGTTGCTCGCCGGGGCCGCGCCGGCCGACGTCGACGCGTCGTACCGGTTGTTCGTCGAGATGTCGCGGCGATGGGCCCAGTGACCCCGATAATGACGCGGTGAGCGATACCGGACGGATTGAGGCGTTCAGCGACGGAGTACTGGCGATCGCGGTCACGCTGCTCGTGCTCGACCTGCACGTACCGATCGAGGGTTCGTTTCACGGGTCGCTGGCGGCGGCGTTGGCACACGAGTGGCCGGCCTACGCGGCGTACGTGACGAGCTTCCTCGTCATCGGCATCATCTGGGTCAACCACCACGGCGTGTTCCAGCTGATCGGGCGGGTCGACCGGATGACCCTCTTCCTCAACCTGCTGCTGCTGATGACCGTGGTGGCGATCCCGTTCACCACGTCCCTGCTGTCGGAGTACCTTCGCGCGGGCGGGCCTTCGGCGCGCACCGCCGCGCTCGTCTACTCCGCCGTCATGCTGTTCATGTCGGGCGGGTTCGCCGGGCTGTACACCTATGTGGCGATGCATCCCGTCCTGCTGGCCGACGGCGTGGACCCGGTGGCGGTACGGGCGTCCATCGTGCGCTTCAGCGCGGTCGGCACGCTGCTGTACGTCGCGACGCTGGTGATCGCCCTTTTCAGTGCGCCGCTGTGCCTGCTGGCCCACTTCGTGATCGCGCTCTACTACTGCTTCCAGCAGATCCGCCCCGCCCGCGACGGCTCTCGTTAAGCCAGCTCGCTGGCGGCGGTGTGGCCGGCCTCGGTCGCGCGGTTGAGGAAGCTCGCGAGCAGCTGCAGCTCCGCCTCGGTGTAGTCCGCGCAGATCCGGTCCATCGCGCCGTTCATCCCCGCGTACAGCCGGTAGACCTCGGCCGCCCGGTCCCGCAGCGCCCGCACGGTGAAGGCCCGGCGGTCGGCGGGGTCACGGTCGCGGGCCACGAAGCCGGCCCGCTCCAGCCGGTCCAGCACGCCGGTCACGGTGGCCGGGTGCAGGCCCGCCCGGCGCGCCAGTGCGGTCGGACTCAGCGGGCCGTGCCGGTTGACGATCTCCAGGCAGTCCCAATCCACGTCCCGCACGTCCAGCTGGGCACCGACCCGCCGGTTGAGCAGGGAGAGCTGGATGCTCAGCTCCCGCAGCGAGTCCTTGACCGCGACCGTGAGCCGGCGCCGCCCGCCAGATGTTACGGGACTCATATTGTCTCGACCCCAAACTAGACTACTATGGTTCTCGTATCATATTGGAACCGTAGGAGGATTCCTATGAAGCTCACGATCGTGGCGGCCACCGGAGCGATCGGCCGCCTGCTGCTGGAACGAGCCGTCGACGAGGGCCACGAGGTGACCGCCGTGGTCCGCACCCCGGCCAAGCTCACCCGACCGGTACCGGCGGTCGCCGCCGACCTGCGCACCGTCGACCCGGCCGACCTGGAGCCGGCCCTGGTCGGTGCGGACGCGGTGCTCTCCGCCCTCGGGCCACAGTCCACATCGGACGCAGGCATCGCGTCGTCGGGTACGCGGAGCCTGGTCACCGCCGCTCGAAACACCGGCGTCAACCGCATCATCGTCGTCAGCGCGGCGCCGGTCGGCACCGTCGCCACCCCGGCCCGGCCCCATCCGCCGCGGCACGACCCTGGCGACGGCCCGTTCATGCGGTACGTGGCCAGCCCGCTGATCGGCCGGTTGCTGCGCAAGGTGTACGTCGACCTGGCCGAGATGGAGGACATCCTGCGCGACAGCGGCCTGTCCTGGACCGCTGTGCGGCCACCGCGACTGACCAACCGGCCGCTGAGCACGACGTACCGGACCGCGTACGGGCGCAACATCCGTGGCGGGGCTTTCGCGTCCCGGGCCGACGTGGCCGACTACATGCTGCGCGCGCTCGACCTGCCAGAGTCGATCAACCAGACCGTCGGCATCGCCTCCTGACAGGCCGCGCCTCGCTGCTCGCATTGGATCCGCCGATGATCTTTTGAGTCCACTGTGGACTAGCCGCCGAGGGAGAGGCCGGGAATCGTCAACAGCGCGACCAGCTGTTCGACGGCCATCGGCGGGGCGGTGCCATGCGGTCCCGGCGTCGGTGTCTCCGGCTGACTCGCGGCCTGATTGGTCAGCGTGCATCGCATGACCGTGCCGTCCGCCCGGAAGACCTTCACCATGTACTCCAGCGTGGTCGTGCCGGTGTAATAGCCGGTCGTGATCCAGATCTGTTCGCCGGCCGGCCCAGTGGCGTTGTCGCACCTCAGCTGCGGCTGGTAGATGTTCTCGCAACCGGGCGTGGGCGACTTGCGATCGTCTGACCGCGCCCACATGGACAGGCTCAGGGTGCCGACCGTGGCGGGAGTCGTGATCTGGGCCATGGCGATGTAGTAACCGTGCTGGTTGTCGGTGAGAACGAACGGAGCCAGCTCCCGGTTGCCGTCGTCGAACGCGACCGCGACGGGCGTGAACGTGGCGTTCGGCAGGAGTTGGCGGGCCTTGGTGAGCAGCGCCGCGCTGATGTCGGCGAGGTTCCCCGGCCGGGTCGAGACCTGGGCGACGGGCGAACGTGTCGCGGGCGGCGACGCGGTGGCCGACGCGGGGACGGTCGGCGCAAAGGACAGGGATGGTGTGGCCGGACCCAGCCCGCGGCCGTTGCCGCCGGCCACGAACGACGGTATGGCCAGACCCAGCACCACCGCGCAGAACGCCGCGACCACCACGGCGACCCGGGCCGCAACGCGGCGGCGCCGGGCCGTCCGGCCGGCGAGCACGGCCGACTCGCGGGTGATCCGGCCGGCGACCGGCTGCTCGGGCAGCGCCCGGTCGAACAGGTCGCGCACCTCTGACCCGTTCATACCGCCTCCTCCGCGTGGGTCGTCATCGGGCCGCCGAGCAGGAGCCGCAGCCGCTCCAGCCCGCGGGCGGTCTGGCTCTTGACGGTTCCCTCCGAACAGCCGAGTACGGCCGCGACCTGCTCCACCGCCAGGTCCTCCCAGAACCGCAGCACCAGCACCGCCCGCTGCCGCGGCGCGAGCTGGGCCAGCGCGGCCAGGATCGCCAGCCGCTCGGTCGACGCGCCGGCCGGGTCGGCGACGCTGCCCTGGTCAGGCACCCCGGCCGAGGGAGCCTCCCGGCGGGACCAGCCGCGCCGGCGCTCGTCGACCACCGTGGTCAGCACGACCCGCCGCACGTACGCGTCCATGCTGCCGGCCGCGTCGAGCCGGTCCCACCGCAGGTAGAGCTTGGTGAACGCGGTCTGCACGGCATCCTCGGCGCGGTGCCAGTCGCCGCAGAGCAGGAACGCGAACCGGCACAGCGCCTGGGAGCGGGCGACCACGAAGTCGCCGAAGGCCCGCTCGGCGGTCGGGTCCAACAGCAACTCCTCTCGGCACTGCCGTATGTACGGTTCCAGCCACTCGGCGGGTTGCATCCGGTCCGGCCAGGCAGCCAGAGGACGAAGCGCCGCCTAGGACGATGCCTGGCCGGACCGCCCGGCACCGGCCTCGAAGGCGGCCGCCCCGGATCGGCTGGACTCTACCGTCGGCACACCACCCCTGGCCTCCAACCACATGCCCTCGTCGAACGGGTGACCGATCCCGTCGAGCGTGCTGCGCCGGTCAGCCAGCAGGGCCGGCTGCGGGAACGCCGCCAGAGTCTCCGCCACGGCGAGGGCGCGGGTGAGGTGCTCGCCCGGCTCGACGATCGAGGTGACCAGCCCGATCCGCTCCGCCTCGTCGGCCTCGACCACCCGCCCGGTCAGGACCAGGTCCAGCGCCCGGCCGAGGCCGATGATCCGCGGCAGTCGCTGGGTGCCACCGTCGATCAGCGGAACGCCCCACCGCCGCTCCAGGCAGCCGAACCGGGACCCAGGGGTGCAGATCCGCAGGTCGCACCAGAGCGCCAGCTCGAGACCGCCGGCGACGCACCATCCGTCGATGGCCGCGATCGTCGGCTTGCTGGCCGTCCGCCGGGTGAACCCCATCGGGCCGTCGGGCAGGTACTCCCGCCCGTTGAACGACTCCAGCGCGGTCAGGTCGGCCCCGGCGCAGAACGCCTGCCCGCCGGCGCCGGTGAGGACGAGCACCCGGGCGTCGGGATCGTCCTCAAAGGACTTGAGCCCGGCCGCTAGGCGCCGTGCGGTCGGGCCGTCGACGGCGTTGCGCCGGGCCGGCCGGTCGATGGTGAGTACGGCCGCGGCGCCGACCCGTTCATAGCGCACTTCGTCCACTGTGGTCATGCCGCCATCGTGCCACGCCCGCCGAGGGGCAAGGGCTAGGCTGTACGCATGATCAATGGGTTCCACGTGCTGATGTACAGCCGGGACGCGGGGGCCGACCGGGCCTTCCTCCGCGACATGCTGGGCTGGCCGCACATCGAGGACGAGCCCGGCACCGACTGGCTCATCTTCAAGGCGCCACCCACCGAGGTGGGTGTCCACCCGACCGACGGCGAGCCGGTGACCGAGCCGTACCTGATGTGTGACGACCTGGACGCGACCGTGGCCGAGCTGTCCGCCAAGGGGGTCGAGATCTCTGACGCACGAGAGCTGGGCTTCGGGCGGCTGGTCTTCCTCACCCTGCCGAGCGGGGCCCGGCTGGGTCTGTACCAGCCGAAGCACGCAGTAGCGCACTCCCTCTAGGAACCACGGCGGGGCACGTCGACCCTGGTGAGGTCGCGCGCAACGACCACGTCGCCGTCGAAGTGCTTCGCCGCCTCCTCACCGAACGGGGTCAGGTCCTCGTACCGCTGCGAGAAGTGGGTCAACACCAGCCGCCGTACGCCGCACTCGGCCGCGACCTTGGCCGCCTGGGCGGCGGTGAGGTGCGCGTTGGCGGCGGCCAGGGCGGCGTCGATGTCCAGGTACGTGGACTCGATCACCAGCAGGTCGACCCCGTCGGCGAGGGCGAACACGGCCTCGCACAGCCGGGTGTCCATGACGAACGCGAACCGCTGCCCCACCCGTACCTCGCTCACGTCCTCCACGGCGACGGTACGACCGTTGACGGAAACCCATCCTTCGCGCTGGAGCCGGCCCACGGTCGGGCCGTGGACGCCGAGCGCCGCCAACGCCTCGGGCAGCATGCGCCGGCCGTCCGGCTCGACCAGGCGGTAGCCGAAGGTGTCCACCGGATGGTCCAGCCGCATCGCCTGCAGGGTGCCGAACGGACCGGTGGCGACCACGCCGTCGGCCGCGACGGGTTCCTCCCGCAGGTCGGCCGTCTCGTGGAAGACGGTCGCGTGCCGCAGCCGGTCGAAGTACGCGGCGCCGCTGGCCGGGTAATGGGCCGGCACCGGGTGCGCGACCCGGTCCAACGACAGCCGCTGCACGATGCCGGCCACGCCCAGGCAGTGGTCGCCGTGGAAGTGGGTCAGGCAGATCCGGTTGATGTCGGAGGCGGCCACCCCGGCCTGGATCATCTGCCGCTGGGTGCCCTCGCCGGGGTCGAACAGGATGCCCTCGCCGTCCCAGCGCAGCAGGTAGCCGTTGTGGTTGCGGGTCCGCGTCGGCGCCTGGCTCGCGGTGCCGAGCACGACCAGCTCACGGACGGACACACCATGATCGTACGGCGTACCCAGGATCGGGGAGGCAGGGGTGGTCGGCCTGGACCAGGCTGAGGCGGCCGTCGATGTCCTCAGTGGACACTCCAAGGTGCGTGCGCCGCATGAGTATGCCGCAATCAAGCGACGCCTCGGCGAGGACGTCGGCGCATAAGTGAAGGGACCGAGCTGGGGTCCTCGCCGGTCATAGCTAGACTGATGCCCACATCGTCGTCAGAAGGGATGCGCCGCACCATGTCCGAGGAGATCGAGACGCTTGAGTTCCAGGCCGAGGCCCGCCAACTGCTGCAGCTGGTGATCCATTCGATCTACTCCAACAAGGACATCTTCCTACGGGAGCTGATCTCGAACGCCTCGGACGCGCTGGACAAGCTGCGCATGGCGACGTTCCTGGACAAGGAGCTGACGGCCGACGTCTCCGACCTGCACATCGAGATCGCGGTGGACTCCGACCAGCGGATCCTCACGGTGCGGGACAACGGGATCGGCATGTCCCGCCACGAGGTGGTCGACCTGATCGGCACGATCGCCCGGTCCGGCACGGCCGAGCTGCTGGCGAAGATGAAGGAGGCCAACGACGCCGCCGCCTCCCGGGACCTGATCGGGCAGTTCGGCGTCGGCTTCTACTCGAGCTTCATGGTGGCCGACAAGGTGACGCTGGTGACCCGCCGGGCCGGCGCCGCCGAGGGCACCCGGTGGGAGTCCGACGGCCAGAGCAAATACACGATCGAGACGGTCGCCGACGCACCGGTCGGTACGTCGGTCAGCCTGCACCTCAAGGCGACCGACGACGAGGACCGGCTGTTCGACTACACCGCCGAGTACAAGATCCGCGAGCTGGTCAAGCGGTACTCCGACTTCATCCCGTGGCGCATCACCATGGAGATCGACCGCACGGTCGACGACGAGACCACGACCACCGTCGAGACGCTGAACTCGATGAAGGCGCTGTGGGCCCGGCCCAAGGACGAGGTGACCGACGAGGAGTACCACGAGTTCTACCGGCACGTGAGCCACGACTGGACCGACCCGCTCGAGACCATCAGCATGAAGGCCGAGGGCACGTTCGAGTACGAGGCGCTGTTGTTCCTGCCGTCGCGCGCTCCGTTCGACCTGTGGCAGCTCGACGGCCGGCGCGGCGTGCAGCTCTACGTCAAGCGGGTGTTCATCATGGACGACTGCGAGGCCCTGACCCCGCAGTACCTGCGCTTCGTCAAGGGCGTGGTGGACGCGCACGACCTGTCGCTCAACGTCTCCCGGGAGATCCTGCAACAGGACCGCCAGATCCAGATCATCCGGCGCCGCCTGGTCCGCAAGGTGCTCTCCACGGTGAAGGAGATGATGGCCGACCGGCCCGAGAAGTACCGGACGTTCTGGGAGCAGTTCGGCCGGACGGTTAAGGAGGGACTGCTCTCCGACCCGGACAACCGCGAGTCCATTCTGGAGGTCGCCTCGTTCGCCTCCACTGGATCCACTGTGGACCTGACCAGCCTGCGACAGTACATCGAGCGCATGCCCGAGGGCCAGGAGCACATCTACTTCATGACCGGCGACTCCCGGGCCACCATCGAGAACTCACCGCATCTCGAGGCGTTCAAGGCCAAGGGGTACGAGGTGCTGCTGTTGACCGATCCGGTCGACGAGGTGTGGGTGGACGCCGTGCACGAGTTCGACGGGAAGCACCTGCAGTCGATCGCCAAGGGCCAGGTCGACCTCGACACGGAGGAGGACCGCAAGGCGACCGAGGTCCTGCGCGAGCAGCAGCGCAAGGACTTCGGCCCGTTGCTGGCCTGGATGGGCACGACACTGGAGCGCGACGTCAAGGAGGTGCGGCTGTCGTCCCGGCTGACCACGTCGCCCGCGTGCATCGTGGCCGACGTGGACGACGTGACCCCCGCACTCGCCCGGATGTACAAGGCGATGGGCCAGGAACTGCCGCCCAGCAAGCGGATCCTGGAGCTGAACGCGACCCATGCGCTGGTGACCGGGCTGCGGCAGGCGCACGCCGACCGGCCCGACGACGAGCGGCTCGGCGAGACCGTGGAGCTGTTGTACGGCACGGCGGTGCTGGCCGAGGGCGGGGAGCTGGGCGACCCGGCGCGGTTCGCCCGGCTCCTCGCCGACCGGCTCGAGCGGACCCTGTAGTCAGCTCGCCAGCTCCGCGTTGGCGCGCTCGGTCACGATCGTCAGCATCCGGCCGGCGACCGCGAGGTCCTCGGCCGGCAGGTCCGCGTAGATGCGGGCGGTGACCTCGTTCGTCGCGGCGGTGATCTGCGCGAACCGGTCGCGACCGGCCTCGGTGAGGCTGGTGACGCCGGCCTCGGTGCTCAGCAGGCCGGCGCGCTCGGCCGCGTCGAGGTCGGCCCTGATGGTGGCCGGTTCCAGCTTGAGGCCGCCGACCAGGCGGTCCACGAGCTGGTCCCGCTGGACCGTGCCGCCCTGGGCCGCGGTCAGGTTCAGCGCGAGGTAGTGGTGGAACGGCGTGCCGGTACGGGCCAGCAGGCGGTCGAGCACGGCCCTTGTGGCCCGCTCGGCCCCGGCGAGAACGGCGCCGTTGAGTGTCGGTGCGGTCATGTCTCCTCCTCGGTGGTGTCCAGTGGCGTCGCGAGCAGGGTGGCCAGCTCGCGGACGAAGGTCCGTGCCCGCCGGCTGTCCAGCCCGCCGAGCGGCTCCATCAGCCGCTTCTGCAGGTCGTGCACGATGACGACGGCCCGTCCGACGACGTCCTCCCCCGTCGCGGTCAGGGCGAGTCGGACGGCGCGCGTGTCCCGTGGGTCGCCGGCCCGTTCGATGAGGCCGGCGGTCTCCAGCCCGCGGGCCAACTTCGAGACGTAGAGCGGTTCGAGCCCGGTCCGGTCGGACAGCTGGCGCTGGCTCGGCCGGTGGCCCTCGCGCTGCATCCCGAACAGCGACGCGAGCAATGAGTACTGCGCGTGGGTCAGGCCGAGCGGGGCCACCGCGCGATCGACGGCGACGCGCCACTTCATCGACAGCCGCCAGACCAGAAACCCCGTGGTTGGACCTTCGCTCACGCATTTACTGTACATGGCTACTATAGCCATGGCTACTGTCTTCACGCCCATACCAACGATCAAGACGTCAACAGGCGGAAGCACGCGCAGTAGGTGGCAGAATCCGGCTTTCGGACTGTCGTACGGGAGGGGCGCCGGATGGGCTGGTTGACGACGGCCTCGGGGCACGAGGTCACGCTGAGCAACGGCAAGGTCGTCGCCCGTACAAACCAGGGCAAGGCCCTCAGGAGCCTACCCAAGGCCCTGGCCGAGGACGAGGTCGTGGCCGGGCTGAAGCAGCTGGTCGAGTGGCTCGACCGGCACGAGGCGTCCTGCCGGGCCGAGGTCGACCGGTGGATGATCCGGTCGCTGCCCGTACCGGTGAAGGTGTTGAGCCAGGTATGGGCCGACGACGCGTGGCGGGCCGCGCTGACGGACCTGGTCGTGGTGCCGGTCGACAAGGACGGGCCACGCCTGGACGAGCCCGGGTTCCTGCGCGAGGCGTCGGCGACGGGCCTCGGCGTGGTCAACCTCGACGGCGACTCGGTCCGGGTCACCGCCGACCGGGTGGCCATCCCCCACCCGGTCCGCCTGGGCGACCTGGATGACCTGCGCGAGTTCGCGGCCGAGCTGGGGATCCGGCAGGGCACCCTGCAGCTGTTCCGGGAGGTGTGGCACAAGCCGGCCGATCCCGAACAGCTGACGGCCGAGCGGAACCGTTGCGCGGGTGGACACTTCGCCCAGCTGCGGCACCTCACCGGCCGCGCCACCTCGTTGGGCTACCAGGTTCGCGGCGGCTATGCGACCTGCCGGATCTGGGAGGACGGCGCCTCGGTGAACGCGACGGTGTGGGTCGGCAGCGATGACCCGTCCGTCGAGGCCGAGACGGGCGAGCTCGCGTTCGCCGACGCGCAAGGGCAGGCGGTCGACGCCGCTGCGGTCGGCCCGATCACGTGGTCGGAGGGCATGCGGATGGCCGCCGCGCTGTACGCCGGGCGGGTCGTGAGGACGGAGGACGGGGCGTGACCACCGCCGAGATCGAGGCGGGCGCGATCCTTGTCACGGCCCCGAAGGGGGACCGCACGGTCGACGCGGTGACCGCCCGCGGGTACGCGCACCCGGCCCTGGACGGTCGCACCGTGGTCCGCCTCGTCCCGGCCGCGCTGGGCGAGGCGGAGGACCTCAGCATGGAGTTCCTCGGCTTCGCGCCCGCGGCCGGGCCGGTGCCGGTCGGGCACGCCCGGCGGCAGGCCCTCGGCTTCCCGGCCTGGGCCCTGGTCAACGATCCAGCCAACGGTCGGCACGCGCTGGCGCTGGTCAAGGAGATGGAGCGGCTGGCCCGGGTGGCGAAAGTGAAGCCCGGCAACGCCAAGGAGGGGTACGACGCGCTCGCCGGACGGCTCGGGTCGGCGGCGCCGCACTTCCTGCCGACGTTTTGGGAGCAGGCCGGGCGCGCCTTCCTCGCCGCCGAGAACGGCAAGATGGCCGGCATCTGCTTCGGGGCGGCGCGGCAGGCCGAGCAGGTGCACGGGCTGCCCATCGACGAGGACCGGGTCGCCGACGTCCATCTGGAGTTCGCCTTCGCCGGTGCGCTGCCGGCCAAGGCCCTGTCCGAGTACGCGCGGCAGGTGAGCGCCCGGCGCAGCCCGGCCGAGGCGTTCGACCTGGTGCGCGCGATCTCGGTGCGCCGCGTCGCCGGTGGACTGCCGCCGTACGTGGGGATGGCCGACGACCTGAAGCGGCTGGCCAAGGCGGCCGGTCGCCAACCGGACGCCGAGGCGGAGTCGCTGCTGGGCGAGCTGCTGACCTACCCGGCGATGATGAAGGCG
>Ga0068864_100004106_pt1 | contig 11946 bp, 9 predicted proteins | sample KBSSwiS72_FD_66586 | JGI IMG/M metagenome (GOLD analysis project Ga0068864, IMG submission 66586) | Switchgrass rhizosphere microbial communities from Kellogg Biological Station, Michigan, USA - KBS Switchgrass S7-2 | ecosystem: Host-associated > Plants > Roots > Rhizosphere > Soil ...
GAGATTCGTTTTAGGAAGAGATTCTGAGCAGGGTGGGATTAGGATTGTTTCGGAAGCCACAAAGAGGCAGTAAAAGCGCAAATCGACTGAGAAAAGCATTTGTGCTTTTGGCGTCTTTTTGTGGCTTGCTGGCTTTTATCTTCGTGCCTGGCGTGCATGCGGATGTGGCGCGCAATGCACGCATCGAAGACTACGAGGGACGACAGATCACCGCGGTCGATCTCGTCTTCGAAGGAACCGAGAATCAGCCTAACGCCATAGCTGACTTCACCGCGCTGCTCAAAGTTACGCCCAACACGCAGTACTCAGCCGTACGTGTGCGCGACTCGCTGCAAGCACTGTTCGACTCCGGACGCGTGGCTAATGCGCGTGTAGAAGTTATTGAAGAAGGCGCGAACAAGACCGGCCCGATAAGACTCCATTTTGTCGTTCAACGACAGGTCCAGATTGGCGAAGTGCGCATCGAGTTGGTGGGAGTAGCGACAGGTTCACCAATCTCAGTCGACGAAATGCGGGCCCGGTTGAATTTTGTTCAGTCCGGCAACCGCTTCACCAAACAACTGATTTCGCACAATGCTGATGAGATCCAGGTGTACTTGCGCGATCGAGGTTATTACAACGCGGTCGTTGAACCCGTCGAGCAACTGGGCCCGCGCGGCCTCCGCATGACCGTCACTTACCGCGTGACGCCTGGCGAACCAGCCAGAGTCGAGGCTTTCGATATTCAAGTCACAGGTTTCAATGCCACTCAGGTAAGCAACACGCTCACGCTTCAGCGTGGGGTCGTTTTTACTCGCGATGCTTTGGGTGAAGACGTGAAGCGGGTTCGCGATGCGCTGATCAATGAAGGCTATCTTTCACCGGTGCTTGAAGACGCACGTGTCGAGAGAGATCCTGAGAAGAATACCGTCAGGGTTCTGCTAAAGGGAGCGATTGGGCCAAAGGTTTCCGTCAGTATCAAGAATTACGAAATGAGTGAGAAGACGCAGCGCGAGTTGCTGCCGGTGATGCGTGAAGGAAACGTCGATTTTTCCGCTATCGTCGAAGGCGCGCGTCGCGTTCGAAACAAGTTACAGGAGGACGGGTACTTCTTTGCGGAAGTAACGCAAACCTGCACCGTAAGCAATCCACCGCCGGATCTTGGTCCTAATGGCACCCCGGAAACCTGCGAGAACTTGAATCCGGTTTCGTTAACGGGCCACAACATAAACATCGAGTACGACGTGGAGCAGGGAAGGCGTTTTCGACTCACCGACATTCGCATCACCGGTACAGAACGGTTGTCATACCAGGATATCGAGGCGGATCTGAGGACCCAGCAGGCGAACGCGATCGGATTGATTCCGTTTCTCGGCTACGGGCGTGGTTACACCAGCCTGACGCTACTCGAGCAGGATCGTCGCACTGTCCAGGCTTTCATGCGCGATCTTGGTTATCGCAAAGCGGACGTACAGGTCTTGCAGGGCGTCTCGATCAATGGTGACAACCTGATCATCACTTTTCAGGTGACGGAAGGCCCGTTAACTCGCATCGCGGGCGTTGAAGTAAAGGGAAACAAGATCTACACCGACGACCGAATTCGCCGGCAGTTGCGAACGGTGATTGGCGCGCCCTATTCACGCTCGCAGGCCAGGGTTGATGGCGATCGAGTCGCTGCGCTTTATTCACGCGAAGGTTACGTCAATGCTCGCGTTGATTTTTCCGTCATCGAGTTGCCGAAGAAGGGCGACGATGAGCAAGTCAGGCTCGTCTATTCGATCGTAGATGAGGGCGACAAGGTCTTCATCAATCAAATCAACATCAACGGCGTTACCGGCAGCGTTAATACGCGGCGCAGGAAACGCCAGGCCATCAGGAGGGCGATTCCCATTGCTCCAGGCGACGTGCTCAGGGCCGATCGCATCTCCGAGGCGGAACGCGAACTCTATCTCACCGATGCATACCGGCAGGTTGTCATTCGCACCGAGCCGGCAGGTGAGACAGCTTCCGGTTACAAACAGCGCGACGTGATCATCGATGTCGAAGAGAAACCGCCAAACGTGATGGACTACGGCGGTGGATACTCAACCGATGCGGGCGCGCTCGGCCTGTTCGAAATCAGCAACGTCAACCTGATGAACCGGCTGCGGCAGGGTGCAATGCGGCTGCGCGCCAGCCGCCGGCAGCAGCTCGTGCGACTCGAGTATATCGATCCGCGTTTCGCGAGGTACAACAAGACTCGGTTTGCGCCGCTGGCGGCGTCAGTTGAATACCAGCGCGATTCCACCATCACGCGCTTTTTCCGTTCGGCGATCGATCGCGGCACGATGGGCATCGTGCAAAGGCTCGACGAAGATGGAAACCCGATCGACATCTTCGGAAACCAGGTAAACGAACCAACCATCAATCGTTTCACTGCGACCGTGGAAACACAGCGCGTGCTCGATCGGCGCACACGCACCATCATCTTTGGCCGTTATAGTTATGAAGACGTGCGGCTCTTCAACCTGGAGAGTTTGGTTGTCAGACCGATTCTCGAGCCTGACGACAAAATCAGGCTTTCTCGTCTCGGCGTTTCTTTAGTCCGAGATACGCGCGAGCGTTGTGAAAAGGGACTGTTAGCGAGAAGTGTTGACGACGATGAGGTATTAGGCGCGCGGGGAGAGGTTTGTCGCTACAACCAGGTTGATGCGACGCGCGGTGGTTTTCTGAGCGTTGACTATGCCGTCGCGTTGCGACAGCTCGGCGGGAATATCTCATTCAATCGTTTCCAGGCGACGTACCGCCGTTACTACAAAATGTCGGCGCTGAGAGACACAGTGCTGGCTGGTAACGTGAGTCTCGGTCTTGCGAACGTGTTCAATCCGCGCGATCGCGATGAAAACGGAAGGATTGATGAGAACGATCTGACACTGCCGATCAGTGAGCGGTTCTTCTCCGGTGGTTCGACGACGTTGCGTGGGTTCAGTTTCGAAGAGGCTGGTCCACGAGAGGTCGTGATTCCTTTAGGGCCTTTTCGCGACTCGGATAAGAACATCGTGTTTCTCAATCCGTTCACGGTGCCAGTGGGCGGGAATGCGCTCGCAGTGGTGAATCTCGAGGCACGAGTTCCCGTTACGAGATCTGTGCAGGTCGTACCTTTTTACGACGGTGGTAACGTCTTCCGGCGGGTTGGTGATCTGTTTGGTAAGCGCGATCCGGCGCCTGTGCCGCCGGGTAATATTCTGGCGACGATCACTGCCGCTAATCTGCGCGCGCATTGGACCAACACGGTGGGCCTGGGGTTCCGATTCCAGACTCCGTTTGGTGGCGCGCTCGCGGTTGATTATGGGTTCCTGTTGAACCCGCCGGAGTTTTTGGTTCCGCAGCGTGGGCCGAACGGAGTGGATTTCGACGGTACGCCTGCGGTCTTCCGGCTGCACCGTGGCAACCTGCATTTCCGGATTACGCAGACGTTCTAAGGAGTTAAGAAATGAGAAAGCAAAACCCATCCACAGATTACGCAGATTATATTTTTCTGCGTAATCTGTGGATGAGTGTTCTGATCCTCTTAGTTCTCCCTGGATTGTGCGCCGCGCAGCAAGTTGTCGACAAGATGGTCGCAACGGTAAACGCCGGAGTCAGGACCGATCTGATCACGTATTCTGATCTCATGTGGCAACTGTCCTTACAGCCAAATACTGTGCTTGACAATCCCAATTCGCAAGACCTCAATCGCGCCCTGCGCCTCTTGATAGATCAGCGTCTCATTCTTCAGGAAGCAGAAAAGATCCCGACCATCATTCCAAGCCAAAAAGAAGTGAGCGATGCGCGTGATGACTTAGCGCGCCAGTTCGCGTCGCCGCTCGAGTTTCAGCAACGCCTGCAGCGCGTCGGTTTAACCAGCGAGAAGTTGAACGAAATCGTCGAGCAGCGTCTCAAGATGGAAAAATATCTGGACTTTCGCTTCCGAAATTTCGTAGTTATCAGTCAGAACGAGGTTGCCGACTATTACCGGGACGTTTATGCGCCGGGACTCAGGGCGCGGTTTCCGGGAAGGATCGTGCAGCCACTCGAACAAGTCAAAGGTGAGATCGAGAAGACGCTGATGGAGGCAAAGATAGAATCGGAGATGGACGCGTTTCTTGATACAGCTCGCGAGCGTGCGGAGATTGTGGTTTTGAATGCCGTCTAGAGAATCAGCCTACCCGACTATTGGACTCGCGCTATCAGGCGGTGCCGCGCGCGGAATGGCCCATGTAGGTGTGTTGCGCGCGTTGTTGGAAAACAACATTCACATCGATTGTATTGCTGGGACTTCGGCGGGCTCGATTGTCGGTGGAGCGTTCGCGTCCGGAATGACAGTGGATCAAATTGCGGAGTTTGGTCGTACGCTGCGGTGGCGCGACATTGGGCGTGTCACGATGTCGCGGCTGGGAGTGCAGAGTAATGAACGGCTCGAGCAGTACCTGCGGGCGCGCATGCCCGTCGCGAAATTCGAAGAGTTGAAGCTGCCGTTTGCGGCGGTTGCGACCGACCTGAAAACCGGCACTGCGGTGGTGATGCGGGATCAGGGTGATGTACCGTTTGCGATTCGTGCGAGTTGTGCAATTCCGGGATGGTACGTGCCGGTAACGGATGAAGAGGGGCGGCAACTGGTTGATGGCGGTTTGGTTGCCATTGTGCCCACGTCGGTGGCGCGTTCGCTGGGCGCTGACATCGTGATTGCTGTCGACGTGAACCGTGAGGGTGCGACGTTCCTTGGCCCAACGAGTTCGGTAATCGGTGTGTTGTTGCAGTCGATACTGTTGGTGCAAAAGACTGCTTCGTCGTATCAGCTCCAGATGTCTGACCTGGTGATTAGTCCGAAGGTTGGGCACATCCGCTGGGACGAGATGGGTAAAGCTGAAGAGCTGATGGAGATCGGTTATGCGACCGGGCTGGAGAGTATTCCGCGGATACACGCAATCATCGATGAAGCGGTTAAGGCGCAGCCGAAATGGTATCAGCTGCGTCGCCGCAAACAATTCCTCGCCAAGCGCGCGCTAACGCTGCCGACGTAATGTTCAGAGTTCAACCTTTAGGTTGCTGTCTCGGGAACAAGCTAAAGCTTGAACTCTGAACGCTTTCTTGAATTTCCTCACGCATTAAACATTTCTTCAAATCACAAGATATTGGGAAGCACTGAAGGATCTCGGAGCCAGAAAAACCTCCGCTAACCAGGGGTTTGCTCCGTTTGCTCATGGTTGTCGAGGTGAAATCTGTGTCTGATTCTCGGCGACGCGCGTTCAAGAACCGCGTTGTTCGACTTGGTTTTGCATTGTTCATCATCGCGTTGGCGATCGGCGCCGACTCCCTCACCCGTTCTTACCAGTACTACTCGCAAATCATCGACGCACGACTCGCCAGTGGTTATCTGACCAGCAGGCCAGGTCTTTACGCAGCGCCGCGTGTGCTTCAAGCGGGCCAGAAGTTGTCACGCGAAAAGCTGGTGGCGGCTTTGCGTCGGGCGGGTTATCTGGAATCAACAGCGAGTGGCGTCTGGAGCGGAAGTTTTGCTATTACCGATTCAACTATCCAGATCCGGCCGGGTCGAAAAAAGCCGGAGGTGGTTCAGGTGAGCTATTCGGGAGACGAGATTGTCGAGTTGCGTGGCGACGGCATTCTGCTTGAATCATTTACGCTGGAGCCCGAAATCCTCTCGAACGATCTTTCTTCGAAGAGTGGTAAACGCGAGCTGCTGAGTTACGGCGAGATACCGCCGGTGATGGTTTATGCGATTCTCGCCATCGAAGATCGTCGTTTCTTCGAGCACTCAGGCGTTGATCTAAATGGCCTGGCGCGCGCGGCGTTGAGAAACGCGGGTGATGAGCGGTTGGGCCAGGGTGGCTCGACTATCACTCAGCAACTCGTCAAGAACACTTATCTCTCGCCTGAAAAAACCCTGGAACGAAAGTACGCAGAGGCGATGTTGTCCGTGGCGCTGGAACGCCGGCTCTCGAAGAACGACATCTTTGCGCTCTACTGTAATGAGATCTACCTGGGCCAACGTGGAGCCGTTACAGTTCGTGGAATCAAAGAGGCAGCGAAAGTTTTCTTCGGAAAAGAACTTCGTGATCTTAGTCTCCCGGAAGCAGCGACGCTGGCGGGAATGATCCAGAGTCCTGCGCACTACTCGCCTGTGCGGCATCCTGAAGCCGCCCGCACCAGAAGAAACGTCGTACTCGCAGCGATGGAGCAAAACGGCTGGATCACGCGCGAGCAAGACACTGCTGCCAGCGCCGAAGAGGTCGTGGTTGCACCTGCGTCTGAAATTGATAACTCGCTGGCGCCTTACTTCGTCGATTATGTGAATCGACTTGCAGAGTCGGGCACGAGCCAGCGAATCTACACCACGATTGATATCGAGTTGCAGCAGGCCGCGGAACAAGCACTGAAACGGCAGTTGGATCGACTCAATGCTGTTTACGCTGATCGCGGTCTCAAACCACAGGCCGCGCTTGTCGCCTTGGATCCGCACACGGGCGACGTACTCGCAATGGTGGGCGGACGCAACTACGCCGAATCGCAGCTCAATCGCGCTACGGATGCTTTGCGCCAGCCGGGCTCGACTTTCAAGCCGTTTGTTTATGCGGCTGCGCTTGAAGACGGGATGTCGCCGGTGCAGTTGTTTATGGATGCGCCGCGGGATTTTGTCTACGACCGTAATCGCACCTATCGCCCCGCAAATTATGGCGGCGGCTATTCGATGGGCGAAGTGACGATGCGCACTGGTCTCATCAGGTCGCTAAACGTCGTCACGGTCGATATTGCGTTGCAGACCGGACTCGCGCGCACAGCAAACCTGGCCGCGCGCTTTGGTTTGCCAAAGCCTGAGCGTTATCCGGCAATGGCTTTAGGAACCGAGGAAGTGACGCCACTCCAGTTGGCCGCCGCGTATGCCGCCTTTGTGAATGACGGCCGGCGCGTGAATCCAAAAGCGATCGTGAGTGTCGGCGAACCACCTGCGACGCACGCCGTGCCGGTCGAGGTGGACCAGGTAGTCAGTCCGACAACGGCGTACATGATCACGAATATGCTTACGGGCGTGATCGAGCGTGGCACTGCTCGAAAGGCTCGTGGCGCGGTGCGCGGGACTGCGATTGCCGGCAAGACCGGAACGTCACGCGACGGATGGTTTGTCGGTTACTCGCCGAATCTGGTTTGCGCGGTGTGGATCGGTTTCGACGACAACAAGCAGCTTGGTCTAACGGGCGCTGAAGCGGCCTTGCCTGCGTGGGTTGATTTCATGAACGAGGCGGTTGCACTCCGACCTGATCTAGGTGGCGAGAACTTCGAGTGTCCGGAAGGGATCAAGTTTGTGGAGATCGACTCGATGACAGGGTTGATTTCGACAGTGACGTGTCCCGTGCGCGAATTGATAGCGATCACCGATCGATTGGCGCCAAACCTCGAGTGCTACCTGCATGGGAACCTGCCGGTTCAGACCAGCCCACCGTTTGCGGAAGAGGTTGAATCAACGAGAGAAGAGGTGGCGGTAACCAGGAGCACTACTCGAGATCTATTCGTTCCTGCTCCGGGTCGCACGCGAGTCAACGTCGATCTAAGCGGCCGGCGATCGTTAGTCAACGATATGCGTTGATCGATAGACACAGTTTAGAGTTCAAGCTTTAGCTTGTCCCTCAAAACAGCAGCCTAAAGGCTGAACTCTGAACCTCCGAATTCAGCGTTCCAATATCACTTGCGCGATCGCGTGCTCACTCGTGTGAGAGATCGATAGATGAGTTGCCGTCGCGCGAAACTCCTTGAAAAGCGTCAACACTTGTCCCGTGAAGATTAGGTAAGGCGCGCCGCTCTCGCGCGTCGCGACTTCCACGTCCTGCCAGCTAATCCCACCACGCCAGCCGGTTTGCAATGCTTTCAGCGCCGCTTCTTTTGCCGCGAAGCGCGCTGCATAATGCTGTGCAGCCACGGCGCCGCGCGTGTCGCAGTAGTCGCGCTCGGCGTGCGTGAAAACACGCTCGGCAAACCGCGGCGTGCGCAAGAGCACTTCGCGAATCCGCGCGACTTCGATAATGTCTATGCCAATGGCAACAATCATCAGCGACGACAACCTCAGCGAAGCAGGATTTTACTGGCACGAGAGCGACGGCGTACGCGCGCTCGTCTGCGCCCCGCTCGAACAAGACGGCTTTGTAAACGGTTTCTCAACGCGAATTGGCGGCGTCAGCGAGATGCCCGCGAATGCGCTTAGTCTCGCGGGCTTCAACGAAGACGCGGCCGAGAACATTCTGGAGAATCGTCGCCGCTTTCTCAAGCTTTTTCCGGGCAAGTGGGAACTGGCGGGCTGCTGGCAAGTACACGGCGCGGACGTGCGCGTGGTCCAAACAGCGGAAGAGGCCAAGCCCGCTGAGAACCAACTTGGCGAGACGATCTTCTGTGATGTGATAGTCAGCAACGCGGAAGGCGTACTCGCCGCGGTGAAGACTGCCGACTGTGTCCCGATCCTGCTTGGCGATCCGGTGAGCGGTGCGTTTGCGGCGGTACACGCGGGTTGGCGTGGCACGCTGGCGGGCGCGGTAGTCGTGGGAGTCGAGCGTCTGGCGAAAGAATACGATGCGAAGCCGGAAGACTTACGCGTCGCGATTGGCGCCTCGGCTGGTCCGTGCTGTTATGAAGTTGGAAGCGAAGTGATTGAGGCTTTCACAAAGCGGTTTGCGGACGGAGAAAAACTCTTCACAGAAACTCGTCCGGGTCACGCGATGGTCGATCTACTCATGGCTAATCGCGATCAGTTGGAATCAGCCGGAGTGTTACCAGAGCGAATTCACACCGCGCCGATCTGCACGATGTGTCGCACGGATCTCTTCTTTTCTTACCGGAAAGAAAAGAGCCTGCACGGAAAAGTTGGACGGCTGATGGCTGTAGTCGGAAGAAAATAACCTCACTCCACGTTGAGCCACATCTTGACTTCGCGTGTCACGGGCGGAAAACAAGATTCGTCGTTGCACGCCTGGAAGCGGAGCTTGCCTTTGATCTCTCCCGATCCGCCGGAGTAGTTGGCCGGCACGGTAACGTTGAAACGAATCATCGCTTTGCCTTCGTAAACCGCCACGTTGCCTTTGGAGAACTTCAGCTTCCGCATCACCGGGCGCGGGTAGGAGATTGGTCCAACATTCATGCCCGAAGGCGTTTCGACGTCGAGCTTTGTGGGGACAAGAAACTTGTCCAGCGGTTTGTTCGACTGCACGTGAAGTCCGTGAGGGATGTCCATCACCACGGTGGCGCGCACGCTGCGGCCTTTCTTGATCTTGTCAGGAGTTACTGCGCCGTTGATGTTTACATCGGACGCAGATTGCGGCGCCGGTTTCGAGTAAAGAGTTGCGGGAAGCAGGAGAAGGATGATTAATGAAACTATCCGAGAATGTTTGATCATTTAATTATTAGCTCCGACCAGAGTGGTTTGAATGCGATTACTAAGTGTGCCTTCTCGCGCCGCCAGTTGCCCGCACGCCGCAAAAATATCTCGACCGCGTGGACGCCGCACGTAGGCATGAATTCCTTTCGACTCGAGGATATTTTTGAAACGCTGCACAGTTTCGTCGCTTGACGGTTGATAGGGAAGCGGGTCCGCTGGATTGTGCGGGATCAGGTTCACTTTTGCTTTGATGCTGTGACGATTGAGCAGATTGGCGAGTTGGCGCGACTGTTCGTCGGAATCGTTGACGCCGTCGAGCATCACGTATTCAAAAGTAAGCCGCTCGCCGGGTTTCAATGTTTTTTCAAACGTCTTGCAGGCGCTGAGAAGTTCTTCCAATGGCCAGCGCTTGTTGATAGGCATCAGCTCGTTGCGCAGTTCGTCTGTGGGCGCGGCCAGTGAAATTGCCAGGTGTGGACGATCCGAAGTTTTAGCCAGTTCTAAAATGCGTGGCACCACTCCGGCAGTCGATACAGTGACGCGATTCGGAACGATGTGCAGACCCTGGGGATCCGCCATTACGCGCAACGCTTTCAAGAGCTCTTCGAGATTTAGCAGTGGCTCACCTGCTCCCATTGCGACGAGGTTCGTGCCGCGCGGTGGTTTGACGCCGGTTCCGTAAGCATCGTTCAAAGCGATCTGGATCTGTTCGACGATCTCGCCGGCGGTCAATGAACGCAGCAAGCCGAGTTGGGCCGTAAGGCAGAAAGTGCATTGCAGCGGACATCCTGATTGCGATGAGAAACAGATCGTGTCGCGACGTTCTTCGGGGATGAAAACAGTTTCGACCGGCAGCCCGTCGTGGGTCTTCATTAAGTAGCGACGGGTCCCATCGTTGGAAACGTACTGCGATTCGATTTTAAGAGTTGCAGCCCGCGCGACCTGATTTAGTTGCGTTCGCAACTCCTTCGGCAGGTCAGTAATCTCGTCAAAACTGCGCAACCGACGGTGTTGCAACGCCGCGAAGAGCTGACGGCCGCGATACGCTGGCTCGCCCAACGTTTCAACAAATGACACCAATTCCGGCTGCGTAAGCCCGGTTAACTGAACCGCTTTATTCATGCGGAATCAATCTTAGCATTTGAGGGCGACTGTCTCATCTTGCGGAACCTGATAGGTGCTCTCCCACGTACTAGTCACGATGCTCGCAGAACGACATTTTCCAGCGAATCGCAGAGTTTTTACCCGTGAACGATTGATTGGGGCAGCGATTGCGCTGCTTCTGGGATGCGTAGCGTTTGTGGTGGGACTGCGGTGGCTGGAGTCGTTGATGACGTTCCATCCCGATCGTATGACTGCGGCTGAGAAGCGGTTGACTCCTGAAGGCGCAGAGAATGTTTGGTTCAACTCCGCGGATGGAACTCGGCTCAACGGCTGGTTTTTTGAGAGTCAATCAGGGCCTGAGATCGCCACGATTATTTTCTTTCACGGCAAGGGCGGCAACATCAGAAACGTAAGCTGGCTGGGCCAACGATTTGCAAAGCAGGGATTCGACGTTTTGCTTTTCGACTATCGTGGCTATGGCGCAAGTGATGGAGTTGCGTCCGCTGAATCCGAGCTTTATGCCGATGGCGATGCGGCAGTAGCGTTTGTCGTAAACCAGAAGCACGCGCGTCCGGAGCGAATCGTTCTTTATGGTCATTCGCTGGGGACGGCGATAGTTGCTGATGTTGCTTCGCGTGGAAATTTTGGAGGTGTCGTGCTTGAGTCCGGATTCAGTTCTGCGAGCTCATTCGCCGCTGCCGCTCTGCCGTGGTTGCCGCGCTTCCTTCACTTTCTTGGCAAGAATCGTTTTGAATCAGCTCGCAAGCTAACCAGAGTCACATCACCCATTCTAATTGCTCATGGTGATCCGGATAGGACGATTCCAACTGCTGAATCACGCCTGCTCTTCGCGTCTGCAAACGAGCCGAAGAAGTTATTAATTATTCCTGGCGCCGGTCACAATGTTTTTGGTTCGGCCGGCGATCAATATTTGAATCAGGTCGAACAGTTCATTCGCGAAGCTACGACTAAGGCGCGATTGTGAATGTCGCAGCGGGTGTGATCGTTTCACCGGAAACCTGATCGCGAATGCGGACCTGAATCTGATACTCGGCGGGTTCAAGGTTGCGAGTATCGATTAGGCGCGTGAGCGTCAGTCGTTGACCAGCATCGTTGATCTGGCGCCAGTCTTCATTCTGCTTGCTCAATTCCTTCCCGTTTCTTAGTAATACATACTCGACGTCAGTGGCGGGACGCAGCGTGGTTTGATCAGTAGCCGCGTTGTAGATTTGCAGATAAACGCCGACTGGTTGACCGCGCCGGTACGTGCCGGAGAGATTTGGCACGACTTTAGTGGTGCCGATGACAAATGGATCAATTGCAGCGCCGGCTTGCATGTTCTCGAGTTTTGCTGCGAGAACAACGCTTGATGCCGAAAGGCGATCGGCAGGGAATTCAGGCGCTACAAATCCGACTTTCCTTATGCCTGCGGCGCCGGATTGAATGTCGCGAACGAACACGTCCAC
>Ga0068864_100004110_pt1 | contig 11942 bp, 9 predicted proteins | sample KBSSwiS72_FD_66586 | JGI IMG/M metagenome (GOLD analysis project Ga0068864, IMG submission 66586) | Switchgrass rhizosphere microbial communities from Kellogg Biological Station, Michigan, USA - KBS Switchgrass S7-2 | ecosystem: Host-associated > Plants > Roots > Rhizosphere > Soil ...
CTGATCCTGGTTGTCATGCTGTGGACGACCGGAGGGGTATTCGCGCTGTGGCGACGGCCCGAGGCGCCAGTCCTCGTCGCTCTTCGCGGCGCGTTCCGTCATGCGTCCTGCGTAGCGGTTGGCGCGCTTCTGTTTTTTGGCGTCTGGTGGGTGACCGCACGCGGGGCCGCCTGGCATCAGTCGTACGCCGGTCAGATCGACGCGTGGATCATCGCGAGGAGCGGCCGATCCGAGACGAAGCCATTGCACGACGCTATCGAGTGGTTCATCTGGACGCTGCGGTGGGGGCTGGGCCTCACGCTCGCGCTCTCGCTGGTGGCCGACCTGGTCGCCAGTGGCTGGCCGGCGTTCGGGCGGGCACGGTGGGTCGGCCAGGCTTTTCATCCGAAGCGGTGGGTGTCGGTGGCCTTGCTCGTCGGGCTGACGCAATTGCTGCCATGGCACTACGTCAGCTGGCGTCCCGCGCGGATGAGCCTCGGCATCGAGCCATGGTTCGTTGGGGTGAAGCTGACGGCGATAGCGATCCTCAGCGCGCTAGGCGCGGTGACGGCCGTGCGTATTGTTGCCCCACCAGCCGATCGCCCGAGCCAAAGCTCGGTCCTACGAAGGCAGACGTAGGGCCTAGTACGTGGGCCCGAGCTTTAGCTCGGGCGCTACTTCACTCGCGTCCAGTCGCCCGTGCCGGCGAGCGCGCGCTCGAAGCACGCGGCGGCGAGCCCATACGCCTGGCGTGCCATCGCCGCGGACGCCGGCTGGCGCAGATCCAGATCCGACGGGCACGTGACGCGCCGGATGCTGCCGTCGGCCTCGACGAGCGACTGCGGCGGCGGCTCGCCGGCAAAGTGCATGGCCGCGCCTTCCTGTACCCACATCGGCCGCCCGTCGAGGACGGGCCCCGTTACCGCATGCGCGATCTCGTGGCGCACGGTGGCGTCGAACGTGCCCCGGTCGCGCAGTACGTCGGGCGGCAGCAGATCGATACGGCTGCCGCGCGTCCGCGCCGCCGACCACCAGCTCTCCCCCGTCTCGCGCTGAAAGCTCGCCGCCGAAGGATGAAACACGACGCGCAGGTCCGCTGGCGTACTGCGCCCGGCGGCCCGGGTGACGTCGGCCAGCGCGCGATCGATCACGCCCAGAATCGCGGCGCGGTCGGCCTCCGCTGTCGGCGGCAGGACGAGCGAGTAGGCGGGCGGATTAGGTGCGACGGATGCGACTGGTGCGACGGGTGCGGCAGGTGCGGCAGGTGCGACGGGTGCGATAGATGCGGCAGGTGCGTTGCGTGTAATGGGTGCGGAACCGGTGGCGAAGGTCCGAATCTTCAAACCTGGAAAGTACGAGTCGAGGATTTTCTTCGCTGAATCGCCGTGTTCAGCACGGCCGACGGATCCGAGCACGCACAGGCCCACGCCGTGGCCGAAGCCGTGTCCTTCGAAGTAGAACCCGCTTCCGGTCCGGCGCACGGTGAAGTTGGTGCTCTTGATCAACTGCCAGCCGAGCGAACGCCCGACGAGGTTGCGGAAGTCCTGCGCGCTGATGGCGTCGGGGGCGAGGCCGACGAGATGGAGATCGCGCACGCGGCCCGACGGCGTGTGCGACTGCCGCCTGACGTCGCGCAGGCCGCGTCCGCGGAAGCCGGCGGCGCGCAGCACGCGGTCGAGATCGGGCCCTGGAATCTCCGATGCCCAGTGCGGCTCGCGCCTGCAGGCGGAGTCGTGGTGAATCCTGAGGTACGGCGGATCCTGAGAGCCGGCCCAGACATCGGAGGGCCGCTCGCTCGTGCCTCCGCATGATGCGGTGTAGAAGACCTGCGCCGGCGCATCCTCCCACGTCAGGACCTGCCCTGCCGTGGCCGCCACCGCTGCGCGCCCGGCTGCATCCGGCTCGCGAAGCACCTGGCAGTGCGTCAGCGGGCAGAGGTCGAATCCGTCGCGCTGGTGCCGTCCGCGATTGGCGACGGCAAACGTCCGCGCCGTGATCGCCAACGCCTCGAGAGCGGCGGCGGGACTTCGCGCCGCCGCCTCGCCCGCAAGCACTCGCGCGACATAGTCCTCGAGCGCAAAGGTGCGCACTTCGAATCCGCCGCCGGGCTTGGCGTAGCCAACACGGAGAACGGGTGCGCTGGGTGCGGAAGGTGCGCTGGGTGCGCGAGCGGCAGTGGCACCCGATGCGATCCTCGCTGCCAGATCGGCGGCGTCCATGCCCGCGGCGCCCTGGGCGAGCAGGACGATCCCTCGCGTGGGCGATGCAGCGGGCCACACGGCGACGACCAGCCCCTGCTCTCCCCCGCCAGGCGCGTCGGCGGTTCCCGTCTTCGCCAGCGCCTCCACGCCGCGCATCGCGAAGGCGCCAGACGTGCCGTAAACGGCGGAGCCGCGCAGCCCGTCGATGACCACGCGTCGCTCTGCCGCATCGAGCGATCCCACGCGATCGTCGCGCACAATCCGCGAAAGGGCCGTCAGCAGCGCCACTGGGGGCGTCGGCGTCGCCCTCAGCCCCGTTGCGACGAGCGGCATCGGTGCACGGGCAGGCGTGGGCGGCAGGCCCAGCGACGCCAGCACCCCGTCGAGCCGCGCGCGCGACAGCCGCTCGCCGAGCGTGGCGAAATACACGTTGCAGGACAGCGCCAGGGCCTCTTCAGGCCGGAGCGCATGTCGGACAGGCGGATGGCTGCAGCGAACGATCTGCCCGGCCACGGTGGTCTCGCCCGTGCAGGTGATCCGCGTGTCCGGCGTGATGACCCGGCTCGCGAGCGCCGCGATCAGCGCCGGCAGCTTCATGAAGGACCCTGGCGCCGCGGGAACGGCGAGTCGATCGGCCAGGCTCGCATCGAGCACACGACCGCTGGCGAGGTCGACCTGCTGCCAGGCCGCGCGGGACACGTCGTCTGGAGACTGCGCGGCCTGAAGGCTCAGCACGGCTCCCGCGACCACCGCGGCAGCCAGCGCGCGTCTCACGCCTCGGCTCCGAGGAACCGCGCGATGTCAGCCCACATCGCCTCGAGATGTCCCAGCAGCTGGTGCCCGTCGTCGACGAGCCGGAGAGTCACCCACGGCCGCGACGAGGCCCAGCGCCGTACCTGATCGGGCGACACCACATCGTCAGCGGTTCCCTGGTAGATCAGGGTTGGCGTCTGCAGCGGCACCGCGAAGGCATCGTAGCGGCGGGCGTCGGCCATGAATCCCCAGCCCAACGCGCGCGTCGCATTCTCGCCATAGTGAAACACGTCGAGCCGATCGCTGGTCTCCCATTCCCGCATCCGATCGGGGCCGAACTCTTCCTCGAGACTCGGTGCGAGATCGAAAGCGGGCGCCATCAGGACCATCCGATCGACACGCGGACGCGCTGCCGAATTGCGGCCCGCGGCGGCATGGACGGCAACGAACGCTCCGAGGCTGGATCCGACGAGCGCCACCGGATCCGGCAGGGCGTCAACAGCGGCATTCGCCTGCTCAATCATCCGGCTGACGGTCAGCGATTGGAAATCCGGCGCGTTCAGATCCGGGCACAGGAACGGCAGGCCCGCCGCCGCCGCGCGTTCTCCGACGAATCGCGCCTTCGACGACCGGGGCGACGAGGCGAAGCCGTGCAGGTAGACGATGCTTCGGACGCTCACAGCATGTGCTGGCAGCCCGGCCGGCACTGGCAGGGGATCTCCGCATCGCCCGTGGTGTTGTAGTCGTAGGAGAGCTCTTCGCCCTTCCGGATACTGCGGGAGGCTCGGATCCAGATCACGCCGTCGACGATATGAGAGTAGCAGTTCGGCTTGCAGGCATGATTGATGTACCGCGCGATGTTGCCGCCGACACCCGCATCGATCACCCAGCGGTTGTTCAGCGTGAAGCACCAGATCTGGCCGCGCTTGAGGTAGCGGTCTTCCCTGACCGAGCTTTCCTTGTGCGTGATCTTCTCGCCCGCGTAGTCAATGATGCGCTTGTTCTTCGGGATGTCCTGCGTCGCATAGACGCCCCAACCCGCAATGCCCGACCGGCGACGTTGAATCATGCGTCAAAGATAACATCGCCGCAGGCTTGATATAGTGATCCGCAGCTCAGGAGTGTTCGGCCTTGCGGCATTGGGAGGTGGGATGGAGGGGATCTTCACATCATGGGGGCGCATCTTACGAGGCTATTCGCCCTCGCTCTCCATCGAGATCACGCGTGAGTGCCCGCTGCGCTGCCCCGGCTGCTACGCGTACGGCGACGATCACCTGGGTGGCGTGACCACTCTTCGCCAGGTCCGCGACTTCAAGGGGCAGGCGCTGATCGACGGCGTGCACGCGCTGGTCGATCGCTACAGGCCGGTCCATGTCTCCATCGTCGGCGGCGAGCCGCTGGTTCGCTTCCGTGAGCTGAACGAGCTGCTGCCGCAGCTCTCCGCGCGCGGGCTGCACGTGCAGGTCGTCACCAGCGCCGTGCGGCCCATCCCGATCGAGTGGGCGGGCATCCCGCGGCTGACCGTCGTGGTGTCGATCGATGGGCTGCCGGCCGAGCACGACGTCCGGCGCGCGCCGGCCACCTACGACCGCATCCTCAAGCACATCGTCGGGCAGCGCATCGTCGTGCACTGCACGGTGACGCGGCAGCTCGTGCAGCGCGACGGGTACCTCGAGGAGTTCGCTCGCTTCTGGCAGGAGCAGGCCGACACGCGCAAGGTCTGGTTCAGCCTTTACACGCCGCAGGTCGGCGAGGAGTCGGCAGAGAAGCTGACGCCGCAGAACCGTCGCGACGTTGTCGCGGCACTGCTCGCGCTGCGCGAGCGGTACTCGAAGCTCGAGATGCCGAAGGGCCTGATCGAGGTCTACGGCGAGCCGCCGGCCTCGCCGGACGACTGCATCTTCTCGCGCGTCACGCACTCGGTGTCGGCGGATCTCCAGACGCGCATCACACCGTGCCAGTTCGGCGGGAAGCCCGACTGCGAGAACTGCGGCTGTATCGCCTCGGCGGGCCTGGCCGCGCTCGGACGGTACGAGCTCGCGGGACCGCTCCGGGTGGAGCACCTGTTCAACTCGTCGATCCGCGTGGGTTCGGCCGTGAAGGCGATGCGTGAGCGGCTGACGGGCGGCGCCGCCGGCGGTCCCTCCGCCCCCGCCGAGGAGGCCGAGGCCGTCTGATATACTGGAATGCTGGATGTCAGAACTTGCACTCCTGAGCCGCAACGTGCGTGCGGTCAAGCACTTCGCGCGCGGATTGTCGGATACCTCGCACCCGCTCCTGGTCCACGTCATCCCGATTCGCCGCTGCAACATCGACTGCGGCTACTGCAACGAATACGACAAGATCAGCCAGCCTGTGCCGACGGACACCATGCTGGCGCGCATCGACGATCTGGCGCGCCTCGGCACGTCGGTGACCTCGTTCAGCGGCGGTGAGCCGCTGCTCCATCCCGACCTCGATCGCCTGATCGGGCGGATCCGATCGCACGGGATGATGGCCGGCCTCATCACCAACGGCTACCTGCTGTCGCCGAAGCGGATCGAGGCGCTCAACCGGGCAGGCCTCGACTACCTGCAGATCAGCATCGACAACGTCGAGCCCGACGAGATCTCGAAGAAGAGCCTGCGGCTGCTCGACAAGAAACTGCAGTGGCTTCGCGACTTCGCGGCATTCGACGTCAACATCAACTCGGTGCTCGGCGGCGGCATCAAGACGCCGGAAGATGCGCGCACGATCACGCGCCGCGCGCGTGAGCTGGGCTTCTCCACGTCGATCGGGATCATCCACGACGGCAGCGGCCGGCTGAAGCCGCTGGCGCCGCGCGAGCGCGTCGTGTGGGACGAGGTGTCGGGCGAGGTCAACAAGGCGTGGCAGGTCTCGAAGAACCTGTACTCGGGCATCCGCTCGTTCGGACAGAACCTGGCCGACGGCAAGCCCAACGATTGGTACTGCCGCGCCGGCGCACGCTATCTCTACATCTGCGAGAACGGCCTGGTCCACTACTGCTCGCAGCAGCGCGGCTACCCCGGCACGCCGTTGGCCGACTACACGACCGACGACATCAAACGCGCCTTCATGGCATCGAAGCCGTGCGCGCCCTACTGCACGATCGGCTGCGTGCATCGCGTCTCGACGATGGACTACTGGCGGGCGCCGCAGCGCGAGCCCGCCGGGCCCACCCTCAAAACTCCGCAATCGGCCGGCTGAGACCGTCGGGTCCGTCACGGGCGAGCCAGCAATGGACTACAGCGGCAAGGTTGCCATCGTCACGGGCGGCACGAAGGGGATCGGGCGAGCCACCGTCGAGGTGTTCGCGGCGGCGGGCGCGCGCGTCGTCTTCTGCTCGCACGAGGACGAGGGCGGCCAGGTGCTGGCCGACGCGGTGACGGGCAAGGGGCCGGGCCGCGCGCGCTTCGAGCGCTGCGACGTTTCGCAGGTGGACGCCTTCGAGCGGTTCGTGCGCGGCGTCGGCGAGCACGAGGGCCGCATCGACTGCCTGGTGAACAACGCCGGCTGGCACCCGCCGCACAAGGCCATCGACGACTTCACGGTCGACGAGTTCCGGCGCCTCCTCGAGCTCAACGTCGTCAGCATCTTCGTCGGCTGCCGGACGGCGCTCCCGTGGCTGCGGCAGTCGCACGGCGCCATCATCAACATCGCCAGCCTGGTGGCGACCATCGGACAGCACCATGCCACGACGTACGTGGCGACCAAGGGCGCGGTGCTGTCGTTCACGAAAGCGCTGGCGGTTGACGAAGCGCACTACGGCGTCCGCGTGAACGCGGTCTCGCCGGGGAACGTCTTTACGCCGCTCTGGCAGGAAGCCATCGACGCCTCGCCCGATCCCGGCCGCACGCGCGCCGACGGCGAGGCCGCGCAGCCCATGGGCCGCATGGGCACGCCGCACGAGGTCGCCCGGCTCTGTCTGTTTTTGGCCGCGGAAGCCACGTTCATCACCGGCGCCGATCACTTCGTGACGGGCGCGGCGGAACTGGGCTACGGTCGCAAGGTCCGCCCCTGACCCGCGCGAGAGTAACGAGCGCGCCTCCGCGCGAAGCGCGCCCCCCGCGGGAGTGTAGCGACCGCGCCCCCGCGCGAGCGGAGCGAGCGCACCCTATCGATCAGCGAGCGCCCTGCGGTGGAGGGTGAGGCCGCCGGCGAACACCGCCAGGCGCCGCCGCAAGAACTGGCGCCCGCGGTGCACGCGGGACTTCAGCGTCTGCTTGTTCAAGTTGAGAAGAGTGCTGACCTCCGCGATCGACAGGCCCTCCAGATCGCGGAGCACCACCGGCCTCCTGTAGATCACCGGCATCACGGCGATCGCCTCGGCCAGCTTCGCACGCATCTCCGATCGCAGCACGGACTCGTCGGCCATCCCCGTCCAGTCGGGCATGTCGTGCGCTCTTGACGCCATGGCATTCGGGAGCTTCCCTGGCTCCGCGTCGGAGGCCACCTCTCGGGTGCGCGACACGCGGGTGTTCCGAAGGCGCGACATGGCGGTGTTGAAAGTGATGCGATGGACCCAGGAGGACAGCGCGGCGTCGCCGCGGAACAGGTGCAGCTTGCGCCACACCTTGACGAGCACGTCCTGCGCGATCTCCTCGGCGTCTTCATGCCTGGGCACGTAGCGCATCGCCTGCTGCCGGATGCGCGGCTCGTAGCAGGCGACCAGTTCGGCAATGGCGATGGCATCGCCGCGCCGCAGGCGCGAGATCCATTCGTCCTCGGCCGGCTTCGATCGTGCGGCGGCGAGCGTGCTCATGCCCTCAAGCCTAGAACGACGACGAAGGCGGCGCTATTAGACCTTAGTAACGGGGTGCCGTCTACGGACGAGCTAGTCGGAGGGAAAGTCGCTCATTGGTAAGGGACGAGAACTCAGTGAAAGTCGTGCGACTCGACCGTGACGGCAAGGCCCTCGAGCGGCTGGATGCGCTCGGCTCGCACTGCCGTGACGCCGTCCTCGTGCTGCAGCAACCCCTCGACGAGCACGAAGGCGGCCTCGACGATGACCACACGCTGCTCGTCATACACGTGCGGTCGGATGATGACGTTGCTGATGCCTGTCTCGTCTTCGAGCGTCAGGAAGACGAAGCCTTTGGCCGTGCCCGGCCGCTGCCGCGTGATCACGCACCCGGCGATGCGCACGCGATGGCCTGGCCGCTGGCCCGGCAGGTCGATGGCACGCAGCACGCCGCGCAGGGCGAGCGACGCGCGATGGAACGTCATCGGATGCGCGCCTATCGTGAGCCCCGTGCCCGCGAAGTCGGCCGCCATGCGCTCGACGCTGCTCATGGCGGGCAACGGCCTTCGTCCTTCGTCCTTCGTCCTTCGTCCTTCGTCAATCGTTCCTTCAAAAAGCTCGCCCTCAGGCTGGACGGCCTTCTCGATCTGCCAGAGCGCCGCGCGGCGGTCGTATCCGAACGAGGCCAGCGCGCCGATCTCGGCGAGCACGGCCAGCTCGTTGCGACGGATGCCGGTCTTGCGAATCAGATCCTCCACCGACGAGAACTTGCGTGCGGCCGCCTGCGGTTCGGTCCAGTCGTGGGCGCACAGGTTGCAGAAGCACGCCCACGAGGCCGAACTGAAGTTCGGCCCTACGACTGCTCCGCTGCCCGCTACGACTGCTCCGCCCGCTGCCCGCTGCCCGCTGCCAGCTACTGAGATTTCCAACATCGAACCATCGTCACATCCGCACTTTGGGCAGCGCGCGGGCGGGGACGCCACGACAGGCACAACGGCGGCCATCGCGCGGCCGACCGGCTCGCGCAGGCCGGCCACGTAGCGCAGGCCCAGCCGCACGCGGCCATCGCTCTCGATAGTGCAGTCCCAGCCGGACGCTTCGACGTCGATGGGCGCGAAGTGGACGCCACGCCGCTGGGCGTCTTTTACCAGCGTCGCGGGGTGATAGAACCCCATTGGCTGGTTGTTGAGCAGCGCCGCGTAGAACACCGGCGGGTAGTGCGCCTTGAGATACGCGCTGGCGTAGGCGATGTGCGCGAAGCTGGCGGCGTGCGACTCCGGAAACCCGTAGAGTGCGAACGAGGCGATCGACGTGATGATCTGCTCGGCAGCCTCGCCGGCAATTCCCTGCCGGGCCATTCCCTCGCGCAACTGCTGCTCGATGACCTTCATGCGCCTCTCCGATCGCTTGAACCCCATCGCGCGACGCAGTTCCTCCGCCTGTCCGCCCGTGAACCCCGCGGCGACCATCGCCATCCGCAGCAACTGTTCCTGGAACAGCGGCACGCCCAGGGTGCGCGCGAGAATGGGCTCGAGCGAGGGATGGGGATACGTCACAGGCTCGCGGCCAGCCCGCCGGTTGAGAAACGGGTGCACCATCTCGCCGACGATGGGGCCGGGGCGGATGATGGCGACCTGCACGACGATGTCGTAGAAGTTGGCAGGCTTGAGCCGCGGAAGCGTCGCCATCTGCGCGCGCGATTCCACCTGGAAGAGGCCGATGGTGTCGGCCGTCTGCAACATGCGGTAGACGTCGGGGTCATTCGGAGGCAGATGCGCGAGATCGAGGGCGGGGACAGCTGGAGACTGTCCCCCGTGATTCACAAGGGGGACAGCCCCAATATTCACCATCGCGAGCGCGTCCTGCAGGACGGCCATCATGCCCAGGCCGAGCAGATCCACCTTGATGAGCCCCATGTCGGCGCAGTCTTCCTTGTCCCACTGCACCACCACGCGATCAGGCATGCTCGCGTTCTCGAGCGGCACCACGGCGTCGAGGCGCCCCTGGCAAATCACCATGCCGCCGCTGTGCTGACCGAGGTGCCGCGGCAGATCCTGCATGCGGTGCCAGAGGGCGGTGAACTGGCGCATGCGCGGCTCGGCCGCATTCATACCGGCCTCGCCCAGGTGCCGCGCGAGCGTCTCGCTGCTGTCGGTGTACTCGAACCGGTGCATCAGCTTCGCGAGCCGATCGATGAGCGCCTGGTCGAGCCCGAGCACCTTCCCCACCTCGCGCGTCGCGCTGCGGCTGCGATACGTGATGACGTTGGCCGTCATCGCCGCACCGTGCCTGCCGTAGCGCTCGTAGACGTACTGAATCACCTGCTCGCGCCGCTCGCCGCTCGGCAGGTCGAGGTCGATGTCGGGCCACTCGCCGCGCTCCTCCGAGAGAAAACGCTCGAAGAGCAGGTCCATGCCGACCGGATCCACCGCGGTGATGCCCAGGCTGTAGCAGACAGCGCTGTTGGCGGCCGATCCCCGCCCCTGCACGAGGATCCCGCGCTGGCGGCAGAAGTTCACCAGGTCCCAGACGATCAGGAAATAGCCGGCCAGATCCAGCCTCTCGATGAGATCCAGCTCGCGCGCGATCTGCGCGCGCGCGCGGTCGTGATACGGCCTGTACCGATCGCGCGCGCCCACCTGCGCGATCTTCCTGAGAAACGACGGCATGGTTTCACCCGCCGGCACGGGGTACTCCGGGAAGCGGTAACCCAGATCGGCCATCGTGTACTCGAGCCGATCGGCCAGCGCACGCGCGGCGGCAACGGCGTCGGGACGATCGGCGAAGAGCGCGACCATCGCTTCCGGCGACTTCAGATACCGCTCGGCGTTGCCCACCAGGCGGCGGCCGGCGAGATCGAGCGTGGTCTTGTGCTGCAGGCACGTGAAGACGTCGTGCAGCGGACGTTCGTCGGGCGCGGCGAACCGCACGCCGTTGGCGGCGACGAGCGGCACGCGATACGCGTCGGCCAGATCGACGAGCGAGTCGTTGTCGTCGGCTTCCTCGCGATCGAGATGCCGCTGCAGCTCCACGTAAACCTGCTCGCGCCCGAAGGTGCCGATCAGCCGATCGAGCAGGCCGCCAACGCCGTGCTGCCTCGCGCGCAGCAGATCCCGGCCCGCCAGCGCGACGAGGCCGCCCACCCGGCCGTCGAGCATGTCGAGCGAGAGCGCCCCTTCGCCCTTCGCCGCTCCGAGCTTCATGGTGGTGATGAGACGACAGAGGTTCTGATAGCCCGTCCGCGAGGACACCAGAACGGGAAGGGCGAAGGACGAAGGACGAGGGACGAAGGAAGGGGAAGAAGGACGAGCGACGAGGGACGAAGGATCGGTGATCGTGAGCTCGGCGCCGATGATGGCCTTGAGCCCCGCAGCGGTCGCGGCCTTGTGGAACCGCGGCGCGCCATAAAGGCCATCGCGATCGACCAGCGCCAGCGCTTTGTAGCCCAGGGCCGCCGCCCGATCGACCAGCGTTTCAGGCGTCGAGGCGCCACGGAGGAACGAGAAGGCAGATGCGGTGTGGAGCTCGACAAATTGAGACATTTCGCTTTTTGTTCGCCATCGTATCCGCACCGCTTCAGGCGAGCAAGACGGCAAATGTGGGGGGAATGGAGGCAGGTGCCCCTGCTAATAGGGACACGTCATACTGAGACGGTATGTGGCTGGTGCTGGTGGCCGCCCTGCTCCACCCGAACTCGTCGCCGAGGCCGGGTGAGCTGGGCGCCTTCTACTTCGACGTGCTGAATCAGTCGCAGGTGTGGGTGGATCTGGATCCGCGAGTCCTTGAAGAGGGTCCCAATCCCCTCCGCCTCAACGTCACCGTCGCGTTCCCGGGCCGCACGCTCGCAGGCGCGCCGGCTCGCGTCACGGTGCGGGCTGCCTCCGAGGACGCGGCGTTTCCGCTGCGCGTCAGGGTGCCCGTCCTCAAATTCATCCTGCACAACGGCGAGGTCATCGATCTCACCGGACCTGGCTCCGTCTATCAGTTTTCGGCCGGCTGCGAGAAGTGCCCCGCGAACACGTTGACCGTCGACATGCCGTTCGTGCAGTTGCAGACGATTGCGGCCTCGCCGCTCATCGAGGCGGACGCGCTCGGATTCAGGATGCGCCTGACGCCGTCGGACGTGACGGCTCTGCGCAGACTGGTGGCTGCGGTGACGGAAGGCGCGACCGTCTCGGATCACTGACACCGCTCGACGGAACGATGACCGAGCGAAAGCCCGGCCTATGAAGGCTGCGTCTCAGGCGACGCGGTTCAGCAGCGTGCCG
>Ga0068864_100004123_pt1 | contig 11928 bp, 12 predicted proteins | sample KBSSwiS72_FD_66586 | JGI IMG/M metagenome (GOLD analysis project Ga0068864, IMG submission 66586) | Switchgrass rhizosphere microbial communities from Kellogg Biological Station, Michigan, USA - KBS Switchgrass S7-2 | ecosystem: Host-associated > Plants > Roots > Rhizosphere > Soil ...
AACTATGGGACCAAGACCCTAACGCCATTCCGACGTTCGCGGATCGGTCCCGACCACTTTTCAGGGAACCACACCATGTCCAAGCTTACCGGCAAGGTCGCCGTCGTCACCGGCGCCTCCAAGGGTATCGGCGCCGGCATCGCGAAGGCGCTGGCCGCCGAAGGCGCGTCGGTCGTCGTGAACTACGCGTCCAGCAAGGCGGGCGGCGAGGCGGTCGTCGACGCCATCACCGCGGCGGGTGGCAAGGCCATCGCGGTGCGCGGCGATGTCTCCAGGGCCGCCGAGGCGCAGGGGCTCATCGACGCGGCGATCAAGGCCTACGGCCGTCTCGACATCCTCGTCAACAACTCCGGCGTCTATGAATTCGCCCCTATCGCCGACATCACCGAGGACCACTTCCACAAGATGTTCAACGTCAACGTCCTGGGCCTGTTGCTCACTACCCAGGCGGCCGCGAAGGAGCTCGGCGAAGGCGCCAGCGTCATCAACATCGGCTCCAACGTCACCAGCGTCCTGCCCCCGGATTCGGCGGTCTACACGGCGACCAAGGGCGCAGTGGACGCCATCACCGGGGTGCTGGCGGTGGAGCTCGGCCCCAGGAAGATCCGGGTTAATTCGATCAACCCCGGCGGCGTCGAGACCGAGGGCGTCCACGCCCAGGGCTTCATTGGCACGGACTTCATGAACGCCCTCGTCGCCCAGACCCCGCTCGGCCGGATCGGCCAGCCGGACGATATCGCAGACGTTGCGGTGTTCCTCGCCTCCGACGACGCCCGCTGGGTGACCGGCGAGAAGCTGGGCGTCAGCGGCGGCCTGCGCTGACCTGACGCTGCCGCTGGCTCGTCATCCCCGGCGAGCCCGGTCGGCGGGTTGGACAAGCCGCGTCGTGTGCGCTTAGTCGCCTCGTTCCAGCGTTCGGGGTTCGACATGGCGCGCACGACGTCTCTCTCGAAAAAGGCCTCCGCGGTCCAGGCGGGCGGCCAGTGTGCCTGCGGCGCGGTCCACCTGGAGATCGACGTCCCCGCCCGCTGGGCCTGGCACGACCATTCGGCTGCCAGCCGCCGGGCGCAGGGCGCGGCCTACGTCACCTATGTCGGGAGCTACCGCAGCCGGTTCCGGGTGCTGGAGGGCGAGGCCGCCATCACTCGCTTCGAGGACGCGCAGGCCGGGACAACGCGGAGCTTCTGCGCCCGGTGCGGCACGCCGCTCCTCTATGAACGCGCCCGCTCGCCGACCATGGTCAACATTCCCCGCGCGATCTTCACCGAGCGCACCGGCCGCGAGCCGCGCTACCACATGCACCTTTCCGAACAGGCCGACTGGACTTACCTCGGCGAGCCCCTCGCGCCCCTGAAAGGCTACCCCGGCGTGATGTGGGAACGCCCCCGCAAGAAGAAGCCGCGGCCCGTGGACCCGATGTTCGAGTGATCCAGATCCCCTACGCCATCAACCCGTTCAGGTAGTCGAAGCTGACCTTGACGGACTCCAGGCGCGGCTTGGCGAACGGCGGCTCCTGCTCGACGAAGAAGTCGCGGATGCCCGCGGCGTAGGCGGCCGGCAGCAGCTTCTTCCAGTCGATCATGCCCGAGCCGATCTCGGTCGGGTCCTGCTGGAAGACGAAGTTCGGCTTGGTGGTCGCCAATACGTCCTTGACGTGCATCTGTTTGAAGCGGCCCGGGTGCGCCTTCATCAGGGCGAAGGGGTCCTGGCCCGCGGCCACCACCCAGCCCACGTCCATCTCGAAATGCACCAGCTTCGGGTCGGTGTTCTTGAGGAGGTAGGCCATGCCGGTGGTCCCGCCGCTCGGCGCGAACTCAACGTTGTGGTTGTGATAGCCCAGCGATAGGCCGGCCTGCTGGATCTTGGCCCCGGCGGTGTTCAGCAGGTCGGCCGTGGCCTTCCAGTCGTCGAGCGTCATCTGCTGGGCCAGGCGCGCCAGCACCGCGCGGCGGTCGTCACCGGCCTTTGGCGTCATGTCGATGTGCGTCGGGATCGGGAACATCGGCAGGACGATGCTCTTGATCCCGATGACGTGGGCATCGGCGATCAGCCGGTCGGTGTCGATCAGGCTGGGGTCCGCGCCGCCCGGGCGGCCCTGCGCGTGGCTGCTGGTGCAGGAGAGCCCGGCCTTGTCGAAGGCGGCCCGAAGGTCCTTAGGCGTGCGGCCAAGGTAGCCGGCCAACTCGACGGTCTTGTATCCGGTCTTGGCGACCTGGCTGAGCTGGTTGTCGAGGTCCGTGGCGAGGCCCGGGCCCAGCGTATAGAGCTGCAGGCCGATCGGCAGTTTGGTGCGCATGAAGAAGGCCTCCTTCGCGGCCCAGGCGGCGGGCGCGGCGCCCAGCGTCGCAGCCGCGGCTCCAAAGCTGATCAGGCTGCGGCGGGAAAGACGGGTCATGGGCTTGGTCCTCATTTTTTCACCGCGGCGCGCACGCCTTCGAAGAACGCGGTCCGGGCCGCGCTAAGTTCTTTGCCGGTCGCCGCCGGCCAGGCCGAGTTGACCACGATGATCAGGCCTTCGTCTTTGAAGGTCGTCACCGACTGGCCGAAGATGCCGACAGCCTCATAGGCGCCGTTGGGCCGGATCCACCAGAAATAGCCGTAGCCGGCCGGCGGCGGGGCGCCGTTGGCGATCTGCACCTTGGTCGCCTCGGCGGTCCAATCGGGCGGGACGACCTGTTTGCCGCCCGCTTTGCCGCCGCCGGCGATGAACAGGCCGACGCGGCCATAGTCGCGCAGGGTCATGGAGATGCAGCAGCCGCCGCGCTCCTGGCCACCAGGGTCCAGCATCCAAATGGCGTCCTGGCCCATGCCGTAGGGCTGCCAGATCTTCTCCGATGCGTACTGGGCCAGCGACTTGCCGGTGGCCTTCGAGACCAGCACGCCCACCAGGTCGGTCTCGCCGGTGTTGTAGTTGAACTTGGTCCCGGGCGCGTTGGCGCGTGGCAGCTTGCGCAGGTAGCTGACCATCGGGTTGACGCCGGGCTGCGTCACCGAGCCCCCGGCCTGGGCCACGTCGGACTTCGGGTCGGTGTAGTCCTCGTTCCACTTCACGCCGGAGCTCATCATCAGCATCTGACGGACCGTGACGCCCTCATAGGCCGAGCCCTTGAGTTCGGGGATGTAGGTGGTGACCGGCTCGTTCAGGCTCTTGATCTTGCCGTCCTGGATGGCCGCGCCGACCAGCGTCGAAGTCACCGACTTGGCCACCGAGAACGAGGTCCAGCGGTCGGTGCTCTTGCGGCCGAGGCCGTAGCGCTCCAGCACGACCTTGCCGTCCTTCAGGACCAGGATGCCGGAGACCTTGTAGGCCTTCATGTATTCGTCGGTGGTCCAGGCCTTGCCCTGGTAGGTGAAGGTCGGATCGATCTGGTGGGCGGCCATCGGCAGCGGATGGACGGTCTTGCCGCGCTTGACGGTGTGGGTCTTGAAGATCTTCTCGATGGTCCGGTAGCCGGTCGCCTGCTGCTGCGGCGTCCAGGTCAGGATCTGGGCGATGGAACCCTTGGCGTTCGGGTCAAGCGGGACCTGCGCCTGGGCGGAACCTGCGCCAAGTGAGGCGGCGACCACGACCCAGACCAGCTTCCTCATGAACTTCCCACCCTACGCTACGTTGAGGTCACGCTAGCAGGCGCACGCGCCATGCTCTAGGCGTTGAGGGTGATGGGGGATTTCGATTTCGACGCGGTGGTGGTTGGCGCGGGCGCGGTGGGCCTGGCGAGCGGCTACGCCCTGACCCGCCGGGGCCTGACGGTGGCGGTCCTCGAAAAGGACGGCGTCATCGGCGACGGCGTCTCCTCGCGCAATTCCGAGGTGATCCACGGCGGGCTCTACTATCCGACCGGCTCGCTGAAGGCGCGGCTCTGCGTGGAGGGCCGCCGCCTGCTCTACGCCTTCCTCGACAAGCATCACGTCACCTACGACCGCTGCGGCAAGCTGGTGGTGGCGACCAATCGCGACGAGATCCCGCGCCTCGCCGAGATCCTCCAGCAGGCCCACGACAACGACGTCGAAGGCATGGAGGAGCTGACCAAGGCCCAGGCGCTGGCCCTTGAGCCTGAGCTTGGCGTCGAGGCGGCGCTGCTCTCGCCCCAGAGCGGCGTCTTCGAGAGCCACAGCTACTTCCTGGCCCTGCAGGGCGAGATCGAGGCGGGCGGCGGGGCCGTGGTGCTCTCGACGCCGTTCGAGGGCGCCGCACCGCGGGACAGCGGTGGGTTCGAGGTCCGGGCCGGCGGCGAGGAGCCCACGACGCTCACCTGCCGCTACCTGGTCACCGCGCCCGGGCTCTCGGCCCAGGCCGTCGCCGCGACCATTGAAGGCTTCCCGAAGGCAACGATCCCCGCGGGCCACTACGGCAAGGGCATGTACTTCCGCCTCACTGGCAAGGCGCCCTTCGCCCGGCTGATCTATCCACCGCCGATCCACGGCGCGCTCGGCACCCACTACCGCCGCGACCTCGGCGGGCAGGCGGTGTTCGGGCCGGACCTCACCTACGTTGAAACCCTCGACTACAGCGTCGACCCGTCCGCCGAGCCGGAGTTCGCCCGCTACATCCGCAAGTTCTGGCCGGGCCTGCCGGACGGCGCGCTCACCCCGGACTACGCCGGCATCCGCCCCAAGCTGCACGGCCCCGACGAACCGCAGCCCGACTTCCGCATCGACGGCAAGGATGCTCACAGCCTCGATGGCCTGGTCGCCCTCTTCGGCATCGAAAGTCCCGGCCTCACCTCGTCCCTGGCCATCGGCGAAGAGGTGGCGGCGCGCTTGGGGCTCTAAACGGGCGTTTGAATTCCGCAGCGGAACGGCGATAGTCCGGCCCAAACCGGAGGACGCCATGAAGAACCGCATCACCGATTTGCTCGGGGTCAAATACCCGATCGTGCAGGCGCCGATGGGCTGGATCGCCCGCGCGCAGCTGGCCTCGGCGGTGTCCAACGCCGGCGGCTTCGGGATCATAGAGACCTCCTCTGGCCGCCTCGACGAGGTGAAGGAAGAGGTCAAGAAAATGCGGACCCTCACCGACAAGCCGTGGGGCATCAACGTCGCCCAGGCGTTCGTTCGAGACCCCGACATCGTCAAGTTTGTCGCCGACCAAGGCGTCAAGTTCGTCACCACCTCCGCCGGCGACCCCAACAAGTACTGCGAGGCGCTGAAGTCGGAGGGCCTGACCGTCTTCCACGTCGTGCCGTCGATGGCCGCGGCGACGAAGGCCATCGAGGCCGGCGTCGACGGGCTGGTGGTCGAGGGCGGTGAGGGCGGCGGGTTCAAGAACGCGCGCGACGTGGCGACCATGGTCCTCCTGCCCCTGGTCTGTTCGAAGACCGAGCTGCCGGTGATCGCGGCGGGCGGCATCACGGACGGGCGCACCATGGCCGCGGCCTTCGCGCTGGGCGCCGAGGGCGTCCAGATGGGCACCCGCATGGTCTCCGCGGCCGAGAGCCCGGTGCACCAGAACTGGAAGGACATGATCGTCGGCGCGAAGGAAACCGACACCGTCTTCCTCAACCGCTTCGGACCCGGTCCGGCGCTTCGGGCGCTGCGCACCCAGAAGACCACCGAGTACGAGAAGGCCCCGCCCGAGAACATCATGGGCGAGTTCGGCCGCGCGCTAGACCTCTACTTCGGCGGCGACATGGAGGCCTCCATCGCGCTCTCCGGCCAGGTCGCCGGCCGCATCGACAGCGTCAAGCCGGTCGCCCAGGTGATCGCCGAGACCATGGCCGAGTTCGACGAAACCATCGCCGCCCTGGCTGCCAGGTACGGGCGGGAAAAAGCTCGGGCCTAGCTCGTCGTTCACCTCAGGGGGAGCACTAGCGCCTACTGACCCCTAGGCAACCCCGCGAGCCAGCCCAGGACCTCGCTCTCCAGGCGGATGCGGGCGCTGTTCCAGCCGTGGTCGGTGGCGACGTGGAGGGTCGTGACCTGCGTCCCGCCGGCCTTGCGGATCTGGGCGACTAGGGCGTTGGCGCCGGGGGCCAGGCCGTCGTCGGAGGTCAGCACCAGCAGCGGCTTTCTTGCCAGCCCAGGCGCGGCGGCCGCGAATCCCATGGCCGGCGTCAGCGTCGCCATCTCTTCCGCCATGCTCTGGGCGGTGACGCCGGCCAGCGCTTCCATGTTCTCGGTCGCGGTCCGCAGCCGGGTGGCGAGCGGCGCGGGCGCGAGGCTGGTCATGTCCGCTGCCGAAATCAACGCCGCGCCGGCGAGGCCCGTGTCCTGGCCGGCCGTCACCGCCGTCACCCAGCCGCCCATGCTGTGGCCGATGATCACCAGATGCGCCGGATCGACCTGCAGCCTGGCGGCCACGTCGGGCGTGCGGACATAGGCCAGCACCGCCTTGGCGTCCTCGAGGTTGCCCTTGAAGCTGAAGCTGCCCGGGCTTCCCCATGAGCCGCGGTAGTTGAAGGTGACCACCGTCCAGCCCGTGCGGCGGATCGCCTGGGCGAGGTCGAGGTTCTTCTCGTTGCCCGGCAGGCCGTGCAGCAGCACCACGGTCGGGTGCGCGCCGGCCCCGGCGGCGACATAGGCCACGCCGTTGATCTGGACGCCGCCCGACGGGATATGCAGGACCTCCATGCGCGCCGGATGCGCCTTGTCGGCGGGCGGGTCGGTGTAGATCGCCGCGGGCGGCAGCGGCGTCGCCGCCTGGGCCGCCGTCGTCAGGGCGAGGGCCGTCGCGGCCGCCAAGATCCATGCCTTCATCGTCACACCCCCACGACCGCCGCCAGCGCGTCCTTGGGCGACGCGCCCTCCAGGTGGATCAAGGCCCAGACGGCGAAGAACAACAAGGGCCAGCGCACGCCCTCGCCGCCGGCGCGGAACTCGGCAGTCGCCGTTGGGCGGATGTGGCGCAGCGCTTCGACGGCGTGCAGCCGGCTCGCGATATCGTCAGCGCGGGGCGCGATCCAGGCGTCCACCGGCACGGTGAAACCTTGTTTGCGCGCCCAGGGCTCGGCCGCCGGGCAGGACCGCTCCAGCCACTTGCGCAGCAGCCACTTGCCGTAGCGTCCGCGAACCTTGAAGCGGTCGGCCAACGGGAAGGCGAAGGCCGCGACCTCAGGATCCAGGAACGGCGTGCGGCCCTCCAGCCCATGGGCCATCAAGCAGCGGTCGAGCTTCAGCAGCAGGTCGTTGGGAAGCCAGGTCGCCACGTCCGCCCATTGCGCGGCCTGAAGCCGCGTCAGCCCCTTGGGCGCGCGAGCTTCGTCGCGCCAGCGGGCGAGCGCCGTGGCGTCGCTCGTGCGCGGCTCGGCCGGCCGGCCGCCCAGCCAGGCGGGCCGCAGTGCGCGGCGGTAGCGGCCGTAGCCGCCGAAGAGCTCGTCGCCGCCCTCGCCGGTAAGCACCACCGTCAGCGTGCCTTTGGCGGCTTCCGCCAGCTTGTAGGTCGGCAGGGTCGCGTAGTCGGCGGTGGGGTCGTCCAGCGCCCAGGCGACTTCAGGCACGATCCGCCAGAAGTCGTCCTCGCCGAAGCTGGTCTCACGCCAGTCGAGGTTCAGCGCCCGCGCCACCCGCTCGGCCTGGGCCCGCTCATCCTTCGCGCCGGGCGCCTCGAACCCGCAGGTGAAGGCGGTCACCGGCCGCTCGTTCAGCCGCGCCATCAGCGTGGCGATCGCCGCCGAGTCGATGCCGCCCGACAGGAAGAGGCCATAGGGCACATCGGACCGCTGATGCACTCGCACGCTGTCCTCGAGCACGGCGTCGAGGCGGTCGAGCAATTGTTCTACCTCCCCCCGTTTACGGGGGAGGGGGACCGCTCGCCGAAGAGCGAGTGGTGGAGGGGGCGAGGACTGGGCGCTGAGTTCGCGGCTCTCTCCCTCCACTCTCGGCTCTTCGCTGCGCTCGGCCGACAGTCCCCCTCCCCGACGAATAGGGGAGGTAAGGGAAAGCGCCGCCCGGCGCTTGCTCGACACGATCCGCCCGTCGCGGACCTCGGCCACTTCGCCGGGCGCCAGGCGCCTCAGGTCCTTGAACGCAGGCGCCAGCGCATAGTTGAACGCCAGGAGTTCGCGCGCCGCCGCCTCGTCCAGCGCCGCGCGCATCAGGCCGGCCCGGACGAACGCGCGCGGCTCGGAGGCAAACGCCAACCCGCCGGCGTGCTCCATGATGTAGAGCGGCTTGATGCCGAACGGGTCGCGGGCCAGCCAGGTGCGGCCGTCGGCGCCGATCAGGCAGAACGCGTACATGCCGCGCAGCTGCTCGAACGCCCGCTCGCCCTCCCGGGCGTAGAGGTGCAGCAGCGGCTCGAAATCCGAGCCGGTGGCGAGCCGCTCTCCCAACCCGAACTCCGCCGCCAGCTCGACGTAGTTGTAGATCTCGCCGTTGCCGATCACCGTCGAGCCGGCCGCGTGCAACGGCTGCCAGCCGCCCTCCAGGTCGATGATCGACAGGCGCGCATGGGCGAACGAGGCCCCCGCCATCTCCTCAAACCGAAGGCCGTCCGGCCCGCGATGGGTCAGGGCTTCGATCATGGCCGGAACGCGCGCGTCCGCGCCGCCCAACTGACCCGCGATGCCGCACATTCAGATCGCCCCGAAGTCGGCGAAGAGCGCCTTCCACTGGGCGACCACCGCGGCCTCGGAAAATTCCGCGTCGACCCGGCCGAGGCCCCGCTTGGTGAAGCGTTCGCGGAGCCCCGGCGAGCCGAGGAGCTGGCGCACGCCGGCCGCTAGTGCTCGGGCGTCGTCGATGGGGACCAGCAGTCCGTCCTTGCCGTCCTCAATCAGCGCCAGCGGCCCTTGGCTGGCGGCGGCGACCACCGGCAAGCCATGCGCCCAGGCCTGGATCACCACGTTGCCCAAGGGTTCGTAGCGCGAGGGGAAGACGCAGACGTCGGCGCTGCGGTAAAGCGCCGAGGGATCGGTGCGCCAGCCCAGGAACCGCACGCGGTCGGCCACCCCCAGCGCATCGGCCATGGCCTTCAGCTTGGCCTCCAGCGGCCCTACGCCCGCGATCCACAGCCACGCGCCCGGCAGTTCGGTGAGCGCCTGCAGCGTCACGTCATGGGCCTTGGCCTCGTGCAGCCGCCCCATGGCCAACAGCAGCGGCGCGTCGGGCGGCGTCGCCAGGCTGGCGCGGTCGACGGCCTCAGTCTTCGGCGGCGCGGTGGCGAAATTGGGGATGCAGCGCACCCGGCCTGCCGGCCAGCCCTGCGCCACGATCCACTCGGCGATGTCTTCGGTATTGGCCACCAGCGCGTCGAAGCCCTGGTAGTATTTGAGGTTGTAGTAGCCGCCCAGCCGGCCGATCCGCGCCCAGGGCCCCTTCGGCGTATGGCGCGCGGCGCGGTTCATCCAAGCCAGCGCCAGCTTCGCGCCGTTCAGCCGGGCATAGCCGGCCGCGGCGGTCTTGGTGAAAATATCCAGCGGGCCGCCGAAGCGCAGCACCCTCACCGGCACGCCCGCCGCCTTCAGCGCCGCCTCGCGCTCGGCATGGCCCCGGATCACAGCGGCCTCGCCAACGCCCGCGCGCTTCAACGCGGCCACGAGGTCCACGAAGTAGGTCTCCGCGCCGCCGTCGCCGGCCGTTCCGAGTAGGTGCAGGACGCTCATGGGTGGAGCGAGCGTAGCCGGTTGAGCGTGCGCGGGCGAGGGGCCTTCGCGCGGCCGGCGTCAGGCGGCCTCCAGCATCTCCAGCACGGGGCAGGCGGGCGCGGTGTCCGGGCTGCCGCACCGGCTCACCGTCGCGGCCAGGATGGCTTCCAGGCGGGCGAGATCGGCGATCTTGGCGCGCACCTCGATCAGGTGCGCCTCGGCGATGGCCTGGACCTCGCGGCACGCGCGCTGATCGGGCTCCGCCAGCTCCAGCAGCGCCCGGATGGCCTCGAGCCCGAACCCCAGTTCGCGCCCTCGCCGGATGAACGCCAGCCGCCGTACTTGCGGCTCGGCGTAGAGCCGGTGCCCGCCCTCCGTCCGGCTGGGCTCGGGCATCAGGCCGATGCGTTCGTAGAAGCGGATGGTCTCCAGATTCACGCCGCTCTGGCCGGCCAGTTCGCCGATCGTCAGCCCACGGTGCGATCGCATGCTTTTCCTCTTGATCCTGTAGTGACTACGGGTTGCACGGTGCCCCGGCGTTTGGGTTTGGACCAGGGCAACCTTGATGGACGGAATGGACGAGCCGACCGCCGACGAGCTGGAAGCCGACCGCGCCGCGGTTGCCGAACTCGCCCTCAAACTGCTCCGCGAACAAGCCCAGTCCGATCCCAAACTCGCCGAGATGATGCGCCGCCGAGGCATTGACCCCGACGGATAGGCGCACGCGGCGCGCGCCGCGCCTCAATTGAAGGTGAAGACCGCCGCCAGCACGATCGCCAGCACGGTCAGCGTGGTCAGCGGCCCGGTGACGGACATCAGCCGCCCCCCACCCTCGTCGCCGCGCCTGAGGCGGGCAAAGCCCCATTCGCTCAGCCCGACGGTCACGATGGCGACGCCGACTAGGGCCAGCTTCACCTGGAACCAGCCGTTCAGTCCGCCGAAGCCGCCGAACTTGAGCCACAGCATGAGCGGCCCGGTGATCAGCAGCAGCACCAGGCCGACGCCGGCGACGCGCGCGAAGATCGTGGCCATCGGCCACCAGGCTCCGCGCTCATCCGGCGCGGCGCCCACCAGACGCGGCCCGATCTGCGACATCCCCAGACCGCCGCCTATCCCGAGCGCAAGCGCCACGAGATGAAGCCACAACAACAGGTTGACGATAATGACCATTGAGCCCCCCAAGCTTCACGATCAGGCCTGCGCCCGCACCCCCGTGGGCCGCACCGCCAAGCTGCAAGCTGAACCAAAGGCCGCAGCGGCACAAGCTCGGCATGCGCCGCGTCGCGATCACCTGGCCGGGCGCGCCTCGCTCAAGCTCCGCACGGTGTCCAGGCTGATCGGCCCCCAATGGGCGTCATCGACATTTTGCGCCAGTTCCGACAGGCGCAGCGTTTCGAACAGCAGCACGATCCGCTCGCGATCCAGCAGCCGGCCGGTCAAGGTCTCGTAGCGGCCGGTGATGCGCCCGGTCAGGTCTGGCGAGATCATGTTGGAATAGATGAACTCCTGCTGCAGCTGGCCGAAGCCGCTGTCGCCGAAATCGTAGAGCCCGTTCAGGCGCTCGGCGGCGTGGTCGAAGGCCATGTTCCAGCCGTGGCCGTCGAAGAAGCCGTAGGTGCGGCCATGCGGATCGGGCGGCAGGGCGCGCCACGCCCCGATCGTGCGCTCGGCGTAGGCGCGCAGCGGCTCGGTCAGAACCGGCCACGCCCGCCGCAGGATCTCGTCCGGCTCAAGCCACGGCGGGATCGGCTCGGCGCCGGCCGCCTCGCTCTGGGCGGCGGGAAGGGCGTGGAGCTGGGCGTAGAACAGCGCCAGGTCCTGCGCCAGGCGGTCGCGCGCCGTTTCGCCAAGCTCCGCGTACACCGCAGGCTCGAGGTAGCCGCCCTGCAGCTTGTCGTGGCGCGAGAACAACGGCGGGCCGTCGTGCAGCGTCATGTTGGGCGCCGGCAGGCTCACCACCGGCTGGATGATCGCCAGCAGCGCCGCTTCGCGCACGAGCCGGCCCCGAGCAGCCTCGTGACGCGGGAACTTGAAGATCAGCCGCTCGTCCACGTCGATCGCGACGCTGTCCCATCCCCGCGTCTGCGGCGTGAAGACGCCCGCCTCGAGCTCCGGGAACACCCCGACGATCACCGCTCGCAGGGTTTCGGGGTCTAGCGGCGAAGCCACAGACTGCCTCTCTATCTCCGATCCGCTAGGCCAGGGCCTTGGCCTTCTCGGCAGCAAAGGCGGCCTTGAATCGCTCTGCCGTCTCGGTGGCGATCACCATTGGTGTTTCCACCACCAGCTTGTCCATGAACACGACGAAATCACCATCGAACTGGGCCCTCTGCATCTGCCAGGCTGCTCGAAAACCGGGGGTGGAGAGCGCCGCCTTGAACGTCGCAACGAAACTATTGAATGC
>Ga0068864_100004131_pt1 | contig 11914 bp, 8 predicted proteins | sample KBSSwiS72_FD_66586 | JGI IMG/M metagenome (GOLD analysis project Ga0068864, IMG submission 66586) | Switchgrass rhizosphere microbial communities from Kellogg Biological Station, Michigan, USA - KBS Switchgrass S7-2 | ecosystem: Host-associated > Plants > Roots > Rhizosphere > Soil ...
TGTCTGGGCCCGCCGTGCGTTGCTCCAGGCCGAACACGCGGCGCAGCGGGGCGGGGACGATCCGATCACACGCCGAGCAGCGGCTCTGGCCATCTCGCATTCACTCAACACGATCGGCGCCGCGCTCGCGCGCCTTGGACGTTCCGCCGAAGCCGTCGAAAGCATCGAGCGCAGTGTCGCCGTGGCACAGGAAGCGGGGCTGCTGCAGGCAGCGTGCCGCAGCTATGCCAATCTGGGCGTGCTCTATGCAACGCTCGACCCGGCACGCGCCGTACAGACCTGCCAGATGGGGCTCGACGCCGCCAAGAAAATTGGTGACCTCGGCTTCCAGTCGCGTCTCTACGCGAACCTCGCGGTGGCCTTTTGCGCGTTGACGCAACGCTGCGACGACGATGGTCTGCAGGCCGCGCAATCCGCGATCGACCTCGACCGGCAGCTCGGCCAGCTCGACCATCTCGCGGTGCCGCTGATCGTCCTGGCGCAGATCCACCAATGCCATGGCCAGGCGGACAAGGCACTGCGCTACTACGAGGAAGCGCTGGCGCTCGCAGAACAAATCGGCGAACCTCAGCTGCTCTTTCCCTGCTATGAAGGCATGGCGACGGTGTACCTCGATCAGGACGACGACGAGCGCGCCGAGTCCTACTTCGTCAAGGCCGACGCGGTCTGCACGCGGGCGGGGGTCGATCGCGATTCGCTGGTGGTCCTGCCGTTTTTGTGCTGACCACCCTGCGCGTCATCGCCCCAGGTGGGTGGCGGCCGCGATGAGTTCCGCCTGGGTCGGAAAGATGGAGAGGCTGTTCGGGCCGTTGGGCGCCTCGATCTGCACCCAGCGGACAATGCCATCCGCATCGACCAGGAAGTGACCGCCGAGCTGCGTGGCGTGGTTCGCCAGGATCGCATGATCGGCTTCTTCCATCACGAAGCCGTCCCTGGCGTTGAGTGCCACGTTGCCTTCCATGGGCTGCACCGGCTCGGGCAATTCGCCCGTGGGATTGATGCGTGCCGCCATGAACTGCTCCATGCTGGCCTGGTACGGCCACTGCGGTGCTTCGCTGCTGCCTTCCGGCGCGAACTCGATGTGCGGCACGCCGAAGGCCCGATGCGTGAGGCAATCGGGATCGCTCAGCAGCGTGACCGCCGTCGGCCGATGGCGGAAGTACATGCGGGCACGTTGCAGCGGCGTGTTGATCACGGCGAGCGTCTCGATCCCGGCCTCGCGCAGCGTCGGCTGTACGGCGTCGAGTTGCACCACCTGACGGCGGCAGAAAGGGCAGTGCAGTCCACGAAAGAAGCCGATCAGAAACGGGCGACCGCGCAAGCCGGCGAGCGAGAGCATTCCTTCGAAGTTCGCGGCAGGGAGCGAGAAGTCGGGTGCAGGTTCACCCGGTCGCAGCGGACGTTTCTGGTCTCCCATGGTGACTGTTCCTTTGCTGTGCCTTTCGTGTGTAGGCGCAGCGCGACCGTATCACTTGTCGCAGCCGGGCACAACGCTCGGGGGCGGATTCCGCTGCTCCCAGCCAGCGTCAACGCGGCGAGGCCGATGCGCGCAGGGTCTTCGCCGCCGCCACCATGTTCGTCAGCGCCGGGATCACCTCGCTCCACTGGCGCGTCTTCAGGCCGCAGTCGGGGTTGATCCACAGGCGCTCGGCCGGAATGCGCTCGGCGGCCTTCTTCATCAATGACACGATGTGCTCCTGCGTCGGAATGTTCGGCGAGTGGATGTCGTAGACACCAGGCCCGATCTGGTTCGGATACTTGAAGTCGTCGAATGCATCGAGCAGCTCCATGTCGGAGCGCGAGGTCTCGATCGTGATCACGTCGGCGTCCATCTCGGCGATCGACGCGATGATGTCGTTGAACTCCGAGTAGCACATGTGGGTGTGGATCTGCGTCTCGTCCGCGACGCCGTTGGCGGTGATGCGAAACGACTCCACGGCCCAGTCGAGGTAGTGCTGCCACTGCGACTTGCGCAGCGGCAGGCCCTCGCGCAAGGCGGCTTCGTCGATCTGGATCACGCGCACGCCTGCCTTCTCCAGGTCCAGCACCTCCGCGCGCATGGCCAGCGCGAGCTGCCGGCACGACACGGAGCGCGGCTGGTCGTCGCGCACGAAGGACCAGTTCAGGATCGTCACCGGGCCTGTCAGCATGCCTTTCATCGGCTTGTCGGTCAGCGAGGCGGCGTAGCGGATCCAATCGACCGTCATCGCCTTCGGGCGGCTGATGTCGCCGAACAGGATCGGTGGCTTCACGCAGCGCGAGCCGTAGGACTGCACCCAGCCGAACTGGCTGAAGGCGTAGCCGTCGAGCTGTTCGCCGAAGTATTCGACCATGTCGTTGCGCTCGGCTTCGCCATGCACGAACACGTCCAGACCGAGCGCCTCCTGCTCGCGGACGCTGCGAGCGATCTCGGCCTGCATGGCGGCCTCGTAGCCGGCCTCGTCCAGTTCGCCGGACTTGAACTGGCTGCGGGCATGCCGGATCTCGGCGGTCTGCGGGAATGAGCCTATCGTGGTCGTCGGAAACGCGGGTAGCCCGAGCAGCGCGGCTTGCTTCGGTGCGCGCTGCTCGTGCACGCTCTTGCGTTGGCCGAGCTGCGCATCGAGCTTCGCGATGGCGGCCTTGACGGCGGGATCGTTCACGCGCGGCGAATCGCGGCGGGCCGTGATGGCCGCCCGGTTGGCGGCCAGTTCGGCCTGCACGGTGCTCCGGCCCTTGTTCAGCGCGGTCGACAGCAGCGTGAGCTCGTCGAGCTTCTGCAGCGCATAGGCGAGCCACGACTTCACGTCCGGATCGAGCTTGCGTTCGCTGGAGAGATCCACCGGCACGTGCAGCAGCGAGCACGACGGCGCGATCCAGAGCCGGTCGCCGAGCTTCGCGGCGATCGGCTCGAGCCACTCGAGCACGGCCGTCAGATCGGTCTTCCAGATGTTGCGGCCGTTGACGACGCCGAGCGACAGCACGCGGTCGTCCGGCAACTCGGCGATCACGCGGTCGACTTCTCCGCGTGCATTGATCGTGTCCAGGTGCAGTCCGTGGACGGGCAAGGTGCAAGTCAGGGGCAGGTTCTCGAGCAGTGGGCCGAAGTAGGTGGCCAGCAGCAGCTTCACCGGGCTCGCGGCCAAGGCCGCGTAGGCGGTGCGGAACGCTTGCTGCCACGCGGCGTCGAGTTCGGTGACCAGCACGGGTTCGTCGATCTGGACCCACTCCAGGCCCTGCGCCGCCAATGCGGCGAGCAACTCGACGTACACAGGCAGCAGGCGTGGCAGCAATGCCAGCTTGTCCGAGTCGTCCTTGGCCTTGCCGAGCCACAGATAGGTGACCGGGCCGATGATCACCGGCTTGGCGCGCACGCCCTGGCCCTGGGCTTGGGCGAGCTGCTCCAGCAGGTGCGTAGCGTCGAGCCTGAACTCGGTCGCGGCGCTGAACTCGGGCACGATGTAGTGGTAGTTCGTGTCGAACCATTTCGTCATCTCGCCTGCCGCGACGCCGCCACAGCAGGCGCCGTGGTCGTCCGCTGCAGCGGCCGAACGGCCGCGCGCGACGCGGAAGTAGTTGTCGAGCGCGTCACCGTGAAAGCCGCGCACGCGCTCGGGCAGGTTGCCGAGCGTGAAGCTCATGTCGAGCACGTGGTCGTAGTAGGAGAAGTCGCCCACCGGGGCCAGGTCGAGTTCGATCTGGTGGATCCAGTGACGCTGGCGCAGCTGGGCGCCATGGGCTTTCAATTCATCGCGCGACGACTGGCCTTTCCAGTACGACTCCAGCGCGAACTTCAGCTCGCGCTTCGCGCCGATGCGGGGAAATCCGAGGTTGTGCGTCTTGATCATGTGCCCTGATTCCATCGAATGAATGAGCGCATCCTAGGCAGCCGCACGCATGACGTAAAATGGTCATTCTTCACTGATCGATTAATTCTGTTCATATAGCGACGTGCTCGAGCGCATTCATCTTTCGATCGTCCAGGAGGTCGACAAGCAAGGGTCGCTGACCGCCGCGGCCGGCGTGCTGTGCCTGACACAGTCCGCGCTGAGCCACACGATGCGCAAGATCGAGGAGCAATTGGGCACGCCGATCTGGCTGCGCGAAGGGCGCAGCCTGCGGCCCACGCAGGCCGGGGAGTACCTGTTGGCAGTCGCCAACCGCGTGCTGCCGCAACTGGCCCTGGCCGAGGAGCGCGTTCGCCAGTTCGCGCAAGGCGAACGCGGCACCTTGCGCATCGGCATGGAGTGCCATCCGTGCTATCAGTGGCTGCTGAAGGTGGTGTCGCCGTACCTGGCGCGTTGGCCCGACGTCGATGTCGACGTCGTGCAGAAGTTCCAGTTCGGCGGCATCGGCGCGCTCTTCGGCTACGAGATCGACCTGCTGGTGACACCCGATCCGCTCTACAAGCCGGGCCTGCGTTACGAGCCCGTGTTCGACTACGAGCAGGTGCTGGTCGTGAGCGGTCGGCATGCGTTGGCGAACGTGGCCTACGTCAAGCCGCGGCAGCTGACGGACGAAGTGCTGATCACGTATCCGGTCGACATCGAGCGGCTCGATGTCTACAACCAGTTCCTGCTGCCTGCCGGCGTCACGCCGCGGCAGCACAAGACCATCGAGACCACCGACATCATGCTGCAGATGGTGGCCAGCGGGCGTGGCGTGGCCGCGCTGCCGCGCTGGCTGGTGGATGAATACGCGGGCAAGATGGATGTGGTGCCGGTGCAGCTCGGCCGGCGCGGGATCGCCAAGCAGATCTTTCTCGGCGCGCGCGAGGCCGACGTCGGCATCGACTACCTGAAGGCGTTCATCGAACTGGCGCGCGAGGCCTGATCGTTTTCCGGGTCTGAATGCCGAGGCGAGAATCACCGGCATGCGCAAACACATTCGCCCATGGCGGGCCGGCGCGACGATGGTGGTCGCGGCGCTGGCGGGCTGTGCCTCCGCGCCGCCGATGATGGCCCAATCGCCGGCCCCGTCGACCGGCTTGACCACGCCACCGACGCCGGCCGAGAGCGACGACGTTGCACGCCAACAGGGATTCGACCGCTGGCTCGCGCGCATGCGCGACAGCGCACGCGCCGCAGGCATCGATGAGCAAACGCTGCGCATCGCGTTCGACGATGCGCACTACCTGCCTCGCGTGATCGAATCGGATCGCGCGCAGCCCGAGTTCACGCGTACGGTCTGGGACTACCTCGACAGCGCCGTGTCGCCCCAACGAATCGCGTCGGGTCGGCAGAAGCTGTTGCAGTTCCGCGCCGAAACCGAAGCCGCGGCGGTTCGCTACGGCGTTCCGCCCGGCATCATCGTCGCCATCTGGGGCATCGAGAGCAACTACGGCGGCAACTACGGCGACATCCCGACCGTCGACGCGCTGGCGACGCTGGGCTTCGAGGGCCGCCGCGAGGACTGGGCCCGCGGTCAGTTGCTCGCTGCGCTGAAGATCCTTCAGAACGGCGACATCGATCGTGCGCGCATGGTCGGCTCCTGGGCCGGTGCGATGGGCCAGACGCAGTTCCTGCCGTCGGTCTTCCTGGCCTATGCCGTCGACGGCGATGGCGACGGCCGACGCGACATCTGGGGCAGCATGCCCGATGTCGTGGCCTCGACCGCCAACTTCCTTGCGCGCTCGGGATGGCGAGCCGACCAGCCGTGGGGCGTCGAGATCCAGTTGCCGCCGGGATTCGACCACGGCCGTGCCGACCTTCCGGTGCGGCAGTCGACGGCGCAGTGGGCAGCCGAGGGCGTGCGGACCATGGACGGCGCGCCGCTGCCGGAGTTCGCGGACGGGGCGATCCTGCTGCCCGCGGGTGCGCGCGGCCCGGCCTTCCTGGTCGGACCCAACTTCCGCGCCATCCTGCGCTACAACAACTCGACCAGCTACGCGCTCGCCGTCGTCATGCTGGCGCAACGCATCAACGATGGCCCCGGCGTGCAGGCACCCTGGCCGCGCGACCTGCCCGCGCTCACGCGCAGCCAGCTGCTTGCGCTGCAGACGGCCTTGAACCAGCGCGGCTTCGACAGCGGCACGCCCGACGGCATGATGGGGCCCGCCACGCGTGACGGGCTTCGTCGCTATCAGCGCAGCGTCGGGCTGCCCGCGGACGGGTATCCCACGTTGGACTTGCTGCAGCGCTTGCAGGCTCCATAACGACCGGGGCGCCCACGCGCCCTCTGCCAACCACCGAAGCCCTGAACGCTCTACGTCGATGTCTGCTGCATGGCCGGGTTCGACCTAGGAAGGGGAACAGAGGGCCTGTGCAACGGGCCGCGCGCTGGCCGGCTCAAGGTAGTGCCGAATCGCCGCGGCCGCGTTGCTCGCGCCATCGATGCGTGAGACGAGCGACCGCACACGCATCGCTTCCTCGCGATACCGCGCCTGATCGACGAGCTTGCGAACCGCCTCGGTCATCGCCGGGCCGCGAGCCAGCGAGGGCGCCAGTCCGATGGCCATGCCCTGCCGTTCGGCGAGATGGACGTTCAGGTCCTGCTCCGGCTGCAGGGGGATGCCCACCATCGGCACGCCGCAGGCCATCGCGGTCTGCACGCTGCCTTGTCCACCGGTCACCACGGCAAGCGCGACCCTGGTCATGATGCGATGGCTCGGCAAGAGCGGCTCGACCATGACGGCGACGCCGTCGTCGAGATCGCCGAGATCGTGCACCGTCGCGGCCACCAATGCCCTGCACCCGGCCTGCCGCACCGCTGCGACGACATCGTGCACCAGAGCCGGTGGCGACGAGGTGAGCGCGACGTAGGCCACGGGACCACTGCGTTCGAGAAACTCATCGACGCGGTCGGAGACCGGCAGGTTGAGCCGGGCATACAGCGGACCGGTGTAGCGCAGCGTCGTGGTGGGTCGGTAGCCGCCGTGATGCCGGGGCCGCCACGCCTCGAGCACGTCGCGGGGGACGCCGAGGATTTCCGGAATGTCCGTCACGAGTGTCAGATCGGCGAGCAGCAGGGCCGCGAAGCTGGGCACGCCCTCGACCCCGAGGGTCTTCGCCGCGCGGTTGAAGCCCGCGCAATAGATCTGCGATCGTGGCGGCGACCAATTCATCAAGCGACGCTGCAGCCCCTTGGGCAGCCACTTGAGCAAGGGCATGACGGGCCGGCTCGGCGCGGGCAGCAGGCCCGCTTCGTACACCGGCGGCACCCACGAGCCAGCGTGCGATGCCGCGAGAGGAACGCCGGCCAGGCGGGTCGAGAGCAGGGTGGTCAGCGTGAAGCCGGTCACCGCGAGCCGCACGCCGCGCTGCCGCATGAACTCGGCCTCGGCGCGGGCGTAGGTCAGCATCTCGTCGTCGCTGTACATGCTCTGCTTCGGCGAGCCGATGCCCGGCAGGCTGCGAATGAAGCGAGCACAGCGTTCGGTGTCCATTCGGGGGCCGAGCTGGACCCAGCGCACACCCGCACGATCGAGCAGGCTTTCCCAGGGCCCGCCGTGGGTGGCGACGCACACGGGCTGTCCCGCAGCACGCAGCGCATCATGGACAGCGAGCATCCGCGACGTCTCCGACAGGAATCCGCAATGCGGGAACAGAGCAATCATCCTTGCGTCCAATCTCGTCGACGGCTAGTCTCGCCAATATAGGTAACATATTCCATATGTCAACAACGACCGAGCCCTCGAGCGAGCCGCTGTCGCAGGCAGTGCAGGCATTCCGTCTCGTGCTCGCACTGGCGCAAGAGTTGCGAACGCTGATGGATCAGCGCCTGGCGCCGAGCGGTCTCACGACTCAGCAGGCGGCGCTGCTCACGGTCGTCGAGATGCTGGGCCGACCCGCGATGACCGAGGCCGCCCGGGCTCTCGCCACGACGCATCAGAACGTCAAGCAGCTCGCGGTGGCGTTGGAGCGCAAGGGGTTCCTGAAAATGGTGCCGGACGATCGCGACGCGCGCAGCAAACGCATGGTCACCACCGAAACGCACAAGGCGTTCTGGACGCGGCGCAATCCGCAGGACCACGCCGTCGTCGCGCAATGGTTGTCACGGCTCGACGCAGACGAGCTCGCGACGTTCGTGCGCTTGCTGGCCAAGGCGATGACCAGCGCGCGAGCGGCCCGTGAAGGTGCGCGGAGCGAGGTCGGATGAGCGCGTCGCTCTTGCGCGAGCTGGCCGGGTTCAGGCTTCGTCGCGCTCTTCGAGCTTTCTGTTGACCCACAGCGCCGCGAGCGTGCATGCGGCCCCGGACAACAGGTAAAGGCTGACATAGCCGAGCCCGAAATTCGCCGACAGGCCCAGCGCCACGAGCGGCGCGAACCCTGCGCCGATCAGCCATGCCAGATCGGAGGTGAGCGCCGCGCCGGTGTAGCGGAACTTGGGCTCGAAACCCGCATTCATCGCCCCGGCGGCCTGTCCGTAGGACAAGCCCAGCAGGCTGAAGCCGATCAGGATGAAGACGTCCTGGCCGAGCGTGCCGCCGCCGAGCAGGGTCGGGGCGAAACCGCTGAAGACGGCAATCAGCGTCGCGAGCGCCTTGAGTGTCCGGCGCCGGCCGATGCGATCCGCGATCAGGCCGGAGGCCACCGTCCCCACGGCCGCCAGGAAAGCTCCGAGGATCTGGATCAACAGGAAGGCACTGACCGACTGCGTGGAGTAGAGCAGGATCCAGGACAGCGGAAACACGGTGACGAGGTGGAACAGCGCATAGCTCGCCAGCGCGCCGAACGCGCCGAGGACGACGTTGAGCCCCTGCGAACGCAGCAATTCGCGCCCGTCGCTCGGCTCGAGTTCGCGCACGTTGAGCAAGTCGGCGTACTGGTCGGTCACGACGAGACGCAGGCGTGCGAACAGCGCGACGACGTTGATCGCGAAGGCACAGAAGAACGGGTAGCGCCAGCCCCAGGACAGGAAGTCCGTCTCCTCCAGGCTGGTATTGAGGAGCGCATAGAGGCCCGCCGCGATCGCAAACCCCAGCGGAGCGCCGAGCTGGCCCATCATCGCGTACCAGCCGCGCCGACTCCGCGGCGCGGACAGCGCCAGCAGCGACGGCAGGCCGTCCCAGGATCCGCCCAGCGCGATCCCCTGGCCGACGCGCAGGATGGCCAGCAGCACGACCGCGCTCTCGCCGAGCTCGGCGTATCCAGGCAGGAACGCGATGCCCGCCGTCGACGTGCCGAGAAGGAACAACGCCAGGATCAACTTGGTGCCGCGGCCGAAGCGGCGCTGCACCATCATGAACAGCAGCGAGCCGATCGGCCGGGCAATGAATGCGAACGAAAAGATCAGGAACGAGTACAGGATGCCGATCAGGCGAGACTCGAACGGGAAGAAGACCCACGGGAACACCAGCACCGACGCGATGCCGTAGACGAAGTAATCGAAATACTCCGACGCTCGGCCGATGACGACGCCGATCGCGATGTCGCCCGGTGCGATATCGTGTGCGTCGGCCGGCGCGCGCGTCGATGCACCGGCGGCCAAGGCGTTGCTTTGAGAGGGACCTGTGCTGGACATCGTCGTCGTCGTTCGCTGCTGCCGGTGCGCGCCTGCTGTCAAGTCGCGAAGCGTCGCACCTCGGTTGGCCTGTTGCTACTAGCACAAGTATCTACGACTGAAGCCTCATCTTGACTTAGATTTGGACCCTTTCGCGCCTGTCGTCCCCATGTCGCCGCTCTACACGCTAGCTCGCCTCGCACCGCTGCTCGCCTGCACCCTGGTGCTCGGCGGCTGCGGACTCGTCGTGCTCGGTCCCTCGGGCGACGTCGCGGTTCAGCAGGGCCGCCTGGTCGTCCAGGCCACGCTGCTGATGCTGCTGATCATCGTGCCGGTGATCGTGCTCACCATCCTGTTCGCGTGGCGCTATCGCCAGTCGAACCGCTCCGCCCGCTATGAACCCGACTGGGATCATTCGATCCAGCTCGAGCTCGTGATCTGGGCCGCGCCGCTGCTGATCATCATCGCGCTGGGCGCACTGACCTGGATCAGCACCCACACGCTCGACCCCTATCGCGCGCTGCGGCGCGTCGACGCGCAGCGCCTGGTGGAGCGCGAGACACGGCCTCTGGTGGTGCAGGCCATCGCCCTCGACTGGAAATGGCTGTTCATCTATCCCGAGCAGGGCATCGCGGTGGTCAACGAGCTCGCGGCGCCGGTCGATCGGCCGATCAGTTTCAAGATCACGTCGCACTCGGTGATGAATTCGCTCTACGTGCCGGCGCTGGCCGGCATGATCTATGCGATGCCGGGCATGGAAACCAGCCTGCACGCCGTGATCAACAAGGCGGGCGTCTACCAGGGTTTCTCGGCCAACTACAGCGGCGCCGGGTTCTCGGACATGCACTTCAAGTTCCACGGCCTCGACAACGCCGGCTTCGATCGCTGGGTCGAATCGGCCAAGGGCGCCGGCGGGGCGCTGAACCGTGCCGCCTACCTCGAGCTGCGCCAGCCGAGCGAGCGCGATCCGGTGCGCCGCTTCAAGAGCGTGGCGCCGGATTTGTGGGAAGCGATAGTGAACCGCTGCGTCGAGGCAGGCGCCAAGTGCCTGCATCAGCAGATGGCAGACGACGCGCGACGCCAATGGATCGCCGCGCGGCCCGAACAAGCGGTCGTCGCCGGCGGTGGCGTATGCACCGTCGACGACCCGTTGGGCACCGGCCTGGGCAGGGCACTCGCACGAGACTGACACCATGACGAACGCCGGCCCCGAGCTGAACCACCCGATCTTCGGCCGCCTGACCCTGGAGGCCATTCCCTACCACGAGCCGATCCTGCTCGCGACGTTTGCCGGCACCGTGCTCGGCGGCCTTGCGATCGTCGCGGCGATCAGTTATTTCCGCCTTTGGGGGCCGCTCTGGCGCGACTGGGTCACGAGCATCGACCACAAGCGCATCGGCGTCATGTACATCGTGCTCGGCCTGGTGATGCTGCTGCGTGGGTTCGCCGACGCGATCATGATGCGCGCGCAGCAGGCGGTCGCGTTCGGTGATCAGGCGGGCTTCCTGCCTCCGCACCACTACGACCAGATCTTCACGGCGCACGGCGTGATCATGATCTTCTTCGTGGCGATGCCGCTGGTCACCGGGTTCATGAACTACGTCGTGCCGCTGCAGATCGGCGCGCGCGACGTCGCGTTTCCGTTCCTGAACAACTTCAGTTTCTGGATGACGACCACGGGCGCCGTGCTCGTCATGGCGTCGCTGTTCGTCGGCGAGTTCGCACGCACCGGGTGGCTCGCGTACCCGCCCTTGTCGGGGATCATCTCCAGCCCCGACGTGGGCGTCGATTACTACATCTGGTCGCTGCAGATCGCCGGCGTCGGCACCTTGTTATCGGGCGTGAACCTGATCGCGACGATCGTGAAGATGCGCGCGCCCGGCATGGGCCTGATGAAGATGCCGATCTTCACGTGGACGTCGCTGTGCACCAACATCCTGATCGTCGCCGCCTTCCCGGTGCTGACCGCCGTGCTCGCGTTGCTGTCGCTGGACCGCTATGTCGGGACCAACTTCTTCACCAACGACGGTGGCGGCAACCCGATGATGTACGTCAACTTCATCTGGATCTGGGGCCATCCGGAGGTCTACATCCTGGTGCTGCCGGTGTTCGGCATCTTCTCGGAGGTGGTCTCGACGTTCTGCGGGAAGCGGCTGTTCGGGTACGCCTCGATGGTCTACGCGACGGTCGTGATCACGCTCCTGTCGTACCTCGTGTGGCTGCACCACTTCTTCACGATGGGCTCGGGGGCGAGCGTCAATTCGTTCTTCGGCATCACGACGATGATCATCTCGATCCCGACGGGGGCGAAGATATTCAACTGGCTCTTCACGATGTACCGCGGGCGCATCCGCTTCGAGTTGCCGATGATGTGGACGGTCGCCTTCATGATCACCTTCGTGATCGGCGGCATGACCGGCGTGCTGCTCGCCGTGCCGCCGGCCGACTTCGTGCTGCACAACAGCCTGTTCCTGATCGCGCACTTCCACAACGT
>Ga0068864_100004132_pt1 | contig 11912 bp, 9 predicted proteins | sample KBSSwiS72_FD_66586 | JGI IMG/M metagenome (GOLD analysis project Ga0068864, IMG submission 66586) | Switchgrass rhizosphere microbial communities from Kellogg Biological Station, Michigan, USA - KBS Switchgrass S7-2 | ecosystem: Host-associated > Plants > Roots > Rhizosphere > Soil ...
GTCAGGGAGATCGGCGGCGATCTCGAGGCCGACTGTCCCCTGCCCCGCGATGATCATGGGATGGTCGTACGGCGGCACGAGCGTGAGCCCTTCGTCGCGGACCAACTCTTCGGCCCGCGCCATCCGGTGCGCTGTCGTGGTTCCCGCGAGCTCGATGCGCGCGCCCAAACGCTCGGCCCCCGAGCGTTTGGCTGCCGTAACGGTCGTCGGCATGACGACAACCGCGGGTACGCCGTACAGCTTCGCCGCGAGCGCGACCGCCTGTGCGTGATTCCCCGACGACGGAGCGACGACACCGCGCGCCCGCTCGTCCGGACTCAGATGCGACAGAAAGTTGTAAGCGCCGCGGAACTTGAACGCGCCGCCGCGTTGGAGCATCTCGGGTTTGACCCACACCGGAACGCCGAGTTGCTCCGAGACGATGTCCGCCGGCAGAAGCGGCGTTCGCACGGCGACGGGCCCGATGGTGCGGGCGGCGTCCTGAAGATCGCCGAGTGTAACGAGCTGAGTCGCGATCACGACCTAAGTTATGAGAAATCCGACATAGCGGAAAGTCACACCTGGTTTCGGCTCGAACCCGAAAGCGGCAATTGGAAAGCGCCAATTGGGGTCAGACCCCACTTTTGAAATGGAGTCTGACCCCAATCGCGCCAGTTAAATGGGGTTTGCGCCATTCGCGCCATGGGGTCTGACCCCAATTGAGCGCTTAGGATACTCGACGCGGCAATTTATTCCTCGTCGCTCTCCGGGCCGACACCCGCCGGCTCGGCCGAGTCCTCGCCCGATTCGGTCTCGTCGTCCGGGACGACGCGCGCGACGTCCATCACCAGATCCTCGTTGTCGAGGTTCACAAGCCGCACGCCTTGGGTATTGCGGCCGGCAACGCGAATCCCCTTGACGGGCATGCGGATCGCGACCCCCTGCTTGGTGATGAGCATCAGTTCGTCGTCGGGGAGCACTTCCTTGATCGATACGGCGTCGCCCGTCTTCTCGGTGCGATGCACGGTGATGATGCCTTTGCCACCGCGTTTTTGGACGCGGTACTCATCAATCGGCGAGCACTTGCCCAGGCCCTTTTCGGTAACGACGAGCAGGTTCGCCTCGCGTTTGATCACGACCATGCCGATCAACTCGTCGCGCGGTCCGAGCTCGATCCCCTTCACGCCCGTCGTGTCGCGGCCCATCTCGCGGACGTCCTGTTCGTGGAATCGAATCGACAGACCGTGGCGTGTGGCCAACACAATGTCGTTGGTTCCACTCGTCACCTGTACGTCGATCAGTTCGTCGCCTTCCTCGATCTTGATCGCCTTGATGCCCGTGGCCCGCACGTTCGAGTATTGCGCGAGCGCTGTCTTCTTCACCGTGCCGTTCTTCGTCGCGAAGAGCAAGAACTGATCTTCCGGGAAGTCGCGCGTGGTGACGATGGCCGAGACCTGCGTGTCGGGCGACACGTTGATCATGTTGACGATCGGCTTGCCCTTCGCAGCGCGGCCCGCCTGCGGGATCTCGTGCACCTTGAGCCAGAAGCAGCGTCCATCGTGGGTGAACACGAGCACGTAGTCGTGCGTGGACGCGATAAAGAGGTGCTCGACGAAATCCTCGTCTTTGAGCGTGGCGCCGTTGTTCCCGCGTCCGCCGCGCCGCTGCTTCTTGTACGTCGAGACCGACGTGCGCTTGATGTAGCCCGAGTGCGAGATGGTAACGACCATCTCTTCCTCGGCGATCAGATCTTCGATCGTGAACTCGCCTTCGTCGCTGGTGATCTCGGTGCGGCGCTCGTCGCCGAACTTCTTGGCGATCTCCTGGAGTTCGTCCTTGAGGACCTTCATCCGCTTGTCCTTCGAGTCGAGGAGCGACTTGAGGTCCTTGATCATAGCCCGGACTTCCTTCAGCTCTTCCTCGAGCTTTTCGATCTCGAGCCCGGTGAGCTTGGCCAGGCGCATCGAGAGGATGGCGTCGGCCTGCCGTTCGGTCAGCTTGAAGCGCTTCTGGAGCTGCGCATTGGCGACAGGGACGTCGGCCGCGGCTCGGATGACCTTGATGACCGCATCGATGTTATCGACGGCGATCTTGAGGCCCTCGAGGATGTGCTCTCGCTCGAGCGCCTTGTCGAGGTCGAATTGCGTGCGGCGGACGATGACGGTGTGTCGGTGGGTGATGTAGTGCTCGAGGATTTCCTTGAGCGGCATCACCTTCGGCACGAGGCTGCCCGTCTTCGCGTCCGGCACGAGAGCGAGCATGATGACGCCGAACGTCGACTGCATCGCCGTCTGCTTGTACAGCTGGTTGAGCACCACGCGCGGGATCGCGTCGCGCTTCAGCTCGATGACGATGCGCATGCCGTCCTTGTCGGACTCGTTGCGCAGGTCGGAGATGCCGTCGAGCTTCTTGTCGCGCACCAGTTCGGCGATATGCTCGATGAGCTTCGCGCTGTTGACCTGGTACGGAATCTCGGTGACGACGATCTGCGACTTGTTCGAGGACTCCTTCTCCTCGATCACGGCGCGCGCGCGCATGATGATGCGCCCGCGGCCCGTCTCCTGATAATCCTTGATGCCGGCGCGGCCGTAGATGTAGCCGCCGGTCGGGAAGTCAGGCCCTTTGACGAACTTCCGCAGGTCGCCGGGCGTGGCTTCGGGGTTGTCGACGAGGTGAATGATCGCGCTGACGACTTCGCGCAGGCTGTGCGGCGGAATGTTCGTCGCCATGCCCACCGCAATGCCCGACGACCCGTTGACGATCAGGTTCGGGATGCCTGCCGGTAGGACCGACGGCTCCTCACGCGAATCGTCGAAATTGGGGACGTTGTCGACGGTGTTCTTGTCGATGTCAGCCAACATCTCCATCGCGATCGCCATCAGCCGCGATTCGGTATAGCGGTACGCCGCCGCGGGATCGCCCTCGACCGATCCGAAGTTCCCCTGCCCGTCGATCAGTGGATAGCGAAGCGAGAAGTCCTGCACCATGCGCACGAGCGCGTCGTAGACCGACGAGTCGCCGTGTGGGTGATATTTGCCGAGCACATCGCCGACGACCGTTGCGCACTTCTTGAACGCGCGGCCCGGCACGAGGCCTGAGTCGAACATCGAATACAACACCCGCCGATGCACCGGCTTGAGACCGTCCCGCACATCGGGCAGCGCGCGCGACACGATGACGCTCATCGAATAGTTGATGAACGACTCTTTGATTTCGTCGTCGATCAGGCGCGGAAGGATGCGTTCGCGGTTGTTCGGAGCAGTCATGAGGCGGGTAACCGTCGAGGGCAGAGGGAGACCTCGAAATTTACCAAAAAACGCCGCTCAAGGCAACCGTTTTATGTCGCCGCAAGTCTTTTATTTCCATGATTTTATGCGCGACAGACCGGGGCAGATTTGGCGGGCGAATAAATCCCGTATATTGAGGCCTGGTCGACATCGGATGAGCCCGGTTCGTTCGTGCGCATCCGACGGTGGTCGGGCGGACGAGCCGGCTACTCGGGCGGAGCGGGCGGAGCTGACCGCGGCGGAGTGTGGCGGAGGCGGTCGGCTTCTTCCTCAGCGTCCATCTCGGCTTCCGCGGCTTCTTCCTCGAGCCGTTCGCGCGCCATGGCTTCGGCCCGCTCGCGGCGATAGCGCTCGTACCAGTCGCGGGTGATCTCACCGGCGAGCTCGCGGTTCCCGAGCCCAAACGAAAGCGCCAAAGCGAGCGCGATCGCGCCGAACAGGATCGCGAACGCCGTCGTGACGATGTCCGTCGCGATCCCGAGCTCCTGGAGCGCCATGAACACGGCGAGCAGGATGACGCCGCCGCGGCCGAGGCGGGCGAGCGCGCGGCCGCCGTGGACGGCGCCCGCCGACGCGGCAATGAGACCGCCCACGAACCCGCCAAGCACGATGCCGACGAGGATGATGACGATCGCCGCGATGACGCTCGGGATGTAGCTCACGAGCGTCGACACCACGTTGGCCAGCGAGTCGAGCCCGAGCGCGTTCGCCGCGAGCAAGATCACCGTGAACATCACCAGCCAGAACACGAGATTCGCCAGCACGCGTGTCGGGTTCACATGCGTGCCCGATCGCTCCACGGCTTGAATGACACCACCGCGCGCGAGCAGGTGATTGAGGCGAATGCGACGCAGCCCGCGCTCGGTGAGCTTCTCGAGCACCTTCGCCAGCAAATAGCCGGCGAAGACGATGACGAGCGCGCCGATCAGGGCGGGCAGCGTCTGTCCAAAGACTTGCGCGATGCTCGTCTGAAGACGGTCGCTGAAGTTCGCGGTATCTGGCTGTTGCATCGAGGTGGAATCTACCCGCCCGTGTCGGGAGGGGTAATCGTCGTCAGTTCCGCGTGCCGCGTTTGAGATCGAAGATCACGCTGCGCTTGCAACTGGGACAAATCAGCCACTCTCGCTTACGGGCATATCCGAGACCAAACGAGCCGCCGCCGATCGAACGCGCCGTCATCACCGTCCCGTCGCGCGGGCATGTCGGCGGTTGCCCGGCGGAATATTGCTGTCGGATCTCCTGCTCCTCGCGCGGCTCGTAGCGTGCCGTGTCATCCGTCATGAAACTTTGATCACGACTTTGCCAAAGTGCTCGCCGCTCGCGAGTCGCTCGAACGCCGCGCGGCCGTCGTCGAGCGAATAGACGGAATCGACGGGCGGAATGAGACGACCAGCGCGAAACTCCGCGACGACCGCGTCGAACTCGGCGTCGTTCCCCATCGTCGAGCCCATGATCGTCCACTGGTTCCAGAACAGGCGGCGAACGTCCGTCTCGACCAACGGGCCGGACGTCGCGCCGCACGTCACGAGTCGTCCACGGCGTCCGAGAGCAAACAGCGACTGCGCCCACACCGCTTGCCCGACGTTGTCGATGACGACGTCGACCCCGCGTTTAGCCGTGTGCTCGCGCACGGTGCGACCGACGTCGACAGAGACGCGATTGAGCAAGACATCGGCTCCCAGCGCCTTCGCGCGCTGGAGCTTCGCGTCGCTCCCGGAGACTACCCACACGCGGGCACCGATTTGCTTGCAGATCTGCAGCGCGGCCAGCGCGACGCCGCCGCTAATTCCCCAGATCAACACGTCCTCGCCGGCGCGGACACGCGCGCGCGACACGACCATTCGCCACGCGGTCAACGTGGCCAACGTGAACGCCGCGGCGACGTCGTCGCCGACGGACGCCGGAACGGTGCGGACGTTCACCGCGGGCACGACGACATACTCCGCCGCCGTCCCGGGAAAATGCTCGCCGAGGATGCCGAAGCGCGGACAGAGCGGCTGCTCGCCGTCGCGACAGTACTCGCACGTTCGATCGCTCAAGCCGGGATTGACGACGACGAAGTCGCCGACGGCGAGGTTCTTCACCTCGGACCCGACGGCGTCGATGACTCCGCACGCGTCGGACGCGAGCGGCCACGGCGGCTTGATCGTGATGCCCGGGAGGCCGCCAAGCATGAAGAGATCGAGATGGTTGAGCGCGGCCGCGCGAACGCGCACGCGCACGTCCGCCGAGCTACGCAGCTCGGGCACGGGAAGGTCGTCACGCAGCTCGAGGACATCGAGCCCGCCGTGACCGGAGATCGTCAGTGCGCGCACATGGATCGGGTTATATTCCGCCGTCTGGGAAAAATTAGTCTACCGTCTCGGGTTCGCGTGAATGACGTCCATCAAAGTCCCGCCGCTCGGTGAGTCGATCGTCGAGGCGACCGTATCGCGCTGGTTGAAGAAGGAAGGCGATGCCGTCGCTCCCGGCGATACGCTGGTGGAGCTGGAAACGGACAAGATTACGGTCGAAGTGCCGGCGATGAACGGCGGTGTGCTGACGAAGCGCGCGCACGCCGAAGGCGATGTCGTCCACGTGGACGACCTGTTGGCCGAGATCGACGAGAGCGCGACAGCCGCGGCGCAGCCCGCGCCTGCGCAACCGGCGGCGGCGAAGCCGGCGGAGAGCGCGCCGCCTGTGCCGCGCAACCAACCGCAGTCCACACCCGTTGTCCCGCCGCCGGCGCCTGCTCCGGCAGCGCCGCCCGCGTCACCCCCACCGGACCCGCCGGCCGAAGTCCGCGCGGGGCCGGCCGCACAGAAGACCGCGGTAGAGACGGGCGTGGATTTGTCGCGCGTGCAGGGGACTGGCCGTGGTGGCGTGATCAGCAAGCCCGACGTGCTCGAGGCGGCGGCCGGCGCGCAACGCTCCGCGGCCGCGCCACCGTCAGCACAGCCGGCCGCGCCCGCGTCGCAGCCGACCGCTCCTCCTCCGCGCCCTGCGGCACCGCCTGCGGACGGCAAGAGGGAAACGCGCGAGAAGATGTCGACGCGACGCAAGCGCATCGCCGAGCATCTGCTCGAGTCGCAGCACGCCACGGCGCATCTCACCACGTTCAACGAGATCGACATGACGGCCGTGAGCGCGGTGCGCGAACGGCTCAAGGAGCGCGTCGAGAAGGAGCACGGCGTCAAGCTGTCGTTCATGCCGTTCTTCGTGAAGGCGGCATGCATGGCGCTCAAGACGTATCCCGTCGTCAACGCGCAGATCGACGGCGACGCGATCGTCTACAAGCACTACGTGAACATGGGCATCGCGGTGGCGTCGGACGCGGGGCTCGTCGTGCCGAACATCAAGGACGCCGATCGCAGAGGGATGATCGACATCTCACGCGAGATCGGCGCTGTCGCGAAACGCGCGCGCGACGGCAAGCTGACGATGGACGATCTCACCGGCGGCACCTTCACGATCACGAACGGCGGCGTGTTCGGCTCACTCATCTCGACGCCGATCATCAACTTTCCGCAGGTCGGCATCCTCGGGCTGCACAAGATCCAGGAGCGACCGATGGCGGTGGACGGCAAGGTCGAGGTCCGCCCGATGATGTACGTCGCGCTCTCGTACGACCACCGGATCATCGACGGTCAACAGGCAGTGCTCTTTCTCGTGCGCGTGAAAGAGCTGATGGAAGATCCGGCGTCGATGCTGATCGACTGATTCGACGGCCCGCCGATCAGCTTACGGCGGGCATTTTTCTCTCGAACATGGAATCCGCAAACAACAGCTCTCCAGTCTCGGTGGACGTCGTCGTAATCGGCGGAGGACCGGGCGGATATATCGCCGCCATTCGCGCCGCGCAGCTTGGCTTGTCGACCGTCTGCGTCGAGATGGACAAAACACTTGGCGGCACGTGCGTGAACGTCGGATGTATTCCGTCCAAGGCGCTGCTCACGTCGTCCGAGCACTACGACTTCGCGCAGCACGCCGCGGCCGCGCACGGGATCGGGATCGGGTCATTGACGCTCGATCTCCCAACAATGCTCCAGCGGAAAGACGAGGTCGTGGCGCAGAACACGCGCGGGATCGAGTTCCTCTTTCGAAAGAACAAGATCACGTGGGCCAAGGGGCGCGGGACGCTGCGGCCGGGGAACATCGTGGAGGTGGATGCGGCTGGCGGTGCGGGGGCCCCCCCCGCAGAAAAAATCGCCACCTACCAGGCAAAAGACGTCATCATTGCCACCGGCTCCCTATCAATCGAGCTCCCCTTTCTCAAGTTCGACGAGAAACGCGTTCTCTCGAACATCGGCGCCCTCACTATCCCGCAGGTCCCGAAGCACCTCATCGTCATCGGCGGCGGTGTCATCGGCCTCGAGCTCGGATCCGTCTGGAAGCGACTCGGCGCCAAGGTCACCGTGATCGAGCTGCTGCCCACGATCCTGCCGGGCATGGACGCCGACATCATCAAGGAAGCCGACCGCACCCTGCGCAAGCAGGGCCTCGACATCCGCACCAACACGCGCGTGACCAACGGCGGCGTCACCGAGAACGGTGTCTTCGTCGAAGTCGAGCACGACGGCAAGACCGAACGCCTCGAGGGTGACCATGTGCTCGTCTCCGTCGGCCGACGTCCGTCGACGACGGGCATCGACGCCAAGGCACTCGGCCTCAACATCGGCAATCGCGGTGAGATTCTCGTCGACGATCAAATGCGCACGAACCTGCCGCACGTCTATGCCATCGGCGACTGCGTCCCCGGACCGATGTTGGCGCACAAAGCCGAAGAAGAGGGCGTGATCGCCGCCGAGGTGATCGCCGGCAAGCCGTCGCACATGCACTACAAGTCGATTCCGAACGTCGTTTACACCTGGCCGGAGATCGCTTCCGTCGGATTGACCGAGACGCAAGTGAAGGACAGCGGCCGCGCCTATCGCACGGGACGCTTCCCGTTCTCCGCCAACGGACGCGCCCGGTCGCTCGGCGACGCCACCGGGTTCGTGAAGTTCGTGGCCGACGCGAAGACCGACGAGATCCTCGGCGCGCATATGATCGGACCGAACGTCTCCGAGCTGATCGCCGAGGTCGTGCTCGGCCTCGAGTATCGCGCGTCGGCCGACGACATTGGCGAGACCGTGCATGCTCACCCGACGCTCTCCGAGGTGACCAAGGAGGCGGCACTGGCGACGCTCGGACGGGCGCTGCAAATCTGAGTCGTGCCCGGCTACTTCGCCCTTGATCCCCGGCCGCTCCAACCCGAAGACTCCCAAGCGACACGCGTCCTGCTCTTGGGCACGCTCGGGATCACGCCGTACATCGATCGCGCGCTCGAGGTGTTGGAGCTCGCCGAGCGCGGGAACGATCCGGAGCACCGAGCGCTGGTGATCGCGCGCGATGGAACGGTGGCGGCGCTAGCGCTGTTCGGGATCATCGCCGGCACGGCGCGCGGGGCCCGCGTACACACCGCGGTACTCGCGCCGGGCATCGAGATCGAGGACGTAGGAATGCGTCTGATGGACGCGGTGGCCACTGCTGCCCGGGGCTCGGGCGCCGACTTCATCCTGGCCGAGATGCCAGATGATCCCGCGCTCGGAACCACGCTGACGTTGCTGCGCCAGCATGGCTTCCGAGACGAGGCGCGCGTTCCTGATTTCTTTCGCGACGGCGTGGCGCTGACGTTCCTGCGCCGCGCTCTGTAGCGAGCTAGAGTCCGCCGCTCCGTCCGCGCAACGCGGACATGTCCACGTAACCTTCCGGAATCTCGAACAGGCTCGCCGCGACCGGCGCGCGGTCGACTGACGTCACTTCCATGTTCGTGGTGCCGTCGTCCGACCACACCTTGAGCGGAAACGCCGGACGATCGCCGAACGTCTTCGCCCACGCGGGCTGACCACCTCCGCCACCGCGGCGACCCATTCCGCCAGTGATATCGGGGAGTATGAAACGACCGAGGCTCGACGTGATGCACGCCTTGACCGACTTCCCGTTCTCGTCAGTGATCTGATAGTCGTCGCACGACATGCCGGCGATCCTCTGGCTCGTGCCGAGCTTCTTGATCTCCGCCTTCGAGGCCGAGGCCCGCTCGGCCGACTTCGACATGTCGATGATCATCTTCATGCCTTTCGCGTCGGGGCTGCCGACCATCGCGCCCATGCCCGGCGGCATCGGAATCAGCGTCGTCATCGTGTTCGACTTGGGGTCCATGATCGCGCGCACTTCCTGCCCCGCCATCGGACCTGAGTTCGCCGGCAACGTGACGATCGTGACTTGCTGATCGCCTTTGATGGCCATCCGCATCGCCATTCCCTCGGCGTTCTGACCGTTGCCGGTCATTTTCATGTTGACCGTGCCCTCGAAATGCTGCGCCGCCAGCGGAGCGGCCGCGGCGAACGGGAGGAGAACGGAGGCCAGCATTCGTCGCATGAGCGATAACCTCGAATTTCGAAAGAGAATTTGTGAATCCGTCATTACCGCCGGATCGTGCCGGCTTGGATCGGAGAATTTTTCAGGAACCGGTCGTACCAGGCTACGTAGCGTTGCAGCCGGTCGTAGTTGAAGCTGGGAATCGAGAGACCGTGGTGCTGGTTAGGATAGACGATCAACTGGGTCGGAACGTTCAAGCTCCGGAGCGCTTGGTACATCTGCTCGCCGCCGATCACGGGGACGTTGAAGTCCTTGTCGCCGCCCAGGAACATCGTCGGCGTCGAGATTCGGTCGGCGTGGAAGAACGGGTATGAAAGCTTGATCCAGAGGTCCTGTGACTTCCACGGCACGCCAAGCTCATGCTCGTACTGGTAGATGTACTGGTCCGACCCGTACATCGAGAGCTGGAGCGCGCTTCCCGCCCCCGAGATCGCGGCCTTGAAGCGATTGGTCGTAGCGATTGTGTAATCGGTGAGAATGCCTCCGTAACTCCACCCGCCAATGCCCAGCCGGTCCGGATCGGCGACGCCGATTGAAACGACGTAATCGACGCCGGCGAGCAGGTCCACTACCTCTTTATTACCCCAGTCGGCGAAAATGGCTTGCTGATACTTCTCGCCGCGACCGTTGCTCCCACGGTAGTTCACGTTGAGCACGGCATAGCCGTTTGCGGCGAACAGCTCGCGCTCGAGGCTGAATGAGTGCTGATCCTGGCCGTTCGGCCCGCCATGGATCCGGAGCAGCAACGGATACTTCTGCCCCGCGACGTACCCGATCGGCTTGACGAGAAGACCGTGCGCCTCGTTGCCGTCCTTCGCCTTGAAGCTGATGTCCTCGGTCGTGGCGAGCTGCACTTCCTTGAGCCACGCATCGTTCTGGTGCGACAGCTGACGGAGCGCGCCGTTTTCCAGCGCGAAGACTTCGGACGGGATGTTCGCCGTGCCGTTGAGGACCGCGACCTTCCCGTCGGTTGTCATCGAGTAGCCGCCGAGGACGCGGCGGCCGTCGACCAACTTCTCTACCGCGCCGCCGGCGACGGGAATGCGTCCGAGATACCGGGCACGGTCGTCAGTGTAAGCGAAGACGATCGACTTTCCGTCCGCGGTGAACTGTGGGTTGCTCACCGGGCGATCGAGCGACTCCGTCAGAACGCGCGGCGTACCGCCCATCGCCGGAATGACGGCGAGGCGGTCCTCGTTGTACGCGCTGTATTTGGCGTCGCTGCCGCGCAGGTAGGCGATCGTGGATCCGTCCGGGCTCCAGGCGAGCGGGCCGCCGTCGGGACCGTCGAACGTCGTGAGCTGCTTCGGCGTCGCGCCGCCGCGCGCTTCGACTACGAACACGTCCGAGTTGTTCGACCGATCGAGATCGCCCGGCACGCGCTTGCTCTCGAACGCGATCCACTTTCCGTCGGGCGACCAGGTCGGCTCGTTTTCGTCGAACAGTCCCGGCACAAGGTTCGTCGTCTGACGAGTCTCGAGATCGAACAGGTAGATGTGCGTGTGCGTCGAATCGAGATAGCCGCCGGCGTCGCTCTTGAAGTGCAGGCGGTCGACGACGATCGGCTTGGGCTTCTTGTTCGTCGTGTCCGCGTCGGGCGCGACATCGCTCATCACGAGCGCGAGCCGCTTGCCGTCCGGCGACCACTCGTAGTCGCGAATTCCCGTTTTGAGCTCGGTGACGCGCTTCGCCTCGCCGCCGCGGCGATCGAGCAACCAGAGCTGGCCACCCTTCCCTGCCTGCCGCGACGAGATGAACGACAGATAACGTCCGTCCGGACTCCATCGCGGATTGCTTTCGCCGTCGGGCGAGGACGTCACCTGAATGGTCTGGGTGCCGTCCCACGACGTCATCCACACATCGGTGTCGCTCCTGTCCTTTGCGGAGTCGGTCGTCGTCACGGTGTACGCGACCCACTTTCCGTCGGGCGAGAGCTGCGGATCGTTCACGTTCTTGACGCGATACATGTCGCCGACGCGAATGGGTCGTTTGGCGACCGCACTCTGTGCGCCGGCAATCGAAGCCAATCCGATAATCAATACTGCGGCGGTGGGTCGAAAACGCATGGCCGTTCTCCTGCTGCAATCGGGGGAAGACTCGAAGTCTGGACAGCGCGACGCCCTCTGTCTACGGTTCCGCGCCAGCCGCCGAGCCGCCGAGCCGCCGAGTCAGGGCTTGCCGAGCGTCGCCTTCACCTTGTCGAGAAAAACCTGCTCGAAGCGACCAGTCGAGCCGCAGGGAATTCTG
>Ga0068864_100004133_pt1 | contig 11908 bp, 9 predicted proteins | sample KBSSwiS72_FD_66586 | JGI IMG/M metagenome (GOLD analysis project Ga0068864, IMG submission 66586) | Switchgrass rhizosphere microbial communities from Kellogg Biological Station, Michigan, USA - KBS Switchgrass S7-2 | ecosystem: Host-associated > Plants > Roots > Rhizosphere > Soil ...
TTCTCGGTGCTGGCCGAGGAGCAGGGTTTTGCGGGCGTCCTGGTGGCGCTCGGTCTGTATCTGTTTGTGATTCTGCGCGCGCTCGAGGCGGCACGGCTGGCCAAGGACCGGCTCGGATCGTACCTCGTGCTTGGCGTGCTCGCCAGCTTCACCTTCCAGGTGGTCTACAACATCACCATGTCGGCAGGACTGGCGCCCGTCAAAGGGCTGACGCTTCCGCTCATGAGCTACGGAGGATCGTCGATGATCGCGACCCTCGCTGGCTTCGGGCTGGTGCTCAACGTCCGCATGCGCAGATTCACGAATTAATACGCGGCCAACGGCCGCGGGAGATTCGTGATGAACAAGGAGATGATCGTCTCCTCCAACGGCCACGAGACCATGGTGGCCATCCTCGAAGACGACCTCGTCGCGGAGATTTTCGTCGAGCGCGAACGCCACCGCGGCGTCGTCGGCAACGTCTACAAGGGCCGCGTCTCCAAGGTGCTGCCCGGCATGCAGTCCTCCTTCATCGACCTCGGCCTCGAGCGCGACGGCTTCCTCTACGTTGCCGACGTCATCGACACGCTCGTCGAGTTCGACAAGCTCGCCGGCGATGACGACGAGGAGGGGGCCGCTTCCGGCAACGGCAGCGGCGGTGGCGGTCACAAGGGCCGGCCCGAGCGCGATCGCCAGGACCGCCCGACGCAGAAGATCGAGGAGCTGCTCAAGGAAGGCCAGGAAATCGTCGTCCAGGTCGTCAAGGAGCCGCTCGGGACCAAGGGCGCGCGCCTGACGTCGCACGTGACGATGCCGGGTCGATTCCTGGTGTTCATGCCGACGGTGGATCACATCGGCGTGTCGCGCAAGATCGAATCGCGCGAGGAGCGCGCCCGGCTGCGCGGCATCGTGCGCGAGTTCCGCGAGGCGAACGGCTTTACCGGCGGCGTCATCATTCGCACGGCCGCCGGCGGCCGGCCGAAGGAAGACATCCTCGGGGACCTCGATGCCTTCCACAAGATCTGGACCGAGATGCGGCAGCGCAACGAGTCGTCGCGCGCCCCGGCCGTCCTCTTTCAGGAGCAGAGCATTGTCGCCCGGCTGCTGCGCGATCTGCTGACCGAGGACTTCCAGGCGATCCGCATCGACAACGCGCAGGAGTACCAGCGCGTCCTCGAGCTCATCGAGCGCATCATGCCGAGCCTGGCGCCGAAGGTGAAGCTCTACTCGAAGCCGTATCCGATCTTCGACGAGTACGGCGTCCAGGCCGAGATCGACAAGGCGCTGAAGAGCAAGGTCTACCTGAAATCGGGCGGTTCGATCGTCATCAACCAGACCGAGGCGCTGGTCGCGATCGACGTCAACACCGGGCGCTTCGTCGGCAAGAAGACGAGCGGGCGGCTCGAAGACACGATCGTCAAGACGAACCTCGAGGCGGTCAAGGAGATCGTCCGCCAGATCCGTCTGCGCGATCTCGGGGGCATCATCGTCCTCGACCTGATCGACATGGAGGACCGCAAGAACCGGCAGAAGGTCTACCAGGCGGTCGAGCAGGAGCTGCGCAAGGATCGCTCGCCGTCAAAGGCGCTGCAGGTCTCGGACTTCGGCCTGGTGATCATCACGCGCAAGCGCGTGAAGCAGAGCCTCGAGCGCGTGCTGACCGAGCCGTGCCCGTACTGCGCCGGCACCGGCGTCATCAAGTCCAGCGCGACCATCTGCTACGAGATTCTCAACGAGGTGAAGAAGGTCGGCCCCGACATCAACGGCCGGCGCCTCCTGCTGCGCGTGAACCCCGACATCGCGCGCGCGTTGAAAGAAGAGGAGAGCGGGGTGCTGAAGGACCTGCGTCAGTCGATCGGCAAGGACGTCACGGTCAGGGCCGACGTCCAGCTGCATCACGAGCAGTTCGACGTGATGGCCGTTTGAAAAGTACGGAGTACGAAGTACGAAGTACGATGTTCGAAGTACGAAAGCTTAGAGGCCCCGCCCGCGGCCGCGTTGCGGCGGGTTCTTGAGCAGCTTGTACTGGTTGATCGCGGCGTTGACCTTGAACTCGATCCCCATCTTGCCGATGTCGGCGGTGCTCTTGACGGGGTCGCCCGAGACGCCGGAGTCCTGCGGGCCGCCCCACGGCGTGATCTGATCTTTCCGGACACCCGCCGGCTTCACGAACAGCATCTGTGACGTATCGGAGATCCCCGCGTGGCTGCCGACCGTCGCATCGTCGTAGCCGTAGGCGGCTTCGAGCCACGCGCGGTAGTGCTCGCGTCCGTCCTCGTAGTACCCGGTGAGGGCGAATACTTTCGTGCCGGCGTCCTTCCACTCCTCGTTCAACTTGTTCGCGACGCTCGTCATGCCGGCTTGATTGGGACCGCTGTCGCCGATGAACAGGATGTCGGTGAAGCCATGGGCCTTGAGGCTGCGCGCGGCGGCGTCGAGGATCATGTCGTACGCCGGAGAGGGGACGGAGATCGCGCCGGCATTCTGCCGATCCGGATCGCCCTCGGGGACGTACTGCAGCACGGGGGCCACCAGCGCGTTCTTCAGGCGCCGGGCCATCACGTTCGCCGCGTAGGCGACGACGTAATTGTGCTTGCCGATCACCATGTGGTATCCGTTCTTCTCGGTCCCGCCGGTCGGCACGATCACGGTCGTCTTGCCCCCCTTCATCGCGTCGCGCGTTTCTTCCCACGTGAGCTCGTCGATGAAGACCGTGTCGGGCGCCTGCGTCGGCGTCTTGCTGGCCGGGGCGGTCAGCATGGTGGCGGCTGGCGTTCGTGGTTCTGCGTTCGCGCCTTGCGCACCGCCGCGGCCGCCCTGCCCGCGGCCGCCGCCACGTCCACCACGACCGGCGCCGCCCGCTTCCCCCGGCGCCTCGGACTGCTGCCTCGTGCTGGTGCCGCCCATGAGCGCCTTGATCTGCGCGACGGCGTTGTCGATCTTGATCTGGAGAAACGCCTTGCCGAGCTCCGGCGTCGACTTCGACTGGTTGTTGCCGCTGACGCCGTTGTTCTCGTAGTCGTTGCCGGCCAGCCTGGCGCGGCGGATGTGTTTCGGGTTGACGAAGAGCAGCTCGGAGGTGTCGAGAATGTTGGCGTGGCCGCCGATCTGGTCGGCCGGAATGCCGACGTGCTGCGTGACGTAGACGTTCTGCTCGGCGTGCGATTTGGTGTAGTAGTCGTCGATCCAGAACGCCCGCGCGATCCCGTCGGCCTTCCACAAGTCGTTCAACTTCAGCGCCGCGTCGCGCATGCCGTTGCGGTTGCCGCCGGACTCGCCGATGAAGAGGATGGTCTTGAAGCCGCCGGCCTTCAGGCTGCGGCCGGCATTGACGAGGAGATCGGTGAAGCGATCGTCGGGCAGCGTGATCGTGCCCGGCTTGGCCATGTGACCGGTCGGGTTTTCCCAGCTGCCTTCGGGCACGTAGGTCACGACCGGCGCGAAGAGCGTCTTGCCGATCGCGCGCGCGATCTTTTCACCCGTGTATTCCATGACGAACTTGTGCTCGCCGTCGACCATGTGCGGGCCCTTCTGTTCGGTCCCGGCCGTGCCGACGATGATGGTGGTCGTGCCGGTCTTGATCAGGTCGCGCACCTCCGCCCACGTCAGCTCTTCGAGCAGCACGGTGTCCGGCGCCTTGCCGGCCGGCGCGGTTGCCGGAGCGTTGGCGGGCCGCTGCGCGGAGGCGACGGCGATCAGGGACAGAGCGAGCAGAGAGGGGAGCAGCGGGTGCTTCGTCATGGCGACGATTATAAGGAAAAAGAAAAGGGCCGACGGCTGTTGCCGTCGACCCTCAGCCATGACGCGCGAGTCGAGCTAGGCCGGGAAGTGCACGAGGTAGTGGTTGCCGGACTTGTTGATCCACAGCCGCATGTAATCGCCGCCCTTGAGCGTCTCGATCTTGGACGAATTGGCCTTGGGCGGCGCGTCCTTCTGGACTTGCGCGATCTCGGCCTGCGGGATGATCGTGACCACCTCGCGGCCCGCGACCTTGCCGCCCTTCACGAACTCGACCCAGCGCTCGAGCGATCCGGTCTGCCCCTTGGCGGCGGGGCTCGCCGTGTCCGGCGTCAGACGCACCTGATAGGTGCCGGCCGCCAGCGCCTTGCCGTCGGCCTTCACGCTCTTGGGAATGTGCACGGAGCCGAGGGCCAACGCCCCGTCGGGCGCAGTGGCAGCCGTTGCCGTCGGCGGCTGCGGCTTCGGCGCCGTGTGACCGGCCTGTCCGTCGGTGGACGCTTTCATTGCCGGCTTCTTCGCTTCCGTCGTTTGCGCGAAGGCGGTGCTGGCTGCAAACGCACCGACCAGAGCCCCCACGAGAACCATTCGCTTCATGCTGGCCTCCAAATAAACGCCCGTGTCCCGCCGCTAATTATACCGAGGACGAGCAATGCGGGTGCCACGCATTCACGGCTGGGCTGGCTAGCGCTTGCTGATGATGATGTCGCCGCTGAATGTGCGCACGACCACGGTCGCGCTGCCGTCGCCGTAGGTCGCGCGCATGGAGTGGTTGCTGAGCGGGCCGCGGCGGTTCCGCGGCGAGTCGCCTGGCTGCGCGGCAGGGCCGCCGATGGTCAGCGGCAGCTCCGAGCGGATCGACCCGCTGAAGCTGTTCGCGTTCAGTTCGAAGCCCGCGGGGTTCGTGAGCAGCAGCCGGATGGTCCCCGAGTGCGCGTTGATCTCGTAGCGTCCGCCCTTGGCAATCCCCCCGGCGTATTCGACGGCGCCGCTGACCGTCTTCACACCCAGGCGCTCGCACGTCGCGTCGCTGACGGCGATGTCGCCGCTGACCGAGCCCACGTCCACGCCGCGCGCCTTGAGCCCCTTCGCCCGCACGTTGCCGCTCAGGCTCGACGCGGTCAGGTCGCCGTCGGTCGTGATGCCGCTGAGGGTCACGTCGCCCGAAACGGTCTTGGCGCTCTCCAGCTTCGGCGCATCGGTAATCGTCACGTCCCCGCTGATGGTCTCGCTGCGCAGCGAGCCGTGGACGCCGGTCACCTTGATCGTGCCCGACACCGAATGCAGGTCGACCGACGCCGATACGGGAACGCTCACGGTGTAGTCGACCGAAACATGGTCGCTCCGTCCGTTCCGATCGCGGCGGTTCTGCTCGTGATCGGTCTGAACGTCGACGCGTCCGCCGCGCTCGTCGACGGTAATCTGCACGCGCGCCAGCTCGCTCCTGTCGCCGCGCGTCCGCTTGACCGCCTCGATCGAGACCTCGTCGCCAGAGCCTGCGGTCACGACGATGTCGCCGGCGATGTTGGAGAGGCTGAAGCGGCCGTCGCGGCCGATCTTGACCTTGCGCGAGAAGCGCTCGGTCTGCTCAGGGCCGTTGTTGCGTCCCTGGTAAGCCCCCGGCCCGAACGTGCGGACCAGATCGCGGAGCACGATCCGGTGCCCGCCCTCCTGGGCCCCGGCGGGCATTGCCGCGAGGACGAGTCCGGCCATCACGAACGATGCTGTGCGTCGCATGTCAGTTGCCCTTCTGTTTGAGACCGGAGACGATCCGCGCCGCTCCCGCCTCGTTGCCTTTGCGCATCTCGTTGATGAGTGCCACGGTGTCCTGCAGCAGCCCGATCTTCGCCTTGAATCCTTCGATGAGACTCTGCTGCGCCGGTTCGCTGGCCGGTTCCGAGCGCACCGCCGCGCGGCTTTCGCTGATCGCCTGGTCGATGACCGCGAGGTTCTTCTGAAGCGTCGCCGCGGTCCGTGGATCGAGCTCGCTCCGTTCGGTGGTCGCGATCGCCTCGAGCCCCTTGATGGCATTCTCGTAGTGCGCTTCGGCCTGACGGAGTTCGGTCTCGATCGACTCGGCCGCCCCCCCTGCGGTGGCAGACGCGGTGGCGCCCGCCGGCGCCACGGCCGGGGCCTCAGCGCGGCGCCCGGGCGTGTAGCGCATGCCGACGACGGCTGCCAGCACGAGGGCCGCGGCGGCGGCGAGCCAGGTCGCATACGTTCGGTAGGATCCGGCGTCGGCCGGATCGCTGACCGCAGCTCCCGAGTGCGGTCCGGCCGTCACGCGCGTCGCGTGCTCGCGCTCCATCCGGATCGCCCGTTCGAGACGCGGCCACGCGCGCACCGGAGCGTCGAGCGGTTCGAGCTCGCCGGTCGCGCGCAGGATGTCGCGCAGGTCGTCGACGAGTTGCCGGCACGACGCGCAGGCTGCGAGGTGCTGTTCGACGCCGGCCCGCTCGGCGGCGCCGAGGGAGCCATCGGCATATTCGTTCAAGGTCGTTTCGTTCGGATGCATTACCGTTTGCCAAGAAACCCGCGCAGCTTCAGCCGCGCTTTGAACACCTGTGACTTCGAGGTCCCTTCCGCAATGCCCAGCAGGTCGGCGACTTCCTTGTGATCGAACCCTTCGACGTCGTGCAGCACGAATGCCTCGCGGCATCCCTCCGGCAGCCGCTCGACGGCGCGCTCGAGGTCCATCCGCGCAATCGGCGTGTCGCGCCGCGCGGCCGGCTCGAACGACGTTTCCGCGTCCAGCGTGTCGGTCAGCTTGTTCATCTTCGCCCGCCGGCTTCGTACGTAATCCAGGCAATGGTTGAGCGCCAGGCGGTAGAGCCACGTACCGAGCGCCGAGTCTCCTTTGAAGCTGCCGATCTTCCGGTAGGCCTGCAGAAAGATTTCCTGGAGGAGGTCTTCGCCGTCTTCGGGTGAGCCGGCCATCCGGCTCGCCAGCGTGTAGATTTTCGCGCTGTGCTGCCGATAGAGGGCTTCGAACGCGTCGACGTCTCCCGCCTGGATGCTCGCAACAAGATCCACCGTCATGTCCTTAGACGGGAAGGGGATGGGGGCGCGTTGCTTTGGGGCGGCCACGTAAGGAGATACGCGGAAAAGCGGGTTCAGGGTCCAGCGTTCAGGGTTCAGCGTTCAGGGCGCCGGCGGCCCGGCCGCCAGCGCACCCGCTCGAGCTCGCGGATCCTGGAGCCCGACACGACGATGCCCTCCGCCACGAGCAGCGATCGCTTCAGCACTTCGCTGCCGCCGTAGCCGCCGAGCCGCCCGCCGGCGGCAATCACCCGGTGGCACGGAACGTCCGGACGGCCGCAGCCGCGCATGATGTTGCCGACGGCGCGCGCGGCACGCGGGCGCCCGGCCAGCCTGGCGACTTCACCGTACGACGCGACGCGTCCCGGCGGAATGCGGCGCACGACCGACAGCACACGATGCGAAAAGGCGTCGGCAGTCTTTACTGCACGCACGGCAGCGGATGCCCCTCGGCCTTCATCGACAACCCCGACAGCGCGGCCAGCGTCGGCGCGAGATCCGCGGGCGTCGCCGGATCCCGATAGGCGCCGGGCTTCACGCCGTGTCCGAGGAACAGGATCGGCACGCGCTGATCGTCGGCGCTCGCCCCTCCGTGCGTGGTGCCGGCGGCGGAAATCATCCAGCCCGGTTTGTTCACGAACACGATATCCCCGCTGCGGCCGGGAAAGTAACTGAGCGCCGCCGCGCGCAGCAGCGGATCCTTCGACCCGGCTGCACCGCGGATCTCTTCGCTGCGGAACGCGCGCTGGATCCCGGGCCGCGCCTGAATCGCCGAGATGACCGACGTCATGAGCTCGCGCTTTTTCAAAATCTTGTCGTAGATGCCCGGCTCGAAGTAGATGTCGTTGGTGTTGAGCACGGTGATGTGGCGTCCGGCTCCGAGCGCCGGCTTCAGCACCTGCTCGATCGCGTCGACGATCGCGCCGCCGTTGATGCGCCCCGCGTCCTTGCCCGCCGCCACGAGCTGTTCGGGAATCGGCGTGACGCCGTGATCGGCGCTAAGACCGGCCACCCACTGATCCTTGCCGACGATCACGTCGAGCTGATCGAACAGCTCGCCGATCGTCTTGTCCAGGTGCGCGTAAATATCCTGCACTTCGTGGCTGGCGGGACCGAACGCATGGCCGACGAGGTCAGGCGTGGAGAAGCTGATCGCGAGCACGTCGGTGCCGTCATGCTTGCCCAGCTGCAGCGACTGCGTCAGCGCGGCTGCGAAGCGCCCGAGGTATGCGTCGGCGAACGGGCTGCGCTCCCACTGCGCGGCATACGTCGCATCGGCCGCGCCAGCCGTGCCTTTCAGCGGATGTGGAAAGCTGCGCGTCCACCCCGGCGGCGGCGCCTCGCCGACACCATCGTCGGGCCCTGAGTACGAGGCCGCCGGGAGCACGCGATCCCAGGTCTTGCCGAGATCGGCTGTCAGGGGGTTTGCGTCGACGAACGCTTTCACGGCCGGCACGCCGTTCGGTGAGTACACCGACGACGTTTCCCAGCCGTCGAGCGTATTGGTCAGCCACGTGACGGCGTCGCCGCCGCGGCCGCCGAGCATGATCGCGCTGCGGTCTTTCAGCGAGAGAGACACGACGTGCGCCTGACGACTGGTGCGCATCTGATCGCCGAAGGTCGGGACCTGGAGCCGGTAGGCGCTGTCACCGCCGGTCGCCGGCACCCCGTAGCCGACGTTCTTCGCCTTCGGGTCCTCGGTGCACAGCATCTGCCGTTGCGCCTCGCGATCCCACCAGCCGTTCTGGAACACGCCGTGCGTGTTCGGGAAGAATCCGGTGGAAATCGTCGCATGCCCCGCGCACGTCACGGTCGTCAGATAGGGGTAAGCGGCCTGCTGAAACCAGGCGCCCTCCGTCACCATGCGTTTCAGCCCGCTGGTCCATTCGCCGTTGAAGCGATCGACGTAGTCGGCGCGCATCTGATCGACGACGATGAGGACCGTGAGCTTCGGCAGCGGCTGGGGTGCGGCGTGCGATTGCGAGGCGAGAAGGACGGCCAGTGCGGCCGCGACACAGCAGGTGGATTTCACATCGCAAATGTTACATCAGGAGCAGGGGATCGATCTGATAGTCGCGCGGGTCCAGCGGCGCGACGATCGACGACGGGCGCTGCGGATCGTCGCTCGTCTCCCACACGTTCAGCTCGTACGGCAGGTCGAGGCGGCGGCCCTCGCGGTCGATGAGCACGCGGATGTGCGGCCGGTAGGGATCCGGCGCGTACACCGTCAGCACCACGGCCACTTCGCCGGTATTGAGCCGCACGAGGTTGCCCGCCGGATAGATCCCAATCAGCTGGACGAAGCGGCGCACGAGGTGCTGATCGAACTGCGTCCCGTCGTTGCGCTTCAGCACGGCGAGGATGCGGTCGGTCGGGAACGCTTTCTGATAGTTCCGTTGCGAGCGCATCGCGTCGTAGACGTCGGCGATGCTGCACAGCATCGTGCCGATGTTGAGCGACGAACGCGTGACGCCCGACGGGTAGCCCGATCCGTCGACACGCAGATGGTGCTCGAACGCGACCACCGGCGCGAGCGCCGGGACGTCCGGCGTCATCCGCAGGATTTCGGCGCCGTCGACCACGTGCCGCTTCATGATGACGAACTCGTCGTCGGAGAGCGCGTCCGGCTTGTTGAGGATCTCGAGCGGCGTGCGAACCTTGCCGATGTCGTGCATCAGGGCGGCGAGGCCGAACTCGCGGAGCAGCGGTCCGTCGATGCCGAGGCCGCGCGCCTGTCCCATGGTGAGGATCGAGACGTTGACCATGTGCGTGAACGTGTAGTGGTCGTACTCTTTCAACGTCGTCAGCGCCAGCAGCGCGGTGCGGTTCTGCGCGACGGCCTGCGCGAGACCGTCGATCATCGACCGCGCGGCGGTGGCGTCGGGCCGCCCCTCGGTCTGGGCGCTCTCCCAGACGTCGCCGGCGACCGAGACGGCGTCGCTGTAGAGGCGTCTGATCGTCGCCATGTCGGTGAGGCTGCCTTCGACGCGCTGCTCGATGGTCACGCGGCCGACGCGGATGTGGGGGATCGCCGGAAACGTCCCGGCCGCCTCCTGGTCGCGCGCGTCGATTGTCGTCACCGCTGCGAGGAACTCCGTCATCTCCTCGATCGTCACGCCGCGCTCGATGACAATGCGCTCGACGCCGGCCTGCTGCAGCCGGCGGACGAACGGTCCGAACGTGTCGGCCCGGGCCATGGGCATGTCGTCGACGATCACTTCCTCGCCGACCAGGCCAATGGTCACGGCCGGCTGCTGATCGTGGATCAGCTGAACGGCGTTCGCGAGCGACTCGAGGTTGCGGGCAATGATCGGATGGCCGGGCGAGTAGAGCTGCGCCGAGCGCAGCGACGCGGCGAGGCGGCGGAGGATCTCGTCGGCAAGCTGGAAGCGCGGCGCGGTCATGCGTCGCCCTGCCCCGCGGCCCGCGCGGTGCGCCGCGCGCGCGCGATCGAGAGCTGCGCGCGCGCCGCCGAGCGGACGCCGCGCGATCCGCGGGTCACGGCCTCCTGCAGCACCGCCTCGGCGTCGGCGGTGCCGATGCGGGCGAGCGCGGCGGCCGCGGCGGTCCGCAGCGCGCGCGTCCGCGTCGGCGCCCACCATTCCCCTTTGTACAGGGCGGTGCGCAACGGCGCGATGCCGCCCGGATCGCGCAGCGCGCCGAGCGACTCGATCGCGCGGAGGTAGATGGGCGCGAGCGCGCCGCGATGGTCGATGTGCCCGAGGATGTAGGCGAACAACGGCGTCGCGCGCTCGTCGCGCACGAGGCCGATGGACTGCATGATGGCGTCGCGCGACTGCGTCGTGCCGGTATCGAGCGCCTGCTCGAGAATGCGATACGCCGCGTCGGTGCCGATGTTGAGAATCGCGCGCACCGCTTCGCGCTGGACCTGCGGTTCGCTGTCGTCGAGCAGCTCGGTCAGGTCCGGCAGCGCCTCGCTGCCGCTGAACTGCCGCATCAGGTGAATCGCGGTGCGGCGCACCGCCGGATTCTGCGAGTTCTTGAGGCGTTCGATGGTGCGGCGGCCCACCGATCCGAACGCCAGCAGGATCGACGTCAGCCGCTCGCGCGTGCGCGGCCGCTCTTCCACCGACAGCGCTTCGGCGAGCGGACGCACGAGAACTTCGCCGAGCGACACGCACATCGCCTTGACGCGCTCGAACTGCGCGTCGTCGATGGCGGCCAGGTGCGTCGTGACGTGGCGCATCATCGAACCGGCGATCAGGACGTCGATGGCGGTGAGTGCGATCTGCCGGCGGACGGTCGGGCCCTGTCCGCCACCCTCGGCCGCCAGCAGGCCGATCAACTCCGACGCGGCGTCGAAGTCGCCGACCAGCAGGAGATCCTCGATCAGGCCGACGAGCGGCTTCATCAGCTCCCGCCAGCGGTCGTCGTTCTGCTCGATCCGCAGAAGATCGCGCATCAGCGTCAGGTCGAGCGCGCGCAGCGCCGTCGTGGCGATCGTGCTGAGCCAGGCGCCGATCCGCTCCGGCGGATCGTCGCTGACGCCTTCGACCTCGACCGCTTTCGTTCGCGCACCGGACAGCTCGCGGCCGTACGCCTCCGACACGTACGCTTCGTCGGAGTAGGACGTCAGCAGCTTCTCCGCGACGCTGTTCCACACGGACTCGAAGCCCTCGGTGCTCCCGAGCGGCGAGGCGGCGACGTCCTCTCTGGCCAGCGCCAGCAGGCGCTGCTGCTCCTCACCGTCGCGCACGAGCGTCTGAAACGCCTGCGCGAGCCGATCCGTGGAGCTGTCGCCCGAGATGACGTGGCGCGAGACGAAGCGCGAGATCGTCGCGTCGGTCATCCGGCTGACAACCGCGTGCATCAGCTGTGGTGCCTCCTGGTCCGTCTGCGGCCCCAGCAGGCCGAGCAGAATGTCCGGCGAGCAGCGGCCGACGGCCACTGCCATGCTCTTCAGGACCGGTTCGAGCTGCTGGGGCTGCTTCTGCGACACCAGTTCGATGATGCCACGGAGCATGCGCATCAGCGCCGCGGTCTTCAGACCAAGGCCGCCGCCACTCTCGGCGCCGCTCTCGAGCGAGGTCATGAGATCGGCGAGCTGGTCGCTGTCCGTCGCCAGGCCGATCAGCTCCAGCATGCCCGCCTCGTCGAGATCGAAGGCGCTGCCCTGCAGGCAATTGGCGAC
>Ga0068864_100004135_pt1 | contig 11904 bp, 9 predicted proteins | sample KBSSwiS72_FD_66586 | JGI IMG/M metagenome (GOLD analysis project Ga0068864, IMG submission 66586) | Switchgrass rhizosphere microbial communities from Kellogg Biological Station, Michigan, USA - KBS Switchgrass S7-2 | ecosystem: Host-associated > Plants > Roots > Rhizosphere > Soil ...
AAGCTGCCCAAGGACCAGTTCGTTCAGCATATATACGGCGGTAGCTTTGGCGGGCCATTACCTGATATCGGCTTTGGTGAGGGGAGAAAAGCGGGACTAATGAAAGACAAGGCTTTCTTCTTCGTTAACCTCCAACTGCTTCGGGCCTATGACACCGCTTTGGTGACCAGGACGGTTTATACGCCAACGGCTCGAACAGGATTATTCCGATACGAAGTCGGCCAGGCGAACGCGAATGCGGGCAGTTCTACCGCATCCGTAAACTCCTCCGGAGCCGCGATCCGGCCGGCATGCTCCGCAACGATCACCACGGCCTGCGTTGCAACTTATAATATTGCGACGGCACAGTCGGTTGCGACGATAGACACGGTCCTTCAGAATTATTTGAATGCCATGCCGCTGCCCAACAATTTCACGACGGGTGACGGCCTTAATACCGCAGGGTTTAACTGGGCGTCGCCGCAGCACGAGAAACAGTATGATTTTTCGAGCAAATTCGATTTTAAGATAAACGCGAAAAACTCGGCGTACGTACGTTACTCTCAGGGCAGCCAGACTAGCCTTGGCGATTCCGCGAATGGCGGCCGGCCGATCTTCCCGAATTCGCCTGATTTTGTCGATACAGCCCGCTTGCCCAAAAACCTGGCACTCCAGTGGCGTTGGTCCCCGACGGCGACGATCGCAAATGAATTTCTCTACGGGTGGAGCAAATATTTCTTTTCCTTTGCAACTCCTACCCCGGATCCGTTGCTGCCATTCGCGTTCCTGAACCCGTCAACGCCTAATACGAATTTTACGTATAACGCACGCGGTGTCCGTACGAATCAGTTCATCGATAACCTGACCATCGTTCATGGCTCGCATACCTTAAAGACGGGTATCAATTTCCGCTATAACCAACACACGGATGACAGATCGAACGTCGCCGGCCAGGCGATCGAGCCGACGGTGACATTTAGCGCTCCGTCGAGCCTCGACGCCGGATTTAATTTTTCAACTGCGGCGGCAGGCATTGCATCTGCGGATCTTACACGTCTGCGAAACACAACTGCGGATCTTCTCGGTCGCGTTGGTACCGTGTCGCAGGCTTTTGTAGCCGACCCTGCAAACGGAAGCGGATTCTTACCGCGTGGTTCCCGCTGGATCAACAAAGCAAATTACAAGGAATATGACTTTTACGGCCAGGACAATTGGCGGTTGCGGTCAAACTTTGTTCTCGATCTTGGACTCCGATGGGAAATAAGAGCAACGCCAGAGCAGGCAAACCGCCCTCTACTGGTTCCAAACCAGCCCGTTAAACTCGGTGCGGCTCCGTCGAACAATGTTAAGTGGGTTCCGGGCAAGCTGTTCAACACGGCCTATAACAACATCGAACCGTCAGTAGGTTTTGCATGGGATCCATTTAAGAGCGGGAAAACCTCAATTAGAGGCAATTACCGATTGGCTTCTGATAGGTTTGCAACTTTCTTGTTCGGGTCGAGCATTTTCCAGAGTACTCCTGGTAACGCTCTCCCCTCAAGTAATATAAACTTTGGAGCTGGTGGCGGCCTTTATCGTAATGTCGCTCCGATCATCACGGGTCTTCTACCGAATACCACCCCGGATGGGGCGCGCACGCCGCCGTCGTTCAGTACCAATGCTATCAGCGTGATGGATCCCGATCTCAGGTACCCTCAGATCCACGAATTTTCGTTGAGTTTCCAACGGGAGATCGGTAAAGGAAATGTCATTGAAGTGACGTATATTCGCAAGCACGCGGCTCATCTGCTGGGCGGATATAACGCTAATCAGGCGAATATCTTTGCAACCGTCCCTGGTGTCACGGATGGGGCGAACACGTTTCTGGCCGCCTTTAACAAACTGAGGGGGAATTCAGCGGCGACTTCCGAGCTGATTAACATTTTGATGACCGGTGATCGTTTGAACAATGGCGGCACGACCCGTTTCAGAGCCATAAATTCGACGCAATTGGGTGCATGTAGTGCTACGGGATCTGCGGGATGTGGAGCCGTAGGTACCGCCGCCGTTAATATCTCTCAGCGAACATGCCAAACGGCAGATGTCCCGCTGATTTGTACCAATGCTCAGATCGGTCAAAGGATCCTCGACCTCACTGGATTTTCGTCCACCCTGCAGCCTTATTCGCAGTTTACGGGCGGCCTGAATGTATTTGACAGCAATGACTATTCAAACTATCAGGGTTTTGAATTTATCTTTAAGCGGAGAATGAATGCCGGTTTGGGCTATCAATTAGCCTATACATGGTCGAAATCAAAGGACAATCGGTCGTGGGACCCGTCCTTAAGCACGATCAATACCGGAAACTCACAGGCTGGTTCAGCTACGCCTTTCGACCTGCGCGACCGGCATCTGAACTATGCGTATTCCGACTTTGACCGGAGACATGTTTTCCAGGCTACCTATGTCTACGAGCTGCCGTTTGGCAAAGGGAAATGGTTAAGCTCCGGCAGCAATGCCGTTAATCAGATCGTTGGCGGCTGGCAGTTGTCGGGCACTACGATCTGGCAGTCGGGCCGTCCTTTTACGGTCTATTCGGGTTCAAACACATTAAGCAGTGTGATCCAGTCTCCGGCTAACTGCAGCGGATGCACGTCGGATATGGGCAAGCTCGTAGTCGAAAACGGTATCAATTACTATTTCACCGCGGCGCAGCAGAAGATGTTTTCCGTTCCCGATCCTGGAACGTTAGGAAACCTTCCGAGGAACTTCTTCAGGAACGCGCCTTATTTCCAAACTGATCTGTCAGTTCTCAGAAAGTTCAAGTTTGCTGAAAGATGGGCTTTTGATCTAAGGGTCGATGCGAAGAACCTGACGAATCATCCGGATTTTGACATCTCGGCATTGAACAACAATATGACTTTGTTCGTAAGTTCGAGTCCCTCTTTTGGTCGTATTCTGGACGGTATGGCAAATTCGGCCAGGAGGATCCAGATCTCGGGAAAGATCAGTTTCTAAAAATCGGTCTTACTTAGTTATTAGCCTCTGCCGCCTGAAACAGGCGGCAGAGCTTTTTTATTTGAGATGCAGTTTGCGTGTCTTTGCGGCCGATTGAGCAAGTTGGGCGGCACGCGGGAGGGTCTCGACCGCTTTGGCTACCTGTGAATCGTCCTCGACTAAAACCTGGTTCGCGGTGACCGCTCCGAATGCCGCCATGGCGATGTTGTAGCGGAGGCGGAGTTTGATAAAGGCGGCCTCTTTTCTCAAGGTCGCTCCGGAGAGCTTTCCATGTGAGTTATTCAAGGCGAAAGTGTTAAAGGCCGTCATTAGGCCTTCCGTAACGGCGAAATCACTTGGCGTTATCCGGTTGCTCGACGAAACCGATCCCACGTGATAATTTTCCTGCCCCGCGATCCTGCCATTCACAACTTCGCGTGCAAAAAAGAAAAGCGGGTCGAGCAGCGGCGCCTGAGTGGCCGTAAGGTCGTCGGACGCGACGACTTCGTCCGGCTGGATACCGTCACCGCCGTAAACTTTTCTGTCCGTAACCGTACGAGCCTCGAAATAGGGTTTATCGATAGCGGCCGCTGGGTTTGTGTGGTTAAAGTAATCGTAATTATCGATCTTGGTGTAATCGCGCTGGATCGAGCGACCCGACGGTGTCAGATAGCGGGCGACGGTAAGGGTCAGGCCCGTGCTGCCTGGAAGGTCTATAACGCCCTGAACGAGGCCTTTGCCAAATGTTTTTTCACCGACGATCATTGCCCGGTCATTGTCCTGAAACGCACCGGCAACGATCTCAGAGGCCGACGCTGTATCTTCATTGACAAGCACAACAAGCGGCATTTGATCGGCGGTAAAATTAACCGATCGCCAGACGCGGTTGTCGATTCGAGCACGTCCTCGCTGCGACAGTATCTCGGCTCCGGCCGGCAAAAATCTCTCGGCGACCTTTACCGCCTGATCGACGATCCCGCCGCCATTTCCACGCAGGTCGAGAACAAGCGATTTCATCCCATTGGACTTTAGCTTCTCGATGGCTGCGTTGAATTCGTCCGCCGTCGTGTAGTTAAACCCTTCAGAAAGATCGATATAGCCAATACCGGGCCGCAAGATATAGGCGTCAGGTATCGAGGGCTGCGGCACGCGGTTGCGGCGGATCTCGACGGTCTCAATTTTGCCCGTGGCGGCACGCTCTACCGTAAGACGAAACACCGTTCCCGTAGCACCGCGTATCTTGTCCCGGACGAGGTCCGAATCCTTGCCGCCCATCTTCTCGCCGTTTATGGCTACAACCTTATCTCCAAATCGAAGCTGGGCCCTGGCCGCGGGCGAGCCCGGATACGTAGACAAAATATACGTGTCGTTGGCGCCGTCCTTGTCAAAACGGGCGATCGTCGCACCGATGCCTGTGTAGCCGCTTCGCTCTTCGTCCATGAGGTCTTTCCACTCGGCGGCGTCAAAAAAATTCGAATGCGGGTCGAGCGAGCGAAGAGCTCCCTCAAGAGCGGTTTTTGTTAGGTCAGGCGATCTGACAGGCTTACTGTCAATGTAATTCCGGGCAAGGATCTCCTCGGCCTCACGGATGTCGGCTGCGATACGAGCTGCTTTGGCGCTTGATCCGCCTTCATTCGCGGCCTTATCGGGCGATCCGCCCGACGCCGAAAACGTGCTGCCGGCCTTGAGACTAAAAGGGTCGACAGCGGGGTTTAACTGAGCTGTCGCCTGGGCCGGTATCTGACCCGTCAGACATGATATGACCAAAAGATAAATGGCGATCCGGAAAATAGGGTTCATAGATAGAATAGGGACGGAATTAGGCCTTTCGTCTCCTCGGCATAAGACGGTCATCGTTCAGCGTATTGTTTGACTAATTTATATATCGAAACAGCGCACATTTCCAATTAAAAACGGGTTGAAATCGTGCTTTTTCGGCAAGATCCCGCCGCAAGTCATGTTTTTGCATTTTTCCGGCCAAAATGTTTTGATAAAACTAGTAAATATATGTCCGAAACATTCAAATTACCGCCGCTTGCGATCGAGGAATATACCCTCGCGAACGGCCTTCGCGTCGTGCTGAATGCTGATAATTCCATACCGGTCGTGTCCATCGCGGTCTATTACAATGTCGGCTCGCGTAATGAACGTGAAGGCCGCACGGGCTTTGCTCACCTGTTTGAACACATGATGTTCCAAGGCTCGGAGAACGTGCCGAAGGCCGGACATTTTCAGCACATAATGAAAGCCGGCGGCACGATGAATGGCACAACGTCGAGTGAGAGGACGAATTATTACGAGACGTTGCCCGCAAATCAACTGCCGCTCGCCCTGTGGCTGGAGAGCGACAGAATGCGGTCTCTCGCGGTCACTCAGGAAAATCTCGACAACCAGCGTGAGGCGGTCAAGGAAGAAAAGCGGCTGAGGTATGACAACCAGCCATACGGGCAGATATTTGATCTGATCAACGAGATGATCTACAAGAATTTTGCCAACTCGCACTCGACGATCGGCTCGATGGAGCATCTCGACGATGCGACGGTCGAGGATGTGCAGGAGTTTTTCCGCATCTACTACGCGCCGAATAACGCGGTGTTGACATTATCAGGAGCGTTTGACAAACAGACCACAAAGGAACTGATCGAGACGTATTTTGGCGACATCGCTTCGCAGCCGCTGCCGCCTGCTCTTGATGTGAGCGAACCGACCGAGGTCGCCGCGACGTACAAGGAGTGGGAGGACAAGCTCGCCCCGTTCCCGGCGTTTCTGATCGGCTGGAAGATACCGCCGAGACGTTCACCGGAGTTCAACGCACTCTACCTTGCCGGAAAGGTGCTTTACGACGGCGACAGCTCGCGGCTCTATCAAAAGTTGGTCAAGGGCGAGGAGTCGGTCATCCAGCTTTTTGGCTTTACAGATGAGCGACGCGGCCCGTCGAGCATTTTTGTCGGGGCGATACCAAAGCCGGAAAAAGACCTGAGCAAGATCCGCGAGACGATTATGAATGAGATCCACGACCTCGCTGCCCACGGCCCGACCTGTGAGGAGATGGAAAAGATCGAGAATCAGCTTATTAACGACTCTGTCCGGATGCGACAGTCTTCAATGTCGAGAGCACAGCAGATCGCGGAATTTGCACTTTATGATGGTGATCCAACGCTTGTAAATACGGACCTCGATGAGTTGCTCGCCGTCACGGCAGAGCAAATTCGTCACGCGGTCGGCGTTTATCTGAACACAGACAATCGTGCATTGCTCGACGTTGTCCCCGCGGGAAAAGGAGCGGCAGCATGACACCAGAATTACGAAAATCAGCACCTGCACCGCTTGCTCCGGTTTCCTTCGACATACCTCAGCCGATACAGGCCACGCTCGACAATGGGCTGCGCGTCGTCATTTTTGAGAACGAACGACTGCCCCTGGTCAGCTTTCGCCTCGCATTTCAGAGCGGCGACACTAACGATCCCAAAGACTCGACCGGCCTGACCTCCGCGGTGGCCGCCATGCTCGTCGAGGGGACCGAGGACTATACAAGCCTGCAGCTTGCCGAGAAGATCGAGCGTTTGGGCTCGACAATTTCGGCGAGTGCGTCAGACGATTTCACGATCATTTCGGCGTCGGCTTTGTCGCTTTACAGTTCCGAGATCCTGCACCTGTTGGCCGAGGTCGTGCTTCGGCCGACATTTCCCGAGAGTGAGCTCGACCTTTATCGCCGCAATACCGTCGAACATCTGAAATTTCAACGTTCGCAGCCCGGATTTTTGGCGGGCGAGCAAGCTGCGCGGCTAATTTACGGCAAGCATCCTTATGCAAAGGTCTCGCCAAAGGCCGAGGACATCGAGAAACTCGACCGCGAAACGCTCAAGAACTTTCACGCCGAGACATTTATTCCGAACAACGCGATGTTCATCGTTGTCGGCGATGTTAAACGCGACGAATTTCTTGTCGAATTGAATGAGCTTTTTGGCGACTGGCAGCAGGGAAGTGTGGCCGAGACAGACTTTGCGGAGCCGCCCGTGCGCAATTCCCGTAGCCTGACGATCGTCGATCGTCCGGATTCGGCGCAGTCAAACATCGTCATCAGCAATCTTGGCGTGAAACGCACTGATCCCGATTACTTTCCGCTGATCGTGATGAACCAGGTCCTCGGCGCTGGAGCATCGTCGCGGGTCTTTATGAATCTTCGCGAGGAAAAAGGCTACACTTACGGAGCTTACACGCGGCTTGAAACCAAAAAACTCACCGGCGAATTCGAAGCAACCGCGGAGGTGAGAACTGCCGTAACGGGCGATTCGCTAAAGGAGTTTTTCTACGAGCTAGACCGGATTCGAAAGGATAAGGTTGGCGATCAGGAACTAGCGGACGCAAAGAATTTCCTCACTGGCGTGTTTCCGCTACGAGCCGAAACGCAGGAGGGGCTGACCAACCTCATCGTCAACCAGCACCTTTACGGGCTGCCCGAAGACTATCTGCAAACATATCGTGAAAATGTTGATGCGGTCACGGTCGATGAAGTTCAACGAGTCGCCGTCAGGCACGTTCGCCCTGATGAAATGGCGATCGTAATTGTGGGTGACGCAAATGAAGTTTTACCGCAGGCGAAGGAGTATGCGGCCTCTGTCGAGATCTTCGATACGGACGGAAACCGAAAAGAAACCTAACCTCTAATAAATGAAAGGACGCCAAATAAGAATTACTCCTATTTAGCGTCTTTTTGCGTACTTTCGCGGTTGAACTTTATTGCGGTTGGGTGAATTGAATGATCGCGAAGCCGGCTCCGTCCGGGTCGGCGACCACCGACATCCTGCCGACGCCGGGTGCGTCGAAGGGGGGAACGCGGACGCTGCCGCCATTCGAAGTGATCTTTGCTACCGTTTCGTCGGCATTGTCGACCGCGACGTATGAGGTCCAATAGGACGGGACCTCGGCGGGCCAATTTTCGTCCATCGCCATCATCCCGCCACAGGCGACGTCACCCATGATGATCTCCTTGTATTCCATCGGTGAGAGCTTGGTCTGCTGGAGCGTCCAGCCAAAGAGTTTTGAGTAAAATTCCAATGCCGCGGGTAGATCTCTTGTCGCAAGTTCCCGCCAGCAGATCGTGTTTGATTCAGGTATCTTAAATTCAGCCATCTCGATCCTCCTTAATTCTTCATCCTGAAGGTCGCGATCATCGCGCCCGTCGGGTCTTCGATAATAGCCATACGGCCGACATTTGGAATGTCCAGCACCTTGTGGACCTTGCCGCCGAGTTCCTTGGCCAGTTCGGCGTTCGCATCCACATCGTCAACGGCGACGTAGATCATAAAATGCGGCGGTGGCGGGTTTCCGCCAAACCATTCCGGATTTATCTGATACAAACCGCCGGCCGGATTGTCTCCGCCAGTCGTAAATTCACGATAGTCCATGCCGGTTGCCGCATTGCCGGATTTGAATTCCCACCCGAAAACCGTGTTGTAAAACGCCTGACATTTGTCCGCGTCGTTACTAGCGATCTCGGTCCAGACGAACGTGCCTTCTTTAGGCAACGGCCAGCCGGCCATCTCACTTGCTTCTTGTGCCATAAGTTTCTCCTTTTATTGAATTAAGAAAACGTAGCTCTAAATTGTTCGAATAGTATTTTATACGTAGATGCTGCGGTTTTGTTTTTTGTTCACAGCAAACTAAGGTTTTGAGCCGCGGCCAACGGTATTTGCGCTTCATGGAGAAAGCATGGAAGGGTCGCGGCCGCAGCTCAAAACGTCGTGATGCAGCCCTTATCCGGCCCGCCGTACGGGAACGGCTCCGTTTCGCTGCAAATTCTGTAAATGTTCGATAAGATCCGATGCGGCACGCTTAGACAGTTCGTCGATACCGCAATGCATCATTTGAGTGCACTCGCTGGCGGCATCTAGGTTTGCTTCGCGTGCGATCGCTCGGATCATGCCGAGCTGTTTAGCGGTGATCATATCGCCGAGGTTTTTCGCGACCGGATCGGTATATTGCTGCGGCTCAACTGCCGCAGCAGTTTCGTCGTGATCGATAGCGTCGAACTCACGCTTGTAAAGTTCACGTGCGATGCCGAATTTCACTGCCGCACGCTTTAGAGCGTCGTGCTCGGCCTTTTTTATCCCTGTCTCGCTCGCCACCTTGCCGGTGCCGACACCTTCGCGAGTAACGCCGTCGATGGTGATTGCCACCGTCACTGTAATAATGTCGCCGATGGGGCGAATGTCCTTGACGGTGTGGCCCCAGTTCGGAGCATGCTCGTCTAGGATATCGGCGACTGTGTGCCACTCAACATATTCGACCATGTGAACATTGCCGTTGCGGTCACGACGTCCGGCCCGCTGGCGGACAAGATTTGGATCGACGGTTTTGCGAAGTTCGCGAAGCGTCGTCGAAAAATCGAGCACATTGCTCGCGATCTCGTTTATCTCAAATAAAGTTGCCGTTTCTTCTCTTGGCGTTTCGTTGTTCGTATTGCGTTTCATTTTATTTCTCCTATGTGTTTGTAAATCGAGTTGGCCGAGGTTAGTTACGCCGGATCGTCTGTGTTTCCGACTCAACCTTGGCCTACCCGGGTTCTGTTCGCCGCGTGTCAGACATACATGCGACTCAGTTTTGTTTGTCAAAAGATACAAAGGTCAGGTCCGAGATGTTGCATCTGTGACACAGTGTATCAGAATATTTTTTCTGTTGCAAGTGTGAAATTTAGTGTTGCATTTAAAAAAATGATATGTTATGTTTTATCTGTGAAATACAAAGTGCATCTGTGACACTCAGTAATCATGGAGGAAAAATAAAATTATGGGATCCAAAAATGAAAGCCTAATTAGCACGGTCGAGCTCGGAAGGGCAATAAAAAGACGCCGTGAAGAATTGAAACTGAGCTTGCGCGATGTCGGTGACCTGACCGAGGTTTCGGCTTCGACGCTCTCGCGTATCGAGAATGGCACGGGACGCCCCGACGCCGATAACATTGCGCGACTTACTCAATGGCTGGATATGCCGGTCGATCGTCTTATGACAAAACACCTGGTCGATCATGTCGAACCGGTGATCTATTATCCGCACGAGAAGACGACCGACATTATAGAGGCTCACTTGCGTGCCGATAAAAATTTGACTCCGGAAACCGCATCGGCGTTGTCGGAGCTTTTCCGTGTTGCGTATCAGCAATTCAGCAAACCAGGCACCAAAAAGGGGAAATAAGCCGGGATTAACCCTATAACACACACAATGAAAACCGCATCGAACAAAATTGCAGGACTCGGATTTGGGGGCATGGTTGGCATCGACACGATGTTTGTGTTGTTTTTTCTGGCATTGGAATATGGGCGGGCCGTACAGATGTTTTCCATCGACGGCCTTTTGATGGGTATTACTATGTTGATGGTGCTCACATTGCCGTATTTTCTGCCTTCAGGCAGCGAAAAGCCGCTGTTTGCAAATTGGATGATGGGTCGCGGAGCGATCGCTCTCGCCGGCATTTTGCTCGGGTTCGCGTTCAAGCAAAGCCTCGGCGTGGTTCTGCCCGGTGGCTTACGATTTATGCCGATGACCTTCTTGATCCTCGCGTCAATGGTTAGCTGCTATATTCAGTTTTATGGTTTAATGAAACTCCGCTTGGCCAAATAGGCAAAAGGCGCCAGGCGAGAGATAAAAAAGATCCGCGTATGTTTCGGGAACATGCGCGGATCTTTTTTATTACAAATGTGAAATTTGAAATTGGTTTGAAGTCCATTGTTATTGGTCTTCTATGAAGACCGGTGCCGGTTCACTTACAACCTCATGGATAGCTTGAACTTGATTAACGAGATCTAGATACTGAGCAGGCGTCAGAGCCTGTGCACCATCACAAAGGGCCTCTTCGGGACACGGATGGACCTCGATTATCAAACCATCAGCCCCGACCGCGACACCTGCACGTGCGAGGGGAGTAACCATATAATTATGCCCTGTCCCGTGTGAAGGGTCGACGATAACGGGTAGATGAGTGAGCCGATGGACCGCTGGTATGATCGAGAGATCAATAGTGTTTCGTGCGTGATTGGCAAACGTGCGAATGCCTCGTTCGCAGAGGATGACGTCATAGTTGCCCTCGGCCATGATGTATTCGGCAGCGAGCAGCAGTTCATCAAGCGTCGCCGAGAGGCCGCGTTTTAGCAGAACGGGCTTTCGTGTTTTACCAACATATTTAAGCAACGAAAAATTCTGCATATTGCGGGCACCGATCTGGATGCAGTCACCGTATTTTTCGACGGCGTCAACGCCATGTTCATCCATGGCTTCGGTGACAATATTCAGGTCGAACTGTTCGCGAATCTCCGCCAGCATTTTTACGCCGTCCTCGCCCATTCCCTGAAACGCGTATGGTGACGTGCGCGGCTTGTACGCCCCGCCGCGGAAGAATCTTGCACCGCTCTTAGCAACGGTTTCGGCTGTTGTGAATAACTGTTCGCGGCTCTCAATGGCACACGGGCCCGCGATCATGGCAAGTTCAGGGCCGCCGATCGTAGAGTTGCCGACCTTGACGATCGATTTCTCGGGCTTCGCGTCCTTTGAGATCAGTTTGTAAGGCTGAGTGACACGAATTGCGTCCGCGACACCGGGCAAATTCTCAAAATGTGCCGGATCGATCGCGCCGCGATTGCCTGTGACGCCGATAGCTGTGCGATTCTCACCAGGCAGTTGATGCCCGCGAAAACCCAGCGTCTCTATAACATGTAAAACTTTTTCAATATCGGACCGCTGCGCGTCCGGCTTCATTACGATCAACATATATTAAGTAACCCTCTGGCGGAACAAAACTTTAACTCTAGTTTTCGTCCGCGTGTTTTGCAAATTACGGCAATAAGTGCCTGAGAAACTTTTCAACCTCGGCGACAGGATCGGTTGCCTTTTCGATCACTGAAACGATCGCCGAACCGACGACCGCGGCGTCGGCATATCGCCAAACATCTGTTA
>Ga0068864_100004137_pt1 | contig 11903 bp, 9 predicted proteins | sample KBSSwiS72_FD_66586 | JGI IMG/M metagenome (GOLD analysis project Ga0068864, IMG submission 66586) | Switchgrass rhizosphere microbial communities from Kellogg Biological Station, Michigan, USA - KBS Switchgrass S7-2 | ecosystem: Host-associated > Plants > Roots > Rhizosphere > Soil ...
TCGGTCGCCAATTCGATCGTGAGCTACGCCCTGGGCATCACGCACGTGGATCCGCTGGGCGCCGGTCTCCTGTTCGAGCGCTTTCTCAATCCGGAACGGAGGGATCCGCCCGATATTGATCTCGACTTCCCTTGGGACGAGCGGGACGACGTTCTCGCGTATGTCTTCCGGAAGTATCCCAACCTGCGGTCGGCCATGGTGTCTAATCACAACTGTTTCCGGTTGCGCGGAGCCTTGCGCGAGGTGGCCAAGGTGCACGGACGGCCGCCGGGAGAGATCCGAGAGATTACCCGCCGGTTCCCCTGGTTCAGCGACGACGATTCGATGGAAGAGGTGATCGCCAACCACCCCAACTTCCAGGGACTCGAGCTCCCGGCCATCTGGGGCGATCTGGCGAGGATGGCCCAGCCTCTGGTGGGCACTCCACGGCATTTGTCTCTGCATCCCGGCGGAGTAGTGATCGTCCCCACGACGTTGACCGACTACGTGCCGGTGGAGCGCGCGGCCAAGGAGCTCGAGGGATATCCCGGCCTCACCGTGCCGGTCATCCAGTTCGAGAAGGACGGCACTGAAGACACCGGTCTGGTGAAGATCGACCTCCTCGGCAACCGCTCGCTCGCGGTCATTCGCGACGCGATCGCCGCCGTGAAAGACCATACCGGCCGGCAGATCGACTACACCGCCTCGGACCCGGAGGACGACGAGCCGACCAGGGCTCTCTTCCGCACCGGGCAGACGATGGGCGTCTTCTACACTGAGAGCCCCGCCTCCCGGCAGCTTTGTGCCAAGTCCCAGGCCGACACCTTCGACTTGCTGGTGCTCAATACCAGCATCATCCGCCCGGCGTCCAACCGGTTCATCCGGATTTACCTGGAGCGGCTCCACGGAAAGCCCTACGAGCCGCTCGATCCTTGTCTGCGCGATACTCTGGCCGAGACCTTCGGGGTGATGGTGTACCAGGAAGACGTGGTGAATGTCTGTGCGATATTCGCCGGAATGCCGCTCGCCACTGGCGATGGACTGCGGAAGGCGCTCTCCAAGAAGCGGCCGGTGAAGCACCTCGCCTCCTATGCCGAGGAGTTCTTCTCAGGAGCCGCGGCGTTGGGTCGCAACATCGAAACGGCGAAGAAGGTGTGGGAGATGGTGATGTCTTTCGCCGGTTACAGTTTCTGCAAGGGTCACTCCTGCTCTTACATCCGGGTGGCGCAGCATTCCTGCTACCTGCGGGCCCACTATCCTGCCGAGTTCATGGCGGGGGTGCTGGCCAACGGCGGGGGATTCTATCACCCGTTCGCCTATGTCGCGGAAGCGATGCGGATGGGACTCACCATCCTGTCGCCCGACGTGAACGCGAGTGACTTCCGTACGACCGGTCGCGGGCGAGAGGTGAGAATCGGGCTGCAGTTTGTGAAGGGACTGTCGGCGAAGGCAGCCGAGAGAATTGTCGATTGCAGATTGCAGATTTCAGATTGCTCGGCTAACCCGGCAATCGACAATCAATCGTCAACCAGCAGTCAGCAATCAGCAATCGGCTACACATCGCTGGACGACCTGCGCACCCGCGCCGCGCTGACTCCCGACGACCTTCGCACCCTGATCAAGGTTGGTGCCTTGGATTCGATAAGAGGCGACTCAACGCGCCCTATGCTCCTCTGGGCCATTGATCAGAGAAATGACGGAATGGAGGAATGGCAGAATGGCGGAAAGATCGACCCATTATGGGATTCCAGCATTCCTCCACCCCGCCATTCGATTATTCCGCCATTGCGAGAATATTCCACCGACCGCCGACGGCATGTCGAGTACGAGCTGCTGGGTTTCACGACCGACAGCCACCCGATGCATCTTCATGCGGCCGATCTCGCCCGGTTCCGGATCATCAAGAGCACCGATCTGGGAGACCATGTCGGACAATCGGTGCTCTGTGCCGGAATGCTGACGACCTCCAAGCCGATCAGCACCATCACCGACGAGCCGATGGAATTCGCTACCTTCGATGATGGCTATGGTCTGATTGAAACCGTGCTGTTCCCCCGCGTCTTCCGCCAACGGGGCCACATCCTGTTCGACCAGGGCCCCTTCGTCTTCCGGGGCAAGGTGGATCAGGAGTTTGGAGCTATTACGGTGGCAATTACGGGCATCGATCGACTGGAAAGGATGGTGGAGAAGGCGGACAGGGCGGACAGGGCGGAGCAGAGAAAACCACGATACTGAGCAATTGCAGGAGATGTGAAGTTTGATTCAAGGTGGCTGCCATGAGAACAAATGGAGGAATAGACCCGTGACCAAATGGCTCCTCATCATTGCGGGAACCCTGGTCGGCCTGGTTCTACTGCTAACCCTCGTGGGCCTGGCGCTCCCCAGGGAGCATAGGGTTGCGAGCCGGATATCCCTCCGGCAACCACCCGAGTCCGTCTTCGCGGTGATCCGTGACTTCGGTGCAATCCCGACCTGGTGGCCTTCGGTCAAGCAAGTGAGCCGGAGAAACGATCCTCAGGGAAGGGAAATCTGGGATGAAACCATGGAGGACGGATTGGAGATGGGCCTCGAGGTCGCGACCGCGGAGCCGCCCAGTCTGCTCAAGACCGTGATCGTGGGAGACGCCCCGTTCGGCGGCTCCTGGACCACCAGAATCGAACCTGTGCCGATTGGTAGCACCGTCACCGTCACCGAACATGGATGGGTCTCCAATCCGATCTTCCGGGTCATTTCCCGGCTGATGGGCCACCACCGCACGATGGATGACTACCTCAAGGCCCTCGGCTCCCGCTTCGGGGAGCAGGTGTCGCTTCAACATTTCGATCAGCCCCTGTGAACCTTCGAAGCCCGAGCGGCATCCCAGCAGAGGGCGCGTTACCTGTTAGGTCTACAGAATGCACCGTTACCTGAGCACGATGAACATGAGCGTATGGGCCGGCTTGATGACCGCATTCCTCACCGGCGCGGGCTGCAGCTCGGAACCCTCGGCCTCCGGGGCACCAGAGCCGGCAAGCGGAGTGAAGCTCGAAACCATTTCAACAGCCTTCAACCAACCGGTCTTTCTCACTTTCGCCCCCGGCGACCCTACTCGCCTCTTCGTGGTGGAGAAGAACGGGCTCATCCGAATACTTGAAAACGGCGCCATCCTTGCCGCGCCATTTCTGGACCTGACAGCCGTCACCACCAAGGGCAGCGAGCAGGGACTTCTGGGTCTCGCGTTCGCGCCGGACTACGAGACTTCCGGCCGCTTTTACGTGAACTACACCACTCCCGGGAGTACACCGGGAGGCCAATCGGAGATCGTGAGATATCATGTCTCCTCCGATCCCAACCTGGCCGATGCGGAGAGCGACACCACGATCCTCCAAGTCGATCAACCCTATACCAATCACAACGGGGGCATGACCGTCTTCGGCCCCGACGGATTTCTCTACGTGGGATTCGGAGACGGCGGGAGCGCCGGCGATCCCCAGGGGCACGGCCAGAGCCGGAATGATCTGCTGGGCTCATTGCTGCGACTCGATGTGAGTGGCGCCGGATACACGATTCCGCCCGACAATCCCTTCGCGGGAATCGCCGGGGTACGTGGCGAGCTGTGGAACTACGGTCTGCGGAATCCCTGGCGCTTCAGTTTCGACCGGCAGACCCGGGATCTCTACATCGCGGATGTGGGCCAGGCGGAGCGTGAAGAGGTGGACGTGCAGCCGGCGGGCGGAGGCGGGGAGAATTACGGGTGGAGCACGATGGAGGGATCCGGGTGTTATCCCCCCGGCTCCAGTTGCGACAAGAGCGGCCTGACCCTGCCGGTGCTCGAGTACGGCCACGGAGCGGGCTGCTCGATCACCGGAGGATACGTCTATCGGGGAACCGCCCTGCCGGACATCGTGGGCACCTACTTCTATTCCGATTACTGCACCGGATTCCTTCGCAGCTTCAAGTGGCAGGGCGGGATGATCACCGAGCAGCAATCCTGGCCGGGAGCGGAGCCACCGGGGAACGTCACCAGCTTTGGAGAGGACCTGGCGGGAGAACTCTACATCCTGACTATTGAGGGTGGGGTCTACAAGCTCGTCGCCGAGCCATAGCGTGGTGGGCGACCTCTTCTCCCCACCTCCGGAGGAGCTCCCCGATTTTAAAGGCTTGGCCGACCGGCTTCCGCCTGAGATTCTGTTTGGCACCTCGTCGTGGAACTATCCCGGATGGAAAGGCCTGGTCTACCACCAGGACTATCCCAAGAACGGGGCCGCGGCAAAGATGCTCACCGAGTACGTGAAGTTCCCGCTCTTTCGCACCATTGGAATAGACTCATCGTTCTACGCTCCGCCGACACCCGAGCAGCTCCAGAAGTACGCCCAGGGGTTGCCGCCGGGATTCCCCTGCGTGATGAAGGTCTGGGACCGCTTCACGGTGCATACCCTGCCCCGGGCCCGTTACGGACCATTGGGTGGAGAGGTCAACCCCGATTTTCTCAACGCCGATTTGTTCCGGTCCGAAGTACTGGATTTCTACCAGACGCATTTCCGCGATCACACCGGGCCGCTGGTCTTCGAGTTCCAGACTATCAGCCGCTCGAGCGGGATCAGCCCCGAGGACTTCGCGGACCGGTTGGACCGGTTTCTGAGCGTGTTACCAAGAGACGCGAGGTACTCGGTGGAAATCAGGAATCGCGAGTTTCTCACCCCGGCTTACCTGGCCGTGCTCCGGGAGCACAATGTCGCCCACGTGTTCAATTCATGGACCAGGATGCCGTCGATTGGCGACCAGCTCGACGTGCCGGGAGTGTTCACCGCGCCGTTCATGGTTTCCCGGGTGCTGCTGAGACCAGGCCGGAGTTACAACCAGGCGGTGAACGCGTTCGCCCCGTACGACCGGATTCGCGAGCCCAATCCCGAGCTGCGGCACGACGTAGCCCGGCTCATCGCGCAAGCCGCGGCGCTCCGGATACCGGCCTATGTGCTGGTGAACAACCGCGCGGAGGGCAGCGCGCCGCTTACGATTGCGGCGATCGCCGAGATGGTGTCCGGCGCTTGAGCGGAGGCCGGCGGGTCCGGGGACCATCGTGGTCGGGAGACTGGGCGAGGGCGTGAGCCGAAGCCGAGAGGCGGCACGCCTGAACCGCTCCAACGCGATCGGCGATGCTCACCTCGACCCACCGCCCGAACGACGCGGTCGGGCCGGTGAGAAAGGGGCGGGCCAGCCGGGCAGCCAGCACTTCCTCACGATCCGACTCGGGAAGGCGAAGCACGATCGCCTCGTCGAACAGAAAGGCGAACATGCGGCTCCGGGTAAAGAACGCGTCGGCGCCGAACATCCGCTTGGTGCTCACATCGGGCAACGCGAGGATGGCCGCACGCACCAGGTTGTGCACGTCAGTCTTTCCGCGAGTCATTGCCCGATTCCCGGTCTGAGTGAGTTCAGGGGGCGGAGAAAGTACCGCGTGGCGGTACGCTCCGCTATACCGCCACGCCCGAACAACTCCCGTAGCACGTAACAAGTTTTCGCCGTCCCATAACGCAGCATCGGGGCCAGTGGGTCGGAAAAGCGGCAGGCGGGACGGACGAGGCGACCAGCGGGAGAGAAATTGTCAAGAAGGATGCTGAACAAACTGATTACCGCTGATGACGCGGAGCACGCGGAAGACGCTGAAAGACAACAATTGATTCTGAGTGATCAGGCTCGCAAGAATCCTGGGAATGAATTGGGGGGAGGAGGGGACGGCGGGCGGGAAGAACCATTCAGATTACCACAGGAAACAACAAGATTCCGCGTGCTCAGCGTGTTCCGCGTCATCCGCGGTAGGCTTTTCCGGTTCGCGACCTAGATATCCGGGTCTACCCCAGCTACAGCACAGATCCGCAGAATCGTCTCGCCGATCTTGTTGTTCGGAGTGGATGCTCCGGCGGTAACCCCGATGAGTCGAGCGGCGCCGAGCCAGTCGTCGGCAACCTGCTCCGGCTGCTTCACGTTTGGTTGATAGCGCATCCTGCCGCTCTCAACGTCGATGGCCGATGCATCCTCGATGTGATAGGTCCGTACCCCGCGATTGCGGCTCATCGCCGCGAGATGGGTCGTGTTGCTGGAGTTGTATCCCCCTACCACGATCATCAGGTCCAGCGGCTCGCGCAGCAGGGTCACCATCGCGTCCTGCCGCTCCTGGGTGGCGGAACAGATGGTATCAAACGTCCGGAAATGCTCGGCGAGGCTCGCCTCCCCGTAGCGTCGCAGCATGCTGAGACGCACCTCGCCGGCTATGGCGAGCGATTCACCCGAAAGCATCGTCGTCTGGTTGGCGAGTCCCACACGCAACAGATCCCGCTCGAAATCGAAACCGGGAGACATCGCATGCGAGAAATGACGCGCCAATTCCGCCGCGTCTCCGCCGTGCTCGATGAAATCGCAGATTCGCCGGGCCTCGCCCATGTCGAACACTACCAGGTAGCGGCCGCCCGGATATTTCGTCACCTGGCTCGCCGTTGCTTTGGTCTCCTCGTGATATGACTTGCCGTGGATGATCGCGGTGTACCCGTCCCTGGCGTAGGACTCGACCCGCTTCCACACATTGAGGACCGAGCCGCACGTGGTGTCCACCATGACACAGCCAATGTCGCGGAGCCGGGCGAAATCCTCGACCGTGACACCGAAAGCCGGCATGATCACCACGTCGTCGGGCGTTACTACCGAGAAATCGAAGGCGCCAGCCGGACTGCGCTCGAGGAACACCACTCCCATTTCGCGCAGCTTTGCGTTGACGTGGGGGTTGTGGATGATCTCTCCCACCAGGAACAACCGCCGGTCGGGAAACTTCCGGCGCGTCTCATACGCGTACTCGACGGCGCGGTCCACCCCATAGCAGAAGCCGAATTCCCGGGCGAGCAGGAAGGTGAGGGGACCGGCGGTGAGCCGGAAATCGTTGGCGCGGAATTGCTCCACCACCGCGCTGTGATAGTCGGCAGTAAGCTGGCCTTCGATGGCGGCTTTCAGACCGAAACCCTTCCTGAAGTACGTCATCAATCCTCGGGTGCGCTGTCAGCCGGCTCAGCGGTCACGCTGTCGCTCCGGCAACGGGCCGAATCGGCCACCAGCGGCACGCCGCGAAAAGTGGCCATTACCCGGATGGTCTCCGGCGTCGAGACTGCATGGAGCCTGACCTCGAGTCCTCCCTCCAGCATCCCATCATGTCTCGTGAGCATGATCCAACCGGAGTCTCCCTGATACCCCTTGATCTGGGTCTCCGTAAACCATCGCATCCCGACTGCGGACCTCGGCCGCTGTAGGGAATCCAGCCTGGGATCCATTACCGGATATTCCCCATCCGATACACTATCGGAAGGATAAATCGCGAGGCCCAGTCCCGCGTCAGAGTCCACCCCGATGACCTCGAGTAACCGGCCCGGAGCGCACCAGGTCGCCCGGGCCTTGGTGTTGAGCTTTCCGCTGTCCGACCCGGCCCATTTCGCGTGCAGCTGTCCGACGGAAGGGCCCGCCGCCGAGCCGTGACAGGCGGCCAGGAGCATGACGGCGACGAGCAGGAGCAACCGGCCGATCACTTCGCGATTCCGAGCTGGCGGCGCGCGTCCTCGACCGAGAGCGCGAACGGCCGAATCCGCTCTACCAACCCCTCTGGAAGTGGCCGGGAGACCAGGCTGCGACGGTTGGTGCAGACCAGCACGAGGTGGCCATGCGCGCTGTGCTTGCCGGTCGCGGTGTGGATCACCTCGAAATTCATGGTCAGCGACTTGTTCCCGATTCGGCCGAAATAGGCCGCCACCCGGAGCCGATCATCCAGGCGCGGAGGATAGTGAAATTCGGTGTGGACCTGGACTCGCGGCAGGTAGATGTCGTAGGTCTCGAACAGGGTGCTGTAGGGAAGCCCGGCGGCGCGGAACAGCTCCGTCTCCGCCAACTCGAACAATCGAACGTAGGACCCGTAGAAGATGATCCCCGCCAAGTCCACGTCGGACCAGCGGACATACTCTTCGACAGTAAACGGTTGGGCCGGCATCGCCGGGGAAGCTAGGGGATCGCAGGACCGATCACCAGCCAAAACCGGTCCGGATATCGAATCGCAGCCCGTCGCCGCCATCGGTGATCGGATAGCTGAAATCGAAGCGCAGCAGCCCACCAACAATCGAGAATCCGAGTCCAGCGCCCGATAGGACACTCGTCGAAAACAGCTCGTCCGCGGCACCAGCCTGTCCCACGTCAATGAACGGCACTGGGCGGATCAGACCCTTGGTCAGCGGCCAGTCGGCCTGCGCGGCCCAGAAGGACTGACCTCTGCGAGTCCCGTAATCGAAGCCCCGGACAGTCGGCACACCGCCCAACCGGAACTCCTGCTGCGCCAGTGTCGGCGACGTGGCGATGCCGGCCTTGAGCGTGAACACCGGCCGGCGAGTCCCCCGGCCCACCGGCTGCCTCAAGCTGCCGAAGAGTCGCCCGGTCGCGGTTCCGTCGCCCGCGAGCACGTCGGCGCCCAGCCGCCAGCGGCCGTGGAATCGTGAGCCATCGATGCTGACACTCGCACCCGCGAAGGTTCCCTCGTCTATCGGTGGATTGTCCGGGAATTCCCCGGAGCCGCCGAGGAAATCATTGATGTGGGAGAATGCCTCGGTTCTGACACTGCTCTGCACCTCGACCCGCGCGCTCAGGTTCAGCTCGACTCCCAGGCCGATCGAGCTCTCCCGAGTGATCACGCCCCCCTGTGCCAGGTAGTAGTCGGCGTCGTCGTGGGCGACGAAGATGGCACCCAGTGAATTTCCCAGGCTCCGATAGCGGCCGAATGGATCCCCGCTCGCCATTTCCCGGTAGCCGCGCAGTCGCCAGCGAGCTCCCGGCGCTTCCCGGGTCACCGTCAGCGCGCCGGTCAGGCGGTGGTCGTTGATGCCGAAGCGGGCCTCTCCGGCGATCGAGGTGAACGGATCGCCGGGCCACTGCACCCGATACGCGAAACCCGGATTGAAGCCCTGCACCTTGTTGTACCGCACGATTTCGGAGAGCTGGGTCCAATCAACCCCTGATGTCTGACGGCCGGTCAGGTCGGTTGGCAGGTCCGCCGTCATTTTCTCGAGGTCGGATGCCAGCTCACGCTGCTGGCGCGCTTCGGCCGAATTCTCCTCGAACTGGAGCGAGTCCCCCCAATCGGCGTACTGCTTGAGCGAGTCGCCTGGCGCGCGGTGAATCTCGAATCGTCCGCCGGGCCACCTGCCGGCATCGTCCCGCACCAGCTCGTCCTCCTTGAGGGCGCCTCCCTCTTTGCGCCGCTCGCGACCCACTTCCCGCAGCGAGTCCCGCCGCGCCTTGACCAGGGCTTTGATGCTGTCCGGATCGGTCACCGAGTCCGGCAACTCCATCGTGAACCGCACCGGTTTCCCGGTGTTGACCTCATAGTCGTCGAAGGTGGTGGAGGCCTGGAACGGAATCACCAGCTCGCCGAACCAGGGAATCTCCACCCGGCCGCTGATCACCTGGCGGTATGGCATCCAGTACTTGGACTCGAGCAGGAAATACTCCAGATCCGCATTCAGGCTAAGCAGCTGGTTGATGATCTTGTTGGCCTTCTTGGCCTCGGAGGAATCCTTTCGCGTTGTCCCGTCAGGGCCGAACCAGAGATCGGTCCCCACGTAGCGGAAGGAGAATCGCACCACATCCGAGGTGACCGCGTCGAGCCAGAGTCGCCCTGCGACCAGAGCGCCACCTTTCCGGCGCGGCAGGACCTCAACCGCCAGCAGGTGCGCTGTCGTTCCGTCCGGAGCGGTGATGGTGACACTGTCGGATAAAGCGTAGTGGTACCAGGCGGGACCGTCCGGGGCGAGCGGGTGCAGCGCCGCACGCTCGGGGAAATCGTTGCCGAAGACTCGGACCGAGTCGCCGAGTGAGCGGGGCACAAACCAGGGCTGGTCGAAGACCGAGGAGATGTCGAACTGCTCGGAGCGGGAGCGGGCGCGACGTCCCAGAATCTCCACCCTCAGGTCATTGGGCGCCGACCAGTGGACACGCCCTTCCTGTTCCTCCACGGCCGCGTTCGGTACCTCGGCCCAGCGCCGTCGGCCGAAACCAAAGGAGAGACGGTAACGGATCCGCGCGAAATAATCCTGGACCTCGGTATCCGCGTTCCGGTGCCGCTCCATCGCGCGCTCGACCAGAGCCTGCGTCGCGCTGGAGGCGAATATCGTCGTGTCTGTTTGTGGAGCAGCCGTGCCTTGAAGCGCGGCCAGAAGTACCAACAGCATGGAGCCGGTCCGCCCGGAGCGAAGGTGTGAACCGTCGCTCCGTCGGACGGGTGGGGACCTTCGCAGGTTTCAGGCTGCGACGGCCCGCCTGGCTGCTCGGGTCACCGCCGCACCTCGTCGGCTGTAAGAGAAGTAGATCACCAGCCCTATTGCCAGCCAGACGACCAGGCGCTCCCACGTGGTGACCGGCAAGCTGAACATCTGCACCAGACAAATCAGCGCTCCGGCGATGGGAACCCAGGGAAGACCGGGAGTACGAAAGGGCCGGGGGATTTCGGGCGAGGTCCGGCGCAGAATCAGAATCCCGATACACACCAGGACGAAGGCGAGCAGGGTGCCCATGCTCACTAACTGACCCAACACCGCGATCGGCACCAGCCCGGCGGCAATCGACACCACGATTCCGGTCACCGCCGTGCTGAGGTAGGGTGTGCGGTACTTGGGGTGGACGGCGCTGAATGCTTTCGGCAGTAACCCGTCGTGACTCATGGAATAGAAGATCCGGGTTTGTCCCAGCAGCTGAACCAGCATGGTGCTGAACAGGCCGAACAGGGCGCTCACCTTAACCAGAGGGCTGAGCCACTTGAGCCCGGTCCGGTCGATCCCCACCGCCAGCGGGTCCGGGACGTTGAGCTCGGGGTAGGGCACGATCCCGAGCAGGACCAGGGCCACCGCCACGTAGATCACGGTGCAGATCGCGAGTGAGAGGAGCATCCCGATCGGGAGGTCGCGTTGCGGATTCTTTGCCTCCTGCGCCGCGGTGGAGACGGCATCGAACCCGATATACGCGAAGAACATCACCGCCGCGCCACGCAGGACGCCGCTCCAACCGAAGCGCCCGAACTCACCGGTGTTGGCCGGAATGAACGGCGTGAGATTTTCCGACCGCACATAGGCCGCGCCGGCGGCAACGAAGAGGATGAGCACCGCGGTCTTGATGATGACCAGCACGGTGTTCGCGCCGGCCGACTGCCTGATGCCGAGAATCAGCAGACCGGACACAGCAAGCACGATGAGTGAAGCAGGCAGATTGAAAACACCGGTAACCACCATTCCCTCGGCGCCGGTGAGCATCACGCCCGGGGCCGCCGTAAGAGACGCGGGAAGATGGATGCCCAGATCGTCCAGCAGACTCACGCAGTATCCCGACCAGCCCACCGCTACCGTCGAGGCACTGAGCGCGTACTCGAGCACCAGGTCCCAGCCGATGATCCACGCGACCAGCTCTCCGCTCGTGGCATAGGCGTACGTGTAAGCACTCCCCGCCACCGGGATCATCGAAGCGAGCTCGGCATAGCAGAGCCCCGCGAATGCACAACCGACACCCGCGATGATCATCGAGATGACGAGCGCCGGGCCAGCGTTCTGGGACGCCGCGGTACCGGTCAGAACAAAGATCCCGGTGCCGATCACCGAGCCGATACCCAGCGCAGTCAGCGCGAGCGGACCGAGGGCACGGCGCAGGGGGCTCCGCTCGGCGTCCTTCCGCAAATCCTCGATAGCCTTGCGATGAAACAGGCTCACTATGGCTCTCCGGTGGGGTTCGAGAGCCAAGATGGGAAACGAGAGGTGGAGTGGTGTTCGGGGAACGTCCGAGGCTGGTCAGGACTCCTTGACCTGACCGGAACCGGCCGGCTCAAGGGTGAATCTGTATCCGGCTTTTCGCACCGTCAGGAAATGCTGTGGACTGGCGGG
>Ga0068864_100004138_pt1 | contig 11902 bp, 10 predicted proteins | sample KBSSwiS72_FD_66586 | JGI IMG/M metagenome (GOLD analysis project Ga0068864, IMG submission 66586) | Switchgrass rhizosphere microbial communities from Kellogg Biological Station, Michigan, USA - KBS Switchgrass S7-2 | ecosystem: Host-associated > Plants > Roots > Rhizosphere > Soil ...
CCCCGCCAGCTGCCGGGTGTGACGCCGAATTCCGCGCGAAACGCCCGATTGAAGTTCGACACGTCGCCAAACCCGCAACCGAGGGCCACGTCGACGATCTTTCCGGGCGCGTCCGCCAGCCGCAGCGCGGCGTCGCGCAACCGGGCGCGCAGGATGTACTGATGCGGCGTGGCGCCGGTCAGGCGCTCGAACGTGCGCAGGAAATGGTACGGGCTGAGGCCCGCGTCTCGCGCCAGGGCCGCCAGCGTCAGGCCCGCATCGGGATGGCGTTCGATCAAACGGACCGCTCGTGTCACGCGCGCCGCCGCGTTCGGCGGAACCGCATCGAGGCGCGCTGATCCGCCGTCAACCGCAGCCGCGGCGGCGGCCAGCCTGACGCCGAGCTCTTCCCATGCAACGTCGGATGACCCCGTAATGCCGGCAGCCGCGCGCGCGACGAGCGGCGAGAACCCGCGGAGCGTTGGCAAGCGCGACGCACGAAAACTGACGCCGGCGCCGCGCGCACTGACGTCGCCCGCGATCCGCTCGAAATAGTCGGGCTCGTACCAGAACGCGACGCAGCGGTCACCCCGGCCGTGCTCGTGGCCGCATTCGTAGCATTGACCGGGATTGCCGAGCATCAGCGCGCCCGGCGTCATCACGCCGCCACCGAGCGTCGAACGATATTGGAAGGTTCCGCCGACCACGACCGCGATCGCGACGCAGGCGTGCTGCTCTTCGAATGAACGATCGCGCGGCCCAGACGTACAGATGACGTCGGCGACGGTCCAGCCGTCGCCGCGCGCGACAATGCGAGGTGTGGCCGCACCCGGCGTGCCGTCCACGTCGCGCTGCGTCAGCGCCCGGTCGAGTGCCACAGCAATTTTTGCCAAGACTCGATCTCTGCCTGCGTCCTATAACAGTCTGACATGGAGGATGAGATGGCATCAATTCACAAGGAAGTGCTTATCGACGCGCCAGCCGACCGCATCTGGGACGCCCTCCGCGACGTCGGCGCGATTCACACGCGCCTGGCCCGTGGCTTCGTGACCGACACGCGGCTCGAGGGCGATACCCGCGACGTCACCTTTTCGAACGGCGCCGTCGTGCGCGAGCGCATCGTCGACCTGGACGATCGAGTCCGTCGCATCGCGTACGCCGCCGTCGGCGGGCGCTTCACACACCACAGCGCGTCGATCCAGGTCTTCCCCGACGGCGACAGCCGCAGCCGCGTCGTCTGGATCGCCGACCTGCTGCCCAACGACGTCGCAGCGCTGATCGGCGGGATGATGGAACAGGGCTGTGCCGCCATGAAGCGGACGCTGGAACAGTCCAATCCGATCGTGGACCGGCACCCGGCGCAGGCCGAGGCGTAGCATGGATCCATGGTGGCCGGTGAGGCGACAAGGGCCCTGACGGCGGCGATCGCCGGTGACGGCTTTGCCTTCGTCCACGCCGCCGAGATGCGCGACCTGCTGACGAGCGCCGGCCCGCTCGCCGACTGGCCGGCGTTTGCGGCCAGTTGGAACACGCTGGAGCTCGATCGCTACATGGCGGACGGCGGCCGGTACCGGCGGCGGCGGCATGCCGTGTACGCGGCGCGTGCGGGCGGTGCGATCGTTCGCGCCCCGCATCAGCCGCACTATCAGAGCCGCGACTACAACGCGCTCAACGGCGGGATCGCCCGATGGTTCGAACCGGTCGACGAGACGATCGGCGGCGGCGCAACGATGCGCGCCATCCTCATGTGGTCACGCGGACTGTTTGAAGCCCTCGCCGGCGCGCGCGATTGGCACGTTGAGGTCCATCAATTCCGTATCGAAGCGCGGGCCGACGAACGGGGACAACCGACGCCCGAGGGCGTCCATCGCGACGGCGTGGACTACGTCCTTGTTCTGCTCGTCGATCGGCAGAATATCGTCAGCGGCACGACCACGGTGCACAGACTGAACGGCGACGAGCTCGGCGCCTTCACGCTCGCCGCGCCGCTCGACGCCGCGCTGCTCGACGATACCCGGGTCGCGCACGGTGTGACGGCGATCGAACCGCTGGACGCCGGCCAGCAGGCCTGGCGTGACGTGCTGGTCGTCACCTGGCGCGCGGCCACACGCGCGTGACCTCCCGGGTGGGATCCAGCAGTTCGCCGGGTTCGACGCTTCGCATCAACGACCGCGACTATCCCTGGCCGACGAAGCCACTGGTCGTCGTCTGCCTCGATGGCTCTCCGTTCGAGTATCTCCGCCACGCGATTGCGTCCGGCGTCACTCCGTACCTCGAATCCCTGGTGGCACGCGGATTCGTGCGGATGGCCGACGCGGCGATGCCGACGTTCACCAACCCGAACAATTTGTCGATCGTGACCGGCGTGCCGCCGGCACGTCACGGCATCAGCGGCAACTTCTTCCTCGACCGCGAAACCGGCCTGGCGGTGATGATGAACGACGCGTCCTTTCTGCGCGCCGAGACGATACCGGCCGCCTTCTCTCAGGCGGGCGCCAGGGTGGTCGTGATGACCGCGAAAGACAAGCTCAGGAACCTTCTTGGCGCGGGACTGAGAGGAATGTGCCTGTCTGCCGAGCAGGAGGGTCAGCCGGTGTACAGCGCGCTCCTCAGCGAGCACGTGCTGCAGCGCGGCGTCGAGTTGATGCGATCGATGGCCCCTGACCTGATGTACCTCTCGACCAGCGACTACGTCCAGCACACGCACGCACCTGATTCACCCGAGGCCAACCGGTATTACGGCGTCATCGATGGACATCTCGCAGCGCTCGATCGCCTGGGTGCGAAGCTGGTGATCACCGCCGACCACGGCATGCAGGCGAAGGCCGATGCGCAGGGCCGGCCTCGCGTGGTGTACGTCCAGACGCTGCTCGACGACTGGTGCGGACGTGACGCAACCCAGGTGATCCTTCCGATTACCGACCCGTATGTGGCCCACCACGGATCGCTTGGATCGTTCGCCACGGCCTATGTGGCGAATGCGTCGGACGCGGCTGCGATCGGCGAGCAGCTGACTGCCGTTCCCGGTGTGGAGATGGTGCTGACTCGCGAGCACGCCTGCCGGCAGTTCGAGCTGCCGGCCGATCGCATCGGTGACCTCGTCATCTGCGCGGACCGCCACACCGTCTTGGGCACGAGGCCGGCCGATCACGACCTGTCGGTACTTCGTGCGCCTTTGCGCTCGCATGGCGGCCTTGCCGAACGCGAGGTGCCGCTGCTCTTCAACCAGCCGCCGCCAGACGGCGAATCCGCTGGCCGGCTGAGGAACTACGACGCGTTCTGGATCGGCCTCAATGGGAGCTGGCCTCTCACGGCTTGATGCGTGCGCCGGCGCCACCGTACGCAATCCGGTAGATGAACCCCTTGTTGTCGTCGGACACATAAAGCGCGCCGTCGGCTCCTGTGGCCAATCCCGCAGGCCGGCCAGACACGACCCCGTCCTTCAGCCAGCCGGTCGCGAAATCCTCGAGCCCGCTCGGCCGGCCGTTCTTCATGATCACGCGGACGACGCTGTAGCCGTTGTTCTTCCTGGCGGATCCATGAAGCGCCATGAAGAGCGCGTTGCGGTACGACGGTGGGAACTGGGTGCCGCGATAGAAACGCAAGTCCATGCCGGTGATGTGCGCCGGCAGTTCGAGCGCGGGAGGCACGGCGTTGTCTGCCGTCACGTCGGCCGCAGCGTCCTTCAATTCCGGCTGCCCTTCGTTCGGCCTGTTGCGGCCGATGAAAAACGGAAAACCATAGTGCCTGCCAGCTTCAATCAGATCGATTTCGTCCGGTGGAAAGTCGTCTCCGAGGTTGTCCTGTCCGGTCTCGTCCGCCCACATGAGATGCGTCTCGGGATCCCAGTCGAAGCCGATCGCGTTGTGCAGCCCGCGCGCGTACGGATGCGTCGTGCCATCGGCGTCGATGACCTGAATCGTCGTGCGCCGCGGATCGCCTTCCACGCACACATTGCATGACGATCCGATCGACACGTACAGCTTGCCGTCAGGTCCGACGTTGATGGTGCGTGAGACATGGACCGACGGCGTCGAGCTCGGAAGGTCGGCGAACTTCTCTGGCTGGCCGGCCGGTTTTCCGTTCGACCAGCGGACGCGCATCACGGCGGGCGTGGTGGCAATGTAGAGAAAGCCGTCCTTGAACGCCAGACTGTGGGCGTTGGTCAGCCCGGTCAGAATCACTTCGGACTCCGCGCGGCCGTCTTTGTCCGCGTCCGGCAGCGCGACGACTTCGTGCCTCGGCCGCCGCGCCACGAGCAGCACGCCCTCCGGGCTCACCGCCATCATCCGCGCGCCCGCGAGATCCGATGCGAACACCGATACCGTGAATCCTGCCGGGACCTTCAGGTTGCCGATCGGGGCGACCGCTGGCGCTTGCGGCCCCGCGGGCGACTGCGCATGTCCCGCACCGATGCGGTCAACCGCGACCACGCGGTACGCCGCCGCCTGCAGGGATATCAATGCCACCGATACTCCGGTCAACGTGGCTTCAATGGTCTTCATTCAGCTCCTCACCCTCCCGGCGACGTCCCCATGCAACATCACGGTCCGGCTAAAGCCGGACACTACCGATGTGATCGCGGTCGATGTGATCGCGGTCGATGCGATCGCGGTCGATGCGATGGCGGTCGATGTCATCGCGATCCGGTCAAAGCGGGATTCTACCGATGCGGTCGTCGCGCTTGCCTGGCTCAACGCATCGCGCAACTCGGCATCCGATCGAAATCGCTGATGCCGGATCTCTCGTGCTCTGACCTCGATCGGAATCTCCTCTCCGCCAAATGCGTCCGGCGTGACCACGACGCGCGAGCCGGACAACTGGATGGTCCAGCCGCTGAACCGCTGCTCGTCGGTCGAGCCCGTGCAGAATGCCAGCGAGATCAAGTCGCCCAGCCGGACGAAAGCGTAGTCGCCCGCGAGCTCCTCGAGCGGAGTCCCGCTGGCGCGCGCCATCGCGACGCGCGCCGACTCCATCTCGCCGAAGAATGTCGTCCACTCGGCATCGGACCGAAATCGGTCGTAGGCAGTGAGCGCATGCTGCGCGACCAGTGCCGCGGCCCACGGATCATCCGCGAGCCGCGCGATGGTGCGCGGCCACACCGCCTGACGCACGCGAATGGGCACGCTGACGAAGTCGACCACGGCGCCGGTCTGCGGATTCACCGTCGGCGCCGCGTCCTCCTGCGCCCAACCGGCATCGTGCTCGCCAATCGCATGGAGAATCGTCTCCCGCCGGGGCCGGGCCGCCAGCGTGGTACAGCGCTCCATGATCACCCGGGCAAGGTGGGCGTGATCCGGTTGCGTAATGAGCTGGATACCGTCGTGGACGGAGCGGACGATCATCGGATCAATCTAGGGTCCCGGGGCGGCCTTGCACAAGCTCGAATATTCGGCTTTGCGCTAGAATCGTTTGCAGGAGCATTTCGTCATGGCGTTTCCGGGTACGGGCAGGATCTGGATGAACGGCAAGCTGGTGGAGTGGAAGGACGCGAACATTCACATCGCGACCCACGTCATCCACTACGGCAGCGGCGTGTTCGAAGGGGCGCGCTGCTACTCGACGCCGAAAGGGTCCGCCTGCTTTCGCCTCGACGCGCACATGCGCCGCCTCCAGCACTCGGCCCGGATCTACCGCATGGACTACCCCCTGGATCTCGCCGGCTGGAACAACGCCGTGCTCGAGACGATCCGCGCGAACGAGATGAAGGCCTGCTACATCCGGCCGCTCCTCTATCGCGGCTACGACTCGCTGGGCGTCAATCCGCTCTCGTGCCCGGTCGACGCGGCGATCATGCTCTGGGAATGGGGGGCGTACCTGGGCAAGGAGGCGCTCGAGGAGGGCACCGACGTGAAGATCTCCTCGTGGTCGCGGATGGCGCCGAACACGCTGCCGGCGATGGCGAAGAGCACCGCCAACTACGCCAACTCCGCGCTGATCAAGATGGAAGCGATCGCCGACGGGTATGCCGAAGGGATCGCGCTCGACGTCTCCGGCAACATCAGCGAAGGCAGCGGCCAGAACATCTTCATCGTGCGCGACGGCATCCTCTACACGCCGCCGCTCGGATCGTCGATCCTCGGCGGCATCACGCGCGACTCGGTCATGACGCTCGCCCGCGATCTCGGTTATACGGTGAACGAATCGATCATTCCGCGCGAGGCGCTGTATATCGCCGACGAGGTCTTCTTCGTCGGGACCGCGGCCGAGGTCACGCCGGTCCGCTCGGTCGACAGGCAGACAATCGGCGCCGGGCGCCGCGGACCGATTACCAAGGCGCTGCAGCAGGCGTTCTTCGACGTCATCAACGGTGAGGTGCCCGACACGCACCGCTGGCTCACGTACGTGTACCCGCAGGAGGCCGCGCTGCGAACGGAACCCGGCGCGGTCGGCGCCAGACGTTAGGGCTGAGGGCTAAGAGCTAAGGGCTGGAATGCATGTAAACGACCTCCTCAAAATCGCGGTCGACAGCGGGGCGTCCGATCTGCACCTCAAGGTCGGCAGCTACCCGATGATGCGCGTGCGCGGCGTCTTGACCCCCGCGAGCGAAGACAAACGACTGGATCACGAGGACGTGGTCGCCATGGGCGCCGCGGTCATGTCGACGACGCAGCGGCAGAAATTCAAGGAATCGCAGGAAGTGGACCTGGCCTACAGCGTCCCGGGGCTTGGCCGCTTCCGCTGCAACATCTTCCAGCAGCGCGGCACCGTCGGCATGGTCCTGCGCGTCATCCCGATGCAGATCCGGACGATCGCCGAGCTCGGCTTGCCGCCGGTGCTGCAGATGATTGCCGCCGAGGAGCGCGGGCTCGTGCTCGTCACCGGCACGACCGGCAGCGGCAAGAGCACCACGCTCGCGGCGATGATCGACTACATCAACAAGACGCGCTCGGCGCATGTCATGACGGTCGAGGATCCGATCGAGTTCCTCCACCGCGACAACAAGTCGATGGTGAACCAGCGCGAGGTCGCCGTCGACACCCGCTCGTTCGCCCAGGCGCTGCGCAGCGCGCTGCGCCAGGATCCGGACGTGATTCTGGTCGGCGAAATGCGCGACTTCGAGACGATCGAGACCGGTCTGCTGGCGGCCGAGACCGGTCACCTGGTGTTCTCCACGCTGCACACGCTCGACGCGACCGAGACCATCAATCGCATCATCGCCGTATTTCCGCCGCACCAGCAGAAGCAGATCCGGCTGCAGCTCGCCAGCGTCCTGAAGGCGGTGATCTCGCAGCGGCTCCTGCCCAAAGTCGACGGCAAAGGGCGCGCGGCGGCGGTCGAGGTCATGATCAGCACGCCATTCATCCGCGACTGCATCGTCGACAAAGAGAAAACCCACATGATCCACGGCGCGATCGCCGCGGGCACGTCGCAGTACAACATGCAGACGTTCGATCAGTCGATCTTCAGCCTGTACGAGCAGCAGCTGGTCACCTACGAGGAAGCGTTGCGCTGGGCGAGCAACGTCGACGAGTTCAAGCTGAAAACCCAGGGCATTTCGACCACCTCGGAGATGAGCCGCGACGAGATGGCGAAGAGCGCCATCGCCTCGGAGATCAGCCGCTTCGGTTCGTAACGCAGCAACAGGAGTGTCCGGCATCAGCCGGACAGGCCCCATGCCCTCTGCCTACATCGACGGCCTCAAGATGCTGGGACGGCGCGAGCTGTCAGAGAAGCAGGTGCGCCAGCGCCTCGCGCGCAAGGCATACGACCAGGACGAGATCGACGAGGCAGTCGCGCGACTGCGCGAGGAGCGCGCGATCAACGATCAGCGCGTGGCGGAAGCGATCGTCCGCATGGAGACCGGCATCCGCAAGCGCGGCAAGGTCCGTGTCCGCATGCAGCTCGAACGCGCCGGTATCGCGAAAGAGACCGCGAAGACGGCGATCGACAGCGTCTTCGAAGCGATCGACGATGCGGCGCTGCTCGAATCTGCGCTGCGCAAGCGGCTGCGCGGCCGCACGACCATCGCCGATGAGCGCGAGTTCGCGCGGCTGTTCCGGTACCTGATCGGACAGGGGTTCGAGTCGGACCGCATCATGCAGGCGCTCCGCGCGAAGGCAAAGCCGCGGTCCGAATAACATCACGCGAGCGCGCGCACCGCGTCGAGCGTACGTTCGACGTCGAGACCGGGCGTGAGCAATCCGGGGCAGAGCCTCGCATACGGCTTCCGGTACGGCGTGCGGCTCGCCAGGACTCCCAGTTCACCCAAACGTGCAACGACCGCGTCGGGCGCCTTGCCTTCCACATCAAAGCAGACGATCCCCGATGAGAGCGCCTCGTCGAGCGGGGTGTGCAGGCGAACGTGCTTCATGGCACGCATTCCCTCTTTCAGCTGCCGGTTGAGTTGATGGACGCGGGTCGCCACGCGGCTCTTGCCAAGGCCTGCATGGAAATCAAATGCGCTCCCGAGCGCCCACGTGTGATCGAACGCGTGGTACCCGCCGGGCGTCATGACTTGCCCGCCACCGACGTCCGGCCGCTCACGCCAGCCGATGGTCGAGTAGAAAACGCCGGGCTCCCAGGTGGGGATCGCTGGACGGGTAATCGCCCAGGCGTCAGGTCGGCCCCACAGAATGCCGGTTCCTCTCGGCCCGAACATCCATTTGTGGGTGCCTGCGGCGAAGAAGTCACACCCCAGTTCGGGCAGCGTCACGTTCTCGATGCCGAGGCCGTGCACGCCGTCTACGCACACGTAGATCCGGCGCTCCGGCCCACGCTGCCGGTTCACGTCGGCGACGAGATCGGCGATTGCTCGAACCGGCGCTTTGAGCCCGGTTCCGGAATGCACCCATGTCATGGCGACGATCCGCGTCGATGGGCCCAATGCGCGCCTGACCGCGTCGACGATCTCATCCGCAGTCGCGGTCGATGCCTGCCGGTACATGTCAATCCGCTTCACCGCGCAGCCGCTTCGCTCGGCGCAGACGGCAATCGCGGACTCCGTGGCGTAGTGATCGTGCGTGGTGGTCACAATCTCGTCGCGCGGCGTCAGCTTGAGACCTGAGTAGAGGAGGCCCAGTCCCATCGACGTGCTGTCGGTCAACGCGATGTCCGCCGGCCGCACACCCAGATACGTGGCCGCCGACGTCAGCACGTCTCCTTCGAGCCGCCAGCGCTCATGACTGATGTAGCTCGCCGGATCGCGCTGCAGTTCCTCGCGGTGTCTGGCGATCGCATCCTTCACGGGACGGGGATGCGAGGCAAACAGCAGGCCGGCCATGTGGATCCGATCGGGCCTGAGGTCGAAGAGTCCTCGTACATCCTCCCACGAGGTGCTCTCGTTGATCTGGACGGGGATCGCGTCCAGCGTGGCGCCGTCGACCGGCTGGGGCACGCAGGTCGCGAGCGATCCGGCAGTGGCGGCGGCCAGAGTGCCGAGGAACGCCCGGCGATTCGTTGTCATCATGACATCGACTGTAATCGCCGCGCAGGCTCGAACGTTTCACGACCACGTGAAATGTCGGCGCAGCCTCCGCCTCTATACTCAGAACATGTTCGGAAAATATCCGCTGGCTGAAGTGGGGGCGCTGCTGGCCGAGCCGTCCCGGGTGGCGATGCTGACGGTCGTCCTCGACGGACGGCGCCATTCGGCAGGGGAATTGGCGATGGCGGCGGGCTTGTCGCCGCAGGCCGCCAGTGCTCATCTGGCCAAGCTCACGAACGGCGGTCTCTTGAAAGTCGTTCGGCTGGGGCGTCGTCGCCTGTTTGCGCTCGCGCGCCCGGAAGTCGGGCACGCGCTCGAGTCGCTCGGAGCCATGGCACGGACAGGAACTCCTTCCCGTTCGGCTGCGAAGGCCGACACGCCGATGCGGTTTGCACGCACCTGCTACGACCATCTGGCAGGACAGGTGGCTGTCGGCGTGGCCCAGGCATTGGTGAGGCAAGGAGTGCTGCGACCGCGCGGCGATGAATATCAAGTGTTGTCCGGAGGGGTTCGCTGGTTCGACGACTGCAACATCGACTTCGCGATGATACGAGCGGGTCGACGCAAGCTCACGCGTCAATGCCTGGATTGGACGGAGCGAAAACCCCACATCGGAGGCGCGCTCGGCGCCGCGCTGCTCGGGCGATGCCTGTCAGCGGGATGGATTGCCCGGATCCCGAACACGCGCGCGGTGCGCATCACGGATTCCGGCAGCCGCGCCTTTCGGGACTTGATGGGATTCGACCCCTTGTCGCTTCGGAACGGTCCGCCTGGGACTGCCGCATAGACACCTCAGTCGAGTCCTATAAAATGACAGGATGACGGCGAACGAGATCCGGGCATCCTTCCTCAAATACTTCGAGCAGCACGGCCACCGCGCCGTGACCAGCTCTCCGCTCGTGCCCGGCGACGATCCGACTCTGCTCTTCACCAACGCCGGGATGAACCAGTTCAAGGACCTGTTTCTCGGCCGCGAGAAGCGCGACTACACGCGTGCGACGACCTCGCAGAAGGTGATGCGCGTCAGCGGCAAGCACAACGATCTCGACAACGTCGGGCCGTCACACCGTCACCACACCTTCTTCGAGATGCTCGGCAACTTCTCGTTCGGCGACTATTTCAAGAAGGAGGCGCTGCCCTTCGCCTGGACGCTGCTGACCGACGTCTGGAAGATGCCGGCGGACAAGCTGGTGGTCTCGATCTTCAAGGGCGAGAACGGCATTCCGCGCGACGACGAGGCGTACGACATCTGGCGCAGCCTGGGCGTGCCGGCGGATCGCATCCTCGAGCTCGGCGCGGACGACAACTTCTGGCAGATGGGCGACACCGGGCCCTGCGGACGCTGCTCGGAGATTTACTTCGTGCGCGGCGGCACCGGCGCCGATCCCGAGATTGAAATCTGGAACAACGTGTTCATGGAGTTCGAGCGCAGTGCGCAAGGCGTGCTGACGCCGCTGCCGGCGCCGTCGATCGACACCGGCATGGGGCTCGAGCGCATCACCGCGGTGCTGCAGCAGAAGGATTCCAACTACGACACCGACGTCTTCATGCCGCTGCTGACGGAGATCGGCCGGCTTTCGCAGCACACCTATGCGGGCAGCATGAGCCCGGCGGACATCTCGCTGCGGGTGGTTGCGGACCACATGCGCGCGACGACGTTCCTGATCGCCGACGGTGTGATTCCGTCGAACGAATGGCGCGGCTACGTGCTGCGCAAGATCATGCGGCGGGCGATGCGTCACGGCAAACACCTGGGCTTCAGCGAGCCGTTCATGCACGGCCTGGTGCGCGTGCTCGATCGCGAGATGGGCGACGCCTATCCAGAGGTGCGCCGCAACCGCGAGATGATCGAGAAGACGATCCTCGCCGAAGAGAATCGGTTCGAAGCGGTCCTGACCGAAGGTCTGCCGCGCCTCGAAGCGGAGCTCGCCAAGGTGCTGGGGACGAAGTCGAAGACGCTGCCGGGAGCGGTCGCGTTTCAGCTCTACGACACCTTCGGCATTCCCTACGATTTCATCGACGACACCGCTGCGACGCAGGGGGTGACCGTCGATAACGCAGCGTACAAGGCTGCCATGGAGGGCCAGCGGGCGAGGGCGCGCGCTGGCGGCAGCTTTAAGAAGACCGACGATCTGGCTTGGATTACACGCGGGGATTCTGGCTTTCTCAACAGCGTCGGAGATCACTTTGAAGGCTACGAACAAACTAAGACCACGGGGGCGAAGATTGTTGGCGTGTTTGGAGAGGATGGCGTTGATACCCAGTCGTTAAGTAAAGGACAAAGCGGCTTTGTCGCCTTGAACAAGACGCCGTTCTATCGGGAATCTGGCGGCCAAGTGTCTGACAGCGGTCGTCTACTCGTCCCGGATGGTGAAGCAACGGTTGAGTCCATCCACCGCGTCGGTCTTTGGCCGCGCTTGCACAGAGTTCATGTCACGTCTGGCAAACTCACCGTCGGGGACATCGTCACTGCCGAAGTCGACGCCGACGTCCGTG
>Ga0068864_100004139_pt1 | contig 11901 bp, 9 predicted proteins | sample KBSSwiS72_FD_66586 | JGI IMG/M metagenome (GOLD analysis project Ga0068864, IMG submission 66586) | Switchgrass rhizosphere microbial communities from Kellogg Biological Station, Michigan, USA - KBS Switchgrass S7-2 | ecosystem: Host-associated > Plants > Roots > Rhizosphere > Soil ...
CCTTAAGGCTGCGGTGCCCGGTCTTCGGCGGCGCGCAGCGCCTGATAGCGCTCGATCACCATCCGAGCGTTGAACAAGAGGCGGTCCCGGCCGAGCTGCTGGTCGAATCCGGCGCGGCGAACGACCTCGAGCACGCGGGGATTGAGTCCCGCCAGCCAGACGACGATGCCTTGTTCGGTCGTCCGCTTCTCGCCTTCCACGAGCGCTTGCAGCGCCGAGTACTCGATGTCGGGCACCCGGCTCAGGTCGAGCGCCAACACGCGTGGGTGGTGTTTCAGCGTCAACGCCTTGACCTGATCGGCAACGCTCTGTGCGTTCGCGAAGAACAGGCGCCCTTCGGGCCGCAGGATCAGAAGTCCTTCGAAGGTCTCGTCGTCAGGGTGCTCGGGCGATAGCGGCCGCAACACGTCGGCGCCGCGCTTGCGCCCGATGACGTGCACGATCGGCCGAGCGGCCTGGCTCGACAGGCCGATCAGCGAAACGATGATCGCGACAACGATTCCCTGCAGCGTGCCGAACAGAAGCACGCCGAGGGCGGCAACCACGGCCCAGCGGAACTCCATCGTCCGTACTTTGCGGATGGCGATGAATTCGGCAGGCTCGATCAGGCCGATCGAATAGATGATGACGATCATCGCCAGCGTCGCATTCGGCAGCAGCCCGAGCAGCGGCGCCAGAAACAGCATGGTCGCCAAGGCGGCACCAGCGGTGACGAGCGAAGCTTTCTGGCTTCGGCCTCCGGCGGCGCGCACGACTGCGGTCTGCGACGTCCCGCCGCCTGCCGGCATCGCCCCGGTCAGCGCGCCCGCCAGGTTGCTCGCGCCGGTGGCGACCAGCTCGCGATTGGCATCGACCGGCGGATCGCCGGGACGCGCGAACGCTCGACCGGCGGCAATGGTTTCGGTAAAGCTCATCAGCGCCATCCCGGCCGCCGCGGGCAGGAGATGCATGGCGAGCGCGAGATCAGGCAGCGTGATCGAGGCGAGTCCTTGGGGAATATGACCCACCGTGGAGACGCCGTGCGCAGCGAGTCCGAAATAGGCGGACGCCGCGATTCCGGCGCCGACCGCCACCAGCGGCGCCGGCGAGTGCGGCCAGAGGCGCTCCATCGCCACCAGGATGACAAGCGTCGCGACCGCTACGGCGAGCGTCAGCGGCGAGGTCTCGGGAATGTGCTGCGCCACGCTGAGCAGGTCCGGGAAGAAGCCTTGCTTGGTGATGTGGGTGCCGAGCAGCTTGGGAACCTGGTCGAGCACGATCACGAGGCCGATGCCGGCCTTGAATCCCGTCAAGACCGGCGCCGAAATGAAGTCGGCCACGAACCCGAGCCGCACCACGCGCGCCAGCACCAGCATCGCGCCCACCAGTGCGCTCAGGGTCGCGGTAGCCGTCACCAGCTTGGCCGGGTCGCCGTCCGGAACCACGAGCGCAAGCTCGGTACCGGCAAGGATGGCCAAGGTGGTTGTCGAGCTGACGCTGAGGACCCGCGACGTGCCGAGCAGCGCGTAGACGATCATCGGTATGAACGCGGTGTAGAGGCCGACCGCGACCGGCAACCCGGCGACGGCGGCATACGCCATGGCTTTCGGCAGCACGACCGCGGCCGCCGTCAGGCCGGCGACGACGTCGAAGCGCCATGCGCCAGTGGCAGGTGCCTGAACAGCCGCTGCTCGCTCGCGAGGGTCGGGAGCGATCGGCATGTGTGGGATTCCCTAGGCGCACGGCGAGTTGCCGCTGACGGGTGATAGCCCCGACCACCGATCCAATCAATTGCACCTTTGGGCAGCCGACAGCCGTTGACATTCGAACGCGTCGCGGGTTTGATCCCCGCCACAGGGATCCCGCGTCGGCGACCCCGTCGATGTGATCTTTCTTCCTGCGACGTCATGAACCGATCGACATGGAACGCCGCTTTGCGGCGGGTGCTGGCCACGTGTTGCGTCTGCTCGGCGACTTCGGTGCTGGCCCAGGGTATCTACCCCACCCAGCCGCCGAGCGACGGCTACAAGCTTCCCGGCGGCTTCGAGCCCGTGCTGCAGCTCAGAACCTATTTCTTCGATACCGAGGATCTCAAGGGCATCAGGAGCGAGGCCTGGGCGATCGGCGGCTGGGCGGGAGCGCGCAGCCCCTGGTGGGGCGATCTGTTCCAGGTCGGATTCGTCGGCTACACCTCACAGAAGCTCTACGGCCCCAGCGACGAAGGGGGCACCAAGCTGCTCGAGCCCGGCCAGCATTCGTTTTCCGTGATCGGCGAGGCATACGCCGCGCTGAAGGTCTTCGATCAGACGCTCGCCGGCTACCGCCAGCTGGTCAACCGGCCGTTCATCAACCCGCAGGACAACCGGATGGTTCCCAACACGTTCGAGGGCTACACCTTGACCGGGGCGGCGGGCCAGGTTTCCTACACCGGCGGCTACCTCACCAAGATCAAGCTGCGCGATTCCGACAGCTTCATCTGGATGTCGAATGCCGCCGGCGGCGTTGGACCCCAGCGCGGCGTCTACTACGGCGGAGCGACCTGGGACTTCGACAAGAACGGCAACTTCCGGATCGACGAACAGTATGCCGACGACGTCTTCAACACCTTCTACGTCGACGGCAAGTACCCGATCGCGCTCGACGACAAAACCCTCGTGACCTTGAGCGGCCAATACTTCCGGCAGAAGTCCGTCGGCGCCGCGGAGATCGGAAACTTCGAGACCAACGCGTTCGGCCTTCAGGCGGCGATTGCGCAGGGACCTTTCGACGCCTTCTTCGCGTACACCCAGACGAGCCGTGGCTTCGACACCCAGAACCCGTTCGGTGACCACCCGTCGTACTTGAACCTGATGGAGGTGGCTTTCAACGGCGCAGGCGAGAAGGCATGGGGGATCGGCGCCAACGTCAAGTTCGCCGGCCTCGGCGCACCCGGGCTCAGCGCCGGGGCGGTGTATGCCCAGGGCTACGACCGCATCAATGCCGGCACCGGAGCGCCCATCGGCAATCGCAAGGAGACCGACATTCGCGCCGACTACGCCTTCCCCAAGGGAACGGCGCTGGAGGGACTGGTGGCGACAGCGCGCTATGCCTGGCTGCATCAGGACGGCTCGCCGCAGACCGCGCCGCAGCTGCGCCTGTACATCAACTACGTCGCCCGCTTCTGATCGGCAGCCCGGCGATCAGGCCGTGACGCGGCGGATCGCCGCGAGCACGTCGGCGCCGGAATCGCTCTTGCTGAAGAAGGCGACGCCGCCGGCGTCGCGAACGCCGGCGCGCGTGCCGGGGTCATCGTGGGCGGTGATGTAGATCACCGGCGCGTGCCCGCCTTCCCGCGAGATCAGCCGACCGAGCTCGATGCCGGACATGCCACCGAGGTGCACGTCAAGTACCAGGCAGTCAAACCGGGGGCGCTTGGCGTCGGCGAGAAACGCCTCGGCAGATTCGTAGGTGATGGGCTGGATGCCGGATGCGCGCAGCAGCCTTGCGAACGACCGGCAGACACTCGGGTCGTCGTCGACGACGGCGACATAGACGGTAGGAGTGGCGCTCATCGACGATCCGATAGCGCACTGTCGATGAGTACGGGCGCTGCGTCTATTGCATCTTAGGGAACCCCGCCTCCTCGACAACCGGCATACCGGCTTCCTGCGTCATCCGCGTCAGCGCCGCGACCGAGCGGACGCCCAGCTTGGTCATGATCGATCTTCGGTGTACCTTGACCGTGCGCTCGCCGATGCCGAGGTCGCCGGCGATCTGCTTGTTGAGGCGACCCCGGACGACGTGGCTCAGCACCTGGTGCTCGCGCGAAGTGAAGGTCGCGAAGCGTGCGCGGAGCGCCTCGACGTGACGGCGCGCCTCGCGTTCGCGTTCGTCGCGCGCCAGGGCGCGCCGCACCGCCCCGACAAGCTCGTCTCGGGGCGCCGTCTTTTCCAGGAAATCCTCGGCGCCGCCGCGCATGGCGCGAACCGACGAGGCGATATCGCCTTGGCCGGTGAGGAACAGCATCGGCAGAGGATCCGACGTCCGGCCCAAGGCGGCCTGCAAGGCAAACCCGTCGACGCCGGGCATGCGCAGGTCGGCGACGACACAGCCGGGGCTGTCGTCGTGGTGCCGCGCGAGGAAGTCCGCCGCCGAGGCATGGGTATGAACCGTGAAGCCGCTGCCACGAAGCAGCCGCGACACCGCCGTCAGAAACGAGGCGTCGTCGTCGACGACGTGCACACAGGGTTCGTCCATGCTCAACTCTCGGTCGCGATTGAAGCACAACGCGGTACCCCCTGCACCGAGTGCGACGAGCGATTGATGCAGATCAAGGCGACGGCGTGGCGATCGGCATAGTAAATCGGAACGTCGCTCCGCCTGCCGGATTGCTCTCCCCCCAAAGGCGCCCGCCGTGGGTCTCGACGATGCTGCGCGAGATCGACAGTCCCATGCCGATCCCGTTGCTCTTGGTCGTGAAAAACGGATCGAAGATGCGGTCGACCAGATCGGCTGCGACACCGAGGCCGGTATCGGCCACGCTGATCTCGACTTCATCGAGCCCACTGCGACGCGCAGTGACCGCCACTGAGCGCCGACGCTCACCGACGTTCATCAGCGCGTCCATCGCGTTGATGATCAGGTTCAGCAGCACCTGTTGGACCTGGACCCTGTCGCCTCGCACCTGCGGAAGCTCCGGAATGTCGATCTCGAGCGCGACGTGACGCGCCGCGGCGTCCTGACGCAGCAGCGCCGCCACCTCGCCGAGCACCTGATCGACTGCGAGCGACGTCATCGCCACTTCCTCGCGCCGCAGCAGTACGCGCATCCGGTCGATGACCGCTTTGGCCCGCAGGTCATCATTGCGGATGTCCTCGTGGATGGCACGGATCTCGGCCCAGTCGGGCGAGGGGTGCTCCATGAACAGGGCAGCCGCCTCGACATTGCGCAGGATCGCCCCCAGCGGCTGGTTGATCTCGTGCGCCAGCGTCGACGAGAGCTGGCCGATGACCGACACCCTGCCGACGTGGGCCAGGTCCTGGCGCAGGCGCAGCATTTCCTGATCGGCGTGCTTGCGGACGGTGATGTCGATGCAGGTGCCTCGGCTGCGCTGCACGCGACCGTTGATGTCGAACTCGACCCGGCCGAGGGCGGCGATCCAGCGCAAACGGCCGTCGGGCAAGACGACGCGAAACTCGCTCTGGTAGTCGCCGCGCTGCCGCGCCGCTCGCGTCAGCTGCTCCTGAAAGGAATCGCGGTCGTCGGCGTGGATGCGCTCCAGGACCTGCTGGAGGCTGATCGTCTCGTCGGGCGAGAAGCCGAACAGCTCGCGCCACTTCGTACTGGCCGACAGGGTGTCGCGGACGACGTCGCGCGTCCAGATGCCAAGGCTCGCGGCGTCGGCGGCAAGGTTGGCCTCCTGCTCGCGTTCACCAAGCTCGACCACCAAGCGCTTGGCTCGCAACAGATCGATGCTCAGCGCGTAAGCCATCGCAACGACCAGGCCGAGAGCGAACAGGCCGAGCAGGCTCGGCACCTCACGACCGAACCAGAACAAGAGCAAGGCGTTGCCGACGCCGGCAAGAAGAAAGGCGGTGAGGCCGCCGCCGATGAACACCGCTGCGCCGCGCCGGCCGCGCCGCCAGGCGGTGACCGACGCATCGATCAGGAACACGGCGAGGAGCGCGGCGCTGATCTGTCCCAGCGCCTGCCAGGGGTTCCTCACGCCGACCGGGTACGACACCAGCTCGCCCAGCAACGGAATGCTGCGCAGAGAGGTGATCTCGAGGAAGTTCAGGCTCTGGCCGACCGTGAAATTGATGACCAGCGAGATCGCTCTCAGGCCGATCGCGGCGATCGCCAGCCAGCGGCGTCCGGCCTGGAGGTAGTTGTAGGCGAAGCCGACGAGGGCGATGATGAGCAGGGCCGCGGGCACGTTGAACCATCGCTGCGCAACGGCGTAGACCTCAGGGGTCTGCGCCTTCAGCATGATCAGCTCGGCGCACGCGATCGCCGCGCTGGCGACCGCGGCGACCGAGAACCACAGCGTCGCCCGAGCTTCGCGGTTGCGCAGCCAGACCGGGAAGTGCACCGATGCGAGCGTCAAGCAAGCCGCTGCGATCATCGACCAGACGATGACGACTACGCTCATCGAGTCCATGCGCGGCCAAGATGGTGCATCGAGCCGCAGTCTATCCGGCGCACCTTCGAAGATCGCCGTGGCGGTCCGCGCGACAGTGTTGCTCCCGGTTGCCCCTAAGTCCAATGGACAGTCGCGAACGCATCCGACAAATTGACCGCCGGCGCAGCGCCATGCACGCCCACCCATACGACGGCTGCATTTTCGGGGCGCGCACGGGCGGCATGTGCTTGCTGGTGGAACGAGCACGACGACTACAATTTCGATCATCGAACAGGCGGGCATCGCATCCGCGCGGAGGTATGTGGTGCATCAGGACTTTTCCCCTTCCAGCGGGCGATCCCACGCGCGGACTTTGCTCGGCGCCCTGGCGGCGCTGGCCTCGTTGCCGGCGCACGCGTCGATGTTCAGCGGCGACACGCTCGACGCGGTCGCCAATGGGATCGCCTGGGTGGTGATCTGCATCGTCCCGATCATCGCCATCACGGTGTTCTGGATCGTTCACGTGATGCCCGAGAAGATCGCGCACAAGCGCCATCATCCACAGGTCGACGCGATTCACACGCTCTGCCTCCTCTCGCTCGTATTCGGCGGCCTGCTCTGGCCGATCGCCTGGCTCTGGGCTTACACCAAGCCGACTTCCTACCGGCTGGCCTACGGCACGGACAAGCACGAGGCCTATCACCTCGAGATGGCCGACAGGGCGCGCGCCGGAACGCTCTCCGCGGCCGAGCTCGCACACCTGCGAGAAGAGCTCGACGCGATGCAGCGCCGTGGCGCACTGCCGCCGGCTCTGAACGGCCTGCGCCAACAGCTCGATGCGATGCCGCCCGCGGCGACACACGTTGCGGCCGGGAACGCCTGATGGACATCCTGATCCTCGGCGTCTACGCCACGATCGTCTGGCTGATCTTCTTCAAGTTCAAGTGGCTGCCGTGGAACGTCACTTCAATGGTGATCGTCATCACCATCCCGATCGTCGCACTGACGACGATGATCCTGACGCTCAACGTGGTCGCGCCGTCGACCGCCGACGTGCGCGTCGTCAAGTACGTGGTCAACGTCGTGCCGCAGGTCGGCGGGCGCGTGCTGGAAGTGCCCGTCGAGCCGAACCGGCTCGTGAAGAAGGGTGACGTGCTGTTCCGGATCGATCCGACGCCCTACGCGCTCACCGTCAAGAGCCTGGAAGCGCAGCTCGCCAATGCGCAGGCCAGCGGCCGCGAGGTGATCGAGCAGGTCGGCGGCGCCGCGGGCACTCTGGCGGCTGCACTGGGCTCGGTGCAGCAGGCCGACGCTCGTGTGAGCGAAGTCAAGGCCAAGATCGAACTGGCGAGGAAGCGCGTCGTGGACAACCGCGAGCTGGTCCGCACTGGTGCCGGCGACCGCTTCACGCTCGAAGCGGCCGAGACCGATCTCAAGTCGCTCGAGGCGCAGCTCGACAGCGCGCGCGGCGTGCTCGCCCAGGCGCGCGGCGCGCAGTCGCAAGCTGCGGCGAGCGAGCGACAGGTGCGCGAGCGCCTGGCCGGCAAGGTCGGCGCCGAATACGCGCCGGTCGCCCAGGTGCGGGCGCAACTGGAGAACGCCCGCTGGCAGCTCGAGCAGACGACGGTCGTCGCGCCCGCCGACGGCTACGCGATCAATGTGCAGCTGCGCGCCGGCTCCTTCACGGCCGCGTTCCCGATCACGCCGGCGATGACCTTCGTCGAGAACACCTACCAGGTGATCGCGCTCTACGACCAGAACGAGCTGTACCAGGTCGAGCCCGGCAACGAGGCCGAGTTCTACCTGCCGACCAATCCCGGCCATATCTTCAAGGCCAAGGTCGATTCGATCGTCTGGGCCCAGGGCCAAGGCCAGGTCGCCAACACCAGCGTGCTGCCGACGACCGGCAACGCCCCGGTCCCGCCCGGGCGTTTCCCGGTCAAATTGGTGCTCGACGAGCGCGATTCCGACGCCTTCCTTCCGGCCGGGGCGATCGGCCACGGCGCCATCTACACCGAGCACGCTGCATTTCTGCACATCCTGCGCAAGGTTCTGCTGCGCGTCAGCACCAAGCTCGACTACCTGGTGCTGAAGCTGCACTGACCATGGCGCACCACCTCGGCCTCCGCGATCGTCGTCCGCGTCATCTGCGCCTGCTATCGCTCGCTGCGTCGATGGCGTTCGCTGGCTGTGCCCTCGACGCGCCGCCCACGACGCAGCAGTTGACCGAGAGCGAGCTCGCCCACGCGACGCCTCCGCCGCAATTCAAGGCCGGGGGTTCGCCGGGAGCCGTGCAGGCCGGCTGGCTGGCGAGCCTCAACGACCCGCGCCTGCTGCCGCTGGCCGAGGAGGCGCTGCGCTACAACGCCGACCTGCGAGTCGCCGCCGCCCGGGTCGAAGTCGCCGCAGCGGCGCTGAAGGCGGCCGGGGGTGCGCTCAGTCCCGAGGTGAACTTCGCCGGGCGCAGTGGCGGCAAGGCGACCGGCTCCAGCGGCCAGCTCTCCGGCCTGCTCGTTTCCGCCTCGTGGGAGATCGACGTCTGGGGCCGGGTCCGCTATGGCCGTCAGGCCGCCGACGCCCAGTTCGCTTCGGCGGCAGCCGACCGGCGCGCCGCCGAGCAGGCGATCGTCGCCGCGCTCGCCAAGGCCTGGTTCATCGCGGCCGAGAGCGCACAGCAGCGCCGCCTCGTGAGCGACATCCTCGTCGACTCCGAGACGCTGGTGAACCTGTCCGGCGACCGGCTGCGCGTCGGCGTCGGCAACGACGTCGACGTGACGCAGGCGCGCATCAACCTGCAGGGCTTTCGCGACACCGCGCTGCAGATCGAGTTCGCGCTGGCGCAGTCGCGTCGCGCGCTCGAGCTGCTGCTCGGGCGCTATCCCGCCGCCGAGATCGAGCTACCGGTGACGCTGCCGACGCTGCCGCCGACGGCTCCCACCGGCGTCCCGTCCGAGCTGCTCGAGCGTCGCCCGGACATCATCGCCGCAGAGCGCCGCTTCGACGCCGCCTTTGCGCGCGTCGGCGAAGCGCGGGCGGCACGGCTGCCGAAGATCTCGTTGACGGCCGCGCTGTCATCGCTCACGAGCAGCACGTTCGTCCTCAAGGACAGCGGCGACGTCACCTTCGGTGGCGGTGCGACGCTGCTGTTTCCGATCTTCAACGGCGGCCAGCTCGAGGCACAGGTCGAGCTGCGAACCGCGGAGCAGAAGCAGGCCGGCGCGGCGTACGCCCAGACGGCGCTGAAGGCGTTCAACGAAGTCGAGACCGCGCTTGCCAGCGAGGCCTCGATGGTCGCGCGCGAGGACGTGCTGCGCCAGGGTTTGAAGGAGAGCACGCGCGCGCTCGACCTCGAGCGGGTGCGCTACAAGGTCGGCTCGCGCGACCTGCGCAGCGTCACGCAACAGCAGCTGGAGACCTACTCGGCAAGCATCTCGCTCCTGCGGGTTCTGACCGAGCAGCGGGTGCAGCGCGTGCAGCTGCACCTCGCGCTCGGCGGCGACTTCGGAGCGCCCAGCAACTGACTCGGGCGCCTTCGGGCGCCCCAGGGGATGTGTGATGCGCCAAGTCAGTCGCCGGCTGGCGTGATCGGCGCCACCCGCGCCACGTCCGGATTGGAAGCCACCCAGGCCATGAAGATCTGATAGCCGAGCGCCAGCACCGTCGCGCCGACAAACATGCCGAGAATGCCGGCGCTTGCCAGGCCGCCGAGCGCGCCGAGCAGCACGACCGGCATCGGCGCATCGACGCCGCGGCCCAGCATCAGCGGCTTGAGGACGTTGTCGACCAGGCCTGCAACCGCGAGCAGGACGGTGTAGATCACTGCCGCTCCAGTGCCGTAGGCGCCACTGACCCAGATGTAGACGATCGCCGGCAGCGTCACCAGCAGCGCCGGGATCTGGACGATGCCGAGCACCAGCTGGATCATCGCCAGCACTCCCGCGTACGGCACGCCGGCAACCAGCAGGACGAGGCCGATCAGCAGCGCCTGGATGAAGGCCACCCCGAGGACGCCCAGCGCCACTGCGCGGATGGTCGCGGTCGACAGGCTCACGAACGCCTCGCCGCGATCGATGCCGACGATGCGGTCGAAGATGTTCCGGCTGGCTCTGGCACCCGTCTCGCCGAACGCCATGATGACCCCGGCGATGGCGAATGACACCAGAAATGCGAGCACGCTCCCGCCGATGCTGGCGACCATCTCGACCGCCTTCTTGGACAGCTCGCCGATCGTCGGCTGCATGCTCTGGATCAAGGTCGGCAGATCCGAACTCGCCTGCGTCCACAGCGCGTGCACCTTCTTGCCGATGACCGGCCACTCGGCGACGCTCGCCGGCGGCGCGGGAACCTGCAGGGTGTGGTCGCGCACGCTGCCGATCAGGTGGTGCACCGAATCGCCGAGCGAAGCCAGCAGCACCGCCGTCGGTGCGACGATCAGCACCAGGCCTGCCAGCACCAGCAGCGTCGACGCCAGGCCCTGCCTGCCGCGCAGGCGCTGCGCCAGCATCTGATGCGCGGGATAGAGCGTGACCGCCAGGATCAGTGCCCATGCCATCAACGAGATGAAGGGCGAGAACACCCGGTAGCACAGCACCACGAGAGCGATCACCAGGGTGAAGCGGATGTAGACGTCGAGAAGCCGGCGGGACAAACGCTCTTCGAGAACGGGATCGGGCTGGTAGCGCGTGGTCATGGGATTCGCTCCTTGTTGTGCGACGGGCGTCACGTCTCCCCGTGATGGGCTCGTCCGACGGTCGAAGTGCGCCCCGAGACTACCCTCATCCCGGGGCGACGACTAGCCACGATTCGATGCGGCCGTCCTGTGCGCGAGGGCGTCCGCGCGAGCGATTCGGGCTCAGGACACTCGGCGGCGTGCCGCGACCGCGCCGGCAAGCGTTCGCAGCACCGGAACAGTCTCCGCGAAGCCGATGCAGGCGTCGGTGACGGAGACGCCGTGACGCGGGCGCACGCCGGGCACCAGGTCCTGGCGCCCGAACTCGAGATGGCTTTCGATCATCAGGCCGAAGATTCGCCGCTCGCCCGCCGCGACTCGCTGCGCCAGTTCGTTGGCGATCTCGATCTGCCGCTCGGCGCGCTTGCCGCTGTTGCCGTGCGACACGTCGATCATCAGCCGCGGCGGCAGGCCCGCTGCCTGGAGCACGGCGCAGCTCGCGGCGACGCCGGCGTCGTCGTAGTTCGGCGCCCTGCCGCCGCGCAGGATGAGGTGGCAATCGTCGTTGCCGCGCGTCTCGAAGATCGCCGCGACGCCCATCTTGGTCATCCCCATGAAGGCATGCGGTGCGCGCGCCGCCAGGATGGCGTCGGCCGCCACCTGGATGCTGCCGTCGGTGCCGTTCTTGAAGCCGACCGGGCAGCTCAGCCCGGACGCCAGCTGGCGATGGCTCTGGCTCTCGGTGGTTCGCGCGCCGATCGCGCCCCAGGCGACGAGCTCGGCGATGAACTGGGGGCTGAGCAGATCGAGGAACTCGGTGCCCGTCGGCACGCCGATCGTCGTCAGCTCGAGCAGCAGGCGACGCGCACGCTCGAGACCCTCGTTGATGGCGAAGCTGCCGTCGAGATGCGGGTCGTTGATGAAGCCCTTCCAGCCGACGGTCGTTCGCGGCTTCTCGAAATAGGCGCGCATGACGATGAAGAGATCGTCCGCGAGCTCGTTCGCTATCCCCTTCAGGCGCTCGCCGTACTCGATCGCCTGGTCGTGGTCGTGGATCGAGCACGGGCCGACCACGACCAGGAGCCGGTCGTCCCTGCCATGCAGGATCGCCGCGACCGCCGCCCGGCTGGCCTCGACCAGAGCGAGCGTGTCG
>Ga0068864_100004143_pt1 | contig 11899 bp, 5 predicted proteins | sample KBSSwiS72_FD_66586 | JGI IMG/M metagenome (GOLD analysis project Ga0068864, IMG submission 66586) | Switchgrass rhizosphere microbial communities from Kellogg Biological Station, Michigan, USA - KBS Switchgrass S7-2 | ecosystem: Host-associated > Plants > Roots > Rhizosphere > Soil ...
ACGATGCTCGCTGCCGATAGTCAGCAATATTTATCGCGTGTCGATCTCTTGCCAAAGTTACACCTTCGCTTTGACGAAGAGACAGTTATTAAGTTACACGAAGCCGCAAAGAACGATCGATTAACCATTACCAATCGACCCAAACCAAAACCGGAGCCTCTCTGGCGACGCCAACTCTCGCTAGTCACAAACAACTCCAGGACGACTCTAAGCCAACGGTCGATTGGCTGGTCAGACAATCGCACGATCTATTACGTCGTTGATCCGAACGACTCTTACGGCGATTACCTGGGTCTCGAAATTGGTTTTCGCGAGCGTAAAACAAACGGAGAGTGGAGCAAGATCAAGTCGAATCGTATTCAGAAGTCTGCAATCGCCACTCTGAGCGATCCTAAAGATCGCGAGATACTCGCGATTCTTTCCGGTGCTAGTGGAGGGATGTTTCCCGCTTACGACAACAATTCCCTCCCCACTCGTTTCACAATTTCAACTGACCTCCAGCAACTGCTGTTGCCACTGATGTGCTCAACGGATCGTTGTGTCCTGCGTTCAAGCGACCGAAAGGAAGACGCGCGAGCCATCAAATGGGACGATGGTGAGCCCTGGCAATTTTGGCTTGACGTAGAGCGCGATGATGTCAAACAGGACTACACAATTCGCGCAGTTCTGAGACGCGATGAAGAGCAATTGCCAGTGGATTCAGCAGTGCTAATCACCGACGGCATACTGATCACAAACGATTTACGAGCTTCAGTGTTTGACTCAAAGAGCGCACGGGCATGGAAAATGTTGATGCGCGACGGCGGAGGCTTAATAGTTCCGGCAGAAGAATCACCAGCGCTGATCGCTCAGTTGGCTGAGGCGTCGGCAGATTTCAAACTGCGTCTGCCGGAAGAACTACAATTTCAGCAAATTCGCGGTACGCCAGTACCTCATCTCATCGTTCGCAAACCTCAGTATAGTCATTGGGCGAATTCGCAACTCGATGCCGAAGTCGTCTTCGACTATGGCGGTTTGAAACTCAATGCTTTCGATCCTCGCGAAGGTGTTTATGAAGCCAAGGAACGCTTATTTCTTGAACGAGATCGTGACGCAGAGTCAGGCGCGATTACGTTGTTGAGTAAGTTGGGATTCAAGGCTGTCTCCGGCTACGCCAACAAACTTGGACTCCAGTTACTTCCTAAGAAACTGCCCGCAGCAGTGCGGGCGCTGATCGACAATGGATGGAAGGTCGAAGCCGAAGGCAAACTCTATCGCAATGCCGGTTCAGCTAATTTGTCAGTGAGTTCCGGCATTGATTGGTTCGAGCTGCATGGTTCACTGGACTTCGGTGATGGATTGCAAGTGAAGCTACCCGCACTACTAAGTGCACTGCGGCGTGGCGAAACAATGATCGCACTTGGCGACGGCAGCCTGGGTCTCCTGCCTCAGGAGTGGTTGCAAAAGTACGGGCTGCTCACATCCCTGGGCGAAGTCGAAGACGATCACCTGCGTTTCAAGCAAACACAGACCGGCGTTTTGGATGCGCTGCTCGCCGCGCGTCCGGAAATCACCTGCGATGAAACATTCGCCCGTGTGCGAGCGGAGTGGCAAAACTTTCGCGGCATTAGTCCTGTTGGCGAGCCGCCTGGATTTGTCGGTACTCTGCGTGACTATCAACGAGAAGGCTTAGGTTGGTTTGAGTTTCTCCAACGCTTCAACTTCGGCGGTTGCCTTGCCGACGATATGGGCCTGGGTAAAACCGTCCAAGTTTTAGCACTGCTGGAGTCCCGACGTAGTAATGGCACTCGGGAAAAGGTGGACGCGATTGCTGGGACCGCACGCGTCGCCGCCCGTCTGCTCGCCAAAACTCGGCCTTCACTCGTCGTCGTGCCTCGCTCGCTGATCTTTAACTGGCAACAAGAAGCCGCTCGCTTTACCCCTAACCTGCGCTTACTGGTTCACACGGGCGCCGATCGTACTAAGGCGACCTCCCATTTCGAAAACTATGATCTTATCCTTACAACATACGGCACACTCCGACGCGATGCCGTTCACTTCCAGGATTTCGATTTCGACTTTGTGATTCTCGACGAGGCGCAGGCAATCAAGAATGCCAGAACCGAATCAGCAAAAGCCGCACGACTTCTGAAAGGTAAATATCGTCTGGCCCTGAGTGGTACTCCTATTGAGAATCACCTGGGAGAGTTATGGAGTCTGTTTGAGTTTTTGAATCCGGGCATGCTTGGTACGGCCTCCGTCTTTCAGTTGGCGACAACGACGGCGCGCACATTGGACGAAGAAACGAGAATACTGTTGTCGCGCGCGCTTCGACCGTTTCTCCTTCGCCGCACAAAACAGCAAGTCGCAAAAGATCTCCCGGAGAAACTCGAGCAGACGATCTATTGTGAGATGGAAGATACGCAGCGTCGCCACTACAACGAATTACGCGATTACTATCGAGCGTCGCTGTTGAAAGAGATTGAGACCGTTGGAATCAAACGCGCTAAGATACAGATCCTTGAGGCATTGCTAAGACTGCGACAGGCGGCCTGTCATCCTGCCCTGCTTAAAAAATCCGGTAAACCGGAAGAGCCAAGCGCGAAGTTAGACTTGCTGCTGCCACAACTCAGCGAGGTCATTGATGAAGGACACAAAGCCCTTGTGTTTTCGCAGTTCACGAGTTTCCTCTCGATCGTTCGTCAACGTCTCGACAGTGAAGGCATCGCCTATGAATATCTCGACGGCAAAACTCGTGATCGACAGGCCCCAGTCGAGCGCTTCCAAAACGATCCCGATTGCAAACTGTTTTTGATCAGCCTGAAGGCCGGCGGCCAAGGATTGAATCTAACTGCCGCTGAATATGTGTTTCTTCTGGATCCGTGGTGGAATCCCGCAGTTGAATCACAAGCCATCGATCGCGCGCACCGGATCGGCCAAACACGCCGCGTCTTTGCTTATCGTTTGATCACACGCGACACGGTCGAGGAGAAAGTGTTGGAGCTGCAATCAACTAAACGCGATCTGGCGGATGCGATCGTTAACGCCGACAACAGTGTCCTGCGCAACATAACCAGCGACGACCTGAAGTTACTATTGTCGTAGGCGTGAGAATGTCCCGTCTCAGGGCTTGGAAAATTCTCAAGGATTGGAGAATTATCAGGAGCTGCCAGAGATTTACTACATCGGAGCTTCAACCTTCACATCAGCGTTGTACTCATAAACAACATGCGACTTGCTCTCAACGTTTTTATACTTGAACTCTGAGTCACTCTGAAGCGGCAGTCCATCGCTGGCGCGCACGCTCGTTTTGCCGGTGCCCGCGTATCCTGCCATTTGAATCGTGTAGTTATAAACAAAGCATGAAACGCCATTGACTGTTTCTGGTCCCGCATAAGTCACGTCTTTGATCGCATCGGCGAGGTTCTTCTCTAGATCAACTCTTTGGTTCTGTTTTTGAGGGTTAGGATCCTCAGTCCACTTTCCATCCTCTTTCGAGTAACTCTTATCTCCAATTGTAATAAGTTCAATATCACTTCCCTCGCCACCACTTAATTTCACGCGATATCGATCAGCCGCTACGAAGTCGAGGACGCGAGTGGTTTCATTGGCAGCGGCCTGACCGCTTGATGATGTTGTCGTGGTTTCAGTGACTCGATACGGGAACGCGTTGCTTAGCTTATGGAGCGCATCACCGAGGTCCTTACGAGCATCGCTCGATGGTTTAAATGGTGCGCTTGCGGTGGTCGAACTACCGCTACCCCCGCCTCGTGAAGTAGATCCCGCGCCTCCCGATTTGCATGCACCGAAAACCATAACAACCATTAGCATCGTGGTTATCAACTTGAGATTGAAGATCACTCTCATCGCTTTACCCTTTCACTATTATTTAGTGGGACCACAGAGGGACTGGGAAACAAAATTGTCAGGTCAGGAAGGGGACCTTGTCCCCGCATGGCTTACTTAACACTACCATCAGAGTTCTGAGTTAACAGCAGCGGGGACAGGGTCCCCTTCCTGACCTGACAATTGGTTCCTACCTGATATTTTCCACTGGGCTGTATCCTGCTAAAGTCCTCTTCAATGACCAAGCCGAAACCCTTCCAGTCTAACGGTCTGTTGATTGTAACTTTAATCGCCCTTGGTCTACTCCTGTTTCACAGCTACTTCAACAATCGTTACGGCTATTTTCGCGATGAGTTTGATTATCTCTCCTGTGGCAATCACCTGGCATGGGGTTACGTGGACCAGCCGCCACTCCTGCCCTTTCTGGTTAGGATCAGTCGAATAATTCTTGGCGACTCGCTCAGGAGCATACGATTTCTTCCTGCCCTTTCAATCTCATTGGTGGTTGTACTCACAGCCATGATCGCGCGTGAGTTCGGCGGCCGTCGATACGCTCTGATTCTTAGCGCCGTCGCAATCGTAATTACGCCAATGTATCTTTCCGATGGCAGCCTGTTAACAACAAATTGTCTTGAGCCACTGTTGTGGATGGGTTGCGTCTACTTCGCGACACTCGCCGTCACACGCGATGCACGTTACTGGATCGGGTTCGGAGTCGTTGCAGGGCTTGGCCTCGAAGAGAAGTACTCGATTGCCATCTTTGGTTTTGGCATCGTTGTCGGGCTGCTCCTTACGAAGGAACGCAGGGCTCTCCTGAACAAGTGGTTCTGGCGTGCCGGGGCCGCCGCGCTCTTGATCTTTCTTCCCAACCTGATTTGGAACGTCCAGAATCACTTCCCCTTTCTCGAACTGATGCACAACATCAGGGCTGATGGTAGAGACGTTCAGCTCTCGCCATTCGAGTTTTTTGCTCAACAGATACTGCTGATCCACCCGTTGAATGCTTTGATTTGGCTCGCTGGTCTATTTGCCTTGTTCTTCTTTGACCGGCTCAAGCAGTTTCGTTTTCTTGGCTGGTGCTATGTGGTTTCGTTCACCGCGTTCGTTGTGTTGAAAGGAAAGAACTATTATCTCGCGCCCATCTATCCAATGCTGCTCGCTGCCGGCGCGGTCGTGATTGAAGCGGGAATTGAACGGATAAGACAGCTGTGGTTGCAGCCGGCGATCATTGTGTTGCTGTTGGCGGGCGGCGCATGGTTCGCACCATTAGTGGTCCCGGTTCTAACCGTCGATCATTTCATTTCTTATATGAACACTCTACCGTTCAAACCGCCACGCACTGAACATGGGCAGGAACGCGCGGTACTGCCTCAACACTATGCGGATCAGTTTGGCTGGGAAGAGTTGACGGCAAAGACAGCTGAAGCATGGAATCGATTGACACCGAAAGAAAGGAACGACTGTCCCGTCTTTGGTCAAAACTATGGACAGGCAGGCGCAATCGATTTCTTTGGCCCACGTTATGGTCTACCACCGGCACTCAGTGGACATCAGACATATTTTCTGTGGGGACCACGCAACTATTCAGGCAACTGCCTGATTGTCCTGGACGACGACAAAGAAACCCTGGACAAACTTTTCGAACACGTCGAACTCGTTGGAACTTCCGACAACGCTCACGCCCTCGAGCGCAACATCCCAGTCTTCATTTGCAAGGGATCCAAATTCGGCTCACTAACAACGCTCTGGCCCAAACTTAAACAGTGGCGCTAGCCTCTTTGGAGTGCGGCGCCCCTGCGCCGCTTTAGTATCACCGCGGCACTTCACACGGTCGGGAAGGGGGCAAGCTTAGCGCGCCCCCGCCGACTAAATGAAACTGCTTTCCAGTCTGCCTGGAAATTCCTTCAATAGTTCTCACTTCGCAGGGGGCAATCTAAAAATCCTCGACCGCGTCACAATCGATCTTGATTTATCCAGCTCCAGCGCATCGTTGAATAGTTCGCTCACCTTCTTTTGCTCGTCCTCAGTGTGGCGAGCTCGTTCAGCTGTGAATGCTGCATTGATCTTTTCCATGCCCGACATGTTTGCAGTTGCCATCCAGATGAAGTGAGTAAAGTCACCGTCAGTCTTCACCTCTTCCACCGACATACCATACGCAAGCACAACTCCGTCGGTGACCAGTTTGTCAAAGACGGGCTTGTTATATTTTTCCCATACAGCTCGAAAGTCAGCGGTTTTGCCGGGTTTCACTTTTACAAAGTTGTACCTCGTGACAGGCAATGTAGTCGCGGGTGGTTGTGGTCCATAGTTGGCCAGAAGATCACGCGCGAGCCAGTCACGTGTCTTCGACATATCAAACGTCGCTCGCGTTCGCTCTGCGGTCGTAGGCCCCTTGACCTTGACTTCGTCTGCCGCCAACTTTGCAAGACGCGCCTCCATTCCATCAAGGACTTTTTCAACACCGGTCCAATCGGCTACCGAGAACCAGATGAGGTGAGTTGTTCCGCCGGGATAACGTAGAATCGGTGTCTCCATTCCCCAAGCGAGTATGACTCCGTCGGCCATCAACTTGTCACGCACGGGTGCGCCGACGGTTTTGATCAGGTTCATGAATTCGTCTTCTTTGCCAGGGTTAACGGTGTAGTCGTAGTAGAAAGTGAGAGGCTGAGGTTGTGTCTGTTGGCCCACGACGGCTGAACAGACGAGTAGTAATGCTAGCGGGAGCAGAAAAAGTTTTCGCATGTGTTTCTCCATCTAGCCGGGTTGCGGCTCAGTTAGGGGGTTGAACAACTGGATAGAGTCTGGGCTTAAGAAAAGTTTGCCAACTTCCTGGCATGACGTGGTCTGACACCGTATTGGAGCAGCGGCGTCGTCGCTTCAAAGACCCACCACTTGATCGGAAAGTATTCTCAGACTGACCTTGAAGTAGGTCAGCTTTTAGTTGATGAACCCACTCCACGTCAAGGCATCGCAGTGAGGGCAACTAGGATCATCCGCAGATTACGCCGATTTGCGAAAACGGTGCGACCCCTACCTCAGTCTTCAAATCGGCGTAATCTGCGAAATATATTTTGTCAGATCAGGAAAAGGAGTTGCTTTCCCAACCTGCAAATCAACTCTTAATTCAACGCCACCGCAACAACCCTCCCACCATACTCAGTAACGTACAGCGTTTGTGTTTTGCCATTGAGCGTCATCGATGTTGGTCGCACTAAACAATTCGTCACGACCGAAGGTGCATCGCCCGGGTTCTCGAAACGCAAAACCAACCCTGGACTGTTGAAAAATGGACCGACCGACGCATGCTGTAGCACCAGATAATCCAAATCATCGTTTTCCGTCAGGGGAAGGATGTCGATTGCTGTTTTGCGACCGCCAATTAGCACGGATTGAGTCGCTGTAACGGGATCAATTTCCTGAACGGTCGAAGTGCCCGGCGGGAACGGCACACCGCGAAACAGTGTCACTAAAAGCTTGCCGTTAACTGCAGCAATACCCGTTGGAACTGGATCCAGTACTGGACCACCTGGAAGACCGGGCACGCCGAACAGCGGATTAGCTATCTGCGGAAAAGTTACTAACGTCGAAAACGATCCCGTAAGCAGATCAATTTGCCAGACGCGATTACGTCCACCATCGGTAACGTAAAGAACATCATCAACCGGCACTAACGCGTAGGGATTCGAAAGCTGAATGTTTCCTGCAAACGTTGGCAACGGATTCGAAACGTAGTTCGGAAAATCGACAATCATACTGATTTTCAGCTTACTGCCGGCGGCGTCAGACAAAACAACTGTGTCCCCGTTTGCTAACGCTTGCTCGTCAGCTGTGGTCATCGTGAAACCCGTGGTTGTGTTTTCAGTGTTCGCGCTGAACTGAATTCCCAGCACCGAACTGAATATCGGAGACGAAATTGGATTCGGGTTGGGCACCGTCGTCCCCGGAGCTGGTCCGGCTCGACCCGCATCACCGGTTCCCATTGCTACGTAGAGAGTTCGTCCGCGCATGAAAATGCCGGCTGGCCCTGCCGGCTCGTTCACATCATTGATTGCTGAAGGTAAGCCATCAATGAGCGTGCGACGATTGCCTAGCGGATCCACGATGGAGATTCGCCCCGAGTGAAGAGCAGCGTTACCGGTTTCTGAAACCAGTAGGTTGCCCTGGTTCGTCAGTGATGAACTGAGCGGTTCTCGCAACCCTGAGGTGACGTCAGAGCACTGCGCAGAAACTGAAACGGCGAGCAAGAAGAAGGAAAAGCAGAGTGTGATCGACCGAACACACAATTTAAGTGTCTGATGATTCATGAGAGTTTCCTTTCTGAGATCTGTTTAGGCTGAATGTCTTTCAGCGGTTAAAGAGTCTGGTAATGAGTGCGAACCAGGACTCGACTGTTTTTCGAGGCGTCTGGGCTGGCCTTGGTTTCGCTACAAGTGACAAGCTCGCGTCAGTGCTAACTGCGTCGCCTTCATCACGCTCGACGAGGATTGCTTGAGACTGCTCAATTACGATCACGCGGCGATACCTGATAATTTGAATTTCACTTCTTCGCATTAACTTCTCTGGTTCAATCGTCGCGGTCGGTCTATAATCAGTCAGCACCTCTGTTGCTTGGCCCAGTGCCGCACAAACTACCGAGTACCTCGTCGCCTTGTAACGAACGTTGTCGGAAAAGAAGACGAAAAGTCCGCGAATTTCTCTTGAAGACAGCGGGATTTAGCTATCTTTCCAATTAAATGCTTTTGGCGAACGACAAATTGACTTTGTTCAACGGCTTCGCACTCGATCGCGCGCGTGGCTGTCTAACTCACTCCGGCGACCCTGTTCACCTGCGTCCACAAACCTACCGGGTTCTGCAATATCTCGCGGATAACGACGGGCGGCTCATAAGCAAAGACGCACTGATCGAGGCTGTCTGGGAGGGGCGCGCTGTAACTGATGGTGCAGTGGGAAAGTGCATTGAAGAGCTGCGTTCGGTTTTCGGCGAAGAGGGGCGTCAGTACCTGCGAAACGTTCGTGGGCGCGGTTACATCTTTGATCGCGAGCCGCAGTCAGAGCTTCACACAGTGCGGGAAACTCATTCCGAAGAAATCGACATGATCAGAGTGATCGTCGAGGAGAACAGTGAGTCTAAAACTGCAGTTCAGCGCAACAACAGGACACGCTCACGATGGACAACCACAACGTACCTCGTTGCGGTCGCTTGTGTACTCTCGTGCTTGCTCCTCGGCGTGTATTGGGTTTCTACTTTTCGTCAACCTGCAACCAGCATCACGTCCATCGCGGTCTTGCCTCTGAAAAACGAGACAGGTAACGCTGAAGTCGATTACATATCGGATGGGATGACGGAGTCACTCATCGGCCGCCTCTCACGCTTACCGGGCGTGACGGTCAAGTCCCGCAATGCTGTTTTTCAATACAAGGGCAAAGACAAGGATGCACACGCAATCGCATCAGACTTGTCGGTGCAGGCGTTACTCACTGGTCGCTTCTTACAGAGCGGTGATGGGGTGACGCTTTACGTTTCGTTGATCGATGGGCGAACAGGAAATCAGATCTGGGGCGAACAGTACAATCGCAAGTTGGATCAACTCGCTTCGCTCGAACGTGAAACAGCTACAGATGTTGCTGCGCAACTTAACTCCAAACTGCGGCCTGCTGACGAGGCGCGACTCGCACGTGGCTCAGCGGTAAACAGCGAGGCCTACCTTACATATTTGAAGGGTCGGCACTATTGGAACAATCCGGGCCGCTTCGATGCAGGTAAGAGCCTTGAATTCTTTCAGAAGGCTATCGATCTTGATCCAACCTACTCTCTTGGTTACGTGGGTCTTGCGCATTACTACGGTTATGCAGCTGCGACTGGCAGGCTGCCACCTGACGAAAACTGGAGACGATCAGAGTCGGCCATTAAGAAAGCTTTAGAACTCGATGATGGTGTGGCTGAGACGCACAACGCGCTTGCCGGGGTTCAGTTGTACTACTACCGTGACTGGCGGGCTGCCGAAAGCTCCTTTAAGAGAGGCGTTGAGCTTAACCCCGCCTCCGCAGAAGTGCGTAGACACTACGCCAGGTGTCTTCTCCTCTTTGGTCGCAATGATGAGGCAGTGACTCAAATGGAGCGCACGCTGGAACTGGAGCCACTTTCCGTTCCGTACAACCTGGATGCTGGCCGACTTTTTTTCTCGCTACACCAATACCCGAAAGCGCTGATCTACCTTAACAACGCTCTTGATTTGGATCCAAATTCTCCGGCCGTGCATGACGTGCTGGGATTTGTTTACGAGAAAATGGGAAATGAAAATGCAGCGATTGGCGAGTGGAGCAAGTTGCTAGCGCTGATTGGGAATGAGATTTCTGTCGCTAAACTAAAAAGTACTTTCGAACATTCAGGATTCGCCGGAGCTGTTCGCTTGCGTGGTGAATTGAAACTCCAGGAACTCGAAGATCGAGCGAAGCGTGGAGAGTATGTTGCCGCTGGCGAATACGTGACTGCCTACACCTGGTTGGGTGATAAAGAGAAGGCGTTCGCCTGGTTAGGCAAGGCCAGCCAGGAACGAACTCGATTTGCGTTTGAATTCAAGATCAATCCGCTTTACGACACTCTCCGCAGCGACCCGCGATTCCAGCAGATAGCTGACAGAGTCACAGTCGCGCAATAGTGGTCCACGTCAAAAACCCAATGCCCTGGTTCAACGCCCGCGAAGCGGGCTCAAGAATGAAGCCCAGGGGGAAGCGAGGCTTTGCGAATGGAACCCTGGGTGAGCATTATTAAGTTATTCAGCCCGCGGAGCGGGCGAGAGTCGATACCTGCGCGTTCAAGTCAGCCTAAAATCCTTAAGTAGATCAGAATAACAATCTCACCAGTTCACCTTCCCAACAGCACACTCACAGTACCGCTTTCACTGTTGCTCGTGGCCAGGTCCATCTTTCCATCACTGTTTAGATCAGCCGCATCGAGTCGCCAGGTGCCCTTTCCGGTGAGTGTCGTCGCATCGGTCGCGAACCCGCCGTGACCATCACCAAGCATCACGCGCACGCTATCGCCACCCGCTGCAATCACATCCATTTTGCTATCACCATTCACATCAGCAACGGCTGCATGGTAGGCATGATGCCCAAAATCGAATGGTGATCCGCTCGCCTCAACGAATCTGCCCCGGCCGTCGCCAAGCATTACAGTTAACTGATTGAGTTCATGATGGGTCACCACAATGTCAGCTTTGCGATCGCCGTTGACGTCACTGATAACTGCAAACCACGGCTCGCCGGTGCGCAGCGGGAGTTGGCTCGAACGAAAACTTCCACGTCCGTCAGACAAGAGCAGCGTCAACGCGCGACTCAGCGGAAGTTGTTGTGCTCTTGATGGCCCAGTTGCAGTCGCTGTAGCGACGATATCGAGGTGGCCGTCGTTATTGACGTCGCCAACGGCTAGCGGATAAGGGCTTGGACCAACCGCGAATGGTGACCTAGGTGCACGAGTGAAGACGCCGCGCCCATCACCTAAAGCGATCGATACATCATTATCGGAATTGTTGACTGTTACCAGGTCGAGTTTGTTGTCCCCGTTCATGTCGGCCAGAGCCAGGCCATGAGTGTGCGGGTGTTGGCCAATCTTCATCACGATCGGAGAGCTTGGAGCGATGCCGAGACCACCTTTGCCATCTCCCAGGAGTAGCAGAACGCCGTAGCTGTCGTGAGTGGCGATGGCGAGGTCGAGGTTACCGTCGCCGTTCGTATCGCCAAGTGCAATTTCTCCGGGACTGTCAGGAACAGTGGTCGTGCTCGCTGCTGCGGAAAATTGTCCGTTGCCCTTGCCAGGCAGAACAATTATTTTGCGACTCCTACCACACGCCACGACGAGGTCTAGTTTCTTGTCGTTGTTGATGTCGCCGATGACTATATTGCTGGGCCCATCAGCGATTGAGATCGGTGAACCCGGCGCATTTGCGAATAACGATTGTTGCTCCTGAGTATTGATGGCATTTCCCGTTTGGCACGAGGTAACTAAGAACAAGTACAGGGCAATTGCTATTGCAAGCAATACTGCGCGACCGACAATAGTGTGCTTCAAAGC
>Ga0068864_100004154_pt1 | contig 11886 bp, 6 predicted proteins | sample KBSSwiS72_FD_66586 | JGI IMG/M metagenome (GOLD analysis project Ga0068864, IMG submission 66586) | Switchgrass rhizosphere microbial communities from Kellogg Biological Station, Michigan, USA - KBS Switchgrass S7-2 | ecosystem: Host-associated > Plants > Roots > Rhizosphere > Soil ...
GGTGCGTCCACTCGAACTCGGGCGTGGCACCGTCCAGCGCCTCCATGATCCTCTCGCGCGCCATGTCCTCCGACGCGCACCCGTTCGGCTGGACGGGAGGCGACACCGCCGCGGGGCCCACCTCGAACAGCGCGTGCCGGGGGAGTCCGTAGAGGCGGACCGCGTTCTCGTTCGCGTCGACGAAGCGGTTCTCCTCCACGTCGAAGACGACGATCGCCTCCGGAGCGTGCTCGATCTGCGTCCGGTACCTCGCCTCGCTCTCTCTCAGCGCGGCCTCCGCTTCGCGGCGCTCCGTGACGTCGTGCACGATTCCGATGACGCCCACGATCTGCCCGGCGCCGTTGCGGTGCGGCCCGTAGGTCGCGATGGCCCACCCGGAGCGCCCGGTCTCCTCGATCCGGTACGGAACGTCGGCCGACGACACCGTCTCGCCGGCGGTCGCTTTCTGGAGCAGCTCCTCGAAGCCGTGCTGCTTCAGGAACGGGAAGACGTCGAAGCAGCGGCGCCCCAGGACCCGCTCCGGCTTGAGCCCGGTCATCTTCTCCATGTAGGAGTTGAAGACGGTGTAGCGCAGCTCCGGGTTGAGGACGATGATTCCCTCGCCCGCGCCCGAGATGATCTCCTGCTGAAACTGGTTGTACTCGCGCAGCTCGCGGCGCGCTCTTTCGCTCTCGGTGATGTCCTCGACGACACCCTCGTAGTGAAGGAGCCGTCCGGACGCGTCGCGGATTGGCCGGGCGCTCTGGCGCACCGTGATGATCTGTCCGCCGTAGCGTTTCCACTCGATGTCGACGTCCTGGACCTCGCCCTCGCGCTCCAGCCGCTCGAGGAAGAGCCTTCGCGACTTCGCGTCGGCGTGGACGTCGCGGAGGTTGACGGCCATGAGGCTCTCGCGCGAGGGAAAGCCGAGGAGCCGGATCAGCGCCGGGTTCGCGTCCAGGATCTGACCCGAGAGCGTGGCGCGGAAGAGGCCCACGGGCACGCCCTCGAAGAGCGTGCGGTACCGCGTCTCCGCCTCGCGCGCGATGTGCCGCCGCGCGGACTCCTCGAGCGCGGAGCGGACCGCCGAGACGAGGCGCGGAAAGTGGTGGGGATGCTTGAGGACGTAGTCGCCGAACCCGGCCTTCATGGCCGCGACGGCCAGCTCCTCGCTGCCCGCGCCCGTGCAGAAGACGACGGGCAGGTCGGGGTCGCGTTGCCGCACCGCCGCGAGAAGCTCGAAGGCGTCAACCCAGCCGGGACGGTGGTCCGTGACGACGACGTCGCAGCCCGTCACGTCGAGGCAGCGAGGCAGCTCCGACGGTTCGGCGAGCAGCGTGATGCGGCACGCCGGCAGTCCGGCGGTGAGCGCGTCGCGGAGCATCTCGCGATCGCGGGTGCTCTCGTCCACGACGAGGATTCGCAACGCTTCGCCGGCCCGACTGCCCGCGAGAGACGGGCCTCGGCCGGCCACAGGATCGGATGGCATCAGTTAAGTGTGTCTGGCTCAGTATTGTGCCACGGCGGAGCCGCAGGTCGTAGATGGACCTTCGTCGGACGCCGGGGATTGTGCACTCGATCACATCGCCCGACCGGCGCCCGGGCCCGACGACGAGGCGCTGGTCTCCTCAGCCCGGAGAATCCGCGTCGAGACGAGCCAGCCGATCGCGCACGAGCTTCGCGTGTTGCTTCAGCGTGTAGACCGCCCGGGTGTACCGGCGCGGAATGTGCGTCGTTCGGATCCTCTCCTCCAGGCGCCGCCATTCGGCCTCGAGCTCCTCGCGCGGCGGGTTCGGCTCCTCCATGCGCGCCTCGATGCCGCGCAGATCCGCGTAGAGCAGGTTCAGGCGGCGGTCTACCTCGAAGCCGATCGCGGCCGGGATCAGTCGGGCGAGCGGATAGATCACGCCGAGGAGCGGAACGAGAGCGACGATCAGGCGCGACGCGAACACCCAGAGCCAGAACGGGAGGTGCCGCTGGAGGAAGGTGCCCCCGGACTTGTAGAACTGGTGCGCCTCGGCCGACAGCGGAACGTCGACGGGCTCCGGCGCCGGATACTGGCCGGCCTTCTGGAAGATGCCCGCGCGGCTGTGGATCTCCTCCGCGGCCTGGAGAAGCAGGTACTGGATCGCCGGATGCACATCGTCGCGCACGAGGAGACTCTGGGCGTCGCCGACGAGGACGACGTCGCGGGGCGGCCGGTTCGTGGCGAGGTTGGCGACGCCCATGGGCAGCACGAACTTGCGAAGGACCGGAAAGAGCGCGACGTACGCGTCCGCGCGCGGAAAGCTCATCACGTCGATGCGCTCGTCCGCGAGGAGCAGCCTGACCTCCGGGGCGTCGGGGGAGGCCAGCATGCAGGCGCAGTCGATCTCGCCGCGCCGCAGTGCGTCGGCGCCGGCGCGCGGAGAGAGGGCGACGGGGAGGATCGCGGCCTGGAGGCCGTTCAGGCGAAGGAGCTCGTTCAGGAGAGCGCGAGTCGCGCTTCCTTCCGGCCCGACGGAGACGCGTTTTCCGGCAAACTCGCCGAGCTGCTGGGGCTGCGCCACGTCCCGGCAGAAGATCCAGAGCGGGTCGTAGCCGAGGGTACCCAGCGAGACGACGCCGCTCGGCGCGGACCCTCCCGTCACGCCTCCCGCGACCAGCCCGACGGAGTATCCGGACTTCGGATTGCGGAGCCGATCGAGATTCTCCAGCTTGCCCGCCGACGCGGCGATGCGCAGGTCGACGCCCTGGCGGGCGAGGATCGCGCGATAGCGCATGCCGAGCTCGTAGTCCGACTCTCCCTGCGGCCCGGTGGTCATGACCACGTGCCGCGAAGGCAGCGCGCCGGCGACGACGAACCCGGCCCAGACGAGAACCCCCACGACGAGGACTCCGGCGAGCACCAGCACCAGCCGCGGAAACCGCCTGGCGAAAAAGAAGGTCACAGCAGGCGGATCTCGATGGCTGGCATCGTTTCAGTCGACAGTGGGAGTGCGCCAGAGCTTACATCGCGTGCAACAGGAACGGGTTCAACGGGAGAGGGTGTGGTAGCAACTTCCGCTCATTTCAACGGTCCGCGAAGCGGACCGCGAAAGGCCCGAGGCCGGTGCCTCGCACGAGAGGAAGCCGGCCCGTCCGACGTGCTATTCTTCGCGCCCTCTTCCCGTGTGGGGCTGTAGCTCAGTTTGGGAGAGCGCCTGAATGGCATTCAGGAGGTCGACGGTTCGATCCCGTTCAGCTCCACCAACACCCCGCCTTCACACTCGCTCCTGGAACGACATCGCTGGCGGACGGCCTTCCGTCGCTCGCCCCGAACAAGCGGTACTGCGGGGCCGGGCCGGCAATACATCGCGAAGAAGAGGCCCCCGCCGGGGAGGGCAGGGGCCCTGAAACGATGGCCGCTGAGCACGAGTCGATCGCCTACCGCGCGCCGGCCACCATCGGCGAGCCGTTCCAGCGGCGCTGGATTCCCTTCCAGAGAAGCGCCTGGTAAGCGCCCGCGACTCCGACCAGCGCGTACACGACCGCGCTGGCCGCCGAGACTTCGCCGAAACGCAGGCCAAAGAGCGTCGCGACCAGGTCGAAGCGCGCCACCGCGACGAGCCCCCAGTTGACTGCACCGACCACCACCAGAACCGCTGCAAGAACGTCGAGCCTTTTCATTCGTCACCTCCGCGATTGACCATAGTGCAAATAACTTTGACTTAAGAGAAAATCGCTCCCATACTGAAAGTCGTTTGAGCGGGGGTCAAGACGCAGCCCGTCTTTTGACTGCAGCTCAAACGAGGAGGCGAAGGTGCTTTCCACGACACTCGAGCAGGGCCTTCGGGCGTATGGCATCGGCGACAAGCTGCGCGGCCTCCGGCTCTCGAAGAAGATGGGACTGGTAGAGCTGGGCCGTCACACGGGACTTTCCGCCGCCCTGCTTTCGAAGGTCGAGCGGGGCCGGCTCTTCCCGACGCTCCCCACGCTCCTGCGGATCGCTCTCGTCTTTGGCGTCGGGCTCGAGTACTTCATCGCCAGCGACAGCAAGCGCAACTCCGTCTCGATCGTGCGCCGGCGGGAGCGCCAGCGCTTTCCCGAGAGGCCAGGCGGAAAAGACGTCTCCTTCTTCTTCGAGTCCCTCGACTTCGCCGCGGTCGAGCGCCGGCTGAACGCGTACTACGCCGAATTCGAGCCGGTTCCCTCCGAGAAGGCGCGCCCGCATCAGCACGCCGGCGTGGAGTTTCTGTACGTCGTCAAGGGACAGCTTGCGCTGCGCATCGCGGGCGAGGATTACCTCCTGGACGGCGGAGATTCCGTCTACTTCCGCTCGACGCAGCCTCACAGCTACAGGCGGGTCGGCAACAAGCCGTGCTCGGCTCTGGTCGTGTCCGTGCCATGACGTCCCCGCGCATCCTGTTGACCGGGGCCACGGGCTACGTCGGCGGAAGGCTGCTCGCCGCACTCGAGCGCCGTGGCGTGCCGGTGCGCTGCTTCGCGCGCCGTCCCGAGGCGCTGCGCGCTCGCGCCGCGCCGTCGACCGAGGTCGCGGCGGGCGACGCTCTCGACGCCGGGGCCGTGGCCCGAGCTCTCGACGGCATCGACGCCGCCTACTACCTGATCCACTCGATGGGCGGGGAGGACTTCGCCGCGCGCGACCGGGAAGCCGCGCGGATCTTCGGCGAGGCCGCGCGCGAAGGCGGCGTCCGCAGGATCATCTACCTCGGCGGTCTCGGAGCGAGCGCAGGCAGCCTCTCGGAACACCTGCGCAGCCGTCAGGAGACGGGCGAGATCCTGCGGCAATCGGGAGTTCCGGTCGTGGAGTTGCGCGCGTCGATCGTGCTCGGCTCCGGCAGCCTCTCCTTCGAGATCATCCGGGCGCTGGTCGAGCGATTGCCCGTCATGATCTGCCCGCGCTGGGTCGCCGTCGAGGCCCAGCCGATCGCCGTCGAGGACGTCATCGCCTACCTGGCCGGGGCGCTCGACCTGCCGGCCGGTGCCGAGCGGATCTACGAGATCGGGGGCCCGGACCGCGTGACCTACGGCGACCTGATGCGAGAGTATGCGCGTCAACGCCGCCTGAAGAGGCTCTTGATCCCCGTGCCGTTGCTCACGCCGCGGCTCTCGAGTCTCTGGCTCGGTCTGGTGACGCCGGTCTACGCGAGGGTCGGCAGAAAGCTCATCGACAGCCTTCGCAATCCCACGGTCATTCGCGATCCCGCGGCGCTCGCGGCCTTTCCGGTCAGGCCGCGGAGCGTGCGCGACGCGATCGCGAGGGCGCTGGTGAACGAGGACGAGGCCTTCGCACGAACGCGTTGGTCCGATGCCCTTTCCTCTGCCGGGCTGACGGAGCGCTACGGCGGCGATCTGTTCGGCACTCGCCTGATCGACAGCCGCAAGGCGTTCGTTCCGGTGCCGGCGGCAGCGGCCTTTGCGCCGATCCGGCGCATCGGTGGCGACGCCGGCTGGTACTACGGGAACGCACTCTGGCACCTGCGCGGGGCGCTCGACCTGCTCGTCGGAGGGGTTGGCCTGCGCCGGAGGCGGCCCCGGACCGACGAGCTCCACCCGGGCGACGCGCTCGACTTCTGGCGGGTCGAGTCCGTCGAATCCGATCGCCTGCTGAGGCTGCGCGCCGAGATGAAGGTTCCGGGCCGGGCCTGGCTACAGTTTGAAACCACGCCAGTCGCGGGCGGCACGGAGATACGGCAGACCGCGATCTTCGACGCCTCCGGGCTCGTCGGGCTGGCCTACTGGTACGCCCTCTACCCTCTTCACCGTTTCATCTTCGCCGGCATGCTCCGCGGCATTGCCCACCGCGCTCTGGAGTTCGACGGCTGACGCGACCCCTCGCATGAGATGAGCGCTGATCCGTCCAGGACTCGAATCTATCCGCAGTGTCGCACCGGGCGGAAGGTCAGGTTCGTTTGTTGAATCCCGGTCAGCTCCATCGGAGCTCGATCACAGAACACGTCAGCTGCCGGGCTGCATCCGATCGCACCGGCGGTGTTGGGCGACGTTCTTCTTCCCCTCAGAAGGGCAGAGGCATCGCGAACTGCACGTAGAGGCCCTGTCCGCGTGTCGTGAACTTGCCGCCGTACTGCCAGAAGTACCGGACCGTCAGCGCGCCCTGGAGGGCCGTGAGCTCGGGGCCGACGCCGTTGACCTGGGTCTTGTTCGCGCGGGCGATGAGCGGCGCGTCCACTCCGGTCGTGGAGGTGACCTGCCACTGCGAGTAGCCGGCGACGCCGAACCAGCCGCTGAGCAGGCTGTCCTTCTCGCCGAAGTCGCGGCCGAGCCCCCACATGTAGGTGAACGGGTTGCCGGTCGTCCAGTCGAGCCCTTCCTTCTTGCCGTTGAAGTCGTAGAAGAGCGACCCGGAGCCGTGCCACTTGCGATCCTTGCTGAAGTAGCTCGTGACGCGGAGCGAGAGCTCGTTCGTCCACATGCCGAGAGCGGTGTTGTTCAGAGCCCCTGCCGTGTAGCGGCCCGTCGGCGCGTAGAAGGCGTAGTGGGCGATGATGTCGGCGCCGCCCGGGGCGAGGAACAGCGGCTTGTCGATGTGCCAGCCGAGCATGACCGGAACGACCCACAGCTGTGACGGCGCGATGCCCGTCGAGTCGTCGACGTCGAGTCGCGGGAAGTCGATCGCGATGTTGGCGAAGGGCATCGCGGCGAGGGCGCCGTAGTTCGCGCCGAAGAGCTTGAACTTCGAGACGTACTGGACCAGGGGGCCGAACGCATACTGGTTCAGGTTCGGCCCGTCGACGGCGTTCTTGTTCGGTCCGACGAGCTCGTCGGCCCAGGAGAAGGCGCCGAACATTCCGGCATAGAGGCCGGGCGGCGGCATGACGCCGCCCTTGTTCCCGAACTCTCCCTTGATGATCAGCTGCTGGGCGCTCGCCACCCCTCCGGTGAAAGCGACTGCCGACGCGGCGACGAGAAGGCGAAGAACCCACCGAGATGAACGTCGTTTCATTCGAGCTCCCATCTGGTCGTCATGTCCTGGAGACGGGCAGCGGCACTACGAGCGCATGCCGCATCTTCCACTTGTGTCCGAAGTCGAGTGGCGCCGCGTCGTACGCCGCCGCCGGCTACTTGCCCGACGTCTCGCGCGTCAGGGACGCGAAGCAGCTCGAGGAGCCCTCCTGGCACATCACGACGTAGACCTCTTTCTGTCCACAGCCTTCGACGCCGACGGTGTACTCGAGGCGTGTGACGCCCTGGACCGCCATCCACCTTCCGCCGGATACCGCGGGCTGGATGTAGTCGCTCGAGATGACCTCGCCCTTGGCGTCCGGGCAGTTGAAGTCGAACGCCGCGCGCTTCACGGCCGTGGTGACGGCGGTGGGCTGCTGCTTGGCGAGAACCTCGGATTGGCTGGCGCAGCCGGCGGCGACGAGAACCGACGCGAGAGCGACGAGCAGGACGGCCTTCTTCATGATTCCCTCTCTTTGACCGGGGCGTTGCGGTTGAAGGCGCCCGGCGGGCGCCTCTGCCTCCAGGGTTTCGCGGGATGGCAAAAGAACTTCCTCATACTCACGGATGCGTGTGAGCCGGTGCGGCGTTCACCGAGGCTTCCAGGAACCGCCGGACTTGGGGAACCGGTTTCTGACCGGGAGTCTATAACAGCGGCCGCCGTCGAGACGCGGCGGCGGAATCCGGCGGACCGGGCGTTGCTTCCTCCCGACCTCTTGCCGAGACGCGGCATGACCCGTCGTCCGGAACGGCGAGGTCGGGAAAGGGGCGCGGAAGCCTTCGCACCATCCGGAGGGAACGCACCGGAGCCGCTGGTGACCCTCGCGGATCGCGGCCGGCTCGCCGGGCGGCCTCCGAAAAACACCTGAGCCCGGCGGACCGGCCGGCGAGGAGAGCGAGCCGCACGGAACCATGCGAGCGGCCGAGCTGCCCGCGACTATGCGCTCGGATTCGTGGGCCTCGTCCTCGGAATGCCGGCCTTCGGCCCCTTTCCGTTGACCGATTCGAGACCGGATGTTTTCTGGTGTCGTCCGGATTCACTTACACATTCGGAGGCGCCATGAATCGGTCCTCGAGTCGGGATCTGTTCGCCTGCCTCGTCTCGGCCGCGGCCCTTCTCCTCGCCGGCGCCCCCGGATCGCTCTCGGCGAGCGCCGTGCCGGTCCGGCGTCCCACCGTCACGCGGTCGGCTCGCAATCGCAAGTCGGCTCCGCTGCGCGAGTACGGGTTCTCCGGCCCGAGCGGACCGGCCCTGAATCGGGAGATCGAGAACGACGAGATCCCCGGCAAGCTCGGCCGCGCGAGCGGCGGAGATCCGGTCGTCCAGCGGCAGGCCGGGGCGCGGAGCCTGCAGAGCATCACCCAGTTCGAGGGCGGATCCGACGCGGACAACGACTCCTTCAGCGGGCGCATCGTCCCGCCGGACACCAACGGCGACGTGGGGCCGAACCACTACGTGCAGTTTCTCAACCTCTTCTTCACGATCTACGACCGGACCGGCGCGCCCGTGCTCGGGCCGCTTCCGGGCAACGCGTTCTGGGCCGGCCTCGACACCGCGTGCGAGACGCAGAACGACGGAGACCCGATCGTGCAGTACGACCAGCTCGCCGATCGGTGGATGGTCTCGCAGTTCGCCTTTCCCAACTATCCCGACGGGCCCTTCCACCAGTGCATCGCGGTCTCCGTCTCGCCGGACCCCACGGGCGAGTACTACCAGTACGACTTCATCTACGACGACACGATCCTGAACGACTATCCCAAGTTCGCCGTGTGGCCGGACGCGTACTACATGACGGCGAACGAGTTCCAGTCGCCGGACTTCGAAGCCGTCGGCGCGGGCGCCGTGGCGTTCGACCGCACGGCAATGCTCGCGGGTGAGCCCGCGACGATGATCCGGTTCCAGATTCCGCAGGAGGGAGGCGTGCTCCCGTCGGACCTGGAGGGCACGGCGCTCCCGCCCGCGGGCTCGCCGAACTTCCTAGTCACGTTCGACACCGATCCGCCGCGGCTGTCCGAGTGGAGATTCCACGCGGACTTCGCGAATCCCGACGTGAGCTCGCTCGACGGCCCCTTCGACATCCCGATATCTCCCTTCGACGCGCCGGTCTGCGGCAATCCTCGCGAGGCCTGCGTGCCGCAGCTCGACTCGCCGGAGCTTCTCGAGGTCCTCGGCGGCCGCGTGATGTACCGGCTCGGCTACCGCCGGTTCGCCGATCACGAGTCTCTCGTCACGAACTTCACGGTCAACGCGGCCGCTCCGGGATCGCAGGCCGCGATCCGCTGGTGCGAGCTGCGCGACCCCGCCGGGACGCCGGTCCTGCACCAGGAGGGGACCTACGCGCCCGACGCGGAGCACCGTTTCATGGGCTCGATCGCGATGGACGCGGTCGGCAACATCGCCCTCGCCTACAACGAGTCGGGCGCGGACATTCACCCATCGCTCGCCGTCGCGGGCCGTCTCGTCGGCGACCCGGCGGGCACCCTGGCCTCCGAGGAAATCTTCCTGGCGGGCGCGGGAAGCCAGACCGACTCGAACGGCCGGTGGGGCGACTACAGCTCGATGTCGGTCGATCCGACCGACGACTGCACGTTCTGGTTCACCGGCGAGTACTACGCCTCCACGGGAGGCTTCGACTGGCACACGCGCGTCGCCTCGTTCCGGTTTCCGAGCTGCACGACGGGTCCGACCGGGGTCATCGAGGGAACCGTGTCGGACGCGAGCGGTCCGATCGCGGGCGCCACGGTGACGGCTGGCGATTCGTCGACCATGACGGACGCGGGGGGGCACTACTCGCTGCGCCTGCCCGTGGGCACGTACGACATGACCGCATCGAAGTTCGGCCACGTGGGCGGCGCCGCGTCCGGAGTCGCCGTCACGGATGGCGGCGACACGGTTCAGGACTTCCCGCTGCAGGCCGCCGCCGCGCACCTCGTCGTCGGGGTCGTGAGCGACGCGAGCGGCGGGGGCTGGCCGCTCTACGCCCGCATCGACATCACCGCGGAGGGTGGGTTCCCCGGAGCGACGCTGTTCACGGACCCCGTGACCGGCTACTACCAGATCTCGCTCGTCGGCGCGGCCGTGTACCACTTCCAGGTCGCCGCGGTCTCGACCGGATACACGACTCTCCTCCGGGACGTTCCGCTCGCCGCGGCGCCCGCCGGCGGCGGCGGCAGCGTCCTACAGAATTTCGGGCTGACGGCCGACCTCCAGGCGTGCGCCGCGCCGGGGTACAGCGGTGCGCTGACGCAGACTTTCGCTTCGGGCGTCATGCCGCCGGGGTGGACGACGCGGTCCACCGAAGGCGCCGACTGGGAGGTATCCGCCGGGAGCGACCCGTGCGGCGAGTGGGACGGCAACCTGACCGGCGGTGCGGGCTCCTTCGGTCTGATCCAGACTTCCTGCGAGCACATCCTGGCCGATGCCCAGCTGCGGACGCCGGTGATCAATCTCGCGGGTGCGACGAGCCCGCGCATCGAGTGGCACAGCGACTACCGCGATCTCGGCTCGATCGCCGACGTGGACGTCTCGAACGACGCGGGAGGGACCTGGACGAACGTCTGGCGTCGGGCGGGAGTCGACGAGCGCGGGCCCGGTCTGCAGAGCGTCGACATCTCGAATCTCGCCGCGGGTCAGCCCGCGGTGCAGGCGCGGTTCCACTACACGGCCTTCTTCGGCTGGTGGTGGCAGATCGACGACGTCCTCATCGGCGACCCCGGGGCCTCGTGCCACGCGGTTCCGGGCGGGCTCGTCGTCGGAGAAGTCCATGACGCCAACACGGGCGGCGGCGTCGTGGGAGCCGCTGTCACGGCCCTCCCGAACGACGCGGTCGCGCGCACGATCGCGACGCCGGACGATCCCAACGTGGGAGACGGCTTCTACGTCGTCTTCGGAGGCAGCGGTTCGCGGACGCTCGAGGCCTCGATGAAGCACTACGGCGCGGAGGACCTCGGCGTCACCGTGATTCCGGGCGCCGCGGTGCGTCTCGACTTCGAGCTCGGCGCCGGCCGTCTCACCGCGTCTCCGACTCCCTTCGCCGCGAAGGTGCCTCCGGGCCAGGTCGTGCAGCAGACGCTGACGCTGTCGAACGCGGGCTCGCGCGCGGCCGGCTTCGAGATCTCGGAGATCGACGCCCCGTTGGCGGACGCGTCGACACCGGGTTTCGCCTCCACGGCGGCGCGGACCCGGGCGTTGTCGCGCCTGGTGCCGCAGAACCACGGCTCGGGCCCGAGGCTGTTCGGCGAGACGAGCGCGGCGGGCCTTCCGCCCCTGCCCGACGGCCCCGCCGCCGACATGCCGACGCTGCCCGCGGGCCGGATCCTCGCGACGTACCCGTCGAGCCTCACTTATGCGTGGGGAATCGCGTGGGACAGCGAGGCCAATGACTATTGGCTGACGAACATGCTCCAGAGCGGAGGCGACGACCGGATCTACCGCTTCCTTCCCGACGGCACGAAGACCGGCGACTCGATCGACGAGCATCCCGCGATCAGCGTCTTCGCGGCCGACGGCGCCTACAACCCCCGCACGCACACGATCTGGCAGGTGGACGCGGTCCCGATGGGCAGCTCGTGCATCTTCGAGGCGGACCCCGCGACCCGGACGCTGACGGGCCGCACGATCTGCCCGGTGACGGGCACCTCGGAGCGAGGGCTCGCCTACGATGCGGCCACGGACACCTACTACATCGGCTCCTGGAACGACGGCGTCCTCAAGCACTTCGACGCGAACGGGACGGTCCTCGACTCCAAGTTCGTCGGTCTCAACATCGCGGGCCTCGCCTTCAACGCGACGACGTCGCACCTCTTCGTGGTCACCGACCTCCCGTACCTCGGACACGACGTCTTCGTGTTCGACACGGCGCACGACTACGCTCCGGTCGGCGCGTTCCCGGTCACCGACGACAGCGGCGCGCACCCGCTGATCAACGGCAGCGGCATGGAGGCGGACTGCGACGGCAACCT
>Ga0068864_100004157_pt1 | contig 11886 bp, 12 predicted proteins | sample KBSSwiS72_FD_66586 | JGI IMG/M metagenome (GOLD analysis project Ga0068864, IMG submission 66586) | Switchgrass rhizosphere microbial communities from Kellogg Biological Station, Michigan, USA - KBS Switchgrass S7-2 | ecosystem: Host-associated > Plants > Roots > Rhizosphere > Soil ...
CGGGTCCGGCGCGCCTGACCACCGAGATCGCCGGCGACGACGCGGTCGCCTCTCCCGACGCGTGGCCGGACCGCTTCGGCGGCGACCAGACCGCGATCGGGACCGCTTCCGTCACCAGCATCGGCCGGGCGCCGGTGCCAGGGCCTGGGCCCAGTGAAGGGGCCGCGGAGGGACCGCCGGGACCGCGCTCGCCGTCCCCCGAAGAGCAGACGGGGCAATCCGAACAGATCGGGCAGGACAGGCAGGCCGAGGAGGAGGGCCAGGCCGACGGCAGGTTCTCGATGCGCGCCGAGGGCCGCGCCGAAGGCTGGATGGACCGCCTCGATCCCGAGTCGCGGGCCCGCGGCAACCAGGGCCACTTCGACTAGCGACGGCTCCGGAGTACACAAGATCCGCACAACTACCCATCGCAGCTGTGCGGATCTCGAAGACGAAGCGTCAGGAGGAGAGGGCGGCCAGGCGCTTGGCGATCGCCGACTTGCGGTTCGCCGCCTGGTTCTTGTGGATGACGCCCTTGCTGACCGCCTGGTCGAGCTTGCGGGAGGCGTCGCGCAGCAGCGCCACCGTCGCCTCGTTGTCCTCGCCGGCCGTGGCCGACTCGTGGAACTTGCGGACGGCGGTCTTCAGCGACGACTTCACCGACTTGTTGCGCAGCCGGCGCTTCTCGTTCTGCCGGTTGCGCTTGATCTGGGACTTGATGTTCGCCACGCGACGGCCTTGTCCTTGAATGTGGTTTGGTCAGGGATGCGTATGGCGCGCACGTGAAAGCGGTCACCATACGCGCGACAAGTCAGATTACCAGCCCGGCCAGCGGCGGCTCAAATCACCCCGCAAATGGGGGGCTGAGACGCGCCGAGGAGGACCAGCGGCGCCGAGGGCAGGTGAGGTGCAACACTTCCGTGCCATGGACATCGAGCGGTTCTGGGACCTGATCGAGCGTGCCCGTACGGCGGCTGGCCCCGCCGCGGACCAGGCGGTCCGCGACTTCGACGAGCCCGGGGACGACCCAGACCGGGACTACTGGGACTTCGACGATGAGCAGTTCCGGGAGGTTCTGGCCAACCGGGACGACCTCATCCGGATCAGCTCGGAGACGAGTGCGGACCTGAATGCGGCCGACGAGGCCGAGGAGGACGACGACCTCGACGACATCGAGGACGAGGAGGACGTCACCGACCCGGTCGCGTTGGCCCTGCTCGAGCTGCTCACCCAGCTCAGCGCGGCCGAGATCGCCGCTTTCGACAACATCTTCGAGGATGTGCGGGCCACCGCGGAGAGCCAGGACGTGGTCAACGCGGCAGTGCTCATCGAGCACGGCTTCCTCGGCGACGACAGCTTCGACGACTTCCGGGCCGGGCTCGTCGCGCTGGGCCGGACGGCGTTCGAGCGCGCCGTGGCCGCCCCGGACACCCTCGCCGACCACCCGCTGGTCCGTGAGATCGCCGCCGCTCACGACCCGCGCTGGCTGGGTCGGGAGGACATGCTGTTCGTGGCCAGCCACGCGTACGCGATCGTGACCGGCGAGGACGAGGTGACGTTCTACGACTTCGCCGAGGCGCAGCGCCCGGAGCCGCCGGCGCCGGTCGGCGACGAGGAGGTCGACGACTACTGGGACGTCGACGACGAGGTGGTCGCCCGGCAGCGCCTGCCCCGCCTGAGCGACCTGTTCTACGAGCGCTCCATGCGCAACCGGCAGCGGGCGATGGAGAAGCTCGGCCTGCAGGACTGACGGGACGGCGGGTCACTCACCCGCCCGTGGGACGATAGAGACCGGCCGGCCGCAGAAAGCGCCGGCCGGTACCCGTACTGGTGGAAGGACGCCGTGTCCCCGACGCTCGAGCCGGGCGCGACCGATCCCGGACGCATCCGCAACTTCTGCATCATCGCCCACATCGACCACGGCAAGTCGACGTTGGCCGACCGGATGCTGCAGATCACCGGCGTGGTCGACGCCCGGCAGATGCGGGCTCAGTACCTGGACCGGATGGACATCGAGCGCGAACGCGGCATCACGATCAAGAGCCAGGCGGTACGGCTGCCGTGGCGTGTGCGCGAGGGCGCCAACCAGGGCGAGGACGCCGTCCTGAACATGATCGATACGCCCGGGCACGTCGACTTCACCTACGAGGTGTCGCGCAGCCTGGCCGCCTGCGAGGGCGCGGTGCTGCTGGTCGACGCGGCGCAGGGGATCGAGGCACAGACCCTGGCCAACATGTACCTGGCGCTCGAGAACGACATGACGATCATCCCGGTCCTCAACAAGATCGACTTGCCGGCGGCGCAGCCGGAGAAGTACGCCGAGGAGCTGGCCCACCTGATCGGCTGCGAGCCGGACGACTGCCTGCGGGTCAGCGGTAAGACCGGCGAGGGTGTGGCGCACCTGCTGGACGAGATCGTCCGCCAGTTCCCGCCGCCGGTCGGCGAGAAGGACAAGCCGGTTCGGGCGATGATCTTCGACTCTGTGTACGACGTGTACCGCGGCGTGATCACGTACGTGCGCGTAATCGACGGTCGGATCGAGGCACGCGACCGGATCAAGATGATGTCCACCGGCGCCGTGCACGAACTGCTCGAACTGGGCGTCATCTCGCCGGAGCCGGTGAAGCACGGCGCGCTCGGCGTGGGCGAGGTGGGCTACCTGATGACCGGCGTGAAGGACGTGCGCCAGTCCCGAGTCGGCGACACCGTGACCATCAACACCCGCCCGGCCAAGGAGGCGCTCGCCGGGTACAAGGACCCCAAGCCGATGGTCTACTCCGGCCTCTACCCGATCGACGGCTCGGACTACCCCAACCTGCGCGACGCGCTGGACAAGCTGAAGCTCAACGACGCCGCCCTGAGCTACGAGCCGGAGACCTCGGCCGCGCTGGGCTTCGGATTCCGGTGCGGGTTCCTCGGGCTGCTGCACCTCGAGATCATCCGCGAGCGGCTCGAGCGCGAGTTCAATCTGGACCTCATCTCCACCGCGCCGAACGTGGTCTACCGCGTGGTCCGCGAGGACCTGGTGGAGCTGACCGTGACCAACCCCAGCGAGTACCCGGCGGGGCGGGTCGCTCAGGTCTTCGAGCCGGTGGTACGGGCGACAGTGCTGACGCCCAACGACTACGTGGGCGCGGTCATGGAGCTGTGCCAGGGCCGGCGGGGCAACCTGCTCGGCATGGACTACCTGTCGGCCGACCGGGTGGAGCTGCGCTACACGCTGCCGATGGCCGAGATCATCTACGACTTCTTCGACCAGTTGAAGAGCCGGACCAAGGGGTACGCGTCGCTGGACTACGAGCCCAGCGGGGAGCAGGAGGCCGACCTGGTCAAGGTGGACATCCTGCTGCACGGCGAGGCGGTGGACGCCTTCTCGGCGATCGTGCACAAGGACAAGGCGTACAACTACGGCGTGAACATCGCCGCGAAGCTGCAGAAGCTCATCCCGCGGCAGCAGTTCGAGGTGCCGATCCAGGCCGCGATCGGGTCGCGCATCATCGCCCGCGAGACCATCCGGGCGATCCGCAAGGACGTGCTCGCGAAGTGCTACGGCGGTGACATCACCCGCAAGCGCAAGCTGCTGGAGAAGCAGAAGGAGGGCAAGAAGCGGATGAAGATGGTGGGCCGGGTCGAGGTACCCCAGGAGGCCTTCATCGCCGCTCTGTCCACTTCGGATACTCCCCAGCAGGCCAGCGGGACCGCCAAGAAATGACCGCCGAGGCACCTTTTTCCGCCGAGGCGGCATCGTGACGGTCGACTCCAGGTACTGCCCCAGGTGCGGGGCTGCGCTCCCGGCGCGCCCGCCGACCACGTGCACCTCGTGCGGGTACCAGCTGTACATCAACGCGCGCCCGACCGCGACGGTCATCATCGTCCGCGACGGGACGTTCCTCGCGGTACGCCGCACGATCGAGCCGAAGCGGGGCATGTGGGAGCTGCCGGGCGGGTTCTGCGACGGCTGGGAGCACCCGTCCGATGCGGCCGTGCGGGAGGCCCGCGAGGAGCTCGGTGTCATCGTCCGGCTGGACGAGTTCGTCGGGATGTACCTGGGCAGTTACGAGTTCCAGGACGAGACGCTGCCGGTGCTGGACTGCTTCTGGCTGGCGACCATTGTGGACGGTGAGATCACGCTCGACCCGGGCGAGCTGTCCGCGTACGAATGGGTGTCCATGGTGGACCCGCCGCCGCTCGCGTTCGGCACCATGGACCGGGCGATGGTGGACGCCGCTCGCATCGTCGCGGGCAGATCGTTGGTTTGACCGTTGCCCCGGCCGGGAATTCCGTCATCAAGTGCCACGGAGTTCCAGGAGGAGCAATGACCGCGACCGGCATCATCACCGCACTCATCATCGGCGCCGTCATCGGCGTGCTGGGCCGGCTGCTGCTGCCGGGCCGCCAGAACATCTCGATGCTGCTGACCATTGTGGTCGGCATCGTCGCCGCCCTTCTGGGCAGCTTTATCGCCGGCCAGCTCGGCGTGAAGGACACCGCCGGCGTTGACTGGACCGAGCTGCTCATCCAGGTCGTACTGGCCATGGTGGGAGTCGGCCTGGTGGCCGGCTTCAGTGGCCGACGACGCATCAACTAGTCTCCGCCGCGGGATGGAAGACGCCGCCGGTTCCCCTGCGGACCGGCGGCCGCCCCGTTTCCGGGGTCCGCTCGCTCAGGCCGGGTAGACCTCGGCGACGACCTCGCTGGCCGGCGCGGACGCCTTGGCCCACACGCCGCTGGCCGCGGTCCACTCCTGGTCGGAGTAGTGGACCCTGGAGACGCCGCGAGCGGCCGAGTGCGCCACGAGCCAGTGCGCGTACTGCCAGCCGGCCGCGGCCGACGCGGGCGTCACGGTGAGACCGCCGGCGGAGGTGACCACCTGCAGGTCGCCCCAGTCGGCCTTCAGACCGGTGCTGAGCGCGGTCGCGGCGGCCGGGCCACGGGTATCTGGCGGGTCCAGGCGGGCGCACGCCAATGTCGCGGGCGCCTTGCCCACGAACGCCTCCGTGAGCACCGTGGCTGAGGTGGCCCACTGGTCGTACGCCTCCGGGTAGGCGCTGCGCTGAACCCGTTGCGCCGCCTCGGTGACCCGCATGTTCTGCCAGCCCTTGATCTTGTTGAGGGCGGTGTAGAACATGCCGGCGGCGTAGCGCGGATCGGCGATGTTCTCCGGCGTTCCCCAGCCCTGACTGGGTCGCTGCTGGAACAGTCCGATGGAGTCGCGGTCACCGCCGTCGAGGTTCTCCAGCTTCGACTCCTGCATCGCCGTCGCGAGTGCGATGACGATCCCCTGGTCGGGCATGGCGCGCCGGATCCCGACCGCGGCGATGGTGGCCGCGTTGGCGATCTGAATGGTGTCGAGCGTGACGGTGCCGGTGGCGGTCTCGACCGTGCACGACGGTGGCAGCACGAGCGGCGGCACCTTGGGAAGCGGACGACTCAGGACGTACCACACCACACCGACGAAGCCGAGGACGAGCACCATCAGGCTGATCAGAAAGACCCGCAGGCGCATGCGTCCCCCCTTCCGGGCCCACTGTACGTGGCTGGTGCGATGGCGGGCAGCCGTCGCACAGCACAGAGCGCCGGACGGAAAAGGTCAGGACTCTGTCGAAGGAACCCACCACGGGTCGCGCCGCTCGGCGAACGCGGCCACGCCCTCGCGCCCCTCGGCGGAGGTGAAGAAGCCCACCGATTGCCGGGTCAGCTCGGCCAGCTCGTCGCGGATCGGCCCGGAACCCCGACGCAGCAACGCTTTCGCGGCGCCGAGTGCCGTCGGGGCCCCGCGCACCAGTGACCGCAGGTAGCCGTCGACCGCCGAGTCCAGTTCGGACGCGGGCACCGCCGCGGTGACGAGTCCGATCGCGGCCGCCCGCACCCCGTCGAAGGTGTCGCCGGTGAGGAAGAGTTCGGCCGCTGAGCGGGGGCTCAGGCGCGGCAGGACCGTCGCGGAGATGACCGCCGGGATCACCCCGATGCGCACCTCGGTGAAGGCGAACGTGGCCTCGGTCGTGCACACCGCGATGTCGGCCGCCGCGATCAGCCCGAGGCCGCCGGCCCGGGCCGGCCCGGCGACGCGCGCGACGACCGGCTTGGGCGACTCCCAGATGGCCCCGAGCACCTCGCCCATGCGGCCGGCCGGTACGCCATCGCCGGACAGCGCGGCCGCGGTCTCCTTCAGGTCGGCCCCGGAACAGAAGACCGGCCCGGTGTGGCTCAGCACGATCGCCCGTACCGCCGGGTCGGCGAGGGCGGACGCGAGCCCGGTCAGCAGTTCGTCGATGAGGCCGCTGGACAGGGCGTTGCGGTTGGCCGGGCTGTCCAGGGTGAGGGTCGCCACACCGGCCGAGGTCTGCATGCGGACCAACGTCATGCCGGCACGCTACGACATGACGCGCGCGGCAGACTGGCAGACGTGCCCAGCACCCTGCCCGACGGCGAACCCGCACCGGTCGACGGCGCGCTGCCGGCGTCCGCGATCGAGCGGCTCGGCGAGCGCGGCTTCGGCGTGTACGTGCACGTTCCGTTCTGCGCCAGCCGGTGCGGGTACTGCGACTTCAACACGTACACCCCGGCCGAGCTGGGCGGGCCGGCGCCGATGCACGGGTACGCCGACCAGGTGCTGGCCGAGATCGCCCTGGCGCGCACGGTGCTGGACCGTCCGGCCAAGGTCGACACGGTCTTCTTCGGCGGCGGTACGCCGACCATGCTGCCGCCCGAGGAACTGGGACGGATCCTGCACGGGTTGGACGAAGCGTTCGGCCTGGCCGCGGACGCCGAGGTGACCACCGAGGCGAACCCCGAGTCGGTCACGTACGAATCACTGAAAGCGTTACGCCACAACGGTTTCACTCGCATCTCGCTCGGAATGCAGTCGGTCGCGCCACACGTGCTGGCCCTGCTGGACCGCCGGCACACGCCGGGCCGGGCGGCCGAGGCGGCGCAGGAGGCGCGGGCGGCCGGGTTCGACCACGTGAACCTGGACCTGATCTACGGCACGCCGGGCGAGTCGGCGGACGACTTCGCCGCCTCGCTGTCGGCCGCCGTGACCGCCGGCGTCGACCACGTCTCCGCGTACTCGTTGATCGTCGAGGACGGCACCCGCCTCGCCGCCCGGGTCCGGCGCGGCGAGATCGCGCGGCCCGACGACGACGTGGCCGCCGACCGCTACCTGCTGGCCGACACGGTGCTGACCGGGGCCGGGCTGGACTGGTACGAGGTCTCCAACTGGGCGAAGCCGGACGGGCAGTGCCGGCACAACCTGGTCTACTGGCGCGGCGGGGACTGGTGGGGCTTCGGGCCCGGCGCGCACAGCCACGTGGGCGGGGTGCGGTGGTGGAACGTCAAACACCCTTCGTCGTACGGGCGGAGACTGGCCGACGGCAGCAGCCCGGCCCAGGCCCGGGAGCGGCTCGGTCCGGCCGAGCGGCACACCGAGGACGTGATGCTGGGCCTGCGCCTCTCCGACGGCCTGTCGGCCGCCTCGGTCGGACCGGTGGGCCTCGTGGCCGAGCTGGTGGACGAGGGTCTGCTGGAGCGGCGGGACGACCGGGTCGTGCTGACCCTGCGCGGCCGCCTGCTCGCCGACGCCGTGATCCTCCGCCTCTTGTGACCGGCGCGCTCGAACGCCGCGCGGCGATCATGGACGTCTCACCTCATGATCAACAGGGCGTTGAAGATCAACTGAGCGTGGCGTCGTCGCCACCGGTGGCCCCGGCGACGTAGACTGGCACTCCCTGCACCGGAGTGCCAGTAACGGAGGGTGGCGGGAGTGGAACTGGACGAGCGCAAGCTGGACGTGCTGCGGGCGATCGTCGAGGACTATGTGGCCACCCAGGAACCGGTCGGCAGCAAGGCCCTCGTCGAGCGCCACAATCTCCGCGTCTCCCCGGCCACCGTGCGCAACGACATGGCCGTCCTCGAGGAGGAGGGCTACCTGCGCCAGCCGCACACCAGCGCCGGGCGGGTCCCGACGGACAAGGGCTACCGGCTGTTCGTGGATCGGCTGTCCCGGATCAAGCCGCTCACGCAGGCCGAGCGCCGGGCGATCGAGCGCTTCCTCATCGGCGCGGTCGACCTCGACGACGTCGTACACCGGACCGTGCGCCTGCTCGCCCAGCTGACCCGGCAGGTCGCGATGGTGCAGTACCCGAGCCTGTCCCGCAGCCGGGTGCGCCACCTCGAGCTGGTCTCCGTCTCGACCACGCGGCTCATGCTCGTGATGATCACCGATACCGGCCGGGTCGAGCAGCGGGTCGTCGAGCTGCCCGCGCCGATCGACGTCGACGACGTGTTCGAGCTGCGGCAGGTCATCAACGACCGGATCGGCGGACTGCTGCTCACCGAGGCCAGCCCGCATGTGCAGGCCATGCACGAGCAGACCCGCGACGAGCTGCGCCCGGCCATGACCTCGCTCGCCACCGTGCTGCTGGAGACGCTGGTCGAGCGCACCGAGGAGCGCATCGCGCTGGCCGGCACGGCCAACCTCACCCGGGGTGGCACGCTCGACTTCTCCGGCACCATCCGCCCGATCCTGGAGGCACTCGAGGAGGAGGTCATCCTGCTGAAGCTGTTCGGGCAGGCCGACCGCAGCCTCACCAGGGTCCGCATCGGTGACGAAAACGAGTTCGCCGACCTGCGGAACACCTCTGTCGTGACCACCGGGTACGGCCCGGGCAACACGGTCGTTGGTGGAATGGGGGTGTTGGGTCCGACACGAATGGACTACCCCGGCACTATCGCCACCGTGCGAGCCGTGGCACGCTACGTCGGCGAAGTGCTGGCGCAGAACTGAGATCGACCGATAGAGGGTTTGGGACACCGGTGGCCAGGGACTACTACGGCATCCTCGGGGTTGCGCGCAACGCGTCGGCGGATGACATCAAGCGCGCGTACCGCAAGCTCGCGCGCGAGTACCACCCGGATGTGAATCCGGATCCGGAGGCGCAGGAGAAGTTCAAGGAGATCAACGCCGCCTACGAGGTGCTCTCCGATCCGGCCAAGCGCGAGATCGTGAACCTGGGCGGCGACCCGCTCGCCCCGGGCCAAGGCGCGGGCGCCTCGGCCGGCCCGTTCGTCGGGTTCCAGGACATCATGGACGCGTTCTTCGGGGGCGGCGCGACCGCGCGCGGTCCCCGGCCGCGCACCCGGCCCGGTGCCGACGCGATCCTGCGGCTCGAGCTCGACCTGCACGAGACCGCGTTCGGCGTCGAGGCGCCGATCAGCGTCGACACCGCCGTCGTCTGCCAGACCTGCAACGGCGCCGGTACAGCCGCCGGCACGCACCCGACGACCTGCGAGACCTGCCACGGCCGCGGTGAGATCCAGTCGGTCCAGCGGACCTTCCTGGGCCAAGTGGTGTCGGCCCGGCCGTGCCCGTCCTGCCAGGGGTACGGGTCGATCATCACGCACCCGTGCGCGAAGTGCGGCGGCGACGGACGGGTCCGGGCCCGGCGCAACCTGACCGTGAAGATCCCGGCCGGCGTCGAGGACGGCATGCGCATCCGCCTGGCGAACCAGGGCGAGGTCGGCCCCGGCGGCGGGCCGGCCGGCGACCTGTACGTGGAAATCCAGGAGCGGCCGCACGACATCTTCTCCCGCAAGGGCGACGACCTGCACTGCCGCGTCACGGTGCCGATGACGGCGGCGGCGCTCGGCACCCGGATCACGATCAAGGCGCTGGACTCGGAGGAGACCGTCGACGTGAAGCCCGGCACTCAGCCGGGTTCCTCGTTGCGCATCCGCGGCAAGGGCGTACCCCACCTACGCGGCACGGGCCGGGGAGACCTGCACGTCCACCTCGACGTGCGTACCCCGACCAAGCTCTCCTCGGAGGAGGAGCGCATGCTGCGCGACTTCGCCCGGACCCGGGGCGAGGAGGTCGCCGAACTGTCGCGGCAGAAGGGCGGCTTCCTGTCGTTCATGCGGGACGCCTTCAACGGCCAGGCCTGACAGATCTTGGTACCTTGATCCCCAATCGGGACACTGCGTACCAAGATCCGGGCGGGGACATGCGGAGATGGGTTGGCGGGTTGGCGGTCCTCGTTGCGCTGTTCGCGGTGGCCGGTTGTCGCGTCCTGCCGGCTCCGAGGCGCGTGACGGCACCGACGCCCCCGCGCCCGACGGCCCTTGCGAGCACGCCGACTTCGTCGCGGATCTGTCCGTCCGGAGCCATACCCGTGCAGCTGCTCATCACCGACGTGAGTCGGATCACCGTGAATGTCTACAATGGAACGTCGCAGCCGGGCCTGGGGACCACGGTCGCGCGGGAGTTGACGTCGCGCCGCTTCACGATCGCTGCGGTCAGGACGGCCGACAACGGCCCCTATCCCCAGACCCTCATCCGTTTCGGCCCGGAGGCGGTCGGCGCGGCCTGGTTGCTGCGCGCGTACTTCCCGGACGCGCGGTCTGAGTTCAACTCGGCCCGGCTGGGCGCGCCGGTGGACGTCGTCCTCGGCGCCAGCTTCCGCAACGTTCCCACGGCCACCGAGGTCAACCAGGCCGTGGCGCAGCTCGGCCGGCCGGTCGCGCCGCCGGGCACGTGCCCCGTGGACTGAGCGCGCCGTCCGTACGGTACAAGTGGGTCATGAGCGCACCGCTGTTCCTCGTCGACACAGTGCCGGACGGCGACACGGTGGTGCTCGACGGACCGGAGGGCCACCACGCCGCCGACGTCCAGCGGCTGCGGCCCGGTGAGGCGCTGCTGATCGGCGACGGCCGCGGCACGGTCTGCTCGGGGACAGTGCTGAGCACCACCAAGGGCCGGCTGGAAGCGAGAGTCACGTCCCGCTCGTACGAGGCGACGCCGGCCCCGCGGCTGGTCGTGGTGCAGGCGATCGCCAAGGGCGACCGGGGTGAGCTGGCGGTGCAGGCGATGAGCGAGATCGGGGTCGACGTCATCGTGCCCTGGGCGGCGTCGAGGTCGGTCGCGCAGTGGCGGGATGAGCGCGGCGAGCGGGCCCGGCAACGCTGGTGCGACACCGCCCGCGAGGCGGCGAAGCAGGCGCGCCGGGCCTGGGTACCCGATGTGACCGCCGCCGAGTCGACCCGTACCGTGGCGGGCCGACTGGGCGGCGGTCTGGTGCTGCACGAGGAGGCGGTCGAGCGGCTGTCCACTGTGGAGCTACCGACTGACGGGGACCTCGTGCTCGTCGTCGGGCCGGAGGGCGGCATCGCCCCGGAGGAGCTCGACGCCTTCGCCGGCGCCGGTGCTCGTGCCGTCCGCCTCGGTAGCTCCGTCCTGCGGACCTCCACGGCCGGCGTCGCCGCCCTGTCCGTGCTCAGCGCCCGGCTGGGCCGGTGGTGAGTCCATCTCGCGCCACACCTTGCCGGCGAAGGGGAGCAGCGTCGCGGCCAGGTAGCACGCGGCTCCCAGCATCAGCGCCCAGCGGATCCCCAGCCGGTCGGCCGACAGGCCGCCGAGCAGGCTGCCCAACGGGATGCCGGCCCAGGACAGCGCGACCGACAGCCCCATCACCCGGGCGATCAGGCGCTCCGGGATCCGCTCGTAGCTGACCGCGCCGAGGATCGGGTTGACCGCGGCCAGCCCCAACCCGGCGGCGAAGCCCACCGCCGCGATCGTCCAGATTGGAGCGCCGAAGCCGAGCGCCAGGAACCGCGGCGCGCCGCCGATGAGGAAGCCGACCGCGAACGTCGCGTACCGCGGGAGCTTCGTGGCCAGCGCGACGTAGACCAGGTTGCCGATCACCGCTCCGCTCGCGAACGACGCGGAGGTCACGCCCAACCCGAGCGCGGACCCGAACATGTCCTTGGCCCACACGGGGACGAAGACGGTGGCGAAGGCCTGGTCGAGCAGGTTGGTGACGAAGAGCATGAGCACGATGCCGAGCACCAGCTTGTCGCGCCGGACGAAGGCGATGCCCTCGCGCAGCTGAGCCTGGTAGCTCTTCTGCTCGG
>Ga0068864_100004160_pt1 | contig 11884 bp, 13 predicted proteins | sample KBSSwiS72_FD_66586 | JGI IMG/M metagenome (GOLD analysis project Ga0068864, IMG submission 66586) | Switchgrass rhizosphere microbial communities from Kellogg Biological Station, Michigan, USA - KBS Switchgrass S7-2 | ecosystem: Host-associated > Plants > Roots > Rhizosphere > Soil ...
TCGAGTGCACGTGCCGGCACACTCGCGCGCCAGGAGATCATTCACGGTCGTCGCATCTCGCCGGACGAAGTGGTTGCAAAGATCCGCGACACCACCATCGACGACCTTCAGGAAGTCGCACGCACTTATTTCAAATCGGAAACAGTCGCACTCGGCGCACTCGGAAATCTCAACGGCTTCAACGTTGATCGATCTCGCCTCGAGATCTAGCCACAAAAAAGCACAAAAGGTATAAAGGCTTTGGTATAGTGGGTCCACTTTTTGTTCATTTCTGTTTTGTGCCTTTTGCGCCTTTTTGTGGCTAAATGAAACTTACTGTTCTTGGCAGTGGATCAACTGGTAACGCAGTTCTGATTGTCGCTGGCAACACGCGCGTGCTCGTCGATGCCGGCATGAGCGCGAAAGAGATCGCGCGCCGGCTCGCGATAGTCGGTGAAGACGCGCAGCGTCTCGATGCAGTGCTCGTCACGCACGAACACGGTGATCACGCCGGCGGGTTGCGCGTGCTGCTCGGTTCCGTCGATTGTCCTGTTTACATCTCCGGGAAAACACTCGACGCTTACGTCAGCGAACGCTTCAACGTCAACACTGAGGAACCTCGCCGCCGCGCCAAAGCTCTGCGCGATCGAGTGGAGCAGATCGAGTCGAGCAAAGACTTCCGCATCGGCGAGATCGATTTTCATCCATTTACAATTCCGCACGACGCCGTCGACAACTTCGGTTTCACCGCCACGCACCAGGGCGTGAAGATCGCGACCGTAATGGATTTCGGTCACATCACCACGCTCATCACCGAACGACTGCGCGGCTGTGCGGCTATCGTGATCGAATCGAATCACAGTAGAGACATGCTCAAGGCCTGCGACAATTACCCGTGGGAACTGAAGCAACGCATCCTTTCGCGGTTGGGCCATCTCTCGAACGAAGATCTCGCCGATTGGATCAGAGGCGGCTTCGACGGCTGCGCGAAGTACATCGTGCTCGCTCATCTTTCGCAACGCGCCAACAACCCGTACCTTGCCAAGATCAATGCCGAAGTCGCGCTCCAGGAAAGAGCGCCACTGTTTTATGGCTTCACGGAAGTCAGTCTCTCCTATCCAAAGGAGCCAACGCCCTGGATCGAGGTATGAAGTGCAGACTTCGTCAGTCCTGCAGGCCGCACTCGTGGATCTTACCGATCGCATTCTTACCGATGTTGCTCTCAGCGTGCGGGGAAACTATCCCGCGTGCTCGCGTTCCGGGTGTGGTGCAGGACGTCGTTGCCCGGATCGGCGATCAGATAGCGCAGGAACAGTATGATGAGATTTATAACGAGTCGTCGGAGCGTTGGAAGAACGAGGTCACGCTCGAACAGTCAAACGAAGTATTCAGGACTTTGCGCGCGAAGCTCGGAAAAGTTGAATCACGTTCGTTGACGAACGCTGCGGAGCAGGAGAACTCCGGCGGCGCGTTGAAGGGCCATGTCTTTATACTGTCGTATCGAACGCACTTTGAACGCGGCGACGCGGGGGAAACTTTCACGCTCGTGGAAGAAAATGGCCGTTGGCTGCTGGCACGCTACTTTGTGAACTCAACTGCGCTAAGTAAATGATCAATCGCTACACGTTGCCCGAAATGGGCGCGCTCTGGTCTGAGCAAAATAAGTTTCAGAAATGGCTCGACGTGGAAATCGCAGTTTGCGAAGTCCACGCCGAAATGGGAACGATCCCGCGCGATGCGCTCGAACAGATCAAAGCGCGCGCGCAGTTTTCGGTTGCGCGCATCAACGAGATCGAAAAGACGACGAACCACGACGTCATTGCGTTTACCACCAACCTCGCCGAATCGATCGGTGAAGCGAGTCGCTTCGTTCATTACGGTCTGACTTCGTCAGACGTCGTCGACACCGCGAACGCGCTACTGCTGCGTGATGCGACCGATATCCTGTTGAAAAAAGTCGATACGCTGATCGAGACGTTGAAGCGTCGCGCGCTGGAGTTTAAGAACACGCCGCAAGTCGGACGCACGCATGGCATTCACGCTGAGCCGACCTCTTTTGGTTTGACGTTCGCGCTCTGGTTCGACGAGATGCGGCGCAATCGTGAACGTTTGCTGCGCGCGCGTGAAGGTGTGGCGGTCGGGAAGATCAGCGGCGCGGTCGGAGCATTCGCTCATCTCGATCCTTCGGTTGAAGAGAACGTTTGTGCTCGTCTCGGATTGAAAGCGGCGCCGGTTTCGACGCAAGTGATACAGCGAGACATTTATGCCGAGTACCTGACGACGCTCGCAATCATCGCCTCTTCGTTGGATAAGTTTGCGCTCAACGTTCGTCATTGGCAGCGTACGGAAGTCCGCGAAGCGCAGGAGAAGTTCACCAAAGGACAAAAGGGTTCGAGCGCGATGCCTCACAAGCGCAATCCGATAATTTCAGAACGCATCTGCGGGATTGCGCGCGTCGTGCGCGCAAACGCGATCGTCGGACTCGAGAACGTGGCGCTTTGGCACGAACGCGATATCTCACATTCGTCCGCGGAGCGCGTCGTCCTGCCCGATTCGAGCATTGGTCTCGACTACATTCTGCAGAAAGCGATTGGCCTGATTGACGGACTGGTGGTTTATCCCGAGCGAATGTTGGAAAACCTGCGAGCGACAAAAGGATTGATCTTCAGCGGCCAACTACTGCTAGCGCTGACTAACACGGGTCTCTCACGCGAGACGGCATACGAGATGGTCCAACGCAACGCGATGCGCGTTTGGGACGAGGATCGAGATTTTCAGGAACTGGTGAAAGCCGACGATGACATCAAAGGCCAGCTATCGGGCCCGGAGATAGATCGCATCTTCTCGCTGGATCATTACCTGCGCAATGTCGATGCGATCTATCGAAGAGTAGGAATTGAGTAGAACCTATTTCTGAGAGAACTTCTCCGCAAAGTTCCCGATGATCGGCAGTTTGAAATACTGGCGATTGTAGGCCTTGATCAGGCACATGATCCATGCAATCAGGATCCCGATGCTGACGGCAATCCAAAGAAGGGTCGCGACGAGGCTGAAGATTCCGCTCAGGACGTCGGAGATCTGGCTGACGACCAGCAGCAGGACAAAGAACAGCACCCACATCACGGTGATAACAACGCCAATTAATACATTAAAGAGCAGCGATTGCATCGCATGAAAACGTACCAAACGACTATCTTTTTCGATCAGGAAGAAAACCAACCCTGAAACCCAACCAAAAACATACGACAGCAAGGCAGCGATATTTTCGTCGAGTCCTGTGCTGGATTTACCAGCTTGCGCCGGTGGCTGGCTGGTCACTTGGACGGGCGGCTCGTTTTGCATTATAAGTTTCTCCTGTTAGAAGCGTTCCGATAAGAACCGAGCGGGTCTACGAGCCGGAGATAGTATTCCAACAACTGCTTTTTAAGCAATGCTTTATTGAAATAAACTACGCCGAGGCGTTAGTAATTCGAGCCCGGGGTTGGAGCTTGCGACAACCCTGGGATAGCAACAAGAAGTAAAGCATAACGCTGAATGCGTTCGCCACGGTCGGAACCCTTTCAGGGTTTATGAGAAACATCGACGTAATCCCAGGGTTGTCGCATGCTCCAACCCTGGGCTCGAACTAGCCAACGCCTTTGGCGTTTAGGGTGACTGATGAAAGCCAAAGTTTACGTGAACCTGAAATCCGGAGTTCTTGACCCGCAGGGGAAAGCCATTCAGCATTCAGTCGAATTGCTGGGCTTTTCTGGAATTTCGGACGTGCGGCAGGGTAAGTACTTCGAAATCTCGCTGGACGGATCCATGGACAACCAGCAGGCGCGCGCGTCGATTGAGAAGATGGCGCGCGAAGTGTTGTCGAATCCCATCATCGAGGACTACCACGTGGAGATAGAGGCGTGAAATTTGGCGTTATTGTCTTTCCGGGTTCGAACTGCGATCACGATGCCTATCACGTGATCTCGAAACACGTCGGCCAACCGGTCGACTTCATCTGGCACCGCGAAACCGATCTCTCAACTTACGATGCGGTGATTCTGCCCGGCGGGTTCTCTTACGGAGACTATCTTCGTGCCGGCGCGCTCGCGCGCTTTTCGCCGGTGATGAATTCCGTCAAGAAGTTTGCCGAAAGCGGCCGGTTTGTGCTGGGAATTTGCAACGGATTTCAAATTCTTTGCGAGGCGGGACTTTTGCCGGGCGCGTTGATTCGTAACCGCGACCTCCATTTTATTTGCGAGCACATTTACGTTCGCGTGGAAACGTCGGACAGTCCTTTTACTAATGAACTGACGCCCGGAACCGTTCTCCGCCTACCCATCGCACACGCCGAAGGAAACTACATTTGCGACGACCCGACGCTCGCCGAACTCCAGCGCGAAGATCGCATCGTCTTTCGCTATTGCGAGCCGGACGGCACCGTCAGTGACGCCGGTAATCCGAACGGTTCGCGTGACAACATCGCGGGTATTTGTAACCCCGACCGGAACGTCATGGGCCTGATGCCTCATCCGGAGCGCGCGTGCGAGGATCTGCTTGGATCGAGCGACGGGCGCGCCATTTTTAGCTCGCTGGCAGCCACGGTGGCGGCCGCAGTTTAACAAACTCTTGTTATGAAAAGATTACTTCCCTTTATCATCATCCTCGTGGTTCTGGCTGTCGCACTGGGCAGCGCCTGGTATCTGACGCGTCCGATACAGTCGAATGCGACGCCACCACCCGGGCAGTTATCGGCCGCAACGCCCGGAGCCACACTCGCGCCGCAGCCGGTCGTTAACCAGGGCATTCCCGGCGCCGAGCCGGCATACACGCTTGGACCACCGACAGCGCCTGTTCACATCGAAGAGTTTGGTGATTTTGAGTGTCCGCCGTGCGGCATTTTTCATCCGATATTGAAGCAGATGGAGGAGGAGTTTGGCGATAAGTTGCACATAACTTTCCGCGAGTTTCCACTTGTGCCGACTCACCAGCATGCGCTCGCGGCTGCGTCAGCGGCAGAAGCTGCTGGACTCCAGGGTAAGTTTTGGCCAATGCACGATCTGATTTACGACCGGCAGAATGCGTGGAAAGAACAGTTCGACGTGCGGCCGATCTTTGAGGGTTACGCGAAAGAAATCGGAATCGACGTCGAACGTTACAAGCGAGACGTCGGCAGCGATCTTGTCGCGCAGAGAATTTTTCAGGACGGGAAACGGGCACACTCGATGGGAGTCAAAGGCACGCCGACAGTTTTCATGAACGGACGTGAGGTACCATTCGAATCGTTGCCGGCCGACAAATTCCGCGTCGTAATCCAGCAGGAGCTTCAGAGCGCTGCGAAGAAATAGTTAGCGCGCCAAAGGGCACCAACAACATTTGAAGAAGATCTACATCACGGCAGCTCTGCTCTCGTTGTTTGGGCTCGCTGACGCACTCTATCTCACGATTGAACACGTCACCGGACAATCAGTTCGGTGCACCATCATCTCGGGTTGTTCGGAAGTGCTCAGCAGTCGTTACGCAGTGGTTGCAGGATTTCCTCTCGCAGCCATTGGCGCTGCTGCTTATTTCAGCGTGTTCAGTTTGGCAACGCTGGCCATCTTCGGTTATCGCGCCGCGGGTACTTTGCTGACGCCGCTCGTGACCGCGATGTTTTTCGTGAGCTTGTGGCTCATCTACCTGCAGGCTTTTGTGATTCGTGAGTTTTGTCAGTACTGCCTATTCTCGGCCGCGATTACGGTTTGCCTGATGCTGGTCGTCGTCATCGGTCGATTTGTTCTCAAGCCCGCCTCCGTGTAAGGTATCCATTCAAACCAACTAAGAAGGTGGTGACATGGTTCAGCAGCAACCAAGCGTTGCGGATATTTTTCGCCGGGCACAATCGTCTCGTCAGCAGCATCCGGACTGGACGCTAAAACAGCTCCAGGATCAGTTGGTCAAAGAGTTTTCTGGTGGACCATTTCCGCCGCTGCACAACCTGACGATCCCCGAACAAGACGAACGCGCGCCCGAAGAAGATTGGACTGCGGGACTGCCGATCGTCCGGCGTGGGATTCAGTTTCAGGACTGGAGCGAAGTCATTCAGGGCATCGTTATCAGCCTGGAACAGACGGAAAACTACGAACGTGAGCGCGGAGCTGAAGGCAGTAGCGACGATTGGCACGATCGCACTGTTGGTATTGACGACGCAGTCGCGAAGGGCGTTGGCAAATGGATGCCGGAGGAGTTGCTCGCGCTCGCGGAGAGGCGAGGAAAGAAGTAGACCCATCCACAGATTACACTGATTCTTTATGAGTTTTCTCGACAATCTTTTTCACGATCCCAAATATCAAACGACCGATCCGCGTAAGCCGGAAGAGATCGACGACCAAGAGATCATCATCAGTCCTGACACGCAACGCGATAACCGCATGCCGCCGGGACAGTCGCGCACAAAGAAATGGCCCGTGCTCGACGCGCACGGAACACCCGACATCGATCTCGCAACCTGGACTTTCGAAATCGAGGGTTTGGTTGAGAATCGATTGCAGTGGTCGCTCGATGAGTTCATGCAACTGCCTGCTGTGCGTGTGTACGCCGACTTTCATTGCGTGACGCGCTGGTCGCGACTCGACAACGTTTGGAGCGGTGTTTCGACGCGCGAGATCGCGCGACTCGCCGGCGTGAAACCAGAAGCGAGATTTGTTTTGGCGCTTGCTTACGACTACGGTTGGACCACGAACGTTCCGATTGAGTATTTCCTGAAAGAAGACTCGCTGTTTGCGTGGGCCCACGATGGTCAACCGATTCCACCTGAACACGGCGGGCCCGTGCGTCTCATTATTCCGCAACTGTACGCCTGGAAATCCGCGAAGTGGGTGAAAGGTGTGCGCTTCCTCGAGCAAGATCAAGCGGGCTACTGGGAGGAAGGCGGCTATCACATGCGCGGCGTGCCGTGGGGTCCCGGCGACGGGGAACGTTTCCGCTGGTCGTGAATAGATGCGGTAAACAGATGTCGGAACGACCAGCAACAACTCCCAAAGACGCGGCCGCGATTATTCTCCTACGGCAAGACACTGATCCTGCGAACCCCGAAGTTTACTGGGTGAAGCGCAGCGATAAGCTCGCCTTTCTGGGCGGTTTTCATGCTTTTCCCGGCGGACAGATCGACGCCGATGATGCCGCCGCCGAAGTACGAAACGCACCCAATCCGGAAACTGCGGCGATGATCAGCGGCGCGGCTCGCGAACTCTTTGAAGAACTCGGCGTGCTGGCCGTTCGCGGCGGCGACACGCTCACGAAAGGTCAACGAGTTTCACTGCTCGACGATCTCGAATCGAAACGCATGTCGTGGCCGTCGCTCTTGAAGCATTACGAGTTGTATCTCGACGCCGACGATTTTACTTATGTCGGCCGTTGGGTGACGCCGCCGTTCAATGCCCGTCGTTTTGATACGTGGTTCTTTATCGTGAAGTGTCCGGCGAAGCAGGAACCGGAGGTGGTTGCGGGAGAACTCTCGCATGGCGAATGGCTGCCGGCGAGTGATGCTTATCAATGTTGGATCAAAGATCAGGTGGTTGCGGTACCGCCGACGTTGCATGCGTTACAACAACTCGCGGCCGGTGTCACACCTGACTTAGTCGATCGTTTCCTCTCGATTCCGCACGCGCATGGCGAGCCTGCGCGACGCATCACGTTTCGACCGAACTACATCTGTTTTCCAGTGCGCACGCCAACCAGGCCTCCCGCAACTCACACGTGTTGCTACATCGTACACAACGCAAACGAGATCCTGATCTTCGATCCCGGCTCGCCATACGAAGATGAGCAAGCAGCACTGGCGGCTTGCGTTGATGAAATGATTGCGGAAGGCCGGCAAGTGCGCAAAATAGTTTTGACTCATTTGCATCCGGATCATGTGGGCGGTGTGAACGCGCTCAAGGCGCATCTGGGTGGGAACGTTCCAGTTGCCGCGCACGCGCAAACGGCTGAAGCGCTAGGCGACGTTTGTGTCGACCGTTTGATTGAAGACAACGACGTGCTCACGCTCGCAGGGGAGCCGCGGATTGAACTGCGCGCGCTTCATACTCCGGGACACGCGTTGGGCCATCTCTGTTTTCACGACGAAGCGCGCGGCGTTTTGATGACGGGCGACAACATCGTCGGCGTTGGCTCAGTGCTCATCGACCCACCGCAGGGAAACATGCGCGACTATTTGAGTTCGCTCGAGCGGATGCGTTCGTTGCCGAATCTGAGCGTGTTGCTTGGCGGGCATGGTCCCGCGGTCGCTACGCCGTATCAGAAGATCGACCAGTACATCGCGCATCGCCTCGAACGCGAACGAAATATTCTGGCCGCTGTCCGCGCCGGCGCCACCACGCCGAAGGACATCGTGGCGCAGGTTTATACTGACGTTTCGCCGAAGGCGTATGCGATGGCCGAACGCGCCGTGCTGGCACACCTGGAAAAGCTGCGCGACGATGGCGCGGTCGTCGATGAAAACGGAAATTGGAAGTCAGGTGTGACAGGATTACAGGATTAGACAAGCTGAACAGGATAATGCGAAGGCGCGCTGCGATACCCTCGTCACACTTTTCCGGTTAGAATCTCCCCGACCCAAAATTTATGGACTACCCAAGAACCCTTCGCGAACTCAGGGCGACCAGGTATCAAACCCTCTCGGTCAAGGATGAACTGCGCCAAAATCTAATTAAAAAGCTGCGCTCCGGCGAGAAGCTCTTTCCGGGCATCGTCGGTTACCAGGACACAGTCATACCGCAGCTAATCAACGCCATCCTGTCGCGGCACAACATCATCCTGCTCGGGCTGCGCGGCCAGGCAAAGAGCCGCATCATCCGCCTGCTGACGCATCTGCTCGACGAGCGCATACCGATCATCGCTGGCTCCGAAGTTAACGACGATCCCTTTCGACCGATCTCCGCCTACGGCCGTCAGATGCTCGCCGAAAAAGGCGATTTGACTCCCATCGACTGGATTGGTCGCGATGCGCGTTTCGTCGAAAAGCTCGCCACGCCCGACGTCACTGTGGCGGACATCATCGGCGACGTCGATCCGATCAAAGCCGCTAAAGGCGGGCACCTGCTGAGTGATGAACTGACGATTCACTACGGCCTGTTGCCACGCGCGAATCGCGGCATCTTCGCGATCAACGAGTTGCCGGATCTCGCCGGCAAGATCCAGGTGGCGCTCTTCAACATCATGCAGGAAGGCGACGTGCAGATTAAGGGTTATCCGGTGCGCCTCGAGCTCGACGTGATGCTGATGTTCTCTGCCAATCCTGAGGACTACACTGCGCGCGGAAAGATCATTACGCCGCTGAAAGACCGGATCGGCGCGGAGATCATGACGCATTATCCGAAGGAGTTGCCCGCCGCGATCGAGATCACGCGTCAGGAAGCCTGGACCGATCGATTCGAAGACGGCGAGCGACTGATGGTGCCGGAGTTTATCCGCGAAGTTGTCGAGCAGATCGCGTTTGAAGCTCGCGACGACAATCACGTCGACAAACATTCCGGTGTTTCACAGCGCATGCCGATCACGGTGATGGAATCCGTAATCTCGAACGCTGAACGCCGCGCGTTGTTCACCGGCGAAGAGTCGATCGTCCCGCGCATCTCTGACGTCTACGCTGCGATTCCTTCGATGACCGGCAAGATGGAGTTGGAGTACGAGGGCGAACAGCTCGGCGCCCATCGAATCGCTCGCGATCTGATCAAACGTGCCGCCGGCGAAATCTTCGAAGGCTATTTTGTCGGCATCGACTTCGCAAAGACGGTGCAGTGGTTTGACGAGGGAAACAAACTTCTGCTCGCCGATACGGCTGCAGCCGCGGAATGCAGAGACTTGATCGACGCCGTTCCGGAGTTACTCGAAACCGCGACGATCCCGTTTGATTTCCGCGACTCGGACACGGCGCAGCTTGTCTCCGCCTGCGAACTCGTGCTCGAAGGTCTCTACGCTGAAAACAAGATCAGTCGCAATGAAGAAGGTGGTTACGCCGCGGTGACGAAAGCCAAGAAGGATCGTCGCGGCATGATCTACGACGATTTAACCGAAACGGGAAAGTACAGTTGATGCTCGGTTTTGGCGATGAAGTTTCGCTATTCCAAATTTCAAGGGTTTGACGTTTCTGGCATCAATCTGGGCGAGTTGATGGACAGTATGTCCGACGCTCTGCTCGATTCCGGCTACGATGACGATTACTACTGGACTCGCCAACAAAAACAGACCGATACCTCACTTGATTCACTGCGCCGCGCACTGCTCCAGGCGCTGATGGACCAAGGCCTTGTCAACGAGCAACAGGTTCGCGAAATGCTGGCTCAGAACGAAGGCAAGTTTCGCGGCTCGTTGCTCGAAGAGTTGTTGAATCAACTGATCGAGCGGCTCGTTGAAGAAGGTTATCTAACGCTTCGCGAAGAACGTCGGCAGCAAGGCGATCGCCGGCAGGGGCGGCCCGGGCCGGGTGAAGTCTCCGAGCCACTTCCGCGCGACGTGCGTTTCGAAGTCACTGAAAAAGGCCTCGACTTTCTGGGTTACAAAACTCTTCGAAACCTGCTCGGTAGTTTTGGCAAGAGCGCGGCCGGACGCCACGACACTGTTTATCTTTCAACCGGTGTCGAAGCCGCCGCGGCGAGTAAACGCTACGAGTTTGGCGACACGATCAATCTCGACGTGAACACTACTTTGCTCTCAGCCATTCAGCGCGAAGGTCTGAGCGTCCCGCTCAATCTCGAATACAGCGATCTTTACGTGCATCAGTGCGACTATCAATCGTCGTGCGCCACGGTGGTGATGCTCGACTGTTCTCACTCGATGATTCTTTACGGCGAGGATCGGTTCACGCCGGCGAAGAAAGTTGCGCTCGCAATGTCGCACCTGATTCGCACGCAGTATCCCGGCGACTCGCTCAAAGTGGTCCTGTTTCACGACGGCGCTGAAGAGTTGCCACTGGGCAAGCTGGCGACGACGCAGGTTGGCCCATACCACACAAACACCGCTGAAGGTCTGCGTCTTTCGCGGCGCTTGCTGCAGGCGCAACGAAAAGAGATGAAGCAGATCGTGATGGTTACCGACGGTAAGCCTACGGCCTGTTACGTACAATCCAGCGGTCCGAATCGTCGTCTTTACAAGAACTCGATGGGCGGCGATCCATTCGTGATGTCCGAGACTTTCAAGGAAGTACAGGCTTGTCGCAAAGCCGGCATCATGATCAATACCTTCATGTTGGCTAGCGACTATTATTTGGTCGACTTCGTCAAACAGATGAGCGCCATGACGAACGGCAAGGCTTACTTCGCCAACCCCGGAAACCTGTCGCAATTTGTGCTGATAGATTTTCTCCGGCGCCGGACCCGACGCGTCAGATAACTGATCAACGTCAATCTGCGAAGAGTTGTGGCAGAGAAACTGCTTTCATGCCCAAATTAAATCGCTCAATTCTGCCTTACCTGATCCTGCTGCTGGGCTTCTGCTTCACGCTGCTCGTTTATTACTACTTTTCCAAGCTCACTCACGAACAAGACCGCATCACGTTCGATCGATCGGTTCAGGAGATCCAGGACCAGGTGCGGCTGCGGATTGCGACGTCGATCACGCTGCTGCGTTCAGGCACCGGACTTTTCGCGGCCAGTGATTCGGTTGAAGCCATCGAATTCAAGCGTTTTGTGCAACAGATTGAACTCGAGAAGAATTATCCTGGCGTGCTCGGCATCGGCTACGCGTTGTGCTTTTCGTCTGAAGAAAAGGCAAGAGTCGTTGCCAACTTGAAGCAGCAGGGCATGCGTGATTTCAAAATCTGGCCCGAGCGTCCGCCACGCAACGCGTACAGCGCCATCATCTATCTCGAGCCGGGGAACAATCTCAATCAGGTGGCTCTCGGTTTTGATATGGCCACCGAAGAAGTGCGACGAAAGGCGATGGACGCCGC